>JAEEGG010005100.1_pt1 | contig 31450 bp, 35 predicted proteins | sample 9134161 | NCBI WGS metagenome assembly JAEEGG01 (sample SAMN16246543, study PRJNA631951) | gut metagenome | biome: gut microbiome; feature: rumen; material: CR-attached | host: Bos | place: Iran: Karaj | collected 2018-10
TTATACATCAGCCGACCTCGACTGGACAGTCAAGACTTCCCGCAGCAGCGTGGAGATGGCAGACAAGAATTCAAGGCCTGCAATCGTGAAAGACCTTGAGAACGCCGGTGACTACGGAACCATTTATATCGGATTCCCGGTTTGGTGGTACACCGCCCCTACCATAATCAACACGTTCCTTGAGACTTACGATTTCTCCGGAAAGAACGTAGTGTTCTTCGCCACTTCAGGCGGAAGCACCGTAGACAAGGCCAATGCCCAGTTCAAGGAGCAGTATCCGGCTATAAAGTGGACTGCCGGAAAGGTTCTCAACAGAGCAACAGACGAGGATGTAAAGGCCTGGGTAGAATCTCTTAAATTCTAACGGAAAAACAGGAATGAGTATGATCAACGATTTCATATACGACATCCCTTGCAGGGTGTATTTCGGAAAGGACCAGATGAAGAACCTCGGTCCTGAAATCAAGAAATGGGGCAAGAGGGTTCTGCTGACATACGGAGGCGGATCTATCAAGCGCATCGGCCTGTATGACAAAGTGATGAAAGAACTGAAAGAAGCTCAGCTCGAGGTCTATGAACTCTCAGGCATAGAGCCGAATCCGAGAATTGCATCGGTGAGGAAAGGTGCCCAGATGTGCGAGGACCTCAAGATAGACGTGCTTCTGGCAGTTGGCGGAGGCTCAACCATAGACGCCACAAAGTTTATGGCAGCCGGAGCGCTGGTGGATTTTGACCCGTGGGATTTCTTCGACATGAAAAAGAGGGTTCCGGTAGAGAAGGCTCTTCCTATTGTAAGCATACTGACACTCTCGGCTACGGGAAGCGAGATGGACTGCGGCGGAGTGATCAGCAATCCCGAAACCAACGACAAGATAGGATGCATGTGCCCTCCTATGCTCCCGAAGGCCTCTTTCCTGAATCCTGAAAACACCTTTACAGTAAGCCCTTACCAGACAGCCTGCGGAGCGGCAGATATGCTCAGCCACATCTTTGAGGTTTACTTCAATGTGAACACAGACCTCTATATGCTGGACTGCTTTATGGAAGGCCTGATGAAGACCATCATAAAATTTGCCCCGGTTGCGATGAAGGAGCCGGAGAACTACGAGGCCAGAGCCAACCTGATGTGGACATCATCCTGGGCCATAAACGGCTTCATAGACGGCGGAAAGCGCCAGGCCTGGAGCTGCCATCCTATGGAGCACCAGCTGTCTGCGGTCTATGACATCACACACGGCCTTGGCCTTGCCATACTGACCCCGAGATGGATGGAATACTGCCTGGATGAAAACACTGTGGGCAAGTTCGTGCAGTTCGGCGTAAACGTGTTTGGCATAGACGCTTCCCTTCCTCCTATGGATATCGCCCGCAAGGCAATAGATATGCTCAGCGAATTCCTGTTCAAGACCCTTGGTCTCAAGAGTACACTCACAGATCTTGGAATAGACCAGACTCATTTCGAGGAAATGGCCCGGAAAGCCGTCAACGGCGGAACTCTGCCAGGTTTTATTCCTCTCCAGCAGAAAGATGTCGAGAACATCTACAAGATGTGTCTATAAGAGACATTTTTCTTAATTTTGTATGTTATGATAACTCTCATTCTGCTCATCGGTGCACTTGTACTGTTTATAAGCATCGGGCTTAACAACATTTCCACACGCCTGGGAATTCCGGCTCTGCTGGCCTTTCTTCTTCTGGGCGCAATCTTCGGTGTCACCGACGTGATTCCGTTCCAGATGGATGACTTCAGGTTTGCCCATAACTTCTGTACTTGCGCCTTGATATTCATCATGTTCTACGGCGGTTTCGGAACCCGTTGGAGCGCCGTCAGGCACATAGCCACCGAAGCGGGTCTGCTGGCTTCTGTGGGAGTTGTCATAACTGCTGCCGTTACCAGCCTTTTGTGCTACTTCATTCTGGGTTGGGGACTGATAGAAAGCCTGATTCTCGGAGCGATAGTGAGCTCTACGGATGCCGCATCTGTATTCTCCATCCTCAGGACCAAGAAGCTCGGTCTGAAGAACAATACCTCCCCTATGCTTCAGGTCGAAAGCGGAAGCAACGACCCTATGGCATATATGCTGACCATCGGCATGCTTTCTATCGCAAACGGAAGCGCCTCGGGTGGAAAACTGGCGTTGATGCTTCTTATGCAGATCGGCATTGGAACCGCCTGCGGTCTGATCATAGCCAAAATCGCCAGCCTTACGCTTCAGAAAGTTACCATCAAAGGCAGCGGTTACATCTCGCTCTTTATACTGGCCCTTGCGGTTGCCAGCTATTCGATCCCGGACATTCTGGGAGGCAACGGCTACCTGAGCGTATACCTGGTGGGAATGATCGTAGGTAACCAGGATTTCAAGGACAAGAAGACCATCGTGAACTTCTTCGACGGAATTAACGAGCTTATGCAGGTGTTGACCTTCTTCCTGATAGGCTTGCTGGTAGAACCGTCCAAGATGCCAAATGACATCATTCCGGCTATACTCATTTTCCTGTTCCTGCTTCTGCTTGCCAGACCGGCGGCTGTCTTCGGCGTGCTGGCCCCATTCCGCAAATACAGTTTCAAGCAGATGGCCTTCGTGTCGTTCGTTGGCCTGAGAGGAGCATCCGCCATCGTTTTTGCCATAATGTGCATAAACGGAGACGAGCCAATCCAGCAGGATCTGTTCAACATAGTCTTCTGCCTGGTTGTCATATCAATAGCCTTCCAGGGCTCTATGATTCCGTGGGCTGCTAAGAAACTGGATATGATAGACAAGCACAGCAATGTACTCAAGTCCTTCAACGACTATACAGAAGACCACCTTCATTTCAGCTGGGTTGAAATCACTCCGGAGAGCAATATGTGCGGAAAGCAGGTTCACGAGATAAACTTCCCTAAGAATGTGCTGATTGCCCTCATACTGAGAGGGAATGAACAGATAATCGCAAGAGGAGACACTGTCCTTCAGCCTGGTGACAAGGCAATTATCGTCACCAAAGCGTTTGAAGGCTCTGACGCCATCTTCCTGGAAAAGACCATCAAGCCTACAAGCCGCAGAATCGGCAAGAAGATCAAGGAAGTTCCTGGAAGCGGCATTATCATCCTTATCCGTAGAGGAGACAAAAACATCATTCCTAACGGCAACACCGTCCTTTACGAAGGAGACCATCTGGTGCTGCTCAGATAAAGTGTCATGATAGATCAGATATTAGAGTTCAACAAGAAATTCGTGGAAGAAAAATCCTACGAAAAGTATATTACAGACAAATATCCCAAGAAGAAACTGGCCGTGCTCTCCTGCATGGACACCCGTCTGTCCGTCCTTCTGACATCCGCCCTGGGCCTGAAAAACGGAGACGCCAAGATCATCAAGAATGCCGGAGGAGTCATCCTATCTCCTTTTGATTCGGCGATGAGAAGTCTAATTGTGGCAATCTACGAACTGGGAGTAGAAGAGGTTATGGTCATCCACCATTCATCTTGCGGAGCCTGCCACATGAGCTATGCGCATTTCAGGGAACAGATGATAGAAAAAGGCATCGCCGAGGAAACCCTGGATACAGTAAACCGCTGCGGCATAGACCTGAATCAATGGCTGGAAGGCTTCCACGACACTGAAAAATCGGTGAAGAAAACCGTAGAGACAATAAAGAATCATCCTCTGATACCTAAAGACATAACCGTAAGAGGATTCATCATCGACTCCGCCACAGGAGAACTGACAGAAGTATGAAAAAGTTTATAGCCATATCCATTCTTGGCCTGCTCCTTGCTGCAGTGCCTGCCACGGCGCAAACCAGTTCCGGCATTGACTCCATTCTCCAGAACAAGCCTTTGACTGAAGAGGACCTTCTGAAGATGTACGGAGCGGACACCAACCAGCTTTTCCAGAAGATGCAAGCAGAGATGGAAAAGGTTTTACAGCAAAGCGCCGAGACTGAAGCTCAGGACAAGCTGAGAAGACAGATTGCTTTCATCTTTTCTCTGCTGATAGCCCTCTTCCCTGCCATTTCCCTCTTCCGTCTTGTCAGGAAGAAGAAGGTCCAAATCCAGGACAAGAAGAACATCCCGTCCGCAGTTCTCGTGCTTCTTCTGGGCGGCATAGTCCTCTTCGCATTCAACTACTTCATGATATGGATGAGCCTAAAGCACGGCACTTCCTTCCATGCCGCCATAGCAATAATCGCGATGGCAGTGCTAACGGCCTGGGCTATCTGGGAGTATTTCAGAAAACCTAAAGACAAGAGCCAGAAGTAGGCTACTGCATCTGGCGAAGCAGAACCTTTATATCCGGAAGCTGCTCCGGAATGGAGCTTATGTCCGTCTGGCTGAAGTGATATGGTATCAGAACTTTCGGCTTGAACATATTGGCCGCCTTCACGCACTGCTCAACGGTCATTGTATAAGGCTGGTTCACAGGCAGGAATGCAATATCGATATCTTTCAGGTCTGCCATCTCGGGAACATCTTCCGTGTCTCCTGCAATGTATATCCTGAGCCCGTCTATCGTGAGAACATAACCGTTGCCGTTGCCTTTTGGATGGAACTTCTCTCTTCCTGGAGTCGTGTTGTATGCGGGAACGGCATCCAGCGTTATTCCCTTAGGAAGTTCACGGCTCTGTCCGTTAGCTATTACCTCACCCCTTCCGATACGGTCCGCGCTGGTCTTGTTGAGAATCAGAACGGTATTCTCCCCCTCAAGAGTCTTCAGGGCGGCATCGTCCAGATGGTCTGGATGCTCGTGAGTTACAAGTATCACGTCGGCCTTCGGGAATTCGGATGCATAGTCTGTATGCTTGCCGTACTCGCCTACCGGATCCACGTGGATAGTAAGGCCGTCATACTCTATCTCCAGAGTCCCGTGCTTTATCAGGCAGATCGCAACCGGAGAGCCGTTCTTTGTCTTGAAGACTTCCACTTCATACTTTGTCACGCGGTTTCCGGCCTCTGTCCACGCCAGGTATCCGCCTTTAAGGTTATATACAGTGTAGCCAGCCTTGGCAAGCAGCTTTGCGGCACCTGCACTCCGTTTTCCGCTACGGCAGTAAACAGCCAGCGGCCTGTCTTTCGGATAAGCTTCTTCCACCATACTAAGGAAAGACTTGCTGAAGAAATCAAAGTTCACGGCTCCTGCGATATGCCCATCGGCATACTCCTTGTCAGTCCTCACATCAATCAAAGCCGCTTCCTGCTCCTTGAGCAGCAGGCCGAACTCCGTCACGTCCATATCGATGTACTTCGCTCCTGAGCAAGAGAAAATGCTCATCAGCATCGGGATAATTGAAAAACTCATAATCATTCTCATATCATTCTACGTTATTATCTTTTTTCTTCCTGAAATAAGCCTTGACACGTTTTACGCCTTCCACTCCCAGAATTGTGATTCCGCCCCACTGAAAAGTCTTGGCCAGTCCAAACAGCACCACCCAGAGAACTCCCTTTGTCTTGGCGCTGATAGGGAGAGCCATCTGGGCGAAAGACATGATATAGAACGGTACGCAAAGCAAAAGGACAATCAGTCCTGTACGGAATGACAACCCCTGGAGCCAGTTCTTTATCTTGAGAAAGAAACCCTTCATACATAACCCTCCTTCACAAAAATAAGAATATTTTGCATTATCTTTGAACATAGAACAAATTATTGCAGCTATGTTGAAAATCGGAGACAAGATGCCGGCATTCGAGGTTCTGGACCAGGACGGCAACACGGTAAAGTCTGATAGCTTTATCGGAAACGGAAAGAAAACCATCATATATTTTTACCCGAAAGACAACACATCCGGCTGCACGGCAGAGGCCTGCAGTTTCAGAGACAACTACGCCGCCCTCTCCAAGGCCGGCTACAACGTTGTGGGAGTGAGCAAGGACAGCCCAAAGTCCCATTCCGGTTTCAGGTCAAAGTATGACCTTCCGTTCACCCTCCTGGCAGACAGCACCACCAAGATGCTTCAGGACTTTGGAGCCTGGGGAGAGAAGAAAATGTACGGCAAAACTACAATGGGTACCCTACGGAGAACCTTCATCTTCAGCGACAAAGGCATCCTTGAGCGCATCATAGAAAAAGTGGACACCAAAAACGCCGCCGACCAGATTCTCAACCCGTAAAACCATTAGCCGGCAGTATGAAAAAGATCATCAGGATAATCCTTCTTCTTTGCATTATCGGTATCGCGGTTGTCGTCTGTTGCAGTAACATCGTTGAAAAGAGTTCCAAAAGAAAGTTATTCAACGATGTAAAGGAGATTCCCTATAACGATGTGGGTCTGCTTCTCGGCACCAACCCTATCGGACGCACCGGCCGGCCAAATGTTTACTACCTTAACCGCATCCAGGCCACGGCAGACCTCTACAAGGCAGGCAAGATCAAGGTCGTGCTAATCAGTGGAGACAATCACCACCGCTCTTACAACGAGCCCGAACGGATGAAAAAGGATCTTGTTTCCAAGGGAATTCCAGAGAATTGCATCGTCCTGGACTATGCCGGTTTCCGCACTTACGACTCTATGGTCAGAGCGAAAAAGGTCTTCGGCCAGAATTCCATTACCATAATATCACAGGAATTCCACAACCAGAGAGCTGTTTACATCTGCCAGGGCATTGGCCTTGACGCAGTTGCCTACAACGCCAAAAACGTTGGCTCCAGAAAGTGGAAAGTGTTTATGTTCGTGAGGGAAAACCTCGCCCGATGCAAGGCTGTCCTTGACCTCACATTAGGCAAAAAGCCACATTTCCTCGGCGATCCTATTGAAATCACCATTCCAAAAGACTAAAAAAGAACAGCCAATGAAAAAAGTTTACTTTGCCGGATCCATAAGGGGCGGAAGATCTGATGCTGAACTCTATCACAACATCATCCGTTACATTCAGCAGGAACTTGGCTGCAAGGTGCTTACAGAACATGTGGGAGACCTGTCGCTGAGCCAAAAGGAAGGCTCTACGCCCAAGAACATCCATAGTGGAGAAAACGTTGACCAGGCCATCTACCTTCAGGATACCGGCTGGCTTAAAGAATCTGATCTTGTAATTGCTGAATGCACCACCCCTTCCCTTGGAGTGGGATATGAACTAGCTTTTGCGGAGAAACTCATCAAACCTGTCCACATCTTCTACAACAGGGAGCGAACCCGCCTTTCCGCCATGCTGACAGGCAACACCTACTTCCACATCCACCCCTACACCCAGGAACAGGAAATCTATCCCATTCTGGCCTCCATCCTATAACGATTCTTTCCAAGATTCGCCTAAACTTTAGATACAATTCCAGAATCGTAAAAATCTCAGCATAAACCTTCTACACACCCGTAGAAAAAAAGCATTAGTGAAAATATATTTGCAAAAGTACCTTGCAGAATAATTTGCAAAGTGTAATATATTTATTACTTTTGCGATGAGATGGACGATATGGAGCGAAGACTTTTCTGCTTTTTACGGGTCACTTCAACCCTATGTTAAAGAAAAGGCAGATTATGTTCTAGGAATTATTTCAGACATGAAAATTCTTAGTTCAAAGATTGTTAAGAAATTGGTTAAGACCGAGTTCTATGAACTTAGGATTTCATTTGGACAAGAATACAGGGTTATTGTACTACCCCTGGACAATGAAAACATAATAGAAGCCGAGATTATTCTCCTTCTAAACGGATTTGTGAAAAAGTCCACAAAAGACTATAGAAAACAAATCAGTATTGCAAAGAATACACTTAAACAACTGGAAAAATGAAAATTAAATTAGATCCCGAGAAACTTGCAAAACTCAATACTACAGAAGATCATCTTACAAAGAAATATGGACCAAAAGGCTCAAAAGAAAGAGAAGAGTTTGACGCCAAGGCCCTAGCATGGTATTATGCGGAAATCCTTAAAGACGCAAGAAAAGATGCAGGTCTGACTCAAAGGCAACTCGCCGATAAAGTCGGGAAAAAGAGGGAATACATTGCCCTCTTGGAAAAGGGTGAAACCGATATGCAGCTTTCCACTTTTCTTATGATTACCCAAGCCGTTGGCATGAAAGTAACCCTCAGTTACTAACCAATCCCGTCTAAAAGCCCATCTGAGCGGTAATCAAATTTTCTTTAAATACCGTTGCTCTGCTTTATTATTGCAGAATACCAAGTTAAGTTTGTATGTAACAACAAGAACATTTAACTTGGTAGTATGATACAATTCATTGCAAACGAAGAGCATTTCAAGGAGGTAATTGAACGCATCCCCAAAGTCAAGAAACAACTCTGGATTGGAACAGCAGATATCAAAGATCTATATGTAGAAGATAAACCTCTTCTTGGCGTTCTGGCTAACCTCATTTCCAGAGGAAAGGAAGTCCGCCTCATCCACGCCAAGGAACCGGGTCCCAACTTCCGTGAGGATTTTGACAAGTACCCTCTCCTTGCAACCGGCCTAGAGCGTGTCCTGTGCCCAAGAGTTCATTTCAAGATCATCATCTTTGACCTCAGCCTGGCATACATTGGTTCCGCCAACCTTACCGGCGCCGGTCTTGGCATGAAAAGCCCCAATAACCGCAACTTTGAGGCCGGTATCCTCACCGATGATCCCTCTCTCGTAGAATCTGCCATTGAGCAGTTTGACTCAGTCTGGCGCGGCTCCCACTGTAAAACCTGCGGCCGCAAGCGCTACTGCCCGGATCCGATTATCTAACTAACCTGTTCTATTTTGGAGCTAGTTCCTTACATCTCTGCCAAAGTATTGCAGAGAGTTTCCTTTCTTTTGCCAGAAAGAGTTAAGGCATCAATAGTATGGAGACAAACAAGGGATACGGCAATGAAGACATTCAGCACTGGGATTGGCAAGAGCATCTGAGGAAAAGGCCCGGAATGTACCTGGGCAAGCTGGGAGACGGCAGCGAGAAGGACGATGGTATCTATGTGCTCTTCAAGGAGATAGTAGACAACGCCATAGACGAGTTCAACATGGGCTTCGGAAAGACCGTGGACATTACCCTGGATGAGGAAACCAAGGAAGTCACGGTCAGGGACTATGGCCGAGGCATTCCTTTGGAGAGTCTGGTAGTTTCCGTTGGACAGATCAACACCAGCGGAAAGTACGGTTCAGATGCTTATAGCAAATCCGGGGGATTGAACGGAGTCGGAGCAAAGGCGGTGAACGCCACCTCCACAAAGTTCTATGCCCAGAGCTGGAGAGACGGAAAGAGCAAGTGGGCTTACTTCGAGGAAGGTGAACTCAAAAAAGAGGGAGAACTCTCCAATTGCAGAGAGAAAGACGGAACACTCATTAAATACACTGCAGACCCAACTCTTTACGAAAACTACTCGTACAAAAAAGAGTATCTGGACAGTATGCTTAAGAATTACGCATACCTCAATCCAGGTCTCACAATCCACTTCAACAAAACAACATACTATTCAAAGAACGGTCTGCCGGACCTTATCAACGACAATATGACGGAGCCTCCGCTCTATTCCCCTATCCATCTGAAAGGCGACGACATAGAAGTGGTTATCACTCACGGCCGAGACAGAGGGGAAAACATATATTCCTTTGCAAACGGCCAGAGCACTTACCACGGAGGAACTCATCTAAGTGCATTCAGGGAGGCGCTCAGCAAGACCGTAAAGGACTTCTTCAAGAAAGACTACGACCCCAAGGATGTCAGGGAGGGGATAGTTGCGGCAATAGCCATTAAAATCGGAGAACCTAGTTTTGCCAATCAGATAAAGAACTACCTTAACTCAAATCTTACGGACTTAGAAGACAGGGGCGGAATCCCTATCAAGACCTTCATAATGAACTTCCTGGCCTCCGAGCTGGACAACTATCTGCACAAGAATCCGCTGATTGCTGACGCGATGCAGAAGAAGATCAACACCAGCGAGAAGGAAAGGAAGGAGATTGCAGACATACTTAAGAGCAAGCGTCGCAAAAGAGGAATGATTTCCAACGAAAAGCTCAGGGACTGCAAGATTCACTATACGGACAAAAACATCCCTCTAGCGGAGAAGACCACCATATTCATCACTGAGGGAAATTCCGCAAGCGGAACCGTCTCCAAGGCAAGGAACGCGGATACCCAGGCAGTGTTCTCCCTCAGGGGAAAGCCAATGAACACCTATGGCAGTTCCAAAAAGGCCATTTATGACAAGGAAAATAAAGAACTCAACCTCCTGCAGGCAGCCCTGGACATCGAGGAAGACATCGAGAACCTGCGTTATAACCGTGTGGTGATAGCCACCGATGCCGATGTTGATGGTATGCACATCAGAATGCTGCTGCTCACTTTCTTTATCAAATATCACCCCGAGCTTATAAGAAAAGGCCACCTGTTCATTCTTCAGACTCCTCTATTCAGGGTTCGCAGGAAGAAGAAGGACAACTCCTTCGATATTCATTATTGCTATAGCGAGACGGAAAAGATCAAGAGCGTCAAAGAACTGGGCAAGGGTTCAGAAATCACCCGTTTCAAAGGCCTTGGAGAAATCTCCGACAAGGAGTTCGAGAAATTCATCGGCGATGACATGCGCTTAGACGCCATAACTCTCGATTCCGATATATCGCCTCATGAAATGCTTGAATTCTTTATGGGCAACAACACCCCATTCCGCCAGGACTTTATTATGAAAAACCTTAGGACAGAAGTAATAATGGAAGAAAAAGTATCAGACTTAACAAAAGAAAGACTCTGATATGCTCCCTTTCATACCTCCTTCCATCTCTGCCTATATTTGGCAGAGATGGTGTGTTCCTTTGCCTTTAGAAAACCAATAACACTTATAGGAAATGGAAAAGAACAAATTGAACGACAGCATGATTGCTGTCATGATTGAGGAAGAAGCCTGGAAAGAACTTTCAAGTAATTACCCTTGGACCGAAGAACAACTCAGCAAGTACAGCAACAAACTTGACTGGAAAGAAATTTCTTGCAATTCAAACATTAAATGGACCGTATCCATACTAGAAAAATTCCGGCGTTACATAGATTGGTCTCAATTTAGCAGATGCGCTGATGAAGAGACCTTGATTCCGGAAATTGTTGAGAAATTCGAGGATGAGTGGGACTGGCAAGAACTTTCCGACAACTCCGACCTAACTATTGAACTTGTTACCAAATATGCAGACAGGCTGGATTGGAAACAGCTCATCTCCTCCTTCTATTGTCACGAGAAACTATTCACATTGGATTTCTTTAAAACATTTATCGACTATATCCCGGCAAATGAATTCAAGGATTCCGGTCTCTGGCATGCCTTAGTGGAAAGCAAAGAAAAAGAGCTGAAGAAGCAGATTATTCTTGATTAGTCATTTTTTATTATCTTTGAATAAATAGAATCACATGATATAATCATAACCTGCTAGGGCTTTGCAGGATTTTTAACTTTTTCGCAAGAAAACATAAACATGGTCATGAAAGAAGGTGATATACGCCTGTAAAAAGAATTTGACAAAAAAGACTGATATGAGGTAATCGGAGACAAGACTGTAGCTGATGCCATCATGGATAGACTAATAAACAATGCCCTGCGGATGGATATTAAGGGGGAATCGCTAAGAAAATTGCAGAATGTTATAAATGCTTAAATTATGGACTATTAACTGAATTAATAACCCCGCATTGCTTTTGAACAGAATGTCAAGAGTGATGGCATATAAAACGAACTTTTTCCCAACGTCTGGAGGGGACCAGTTTCACGCTGGACAAAGGGGACTACTTTTACCGGAATTTCCAACAAGATATCGTTATAATCAAAAAATGGCATTTCTAATAAAACACTTTGTTGATTTGTTTAATTACAAATTCAACATTCCATCATATCAAAGAGGCTATCGATGGGAGAAAAAACAGATTGAAGACCTGCTTTCCGACTTGATTGAATTCAAACATTCCTCCTCCGAAAATAAAAGTTACTATTGCCTACAGCCTGTAGTAGTTACGATAAACCAGAAACTAAGTCAGGAAGCGGGAGTATCCGTCTATGACCTTATTGACGGACAACAGCGTCTAACGACTTTGCAGCTCATCTTCGATCAAATAAAGGATATGTTGCCTGAAGACATCATATCACAAATTTATACAATAGAATATGAACGCAAGGATACGCCCATAGATGACTATTTTATTAAACGTGCGAACAATACAATCTCTAATTGGTTCAAGCAACATGGGGCAATGACAAAAGCTCAAATCGCAGAAGTCCTTTGCCCAAATCAAGATCATAATGAGCATGATGTGAGGGTTATTTGGTACGATATCGACGAGGAGACTAAAATATTATATGGTTCAAACATGAAATCTGTAGATATTTTTAATCGCCTCAATTATGGAAAGACAGGCTTGACAAGTACAGAACTAATTAAGGCTTTGTTCTTTCAATGCGACCATTATCCCGACTGTGAGAAACCATTACGCAAGCAAATAGCCTTTTCTCGTTCTTGCGAATGGGACATAATGGAGAAAAACTTGCAGAACCCATTTTTATGGGGAATGCTAGGCGCAATGGACTACAGTTCTCACATAGATATTCTCTTATCTTTTGTTGTGCGCCGCCTTCTTGCTGAGAACTCTCAATTAGGGGAAAAAGTTTCTGAAGGCAATGATTACAATTATCGTGTAATAAATAACTATATTGGCGAAAATCCCAAACAGTGGGGTAAAGCTGTTGATGCATTATGGGAAAAACTACAAGACTCTTATGTGGTGATTACCAATTGGTATAGCAATCACCAATGGTATCATCTAGTAGGTCTATACGTATCTCTATTCAAGCTAAAGAACAAAAAGGCTAAAGAAAAAGATTTTGCAAACCTCATTTTCGTCCTATATCAAACTTATATTTCACTTCCAAAATCAGCATTCACCAATTATCTGAAAGCCCTAGTAGGCAAGGAAGTTAAAATTTCTAGTACAATTAATGAAAAAAGCATCATGTACAGAAGTGAAGCTGATAAAGGCCGGAAATATATGCTCCATGAAATCTGTTACAATGAGTGCAATCCAGACCTAATCCGAATACTTCTATTATTGAATGTGGACATATCCCTTCATGAACTCAACGAACGCATGTGTTTTCCATTTCATCTGTTTCATAAGTGCAAAACAACAAGTTTAGAGCATATACACCCTCAGAACCTTTCACTCGATGATATCGCATTTGACGAACTTTGTAATTGGTTTCATCGAAAAGAACAGGAGCTAATTCGAATAGACAAAAATAATCAAGTGGAAGAACATTTGGATGTCTTAAGGAATGCTGAGAAAGAAATGGAGAAAGACAGTAAATGGTTTGACGAAGACTTCAACAGAAGTATTTGTCAAAAGGCAGTAACGGCAATTGACACCTATTTCAATGAATTGGCGAAGATTGATGATGAAACACTGATGCATACCATCCAGAATATGGCTTTAGTCGACAAAGACACTAATGCCGCGCTGCAAAATTATCTAATTGATAAAAAGAGAGAAATTCTCAAAAAGCGTGAAAGTCATGACAAAGAGAATCCTGTTTTAGTACCTATAGCAACAAAAATGGTTTTCAACAAAGCCTTTACAAAGTCACCCTCTGATATGAAATATTGGACAGATGTTGATCGTAGTGCGTATTTTAGCGAAATTAAGCGCGTTTATGATGAATATACGAATAAAATCTAATATGCGATATGAGTAACAAAAAAACAAGATATACATTCATGGAATTTGTAAAAGAGTATTCTATACGAATTCCTTTGATACAACGTGATTATGTGCAAGGACACGACTTCATAGACAAGCATAAATTGGAGAAGAGACAAGAGTTCATTCGCCTTTTGATGAATGCCTTAAAGAGAGGTGCCGCCTATCATGTGGATTTCATATATGGTTCTTCTATTCAGAACAAGGAGATACTAGGAGGAAAGAATTTTTTCTTCCCACTCGATGGGCAACAACGCCTAACTACACTATTCTTACTTCATTGGATTCTCATTAGCAAATCCAATTTGGAAAAAGATGAGAAAATTAAATACCTCAGTCAGTTAGAAGGATTTTCCTATGAAACCCGCCTAAGCAGTGCTGCATTCTGCGATAAGCTGACGAAGACGATACTAGAGGAGCTCCCATGCGGCAAAGTTAGAGAGATTATAACAGATTGTTCATGGTATTCATATGATTGGGATTATGACCCAACAATAAACAACATGATATCAATGTTGGAAGCTATGAATAGCATGTTAGAGGATGAATTTTTGCCATTCATTAATCAAATGTTGGGAAATGCCTTAAACTTTTCTTCATCAATCACCTTCGACCGTCTGGATATGGACGAATATTGTCTGACAGATGGGTTATATATTAAAATGAATGCTCGTGGCAAGGAGTTAACGACTTTTGAACATTGGAAGGCATTGTTCTTACAATTCCTAGAAGACACATATCAAGATGGTGATCTGATGTCTAAGTTTACAGAAAAAATAGAACACGATTGGGCAAATTTGTTTTGGGATTATGTAAAAGATGAAAGCAATGAATATCCCGTAATTGACGGTTGTTTTATGTCATTCTTCCATTATCTTACCTATCTTCTCTATTACGCTCATGTGTTCTCACAACAGGGTAACACAGATTCTGACTATATCGGAACTATTGAACAAATCAATGCCGTTTACAAAAATCGTGACAATGTGGATTGTCTCTTCGCGGCTTTAGACTTCGTTTCGGAGGTGGGCAAAATGGATTCCGCTTTTTTTGACGAACTATTCAGACATGGTAATGAAGATGTGAATGAAACAAAAATACGTCTCTTCAGCAAAGGAAGACTGAACCTTTTTCAGCGTTGTATATTACCCCAAGAGAATGAAGATTTTGATATCTATGAGAAAACATTATTCTATGCGCTGATAAAGTATTGCATAAAACATCAGACTGTGTCCGTTACTACGGGGCTAAGAAATTATATCCGTGTAATCAGGAATTTACTGCTTAATACTAACCAGTTAATACAGTCACAAGTAAATCTTGTTTCCAATCTACGTATTACTGAGTTCGCTACATATAGCCAAATTATCGAAACGCTTTCTACAACCATCGATGTAAGAGAGTCCTTGTCTGAATCAGTGACAGGTCTTGGAGGGAAAAATGCGGCATTAGTAGAGAAGTCAAAGTTGGATGATGATCCTAATAGAGACGTTATATGCTGGTTGGAAGACATGTCTTTCTGTCGAGGTAATATAAGAGCTTTCAATTTTATTAAGGATTATCCTAAAGAAATCATCATTAATAATGTGCTAAAGTTTAGGGATGCCACAGACACTGAGAGAATACGTATATTGATCGCTTCTGGCTATAAGGGCTTCCGTATAGGAGGATGGTGTTCTTATGGAGATCGATATTTTTTCGGAAAGGAAGGACGTTGGGACATTCTATTCTCCCGCGACCATGAGAATATTTCCATGGCATTACGCAAATTCATGGATGCTGATTGCTCAATAGAGGAATATTGTCTACAAAACATTCCATTGATACACAATTTCAAATACTATGCACTTAAGTATAAGGAATTCCTTCGTTCGGCTGGTTACTGGCAAGCGAAAGATGATGAAAACTCGAACTATTATTTTGCGGTTAATGGTGACATAGATAATCTTGATATGATTGCTTTGAAATCATATTCTCGCAGTCCGCTACTTGCATACCACACAGAGCCCTTAGCTTCAATTGTCTTGTGGCGACTGATTGAAGATGATACAGCAGATATATTCGGACATAATAAACTGCAAAACTGTAATATATATAGCGAGAAAGCTCATCTTAAATATTTCAAGAATAGTGATGACGTCGTTTTCTCGATAATTGTTGACAAAAAAGCTTGGCAAATTAAAGTTGCACCTGAGATTCCACAACATATTTTAACCAAATATCATATTGTAAACAATATCCTGTCTGAGACCAAGAATATGGATCTTGTTGAAGTTGCTGTAAAATTCGTCAAAGATATAGTCAAACTGTAATATATCTCTAACACCGCCCACTACTATAGTGGCATCCTTTATCTGGGCTCGTATTACCACATTCTGCAGTCTGTTAATGTTATTATCTTGTGAAAATATCGGGAGATTTCGATTAATATCCAAGATTCAGTTTGATTTCTGCCCTGAAATCACGGCAGTAGGCAAAGTCTGTAATGGCAAAGCAGGAATTCTTGATCAGGGCTTCAACTGGGCGGATTACCTCCAGTTCATCCAAATTAGGAGAGCCTTTGCAGTTCCAGTTGGCAAATGGGCGGGAGAGTTTCATTTCCTCCTCAAAAGACTCATCGTCAACATCTTGGTAACCAATAGAAGTCATAGAGAAGAGTTTGTTTTGAATCAGCGGTGTAGTGCAAAAGTCATCATCGTTGAATAATTTGTTGTTGAAGATATCCCACAGGCAACATCCGTATTCGTTACGTTGCTTCATACTTTCTGGACAGTTAGCCATATAGACACTCAACTGGAATAAGCGCTGGTCGCCATACTTCGTTTCTTCAATAATATTGCGGAAGGTATCGTAGGTGCCTATAAGGAAATGCTTCAGGCTGTTGTTGAACTGAAATAATTCATCTGCAAGGCCCAAATCCATTATGCTGTAAGATTCTCTCAAGCCTGTATCAATCAAGTATTTTCTTTTTTCAAGAAGAGACTTGAGCCCAGCGGCCATAAAAGTCTGGTGGTTGTTGAAAGGGTTGCCGTCTTCATAAATGCTGAGGATGTCCTGCTCAAGCTTGAGGAGTTCTTTGCTGTCAATCATTGTTGTCGCGATAATTGGGTTTTGATTGGGGGTTGGTTGGGGTTACTTGTGGATAACTTGGTATTTACTTTGTCTCCGGTTTATTCCATAAAGGTGGCTGGAGGTAACCCCATCGGCGAGATTTCCCGAAATAAGCTGATACGGTTTCGTCAGGGTTAGCCAGCCAATGCCTCCTTTCAATATTGTAGAGATGCATGTCTTCAGGCCTGCTCAAGTTTTCATAATCGATTTCATAATTGTCGCGGGAGTCAAGAGTAACACAACGATCCAATTCTAATTCAAGCAGTTCAATGAGTTCTTCCTTGTCAAGACACCTTATACGTTCTGCCAAAGTACCTCCTTCATGAGTTGCCAGGGGTGCTCCTCCGTTTATCATATAGGTCAGATAGCGGAAAATCATCCACTGAATAGCTCTCAGCTGATCATAATTGTCTCTGCCTATAAGGTAAATATCCAGTACATCAGAGATTTTTCCTCCTTCTTTGACAAAAACTCCAAGACGGAGTATTTTCTGCTGCAAGGTCATAGATTCTTGCTCATATCCGAAATTGTCCCAGTATTCCCGGAATGCCAGATCGGATGGGTTGGGTGCTAATCGTTTCATAATTGTTTGTTTTTAATGGTTGTTCTGTTCTTTGTTATTTCTCCTTGTCTGATGCAAAAGTATGCCCCTACTCTGCAAGATTCAGGCAGAGTAAAATTTGAGTGAAAGATTTTTGTTTTTACCAAGTATTTACCGGTAGAACCAAGTGCCAGGGAGATTATTCTAGACTCTGCCTGAATTTAGCAGAGAAATGCATTTCCTTTGCCGCAAATTGATGAACTATGATGGATATTAATAATTATGCCATTCAGGCTATCGAGAGAGAAATCATATTGTATTATGAAGACTATACAGGAGACTATACTAATCTCAAGTATTTGCTTTCTTTACGAAAAGAGCTGATAAACAGAAGGGTGCTAGCTCATCAGGAAGAGATACTTCCGGATATCATTGCTTTCAACGATGCCCTTACTGAAGCCCTGCGCCAAATGTACGACAAGGCTCAGCGAATCTGGAACAGCATAAAGGACAATAAAGACTTTAGTGAGGAAACAAGGCTTATTGCCAAATGCTTTCTTGGGTATGATTATCCGGAGCTGCATCCGGTTCAGGGAGAAGACAGGCAGAATTTATGGTATGCCCTATGCGACAGCGGCTGGAATCCGTTGTATGAGAACGGTGTAACGCTGCCGGTTTTGACACTGCCAAATGAAAGAGAATCGTTTGAGAGCCTGATAGGTATGGACTGCCCGCCTCCGAACTGGAATGAAGGGCTGGACCGTGAATTGACGAAAGATCTGCATCTTACCAGTGCTTTTCACAATCTTTTTGAACATATGGAATTTGCCATCACAGATTTCATATATGTACGCAATTTCGAGACAGAAATCATCATAGAGGTTTAATCAAATGAGATATTTAGACAAAATCAAACTACCTGATGGAGACAAAGAATGCGATTTTTTGAGGACATTGGTTCGCACTTGTTTTTCATCGCATTACCCGTTTGGGGTACTATCTTCCAAACAGCTGAGCTTGGTGGAGTTTTCAGACATAACCATCTTTTGCGGCAGTAACGGTTCAGGGAAAAGCACGCTTCTGAATATAATTGCAAACAAGCTGGATCTTAATAGATCTGCTCCATTTAACCAATCTACATACTATGATGATTATCTGAAACTCTGCAGAATAAGTGTTGGCCTTGATGAATATGGCAACAAATACAAGCCAAAGGATTTTGGTCAAATCATTACCAGCGACGATATCTTCAAGTATATGATTGAATTGAGAAACAAGAATCAGAATGCTGACAAAAAACGCTGGGATATGCTCACTGAAATACATTCTATTAAACATGATCCTCTTCTTCCTCCGCCACCTGTTGATTTTGAAAACAAGGAAAGCGTCAAGGCTTATTGCTTTTATGCAGATGCAAAAAACAAGAACAAATCCGCTTCTGGCATTGTGAGAAAAACTATGGGAATGAATAACAATGAACTCTCTAACGGAGAGACCGCTTTAAAGTTTTTCGACGACACCATTCAGCCAGACGGGTTGTATCTGCTAGATGAACCCGAGAATTCTCTGTCTTCGGAAAACCAGGAACTTGTAGCAAAAATGATTGCAGGAATGGCAAGGTTCTACAACTGCCAGTTCGTAATATCATCACACTCTCCGTTTTTCCTTTCTATCGGGAATGCCAAGATATATGATCTGGATTCATATCCCGTAAAAGTTACAAGGTGGACCGATATACCTAATATCAGAATCCTCCACGATTTCTTCAAAGAACAAGAACAAGAGTTTTAGTTCTGCCGGATTCAGGCAAGGTGAAATATTTTTCAACATTTTTCGGGAAATCTATGTAACCATCGGCGAAAAGTCTCGTAATTATTAGTGCCGTAACGATTTTTTTAGGGAAGGATTTGAGCGTTGGAGCGGAGTTTTTAGGTTCATTGACACAGTTTACAGATCGTTTGTTGCTTTGGCAAGCAAGCCAGACGTGGTCACGCAACGAGCCCCAAGAGCGGGCTTAGACCAGCAACATCATTAATCATGTAAAACTATGAGCAATAACCTTTTGATTCACACCAACGACACATTCACCGCCAAAAGCGGAGCGGCAGTCCGCTTTGAAGACATCTTTGAGGGTATCAGCAAGGAGATAAGCAGATACCGGTTCAAGGGCGGGAGATACCTTTCAGACCAGGAGATTGAAGACCTGCGTCAGGAAGCCTTCAAGAAGGCGATAATCTCGGTTGGGTCATATGATCCGCAGAGAAGTTTCGGATGTCCCCAGGCGTATGGATACGCTATCGCGCTCAGCTGCGAGAAGAATGTCTTCAGGAAAACTGCCAGACGCAACTCTGTCCTGTCTTCCCAACCGGCAGAGTGTGAAGGCGGTGAAGAATTCGGTTCCGACCGCGAGTTTGAAAGCAAGGAGGTCTTGTCCTACATCAAGAGCAAGATTACCAAATTGCCTAAAAACCAGCGCAAGGTCCTCGAATTGAGCATTCAAGGAGTTGAGCCTGAGAAGATTTCACTTCTTCTCGGCTGTTCCCAGAATGCAGTCTACTCCAGACTCTGCAGAGCAAGACTTGCAATTGCAGAAGCACTTGGCAAGACGTTCCTGTCCGAGTACGGATTCGGGACAAAAACAAAAACCTGCAATATCAGCCGCACTGAAAACAGTACGGCTGTTATTTTTTTGAAAGAATTGTCATCGCGATGGGTATATAGAGTAGAAAGGATTTTGAAATTATGGGAACAACAAAGATTGGAGGACATTTTTGCAAAGACTGCAAAATCTTCACAGACAAGGTGGAAGACTCGGCCATGGAGCAGATCCGGGAGCTTCTGGACAATCCTTTGTTCAGGGGTGCCAAGATGAGGATAATGCCGGATGTGCACGCGGGGAAAGGTATTGTAATAGGCTATACCTGCCGGGTGGAAGATTTTGTGAACCCTGAGCACGTAGGACTAGACATCGGCTGCGGAATAGACACAGAAATCTTCGACAGGCCACTGCCCGAGAAAGACTACGCCCTGTTTGAGCATCGCCTGAGGAAAGAGGTGCCGATGGGGTTTGACATACACAAAGACCGGCAGTTTGAGATGAAGCCGTTTCTGAAGTTCATGCGCCAGGAACTGAACCGCGCTTACCAGTCGTCAGGAGGAAGAATAGACATCATAGAGTGGAACAGGATAGCCTCAGCCAAGGGCGGATATCTATTGGGAAATGAACTCAGGGCATACCTTACGGATATGGTAATCACCCAGGCCTACGCAAAGTACAACCGCAAGTTGATACTGGACAAGGCAGCGGAAATAATGCACAAGATCTGCGGAGGCAAGGTGGACGGCATAATCAACACAGTCCACAACTACGTGGACTTCAGAGATATGGTTCTTAGGAAAGGAGCTATCCGCTCGTATGAGGGAGAGCTGATGGTAATGCCGTTCAACATGAGAGACGGCATAGCGATTTGCCAGGGCCTGTCCAACGAAGACTGGAACTGGTCCGCCCCGCACGGATCCGGAAGGCTTATGTCCAGAACCCAGGCCCACAGGCAGCTACAGATGAAAGGCTACAAAGAGGAAATGCAGGGCGTGTACTCCACAAGCATCTGCCCGGAAACAATAGACGAGTCACCCTCTGCCTACAAGCCTACGGAAGATATTCTTCAAGCCATCACCCCTACCTGCAAGGTTCTATACCGCCTGCGCTCGAAAATAAACTTGAAGGGAAAATAAATCATTCTTTGCCAGTATTTGGCAAACCGGGGGTTTACTTTTGCCGCAACAAACAAATCAAGTATATTTGAAACAGATATGAGAGATTTTGCGGCAATAGACTTTGAAACGGCTAATTTTCAGTTCACAAGCGTATGTAGTGTGGGCGTTGTAATAGTCAGGAATGGAGAGATTTCGGATTCGTACTATTCGCTTATCCAGCCCGAGCCCAACTACTACAACCGTCTAAATACCAGCATTCACGGACTGTGCCGCCAAGACACGGAGGATGCTCCGGTATTCCCCAAGGTCTGGAAAGAGGTGGAGAAGCTGCTCTTGCTCAACGAGGAGGATGCCAAGTGGCTGGGACGCCCCTATTTGCCGCTTGTAGCCCACAACAAGGCATTTGACGAAACCTGCCTGAGGGCAGTGTTCCGGTGCTACCAGATGGATTATCCTGATTATGATTTCTACGATACACTCTGGGCTTCAAGACGAGTGATGCCGGATCTGGAAAACCATCAGCTTCAGACCGTTGCCCGGGCCTGCGGATATTGCCTGGAGCATCACCATAACGCTCTGGCAGATGCAGAGGCCTGCGCCGCAATCGCAATTAAAATACTGTAATCTATCGCTGAAGAATGCTGTCTAAGACAGTATAGATTTCCTCCTCGGTTTTATAAGGATGAATACTGAAGTACCTGTTGCCTGTCAGCATAGCGGAAAGAGTGGTTCTTGTGCTGTCATAAAAGATGTGGACAGGCTTCCCGATCTTCTCGGCAAAGGCCAGCTCGTACCCTACTCCCAAAGACGGCGTGGAACACTCTGCTATCACCAAATCTGAATCGCTGAGCCAGCCGGTATCCTGAAGGTAGATGGCAACATCCTTTTCTCCCTTGGAAAAACCTTTGGGAGTTGAGCCTTCCTTTTTGCTCAGCGAGAGATCCCCCACATGTTCTGTAAGAACAGTATCCGTCTTTTGAATATACTCGATAATCCGCTTGTAAAGAGCCGCATCCGCCCTACCTCCGCGGATTGATCCTGCAAAATATACCTTCAGTCCTGCCATAAGAATCTTTTTGCAAAAATACTGAGTTTTGTTGCAATAAAACGAAAGTTTGCGAGTAAATATTTCCGAGTTGCCACTATTTGGCAGAGGTGGCGCTTTCCTTTGTACAGTGAAAAAATCTTCATCGCCGATGAAATAATCTCGAGTGAAGATGGTATATAGATACGGATGGATAAATAAACAAGGGAGATTGCTTATATATGAGTATGAAGGAAAAAACGATTATCGAGTGCATTCGCTCCATTGACAAGGCCTTGAACGGAAATCAATGGCGCAAGAAAGACGAAAGAAAAGACGCAGCAGAAGTTATCGCAGACATAAAGAAGTCTGCTGGAGAAGAGCTGCTGCATATTTGCAGCCTGATGAATGTTACCGAGATGCAAGCAGTCATTCTTACAGCTCTGGTCAGAGCATCTGGTTCCTACAGAATCAGCGACGATGATCTTGCCGGCATCATCGGCATTGATTATCTGGAGTATATCTCTTTTACATCTGACTTTGAAGGGCTGAAGAAAGCCGGATTCATAAAGTATTCAGACCGCGGCATATCCATTTCACCAGCCGCCATGGATGCAGTCAAGCAAAACAAGCCGCTTGAACCTGAACCGCTTACCGGCCTGGATGCACGGGAAGTTCTCTCTCGCATCAAGAACAAACTGAAGGATTTGTCTGATGAGAGGGAGATAAATCAGGACGAGTTTCTTGAGTATATGGACTTTCTGATTCACAACAACAAGAACAGCGTGTGCGAATGCTGCGGAAAGTATCTCAAGAATTCAGGCGATTTGGAGATAATCCTTCTTTATGCATTGATCTGCCGTTTTTGGTTCAACAGTGATGACTGCGTCACCTGGGATGATGTTGAAGATTATTATCAGGACGGAGATTTGTCTATCATACGTAATATGTTCAAAAACGAACATTTGACGCTGCAGAAGAACAAGGTAATTGAACCTGTGGCAGACGGGGGAATTTTCAGCAGAGACGCCTTTCACATCAGAGATGAGGTGAAAGAGGAGATTTACAAGGACCTGGGATATAACGCAGAAAAGAAAGACGCAAAGAACAAGATTAGTGCATCTGCCATGCTCAATGCCAGCGACATTGATGCAAAAGAGCTGTTTTTCAGCAAAGAGCAGCAGAAGCAGATCCAGACTCTGGAAGATTTGTTTGAGGAGACGCGCCTGAACAATGTTATGGAATCGCTGAAGAAAAAGGGGATGAGAACCGGTTTCACCTGCATTTTCTACGGCGCTCCAGGAACGGGCAAGACCGAATCCGTTTATCAGATTGCCAGAAAGAGCGGCAGGGACATCTTCCGCATAGACGTTTCCAAAATCAAGAGCTGCTGGGTGGGAGAGAGCGAAAAGAACATCCACAGAGTGTTTGAGCAGTACCGCGAATGCGTAAAGTCCGGCGGCAAAACCCCTATCCTGCTTTTCAACGAGGCTGACGCCATCTTCGGCATCCGCCAGAGCGGGGCAGAGAGAGCAGTGGACAAAATGGAGAACAGCATCCAGAACATTATCCTTCAGGAGATGGAGGAGCTGGAAGGCATACTCATTGCAACCACCAACCTGACCGACAACTTCGACAAGGCTTTCGACAGGCGCTTCCTCTACAAGCTGCGCTTCACAAAGCCAGATGCCAAGGTGAAGAGCAAGATATGGAAATCCATGATTCCAGAACTCAAGCCTTCCCAGGCAAAGAAACTGGCGGCGGAGTTTGACTTCTCAGGCGGACAGATTGAGAACATCGCCCGCAAGAAGACCGTTGCGGCGCTGATAAGCGGCAAGGAACCCACATACGCCCAGCTGAGGGAAATGTGCCTGGCCGAATCAATCAGCGGCAAACCGGAATCCAAGAAAAAAATCGGATACTAGGAAAATACTCTGCCTGATTTTGGCAGAGTATTTTTTTTATATTTGCACCAGAAGAACAAAAAAGGCATGGCACAGCATTACTTCAACCGGTACATTTGGCTTATAAGCACCATCAAGACAAACGGCCCTATAACGCTCAAAGAGCTTGACCGAAAGTGGAAGGAAAGCCCTTTGAATGAAACTCGCGACAACCTTTACGAACGCACATTCCACAACCACAGAATGGCCATTGAAAAAACCTTCGGCATAAAGATAAGCTACACTCGTCCAGATGGTTACTACATCGATACCGACAGCCTGGAAGACGGCAGCTTCAGGGAATGGATGCTGGACTGCCTTCAGGTGAACAATCTGATGGAAGAAAGTTCCGGCATTCACGACAAGATACTTCTGGAAAGCATTCCTTCCGGCGGCAAATGGCTGAACATCATAATTGACGCCATCAAAGGCAAAAGGGCCATGGGGATGACATATATGAGTTTCTTTAAAGACTCCCCTTCTTCATTTATCGTTCACCCCTGGTGTCTGAAACTCTTCAAGCAACGGTGGTATATGCTGGCAAAAAGCGAATACTTCTCAACCCCGAGAATCTACTCTCTTGACAGAATCCAAGAGCTGAGCTTAAGCAAAACCAAACTCCAGGTTCCCGAAAGGTTTAAGGCAGAGGAGTATTTCTCCCAATACTTCGGTATCATCGCCGATAAAGACATAAAGCCTTGCTTCATAGAAATATGGGCGGACTCAACTCAGGCCAAATATTTCAAGAGTCTGCCACTTCACAACTCGCAAACAATCAAGGAAGAAGATGAGAACGGAACCGTTTTCCAGTACTATCTTGCCCCTACCTACGATTTCAAGCAAGAGATTCTACGTTACGGCTCAGGAGTGAAAGTTCTCTCGCCAAAGGAATTCTTGGAAGAAATCAAGATGGAGATAGAAAACATGGCCAACCTTTACAAGTAAATTGCTGATTTATCGGCAACTTTTCGTAACTTTGGGAAAATGGCATAAAAGGCCATGCCTGAAGTTATGCTTAAAGTCAAGATTTACGAATACGATTCCCCGTGCGGAAAGCTCTATCTTGCCGCAAGAAAAGGGAGCCTTTGTCTGTGCGACTGGGCAGCCAGCAAGAACCTTACGGACACTCTTACAAGACTATCCAAAGCACTTGATATTGAGTTCATACTGCCCGAAACTGAAACAATAAAACCTCGCCCGGAGAAGCCTTCCAAGGTAATTGTCTCGGCGATGAAACAGCTCGGCCAGTTCTTCAATGGAAGACGCAAGACTTTCAACATTCCTTATCAGATGGCCGGCACTCCTTTCCAGAATGCCGTGTGGAAGAGTCTTCTGGATATTCCTTACGGAAAGAGCGTTTCGTATGCGGAGATCGCCGCAATGGCAGGCTATCCTAAAGCTGTCAGGGCAGCGGCCAACGCCTGCGGTGACAACGCCCTGTCTGTCATTATCCCTTGCCACAGAGTCATAGGCAGCGACGACGGCCTTACCGGCTATGGCGGAGGACTGGGAGCAAAACGCTATCTGCTTGACCTTGAAAGCCCTCAGCAGAGGCTTCCGTTCAAGACTGTCACCAAGAAACCAGTAAAGAAGACAACAACGGCAAAGAAGCCCGCCAGGAAAACTGCCGGCAAAACGGTAAAGAAAGCCCCTGCCAAGAAAACGGCTGCAAAAAAGCAATAATTTACAACACAACGTCCCCGATGAAAAAGTTCCTGATCATTTTAGCCGCCATCCTGGTCTGCACCAGCCTCCAAGCCCAGAACAACAAAAAGCAGCAGAGCAAGTTAGACGCAGAGTACGAGCAGAAGAAGGCTGATCTTTACAAAGAGTTTTCCGAGAACATGAAATGGCATAACGCCAATATTCCTCCCGACAGGAGAAGGGCGATGAGAATCAAGAAGCAGATTGATTCGCTCACTAAAGTCAGGGACTCTTTGATGCACTATACCGACTCTCTGATAGCTGTCTCAGATAACAGACGGAACAGGATCGATAACGATATAAATTCGCTGAGAAAAGATTACTACGCTGTTTCAGAAAGTGCTCTGGAAGATGTCTACAGAATCAAAAAAGGCCATACGAGAGATTCCCTGGAAAAGATTATGGCCAACCTCAGCCCAAAGGTCAGAAAAAGCAAAGCTGCCCAAAGGCTGAAAGAATACCTGACAGGAAAGCCTCTAAAGGCCGGAGACAAGATATGGGAATTCACCTGCTACACCCTGGACGGAAAGAAGTTCAACTGGAAAAGTGTACGAGGAAAAAGGATTTTCATAATACTTGACGGCTACGACTGTATGGGCGGCCACATGAATCCGCTTGCCTTCAAGGACTATTACAAAAACAATATAGAACAGAAGGTCAAAGGGCGTCGCGATATTGCTTTCATTCCTTTTTTCACCGAAGACAACTATGAGAGGTTCAAAAAGGACGCTGACTTCTACGGGATGACTGAATACAACCCGGTTTCCGATATGGAAGGCCAGCTTTCCAGGACAGATATAGTCTTTGATATTACCGCTACTCCTATGTGCGTGTACGTGGATGCAGACGGCACCATCAAAGCCATTACCGAAGGATTCGATCCGAAAGACCTTGAAGAATTTATAAACACAGCACCATAGCCCCTTATGAAAAAACTCGCACTATTTACTGTATTGTTGATTATGTCAACCGCAGCTTTATACGCTCAAGAGACTGAGAAAAACGACAAGATTATGGATAATGTTGTACTTAAGGCATTAAAGACAAGAAGAAGCGTCCGCAGCTACAAGAAAGAGCAGATCAAGGACGAAGAACTGAAGGCCGTCCTGGAAGCCGGAACCTTTGCCCCCAACGGTATGGGAAAGCAGGATTCCTGGATTGTTGCGGTGCAGAACCCTCAGATACTGGACCAGCTGAGAAAAATGAACGCCGAGATACTGGGTTCTACTTCAGACCCTTACTACGGAGCTCCGACAATCGTGCTGGTGTTCGGGTCAGACCCTAAGAAATGGGGAAACTCCATCCAGGACGGAAGTCTTGTGCTTGGCAACATGATGAACGCCGCCTATGCCATAGGACTTGGATCCTGCTGGATTAACCGCGAGATGCAGATGTTCTCTACTGAAGAAGGCAAAGCCCTGATGCGCAAGCTGGGTATTCCGGAAGAACTAATCCAGGCAGGGCTTACCGGCATAGGAGCACTGGCTCTCGGATATCCGGAAGGAGAACCCCGCCCGGCAAAGCCGCGCAAGGAAAACTACTACAGAATTATCAAATAGTTACCGAATATGAGGACTCTACATCTAAATGAAGAAGCGGAGAGATGTTTGCTCTGCGAAAACGCTCCTTGTTCAAAAGCCTGCAAGACTGCTGATCCTGCAAGGGCATTGAGAGCAATAAGGTTTGACAATGCCTCCAATTCCTGGAAGTGGCTCAAGGACGCTTCAGAAGAAGAACTCACGGCAGCAGAGAATGCCTGCATCCATTACGACAGGCCGATAAGACTCAGGGAGATAGCAAAGATCATCGCTGAGCGATATGGCAAGCAGGAAACCCCTAAAGCCGAGTTGCCTTCTCTGGAGATCGAGTTCTGTGGCCTGAAGTGCGAGAATCCGTTCTTTCTGGCTTCTTCCGCCATCTGCACCAACTACGAGATGGTAGCTGCGGCGTTCGAGGCCGGATGGGCAGGCGTGTTCTACAAGACCATCTGCCTGGAAGAGATAAAGGAAGTTTCTCCGCGATTCGATGTAGTCAAGAACCCTGACGGGTCTTTTGCCGGTTTCCGCAATATGGAGCAGCTTTCAGAGAATCCGCCTGACGTTGATTTCCAGATACTTGCCAACCTGAAACGCAATTATCCTTCGAAGATTGTGGTTGCTTCCATCATGGGCAGCACAGAGCAGCAGTGGATAGATTTGGCCATTTTGGCCGAAGAGGCCGGCGTGGATGCCATTGAGCTCAACTTCTCCTGTCCGCAGATGAAACTCTCCGGAATGGGAAGCGATGTGGGACAGAATTTTGAGCTTGTTGCAATCTACACATCATACGTGAAGAAAGCAGTAAGCATTCCTGTCATTCCAAAGATGACTCCTAATGTGGATTCTATGGGCAAATTTGCTGTCAGCGCCCATTTTGGCGGGGCGGACGGAATCTCTGCCATAAACACAATAAAGTCCGTGACAATGTCTACCGGCTCCGAGGTAGACGGCAAGAAGATTGTTTCCGGCTATTCCGGCAAGGCGGTAAAGCCTATCGCCCTGAGGTTCATACTTGAAATGGCGCAAAGCCAACTGATCAAGGACGCCCAGCTTTCCGGTATCGGCGGAATCAACACCTGGAGAGACGCCTTGGAATTCATCCAGTTAGGATGCCGCAACACCCAGATTTGCACGGCCGTTATGGAATATGGCTACAGGATCATCGACGACCTTAAGGAAGGCCTTCAGACTTATATGGCACAAAGGGGTATTACCCGCCTGGATGAGATTGTGGGAGAGGAAATCAAGTCATTTGCAACCACCGCTCAGGTTGACCGTGACACCAAGGTGTTCCCTACCGTAGACCGAAGTGTGTGCATCGGATGCGGAAGATGCTACATATCCTGCCGCGACGGCGGACACCAGGCAATCTCCTTCGGGGAAGACCGCCAGCCTAAGATAATCGGCCAGAAATGTGTGGGATGCCATCTGTGCCGTATGGTTTGCCCTACAGGGGCCATCGGCCAGGCCAAGCGTATACCAAAAAGATGATGAGCAGAAATCAGTCGTAGATTTCAAACAGGCTCTTGAAGGTTTTAAGGTTCTTCCAGTAATTGCGGACTGTATTGTCAGTGCACATCTGGAGGCTTTTTGCCATAATCATCTGAGGTGCTCCCATACCGAAACGCTCTCCAAGCTTTTCAAAACCTGGCTTCAGGGCAGTTATAAGAACACTTTCTTTCTTGTTGGCTGTTGTCCAAGCCATGAACTCCTGTTGACGGCTTGCATACAGACGAAGAATGTCCAGAGCAATTCTCGGCTGAAGAGAAGCGTTGTTCTTGGCTTTCTTGACAAATGTGTTCCACTTCCTGAATACGTCCTTATCGCTGAGCGGAAGGGTTTCCAGGGAATAAAGCTCCTCGGCAAGCTGGTTGACTTCAGGCTTTCCTTTCTGTATTCGTGAAGCCTCCGAGAAGATTCCCTTGTCCGAGATATTGAAAACTGTGGTGTCATACCACTTGTCGCTCTTGTCGTCCGCAGTCTTGAAGTAGTAATAATCTGTTTTCGTGAGTGTTTTGTTGTCTTCTGAGAACTTCATGCTTCCGCCTCCGAAATTTTCCCTTGGAGAGTAGTTTCCGTGTGGCTCTGCCTTGAGTATCTCGTTCATCCACTCGCCATGTCCGGCATAGAACGCATCTATCAGATTGCCTTTATGGTCAAAAGTAGCATAGTAATGATTTATCTGCTGATAGCCGTCTACTCCCCATCCCCAGACACGATATGCTACAATGCAACCGAAATCTGTCGGAATAACTCCATACTTCAGAATCTGCTCTGCAGTCTGCACTCTAAAACTGCCATCCTCCACAGTAAACTCTCCGGTAATTTTCTGGAAAACAGCCTCTTCTTCTTTGCACAGGCTCAGCTTCGGTTCATAGTGCCAGTCACTTCCAAAATTATAGTAACGGCGGTTGTAAGCCAGGCCGTCGTTCATGCAGATGCCAGCTCCCTGTACCCGGCTCTCGTCCCTCTCGTGCATAGGACGGGTGAACACAGGATTGTCGTTCATCGGATCTATATTGTAACGCTTCAGCCAGGTACGGCCCTCATCCTGAGCCTTCATCATCCCGAAGAAAGCCAAAGAAAACAAAATGCTCATAAGAATCCTTTTCATAACAAAACGTTTTTTCAATGCTTAAAGTTAAGAAAAAAATATGCCACTTCCCTAAAACAATCCAAAATCAACACCAAAAATCACCCTGCCTGCTTTTGGCAGACACAGCCCTTTTCTTTGCATCGTCAAACCAACAAACAAGCAGTATTTATGTTCAGAGGATTCGTAAAAACGACAACCAAACACAATTCCATTTCTACGGCTATCTGGACTCTGGGGATATCCATCGCGATATCTATTGTCTTCCTGATTATAGCAAAAGTCTTTGCAGATAATTGGGACGCAGCCATAACAGTCCAGAATTCAGCCGTTTACAGCTATACTCACTCCAGGACTCTCTATCCGTTTCTGACCTGGAGCATTGCCGGAGTGCTGATGCTTGCCTCAGCCATTGCCGTCATCTACAGCCACCGCAAGGCTTCCCGCACGGCAATCATTGCTGTCTTGTACCTGGCATCAGCTATCCTGGTTACTAAATCCGCCGCTCTTTGCTACTGCGCAACACAACTGAACCTGTAGCATCAACGCCCCAATCCTCAACAAATGCCTCAAAGGTCCGCAGCATATGCAAAACCTGCGGGCCTTTTCTTTTTCTGAAAACAACAATAAAATTCAGTACGATTTTTGCGGGTGAAACACAGAAAGCAAACCCTTCAACCCAAATATTATGAAAGCACTTCAATTCCTGACAATAGCCATCGCGTTAATGAGTTACACTTACTCGTTCAACTCATCATATACATCAACATCAAAACCTAACTTACCTCAAAAAGAAATGAAAATCATCTCCAATGTAGAAACCAACGGCAGCTGGGTATATCTCTACGACGAGCAAGGCCACCGCTACAAAACCCTATCCGCATCCAACGTAGGAGAAGTCAAAGGCTTCAGCTCCACCTTCTTTGTTTCCGAGCACGGCAGCTGGGTATATCTCTGGAACTCCAAGGGCGACAGGTACAAGTTCCTGCCCAAGAGCAACGTAGGAGACGTCATTGGCGTAGCCGGAAACACCTTCACTTCCAGAAACGGACATTGGATTTATACCTGGAGCAGTGACGGCAGCCGCATCAACTACCGCCCCGCCCGCTAGTTTTGTGCTAGCCACTGGCCAAAGAAACGGTCATAGACTATATAGCCATCGTCTTCCTGATAAATAATCTCATCGTCAAGCAAACGCTCCAATGCGCTCTTGACACTGCTGGCTGCAGTCAAATCATATTTTGATATGAACGCTCCCGAAGTAATCTCCTTGACCTTCTTCTCCTGAGCTATAGCCTTCAATAGCTTGCCTCGCCCGTTGCTGTACATTTTAAGAAGCATCTGATAGTAATACTCGTTTTCCTTAAGTATTTCAGCTATTGCATCATAAACAAGATTGGAATTGACTTCCCGTCCTGCCTTGCCATACATTTGGTTAAGCACCTTCTGCACATACCAGGTATAACCCTCGTATGTCTCATAAATCAAGTGAAACACATCTTCGGGAAGCTCCCTACCCTGCTCTTTGAAGAAAGAAGTCGCAAAATTCCAGTATTCTTTCTCAGCGATAACCCCTATAGACATTGAAGAAGCGCTCTGGTAAAAAGGGCGCTTTGGCGACAGGAACATTTCGCTGAGCATATGCTTCCTGCTG
>JAEEGG010005102.1_pt1 | contig 31442 bp, 27 predicted proteins | sample 9134161 | NCBI WGS metagenome assembly JAEEGG01 (sample SAMN16246543, study PRJNA631951) | gut metagenome | biome: gut microbiome; feature: rumen; material: CR-attached | host: Bos | place: Iran: Karaj | collected 2018-10
AACGAGATCATCGCCCGCACCGGTGTTAAGATCGACATCGATGAAAGCGGAAGAGTTGATATCTGCGGAACCGACAAAGAGGGAATGGACAAGGCCATCGAGATGGTTCAGATCATTACCACCGAGTTCGCAGAAGGACAGGTTCTTAAAGGAAAAGTTGTTTCCATCAAAGAGTTCGGAGCATTCGTTGAGTTTGCACCCGGCAAAGAAGGCATGGTTCACATCTCCAAGATTGCCAAGGAGAGAGTTGAGCATGTAGAAGATTACCTGACACTCGGTGATGTTGTCACCGTTAAGTGCCTTGGTAAGGATAAGATGGGACGTATCAGCTTCTCTATGAAGGACGTAGCCCAGAACTAATCTATCGGCGCATGGAAGGGCCCTGTATTTATCAGGGCCCTTTTTCTTTAATCAGGAATGGGGGTTTAGGTAGATATCAGGAAGGGACAGGGCTGTAAAAAAGTCGGAAATGCCTTGATTTACAGTCCTGTTGGCTGAAAAAGGGCGCCAAAGTTTAGGACAAGGCTGTAAAAAAGCAGGATATGCCTAGATTTACAGTCCTGATAGCTTAAATAGGTCCCCCAAGTGCAGGTAACGGCTGTAAATATGGTGGAAATGGCTGAAATTACAGCCCCGGTGGCTGAAAAAGCCCTCCAAAGATCTGAAAAGGACTGTAAAAATGCAGGAAAAGCCTGGAATTACAGCCCCGGAAGCTTGGAAATAAGCAACTGAGGATTGGCAGGGCTATAATATTCTTGAAAAGGCCGGAGATTATAGCCCCGGAAGCCTAGAAATGAGCAACTGAGGATTATCAGGGCTATAATATATCTGAAAAGGCCGGAGATTACAGCCCCGGAAGCCCAGAAATGAGCAACTGAGGATTGGCAGGGCTATAATATTCCTGAAAAGGCTGTGGATTATAGCCCCGAGAGCTTAAAAATAAGCAACTGAGGAATAGTAAGGCAATAAAACTGCCGAAAAAGCGCGAAATTATAGCCTGTGCGGTGGGAAATGGTCATCAAAGTGGAAATGGTTTGGTTATAGATTAACCTAAAGGTATAAGAATATGTTTGGTTATACGACCGTAAATAAACCGGAGATGAAGTTTAAGGAGTACGATCTGTATCATTCGTACTACTGTGGTTTGTGTACCGTTCTGAAGAAAAAATTCGGACTTACCGGAGAATTTACTCTCTCTTATGACGGTGCCTTTTTGCTGTCCCTGCTGTGCGATCTTTATGATGCACAGGACGAGATCGGATCCAGAAGATGTGCTGTTCATCCCGGAGTCAAGCATGTTATAAGAACTAATGTGGTAACTGATTATGCTGCCGACATGAATGCACTTATGGCAATGTTCAAATGTCAGGATGATTGGCATGACGATAAAAAACTGTCAGGGAAGATCATAGCAGGACTCTTAAACGGAAAGACCAAATCTCTTCGCGACAAATATGCGGAAAAGATCTCAGTCATCACCAAAGCGATCGATGACATGAACGAGATAGAAAAAAGCGGAAAGCCGGATCCAGAGGGAATGGCATTTCTCTTCGGTAAATGCATGAGTGAAGTCTATGCTTATAAAAATGATGAGTGGGAAAAATATCTGAGAGTATTCGGTGACAGACTCGGAAGAGTCGTGTATCTCATGGATGCTTATGAAGATGTATATTCCGATATCAAAAAAGGCAGATATAATCCTTTCTCGGATGTATATGAAAGATCTGATTTTGAAGGACTCGCCCGTGAGATGATAACAGTTCATCTTGAGGAAGCATGCATTGCCTTCGAAAAACTCCCTCTTATCGAGAACGTTGACTTCCTGAGAAATATTCTGTATTCGGGAATATGGATCAGATTCAATATTGCGGCAGGTAAAAGGTCCGGCTTGGTATCAGCATCCTCGGATAATAAAAATGCCAAGGAAGAAGGAGGACAGGAATGAAGGATCCTTACAGGGTTCTCGGAGTTGCCCCCACTGCTTCCGAGGATGAAATAAAGAAAGCATACAGAAAACTCAGTCGTATGTATCACCCCGATTCCAACATGAATAAATCGGAAGCCGAGAAAAAGATGGCTGAGGAAAAATTCAAAGAAGTTCAGACCGCATATGAAGATATCATTGACGGTAAAGTAGATCCGGGAGATTTCAGCGGGAATTCCTCATCAGCCTACGGTCCGGGTTCTTCGAGAAATTCTTACTCGAATACTTATCGAAGGCAGTACAATGCGGGAGGAAACAGCTCCTCATCTTACAATAGCAATGATGTACATCTTGAAGCAGCCGCCAACTTTATTGCAAACGGTTACTTAAGAGAAGCGAGAAATATTCTCGATAATATTGATCCGTCAACAAGAACCGCAAAATGGTATTATTACAGTGCCATCGTTTATGCAAGGATAGGCCAGAGGAATCAGGCGATATATCATGCCAGAGCAGCTACTTCCATGGAACCGTCAAATTCGGAGTATTCTGTTTTTTACGATTACCTGACCGGCGGAAATTTCACCAGAAGTACACAGGATGGTGCGGCTTCTTACACGGGATGGTACAATGACAGGAGAAATACCTACGGATACGGAGCATCCAATGTATCGGGATGTTGTAACACGTGCATTAATCTTGTAGTGTGCGCAACCTGCTTCGGCTGTTGATCATTAACTGCGAAAGGAGATCGATCATGGAAAATGAGATCAAAAAACTCAGGAAACAAGTCATTGCAACACAGACCATTTGTATCCTTATGCTGGTTGTTCTGCTCGGCATGATGGTCGGTATCCTTCAGATCGTAAGAGTGTTCGGAGAGTATAAGGAAGATCTCGACAGGGCCGCGACTCTTGTAAAGGAACTCAAGAAAGCTGATATACCTCAGCTAGCCGAGGATATTCATAATACCTCGGAAGCCATAAATGCCGTAGACTGGGCAGATCTTTCCGAGAGACTTAATGAGATGGATCTCCAGGGAATCAAGGAAACCATCGATTCGCTTGATCTTGAGCAGATCAATGAAACCCTCGGTCAGCTTGATCTTGAGGATATTGCCCAAACGCTTAACGAACTTGATGTAGAGAAAATAAACCAGACTATGGATGATATCCAGGCTGCTCTCGAGAAGCTGGATAAATTCGGATTCTTCTGAAGATCACTACATCAGAGGACACTTTTTTAAACATATAAGGCACTTTTTGTACGCCTCCGTACATCATATCATCAGGTAAAACCGGTGAAGATGATGTAACGGAGGTGTATTTTTTTGTCTGAAAAAAATATTGGAAATTATTATCTTGCGATAGATATAGGTGCCTCGAGCGGAAGACATATTCTCGGGCATCTTGAAAATGGAAAGTTATGCATCGAAGAGATCTATCGTTTTCCCAACGGTGCGATACAAAAAGACGGACATTTGGTGTGGGATATAGACGGTCTTTTAGAGAATGTTCTGATCGGCATGGAAAAATGCAGGGAATCAGGTAAGATCCCGTCTGCAGTAAGTATTGATACCTGGGGAGTCGATTATGTACTTCTGGATAAGGACGGAAACAGGCTGTGCGACGCAGTATCCTACAGAGATCACAGAAATGATCATGCGGATAAAACCGTAGAAAAAACAATACCCATGAAGGAACTGTATCTGAGGACCGGAATACAAAAACAGCAGTTTAATACTATATGTCAACTGGCTGCGTTTCAGAATGCAGAACCGGAAATATTAAGAAAGAGCAATACACTTCTGCTGATCCCGGATTATCTGAATTACCTTCTCACGGGAGTTATGAGAACCGAATATACCAACGCAAGTACCACGGGACTGTTAGATGCCATCTCCGGAACCTGGGATATGGATCTTATAAAAAAACTGAATTTACCTACACATATTTTTACACCGGTATTCGAACCGGGAACACCTATAGGAAGTGTAAAAGAAAACATAGCAAAACGAATAGGTTATTCTCCCTCGGTGTATATGACAACTTCCCATGACACCGCATCAGCCATACTGGCAATCCCTGCAGAAAACGAAACCGATTATGCATATATAAGTTCCGGAACGTGGTCACTTATGGGAACCGAACTGACAAGACCGAATCTGTCATATATAAGCCTTAAATATAATTTTACAAATGAAGGCGGTTATAAAAGAAGGTACAGATATCTGAAAAACATAATGGGATTATGGATAGTTCAGAGATTAAAGGCGGAACAGGCACCTGATATTTCTTATGAGGAATTTTCAAAACGCGCTTCCGAAAAAGAAACCGACGGAAGGATTGACGTTAATGATAACAGATTCCTGTCTCCCGAAAATATGTTGCAGGAGATAAATACATATCTGTATGAGAGCGGACAGAATACGACCGAAGATGTGTATGAAGCGGCGTCTGTAGTCTACAGATCTCTGTCGGAATGTTACGCGAGAGCAATTTCGGAAATGGAAGATCTTCTCGAAAAAAAATTCGATGTGATAAATATCGTGGGCGGAGGATCCAATTCCGATTTTCTGAACGCACTTACCGCAAAGTGTACAGGGAAAAAAGTACTTGCAGGTCCTTCGGAGTGTACGGCCATAGGTAACATGCTTACCGTAATGATCACATCGGGTGAGATAAAGGATCTGTGGGAAGCAAGGAAAACCGTGAGAAGATCTTTTGATGTAAAGGAGTATGTATGAATAAAAATAAGCAGATGTACGAATATGCAAGAGAACAATATGCGCGATTGGGAATAGATACGGATAAAGTGATGGATACACTTGCAAAGGTTCCGGTATCGCTTCATTGCTGGCAGGGTGATGATGTTAAAGGGTTTGATTCCGATTCACCTTTAAGCGGCGGAATACAGACCACCGGTAATTATCCGGGTGCCGCACGTTCACCGGAAGAGCTTTTTGATGATCTGCGTAAAGTTATTGAGATCACTCCCGGCAAAAAGAAGATCAATGTTCATGCAAGCTATGCTGTTTTTAAAGACGGAGAATTCAGAAACAGAAACGAACTGATCCCTGAAGATTTTAAAGCCTGGGTGGACTTTGCCAAAGAGTACAATGTAGGACTTGATTTTAATCCTACCTTCTTCGGACACAGTATGGTAAAGGACGGTCTGACTCTTACAAGTCCCGATGAATCCGTAAGAGAATTCTGGATCGAACACGGAAAAGCGTGTGTAAGAATAGCGAATTATTTTGCTAAGGAGCTGGGTGAACCTTGTGTTTTGAATTTCTGGATCGGAGACGGTTTTAAAGATATCCCTGCGGACAGATTGACACCCAGATTAAGATATAAGGACTCCCTTGATAAGATACTCAGTGAGAAATATGATCCCCGCATGGTAAAACCCTGCGTAGAATCCAAGGTATTCGGTATCGGCGTTGAATCATATACAGCCGGATCTTCTGAATTTACTCTTAATTATGCCGCTTCGCATAAAGGGGTTCTTCCTCTTATGGACAACGGACATTACCACCCTACAGAGGTAGTATCCGATAAGATCCCCGCTTTACTTGCATATTTCGACGAGATAGCACTTCACATCACCAGACCTGTCAGATGGGATTCGGATCATGTGGTTCTGTTTGATGATGAGACAAGAGAGATGGCCAAAGAAATAGTCAGAAACGATGCTCTCGGAAGAGTGTATATGGCACTGGATTTCTTTGATGCATCCATTAACAGAATAGGAGCATGGTCCGTTGGCTTCAGAAGCTGGCAGAAAGCTTTGCTTAATGCAATGCTCACACCCAATGAGAGATTTAAAGCCCTTCAGGAAAACGGAGAATTCGGAAAGCTGATGGCTTATCAGGAAGAGATAAAAACTTATCCGTTCGGTGCGGTATGGGACGAATACTGTGACAGATGTCTTGTCAGATCCGATTTCGGATGGTATGACGAAGTGCCTGGCTATGAAAAAGAAGTATTGTCCAAAAGGGGAGGAATGAGATGATGAAAGTTACCGATGCAGGATTTGTAAAAGATTTTATCAGAATGTGTGACGACGGAAATGCTCTCGGATGGCATGAAAGAAACGGCGGTAATCTTAGTTATCGTATTAAGAGCAGTGAGATTTCTGCGGTAAGTGATCTTTTTTCTTACGGAGAATGGAAAGATATAACAGTGTCCGTACCCGGACTTGCGAATGAATATTTTCTCGTAACCGGAAGCGGAAGATATTTTAAGAATGTGATTCTTCGTCCGGAAGAATCCATAGGGATAATTCAGCTTGATGATAAAGGAGATAAATACAGGATAGTGTGGGGACTTGAAAATTCAAAGCCCACATCGGAACTCCCTACTCATCTGATGAATCATGAGACTAAAAAAATTCTTACTAACGGAGAACACAGAGTTATCTATCATGCACATACAACCAATGTGATCGCACTTACATTTGTTCTTCCTTTGAAGGATGAAGTTTTTACTCATAGACTTTGGGAGATGGCAACGGAGTGCCCCGTTGTTTTCCCGGATGGGATAGGAGTGGTTGAATGGATGGTTCCGGGAGGCAGAGATATAGCACTGGCTACCAGAGAGAAGATGAAGGAATATGATCTTGTGGTTTGGGCGCATCACGGAATGTTTGCTTCCGGAACGGATTTTGATTCCACTTTCGGGCTGATGCACACAGCTGAAAAATCAGCAGAGATACTTGTGAAGGTCCTCTCTATGAAAACCGAAATGCTTCAGACTATAACGGATGACAATTTCCGAGATCTTGCTAAGGAATTTAACGTAACGCTTAAAGAGAAGTTTATTGGCTGATACGGTACTGCCTCGGTGACATACCGTAGCGCTTTGTAAAGATGCGGTGGAAGTAACTTACGTTTTCGTATCCGACTTTCATTGATATATCAATGATCTTCATGCGTGTGTTTCTTAGAAGAAAGCATGCCTGGTCAAGCCTTTTGGACATCACAAGTTCCGAGTAAGTATGAGTGCTTATACGCTTGATCTCTTTGGATAACCAGAATGTATCGTAGTGGAGAAGAGATGCAAGATCTTTAAGCTCTCCGTTCGCATAATTGTCCTCTATATATCCGAGAACGGACATCATGAGTTTATGATCTTTGTCTGAGTTTTGAAACACAACTCTTTCAGTGTTGTTTAAAAGCTGCAGGAAAAGAACACCCATGGTTATGCGATTGATGTTTCTCATATTGGGTTCATGCTTTTCGAGAGACCAGATGAGATTTTCAATGAGATTCTGAATGGGCAGGATATCTGAAACTTTGAAATGAAGATATGACGGACCGTCACCTGCTCCTACAAGAGAATCAATTACAAAATCATGAAGAGGAGACGGATCGTTTCCCAGCATTTTTATGGATTCGGAGAAAAATTCGGGCAGGATTATAAAATTGACGGCAATGTCATTTTCTCCCGCAGGATATATTTCCTGTCTAGCTTTTTTACTCAGGAATAAAAGCTCCCCTTCGGACAGATATATATCATTTCCGTCGATGACATGATGAGTGCTTCCTGAACACATATAGACCACTTCGATGTAATTATGACCATGCTCGGGAAAGTGGACAAATCTGGTGTGAGGACGATAGGTTATCAGTTTTCCTTCTTCCAGAAGTTTACCGGAATCGATTATCCCATCGGTATCAGACATATAGATTGTTTTGTCTATGCCGCTTCTTTCCCTGAGGATGGTCTTTTCTTCATCGGTTATTTCGGACAGCTTAGAAAACAGTTCTTTATCCATTTATTTTACCTCGGTCTCACCGATGATCACTTCACCGTGTGCGTTATTGTCCTTCATGACCATGCGGAAATTCCTCGGGGATGTTCCGAATGCATTTTTGAAGCAGTCCTTGAAATAATTACTGCTGTTGAAGCCGCAGTCGGTTGCAATCTTGGTTATGGAATCGTCAGTGGTAAGGAGCATACGCTGTGCCTGACGGATCCTTATGTAATTGATATATTCGGTAAAAGATTTACCGGTAACCTTTTTGAATTTTTTGGACAGATATGTGGGGCTGAGTCCGACTTTATCCGCAGTATCTTCCAGAGTGATCATATTCTGATAGTTCATGGCGATATAGTGGATGGTTTTTTCGATATCCTCAGGTATGCCCGTATCCAGCTGAACGGATTCATAGACAAATATTCCGTTACGGATAAATGTCAGCAGGAGAAGTACAGCCTGGTAAGTCAGCATCTCGGATGAAAAATCATCGGGCAGGTCGTTTTCTGTGAGCATAAGATCGATATATTTTTCTATCTTGATACGTCCGTCTTTACTGAGAACGATCTTTCCGCTCTTTCGCAGAATATCATTGATGCCGGGATGCTCTTTTCTAAAGGCATTGGGGATCAGTTTGGATTTGATGCATATAATGACTCTTTCGCATCTTACTTTGCCTTCATATCCGGTGCAATGTCTCATCCCGGGAGGAACGATGAATACTTCGCCTGATGAGAGATGATATTTTCTGTCTTCAACGGTATAGTTGCACTGACCGGTTTTGAGATAGAAGATCTCAATATAGTCATGGGTGTGCTCATAGGTCATGACAAAGTCCGGCTTTCGGACTTGTTTTTCAACAAATATTCCCATGTTTTCATTTTCGGTATACATATACTATCGTCCTCTTTATAAAAAAAAGATTGCATAGTTTTAATGTAAGTGCTTACATGGATTGTAAGAAATAAAAGTAAAAATGACAAGTGAAATTTGAATACATATAAATTCATTCAGTATCAGTTTTATATCAGGAGGTTGTTGATATGGATCTTTTGAACGGAAACAAGATTAAAAGTGTAAACAGACCGGTAAAGGTAGTTCAGTTCGGCGAGGGTAATTTCCTGAGAGCTTTTGTCGATTATATGATCGACATTGCCAATGAATACGGCTCATTTGACGGAAATATCGTACTGGTAAAACCTATTCCATTCGGATCTTTGGATATGTTCCACAAACAGGATTGCCGCTATACCGTATCGCTCAGGGGCAATGTAAACGGAGAAGCATTCAAGCAAAACAGGATTGTAACCTCTGTAGAGGATGCTGTGGATTCCGTCGGTGAGTATGACAAATATATTAAACTGTCGGAGATTGATACTCTAAGGTTTATTGTATCCAACACCACGGAAGCGGGCATTGTCTATGATGAAGGCGACCGCTTTGACATGAAGCCTCCCAAAAGTTTTCCCGGAAAGCTTACTCAGTTTTTATATCACAGGTTTGAGACGTTTGACGGAGACCCTAATAAGGGGCTTGTAATGCTTCCCGTGGAGCTTATCGATGATAACGGAATGCATCTTAAGGAATGTGTTCTTAAGCAGATCGATAACTGGGGATTGTCCGATTCTTTTAAAAAGTGGGTATGCGAAAACTGTATCTTTACTCAGACACTGGTGGACAGGATAGTTACAGGCTATCCCAAGGCAGATGCACTGAAAGAGTGGGATGAAATGGGGTATGAGGATAATCTCCTTGTTACAGCCGAACCCTTCGGTCTGTGGGTTATTGAATCGGATAGGGATATCAGTAAGGAATTTGATCTGCCGGGTGCGGGTCTTCCCGTTGTTTTCACCAAGGACCATCATCCTTTTAAACAGAGAAAGGTTAGGATATTAAACGGAGCACATACCTCATTTGTTCCCATGGCATTCAGAATGGGAGAGGATATCGTTCGTGACTGCATGAATGATGATGATATCAGAAATTTCATGCTTAAGACCATATACGATGAAGTGATACCGACTCTTTCTCTTCCGGAAGATGATCTTAAGAAATTTGCTGCCGAAGTGGTAAACAGGTTCAACAATCCATACGTGGATCATGCACTTCTCGCGATCTCGCTTAATTCCGTTTCAAAGTGGAGAGCACGCTGCCTGCCGACTCTTCTTGATTATGTGAAGAAATACGGAAAGCTTCCGGTCCATCTGACATTTTCAATCGCGGCTCTTCTTGATTTTTACGGTGGTAAAGATCTTGAAGACGGAGTATTAAAGGGGCATCGCGGAGAGAGCACATATGATATCAAGGACGATGAAGCCGTTCTTAGATTCTTCGCAGACAGATATTCCGAAAATGCTGCGGAACTTGTAAAGGAATATCTCGGGAGAGAAGATTTCCACGGTATGGATCTTAATACCGTTCCCGGACTTACCGAAGCAGTCACAAAGTACCTGACCGATATACGCGAAAACGGTATGAGACAGGCTATGAAGAGGATAGGATGATGCAGGATTATCTGAGGATCAATGATAACGATAATGTGGCAGTTGCTCTAAAAACACTTCCGCTCGGATATAACGTAACAGGAGACGGCGGAGCGCTTTCCGTTCGTACTATTGATATCATACCGGCCGGACATAAGGTAGCGCTTACGGATATCGCAAAGGGAGATAAAGTTATTAAGTATGGTCATTCCATCGGATATGCCATTTGCGATATCAAGGCAGGCTCCCATGTTCATATTCATAATCTGAAAACAGGACTGGGAGATAATCTTGATTACGTATATGAACCTTCTGAGGTGGATTTACCGTCCGAAAAAACCGAAACCTTTAAAGGCTTTGTCAGAAATGACGGAAGTGTCGGAATTAGGAATGATATCTGGATCGTACCAACGGTAGGATGTGTGGGCAGTGTTGCCGCCGCTATTGCAAATATGTCCCGTAAGTATGTAAAAGGAAGCGTGGAAGATGTTATCGCTTTTGATCATCCTTACGGATGTTCCCAGATGGGAGAAGATCAGGATAATACAAGGCGCATTCTCTGCGATCTTATAACTCATCCAAATGCGGGAGGAGTGCTGGTACTGAGTCTGGGCTGTGAAAACAGTAATTTGAATTTTATCCGTCCGATGCTTGAAGGTTCGGATCTGTCAAGAGTCCGTTTCCTGGTCTGTCAGGAATCGGAAGATGAAATAGAGGACGGATGCAATATCGTAAAGGAACTGATAGAGAATGCCTGCACTGAAGTAAGAGAAGATGTCCCTGTATCTAAACTTATCGTAGGACTTAAATGCGGAGGATCGGACGGACTGTCCGGTATTACCGCAAATCCTCTTGTGGGAAGTTTTTCCGATGAACTTATCTCACGCGGAGGAACAACCATACTGACGGAGGTTCCGGAAATGTTCGGAGCTGAAACCGTTCTGATGAACAGGTGCGCGAACAGAGAACTCTTTGATAAAACAGTATGCCTTATCAATGATTTCAAAGATTATTTCAGATCAAACGGTCAGACCATATATGAGAATCCTTCGCCCGGCAACAAAGAGGGCGGTATATCTACACTTGAAGACAAGTCTCTCGGTTGTACGCAAAAGTCCGGAACAGCACCCGTAACAGGAGTGCTGGGATATGGAGAGAAAGTAAAAAACACGGGACTAAATCTTTTGTCATCACCGGGTAACGATCTTGTTGCGGCAACGGCACTTGCTGCATCCGGCGCTCAGGTGATACTTTTTACCACAGGCAGAGGAACTCCCTTTGCATCACCTGTTCCTACGATCAAGATCTCAAGTAATTCCGCACTTGCCGCACATAAAAAAACATGGATAGATTTTAATGCCGGAGTGCTTACCGAAGAAGGACATGAACTTTCCGGAGAAACGGATCTTCTCTATGATCTGGTCATAGCGGTTGCGGAAGGGAAAAAGGTCAGATCCGAAGAAGCGGGATTTCATGATATGGCAATCTTTAAACAGGGAGTTACCCTGTAGGACAAAATTTCTGTAGTTTTTCTGAAAAACATATAAATTTTTGGTATTTTAGGTGGTTTTCTTTTCATAGAATCTTCTCATAGCAATTGCGAGTAACATCGAAATTGTTTTTCCCCAAAGGGGGTACGAAAGGAGATTCTATGATAAAAAAACTACTTGCAACATTCTTAACTGCGTCGCTGATCTTAGGGGTATGCGGCTGCGCAAATTCTTCCGGACAGGAACAGAGCGGTGGTGACACAACACCCACCGATACGGTTACCGAAGTCGATCCTTCAGAACCTGTTACTCTCAGAATGGCATGGTGGGGATCACAGACCAGACATGACATCACTGTCGCTGCGATTGAGCTCTACGAGGAGCAGAATCCCAACGTTACCATCGAATATGAATTCTACGATTTCGACAGCTATTTCACCAAACTTAAAACTCTTGTAGCTTCCGATCAGGTATGGGATATCTTCCAGCTTGGTGGAAACTTCCCCGAGTATATCGACAAGATCTATTACATGAATGAGTTCATCGATAACGGAACCATTGATGTATCCGATATCCCCGAGTCATATCTCAAGATCACTCAGGATACTTCCGGCAATCAGATAGGTCTTTCAAACGGCTTAAATACCTACGGCATTGCATATGATGTTGATATGTTCAACGAGGCAGGTGTTCCTCTTCCCACCGATAACTGGACCTGGGATGATTACAAAAATGCAGCACTCAAGATAAGTGAAGCAACAGGTCATTACGGATGTTCAGGCCTTGCAAGCTCAGAGTTCATTGCAGGATGTTCAACCTTTATCGGACAGCAGGGCAAAGTCGGTGAGTACAGCTTCTTTAACCTTGACCTTACCGGAATGGGATTTGATGATGCTCAGATGCTCACTCCTTACATCCAGATGAGAGCAGATCTTATCAATGCAGGTGCTTCACCCGATGCAGGTGCAGAGATGGAGATCACCAATATCGAGAACGACTTCCTTGTTACCGGTGAAGCTGCAATGACTTGGGTCGCAGTTAACCAGTTCCCTACCATCTATGACATTTGCAAAGAAGAGGGAAGAAATCTTGCCCTTGCAACCATTCCCAGAGTAAGTGCCAATGGACCCGCAGGTTCTGTTATCCAGTCATCACAGATGCTCTGCGTATCTCAGGATAGTGCTTATAAGGCAGAAGCTGCCAAGTTTATCGCTTGGTTCCAGACCAGCGTAGAGTGCAATCAGATCCTTAACGGTGAAAGAGGAATTCCCGTAGCTGATTCCGTAAGAGCAGCGCTTGAGGAGAACCTCACCGAAGGACAGCAGATCATGTACGATTACGTTACTCTTGTGGGAACATTTGAAACTCCCGAGAAGGTTAACGTTCTCAGCCCTGACGGACAGGATGAGGTAGTTGATAACTACAGGAACTATATACAACAGGTTGTTTCCGGAGATATCACGGCGGCAGAAGCGGCAGAAAAGACTTATGCGGACGCCGAGAATTTATTCAAATAACTTTCATTAAGATCGGGCACACTCTCGTCCGAGGGTGTGCCCATTCTATACCCTGAACAACCATTTTTTTAAGTGAAACGGAGAGTTATTTTGAAAACCGAAGTCATAAAAGCCAAAGCAAGAAAAATATTTTACAGTAATGAAATGGTCGGATATGTTTTCGCCTTTCCGTTCATATTCGGTTTTATCTGTTTTTCGTTTATTCCCATCGTAACTTCCCTGCGCTATGCGTTTACGGATTTTTCCATGGGAAATAAGACGATCGAATTTGTGGGAGGCGCAAATTTTAAACAGCTTCTGGGGGATGAGATATTCCTGAAGTCATTGGGAATAACCCTGAAGTATGTATTTATATCTGTTCCCTTAAAGCTTATATTTGCTTTGCTTGTTGCGTTTGTTTTGACCAGAAAGACAAAGATGCAGGTTTTGTACAGATCCCTGTATTATGTACCTTCACTTGTCGGAGGAAGTATAGCCGTAGCACTGGTATGGAAACAGCTTTTTGCCAGAAAGGGATTGTTCAATTCCGTTTTGGCGGATATGGGACTGGGAACCATAAACTGGTTCGGAGATCAGAAGCTTGCGCTTTATCCCCTCATTCTTATGAGTGTGTGGCAGTTCGGATCTTCAATGATCATTTTTGCGGCAGGATTAAAAGAGATTTCACCGACCTACTATGAAGCAGCCAGGATTGACGGTGCAAACACTTTTCAGTCTTTTGTAAATATCACCTTACCCTGCCTGTCTCCGATAATCCTTTATAATCTGGTAATGCAGACCATTCAGGCATTCATGTCATTCACCCAGGCATTTGTAATAACTGCCGGAGGACCTGATAACGGAACTATGATGTATGCACTATATGTATATAACCAGGCGTTCAAATATAACCATATGGGTTATGCATGTGCGATGAGCTGGTTCATGCTGATAGTAATGTGCATCATCACTCTGGTTATCTTTAAGACATCCAGGAGCTGGGTCTTCACGGAATCCGGAGATTGAGAGGTGCATTGATATGAAAACAAAAAAATTAGTATTAAAAACCGTATATCATGTTCTTGTCATCGCCTTCGGATTTGTAATGATATATCCGGTATTGTGGATGATAAGCGGATCCTTTAAGGACAACAGTGAGATCCTGAGAGGTTCACTTTCACTTATTCCTTCCGAGTGGAAATTCAGTAACTATCCCACGGGATGGAAGGGCTTTTCCAAGATAAGCTTTGCGAGATTTTTCTTTAATTCGTTTTTTATAACAGCACTTTCTACATTCGGAACCGTCATAAGCTCATCGCTGGTAGCTTATTCTCTTTCGAGGGTAAAGTTCCGCGGCAGACGTTTATGGTTTACATGTATGCTTGCGACCATGATGCTGCCGGGACAGGTTATTATGATACCGTCATTCCTTATATGGTATCGCCTCGGGCTTGCAAACAGTTACGTGCCTCTTATTTTCCCCTACTTCTGCGGTCAGGCATTTTTTATCTACCAGATGATGCAGTTTATGTCGGGCATTCCAAAAGAACTGGATGAAGCGGCAACAATTGACGGATGCAGTAAATATACGATCTATTCGCATATCATTCTTCCGCTTTTAAAGCCTGCGATCGTCACTACCGTAATAATCCAGTTCTATTGGAAATGGGATGACTATATGGGACCGCTCCTTTATCTGAGTAAGCCTAGTTCTTATACTGTATCTTTGGCTATCAAGATGTTTGCCGATGCGGCATCCACAACGGATTACGGTGCAATGTTTGCTATGTCCACTTTATCGCTTTTACCTGTATTTTTGATCTTCCTTTTCTTCAATAAGTATCTGGTTGAAGGTATAGGAACAAGCGGACTGAAAGGATAAACATGATAAGTAATCCGATCATAAAAGGTTTTAATCCCGATCCTTCCATAACATGCGCGGGAGATAAATTCTATATCGTCAACTCCACCTTTGAATGGTGGCCCGGAGCAAGACTTTATGTTTCGGAAGATCTCGCAAATTGGGAGGATCTGGGTGGAATCCTTACAAGTCCTGCACAGATCGATCTTACCGGTTGCCATCCCTCATGCGGAGTTTGGGCCTGCGACCTCAGCTTCGATGGCAGAAGATTTTATCTTACATATACCGATGTTAAGACCAAGAAATATTTTTATAACACACATAATTACCTGATCTATTCGGAAAGCATCAATGGACCGTGGTCAAAACCTGTATATTTAAACAGCGCCGGATTCGATCCTTCCGTATTTCATGATACCGATGGACGCAAATATCTGGTTGGTATGTTAAACGGTTTTAAAGGCATAACTGTTCAGAGTCTTGATCCCGTGACTTTGGTGCCTATAGGAGAGCCGGTAAAGATATTTGAAGGCTCCGGAATAGGCTGCACCGAAGGACCTCATTTATACAAAGTGGGAGAGTATTATTACCTGATCACTGCGGAAGGAGGTACAGGATATGATCATTGCGTCAGTGTAGCAAGATCAAGAGATCTGTACGGTCCATACGAGGTTCATCCCGATAATCCGATACTCACTTCTAACAGTGACAGCCCTCTTCAAAAATGCGGTCACGGAGATATTGTTTTTGACAAGGACGGAAGATCATATATAGTTTTCCTTTGCTCAAGACCGTTGGACGGCAATATATCGATACTCGGACGAGAGACTGCGATCGAAGAACTTGTTTGGGACGATGGATGGCCGAGACTGAAAAACGGTACGAAATGTGCCGGGACTTTGACCGGGATTGATAGCATTCAGGAAGAGTCCGATGTTTTTTACGATGATTTTTCGGAAGAAGATATCAAAACGGTCTATTCATCTCCCAGGAGAAATTATCACGAATTTGCGGAAGTCTGTACAGGCCGGTGCGGTAAGAGGGTGCTAAGGCTGACCGGCAGAGAATCCATCAATTCATTTTTCAAGGTTTCACTTTTATCCTACAGGATCCGTGAGGTGAATGTCAGAGCGATAACACGAATGCATTTTTCTTCTTTCTCTTCAGAGCAGATGGCAGGACTATGTATCGTATACGATGCGTTGAACAACTATATGTTTGTTCAGACATCCGTAGAAGGCAGGCCCTGCCTGAAGCTCATAAGGAGTGACAAGGGAGTCGTTGAAGAACTTGAAACGATCACACTTGAAGATGCGGACGACGGAGTGGATCTATCCATAGAAATGCGTGAAGGTAAGAAGATACTTTTCGGATACCGTACGCAGGAAGAATGGGTTATGATGGATAGTGTGGCAGACGCATGTATTTTATCGGATGAGTATTGCCGCGGATTTACCGGAACACAGATCGGTATGTATGCACATGACCTTACCGGTATGGGAACTTACGCCGAATATGAATATTTTAAAGTAGAGGAAAAGTCGTGATCGAATTTTCGGATGTGAAATTTAAATCTGAAGATGAACTTCTTGATAAGCTGTTTAACACAGCACTGAAAAAGTGTGAGGATAATATTGTCTCATTCGGAGACAGGGATGTTCTTGTCGAGGGGGGAGGATATGAGAAAATCTGGCTCGAAACCCAGCCTATGGGCGGGCGCATGTATGCCAAGAAAAATATTACCGTTGCACTGAATAACCAGCTCATGTTCATGGAACACCGGAGAAAAGACGGAAGAATCCCCGGAAGTATTGCACTTGAAGCAGGTAAGGTCATACCTCAGTTTAACAAATTCCAAGGCTTTTGTTTTCCGGAGCCTGCCCTTGATATGTATTTCATAGCGAATGCAGGAGAGGATTATCTGGACGAACTTTACGAATGCCTGGAAGGTTTTGATAAATACCTTTGGGAAAACAGAGATTCCGACGGAGACGGCTGCCTTGAATCATGGTGCAAATATGATACGGGTGAAGACAATGCGGTCAGGTATAAAAATGCACCCGATGCATGGTCTGCGGAATTCCCTCCGGAAGGATTAAGCATTGTACCCATGGCTTCACTTGATGTGATGAGTTATTCCTATTCTTCCAGATATACTTTGTCCAGAATTGCATACCTGAAAGGAAAAGAAAAACTTGGTGATGAATGGGCCAAGCTCGCCGGAAGCGTCAGAGCCAAGATACGCGAATACCTGTGGGATGCGGAAGCACATATCTGTTTTGACAGAGACAAGCATCACAGAAAACAAAAGATCATAACCCACAACACTTTAAGGGCAATGTATTGGGGAAGCATAGATAAAGATATGGCTTCCAAATTCGTAAACGATCATTTACTGAACGAAAAAGAGTTTTGGACTTACATGCCTCTTCCTTCCGTTTCGGTAAGCGATCCTAATTTTGTAAATGAACCGACCAATAATTGGAGCGGACAATGTGAGGCACTTACATATCAGAGAGCGATAAATGCTTTGGAAAAATACGGATATGATCATTTGATCCCGTATCTGGGAAGAAAGCTTTTTGATGCGATAGGTAAGGATCTTTTATTTGTACAGCAGTATGATCCCTTCACCGGTAAACCTTCAGTAAATGAGGACACCGGCGGCAGGAACGGATACGGTCCCGCACTTTTATCCGTGATCGAATACATGGCTGCAATGTACGGAGTACGCAGAAAAGAGAACAATCTGATATGGGGATGCATGCAGGGAACTTCATATGAATACGAACAGATTTTGGGAGATGATACTTATCTGATACGTAACAAGGATGATGAAACCACTGCATTCATTAACGGGAACAAAATATTCGGTACCAAAAAGAATGTAAAGATCATAACTGATTTGAGAGGAAATGTGGTTAAAGCCACAGATATATAAAAGATAGAGGATAGAAAATGAAATATACTGATAATTTTGTTGAGGATGTAACCATTGCTTATATCGGAGGAGGTTCAAGAGGCTGGGCCTGGACGTTTATGACTGATCTTGCGCTTGAAAAACAGCTTTCCGGAACCATCAGGCTTTATGATATAGACAAAGATGCGGCTAAAGCAAATGAGATCATCGGTAATTCCATCAAAGGCAGAAAAGAAGCAGTGGGCAAATGGGATTATGTTGTATCGAATACCGTTGAGGAAGCACTTACCGGAGCGGACTTTGTAGTGATCTCGATACTTCCCAAGACTTTTGATGAAATGGAAGTTGATGTTCATATGCCGGAGCGTTTGGGCATTTATCAGTCGGTCGGTGATACTGCAGGCCCAGGTGGAATGATCAGGGCACTCAGAACACTTCCCATTTTCTATGAATATGCTAAAGAGATCGAAAGGTATTGTCCCGATGCCTGGGTCATCAATTATACGAACCCCATGTCTCTTTGCGTCAAAGCTATGTACGATGCTTTCCCCGGTATCAAAGCATTCGGATGCTGCCACGAGGTATTCGGAACCGAGAAGATTCTTGCTCAGATAGTGGCTGAAAAACTCGGATTGGAGAAGATCGACAGACATGAGATCGAAGTAAATGTAATGGGAATCAACCATTTCACATGGTTTGATTATGCTTCATATAAGGGAATAGATCTTTTCCCCATATACAGAGAATTCATAAAAGATCATTTCGAAGAGGGACTTGATGAAAGGGATGCTAACTGGGCTAATTCATGCTTTGCATGTAAGCACAGAGTAAAGATGGATCTGTTTAATAAATACGGACTCATAGCTGCTGCAGGAGACAGACATCTTGCAGAGTTCATGCCCGGTGATATGTATCTGAAAGATCCCGAGACCGTAAGAAGCTGGGGATTTGATCTTACAAGTGTCAAGTGGAGAAAAGAAGATCTCCAAAACAGGTTGGCTAAATCGGGAAGATTGGTGAGAGGTGAAGAGCAGATAAATCTCCTTCCGACCGGTGAGGAAGGAATACTCCTCATTAAAGCTCTTTGCGGACTGACGAGAATCGTAAGTAATGTTAATATCCCCAACACAAGTCGTCAGATTCCCAATCTTCCTGAAGAAGCAGTTGTTGAAACCAATGCACTTTTCGGAAGAGATTCGATCCGCCCGATCTATGCGGGAGAGATGCCTGAGAACATCAGAGAGCTTGTTATGCCACATATTGAGAATCATGAGCGCATACTCGAGGCTTCCAAGACAAGGGATGTTAATCTTGTGGTCGAAAGCTTTATGAACGATCCGGTCACCAAAGGTGCTCATGCATCGGAGGATGATATCAGGAAACTTGTTACCGATATGATGAACGCGACTCTTTGACGATATCTTATATTGAAAAACCGGCTTGCCTTAACGGTAAGCCGGTTTTTCTTGGATTATTCACCTCAGGTTGTTTTCATCACAAAGGATCGTTTTCCCTTCAGCAAGGGATCGTTGCACATCTATGAGTCTCTGATTTTCGCTACCGCGGAATTTAAGGCCGAGATGTTTTTCCCTGATATGGAATTCGCCGTCCACTATCACATCCAGAAGAGGAAGGAGGCTCTTTACGATCTCATCAGACTCCGCCCATTCCAGTATATCGGTTTCGTAAGTATATCCGCTGTAGAGCCATATTGTTTTCTCGGGATATTTCTCACGGAGTTTTTTGGCAAGAGAGAAGACGAAGGGCCTGTTTTCCGGCTCCATGGGTTCTCCGCCTAAAAAGGTGAATCCGGAGATGTAAGAAGGCTCCATTGCTTTTATAAGTTCTTCCTCGATCTCTGCGGTATATACCTCCCCGTATTTGAAATCCCTGGTTTCTGCGTTAAAACAACCTTCGCATCTGTGACGGCATCCGCTTACGAAGAGGGATACTCTTACTCCCGGACCGTCGGCAACATCAGATTTTTTGATCATTCCGTAATACATAAGATTGGCCTCATATACAGGATATCAATTAATTATCAATAAGTAATACTACTATATGAAATCCGTATCCTTTTTTCAAGATTTCCGGATAAGCGTTTTGACAAAATCTTCCTGTTAATCCAAAGAATTTACGATTTATTACCAAAAATTCCCCTTTTATAATTTTTCTTGTAAAAACCCGAAATCAATTGGGGTATGCCGCAAGGCAATAAAATGTATGAGGTGAGTTTTATGAAAAAGAAATTATTAGCATTATTCCTAACATCGTCAGTGTTACTTTCTCTCGTCGGATGCGCTTCCTCCTCCGGTTCCGCGAATAATTCCGGATCCGGAGCTGCATCCGCCTCCACCACCGCTTCTGCAGATGCGGGACAGACGGGCGAAAGTAATTCAACCCCCGCTTCAACCACCGATGAGCCTCTTAAACTTACTTATGCAGAGGTTAATCCCGAAGATACCATCGTCGGACAGGTTGCTGCGGATTTCAAGGCCAAGGTAGAAGAGCTTTCCGGAGGATCCATCATTATCGACGTCCAGTACAGCGGCGTTCTCGGAAGTGAGGCAGACGTTCTTGACGGAATGCTCGCAAATTCAGGCGCTGCGGATATCTCCAGAATTTCCGCATTCTCACTTAACTCTTACGGTTCCGAGAAGTCTGTTCTCCTTTCTCTTCCTTACACTTTCGAGAGCAGAGATCATTTCTGGAATTTCGCAATGAGCGATCTTGCAGATGAGTTCCTTGATGAGCCCTATGAAAAAGGAATCGGCGTTAAGGGTCTTTTCTACGGAGAAGAAGGATTCAGACATTTCTTCACCAGAACTCCCGTAAATTCAATTTCCGATTTCGCAGGAATGAAGATCCGTGTTTCAACAGACCCGGTTATGACCGGACTTGTAGAAGGCCTCGGCGCATATTCAACCGTTGTTCCATTCGGTGAGCTTTATTCCGCACTTCAGTCCGGTCTTGTAGACGGAGCTGAGCAGCCTATTGCAAACTATAAGTCAAACTCCTTCCCTGAAGTTGCAAACAACCTTATCCTTGACGGACACACTCTCGGCGCCATTGAGATCGTTGTAGCATCAGATGTTTGGGATTCACTTACCGAAGAGCAGCAGAACATTCTCCTCGAGGCAGGCAGATATGCTCAGGAGAAGAACAGAGAGAATTCTCAGGCTAAGGAAGACGAAGTTCTCGCACAGCTCAAGGAAGAGGGATGCAACGTAGTAGAAGTAACCGATATCGAGCCTTGGAAAGAAGCAGTTACCGATATCGTTGCTCAGAATATCGTAGGTCAGGAAGATCTTTATGATCAGATTCTTGCCATGAAATAAATTTTTAGGAGTTTCATATGCCTGCTATTTTTACCAAACTTGATAAGATCAAGCCAATCTATGATCTGACTTATAAGGCACTTATGATTCTCTGCAAATTGCTCCTTATCGGAGACATTCTCATAACGTCCATGGCGGTTACGGGACGATACGTCCCCTTTGTCCCCGATCCGTCCTGGACAGAAGAGATTGTCCTTACACTTATGGCTTACATGGCGGTCATTTCGGCCGCCTTAGCCATCAGAAAAGGAGCACATATCAGAATGACCGCATTCGACAGATATCTTCCCAAAACACTTATAAAGGTGCTGGATATTATCGCAGATCTCTTCGTTATGGCATTCGGATTCGTAATGCTCGTGGTCGGTTTTAAGTATGCGTCTTCTATCGGAGCAAAAGGTTTCTATATCAGCCTTCCGAAATTATCTAAATTCTGGATGTATTTTCCTATTCCGGTAGCCGGATTTGCCATGATCGTTTTTGAGCTTGAATCAATCTACAATCATATAAAATCATTTTTTGTTACAGATAAGGAGGAGGCAAAATGACAACACAGAGTCTTGCCATTCTTGTTCTTCTCGGAACATTTATATTGCTGATACTTCTCCGTTTTCCCATAGCATATGCGGTTGGGATCTCATCGGTTCTATGCCTCCTTGTTCAAGGTGTTCCGGTATCAACCGTATGTCAGCAGATGGTCAAAGGAATCAATTCCTTTTCTCTCATGGCAGTACCGTTTTTCATAACCATGGGCGTGCTGATGGGAAGCGGAGGGATATCAAAGAAGCTGATAGCACTTGCTGACGCCTGCGTCGGATGGATGACCGGCGGAATGTCAATGGTTAATATCGTAGCTTCTTATTTCTTCGGAGGAATATCCGGATCCGCAGCTGCGGATACCGCGTCACTGGGTTCAATCCTTATCCCTATGATGAAAGAGCAGGGATATGACGAAGATTTTTCCACTGCTGTAACCATTACTTCATCATGTGAGGGCCTTCTTGTTCCTCCCAGTCATAATATGGTCATCTTCGCTATGGCCGCAGGCGGTGTATCCGTAGGAAGTCTTTTCCTGGCAGGATATATCCCCGGTGCGATGCTTGCACTGTCACTTATGATCGGCTCCTACATAATCTCCAAAAAGAGACATTATCCGAAGGGTGAGAAGTTCTCAGTTAAGAGGTTGATCAAACAGCTGGGCACATCGTTTTGGGCTCTTGCAGCAGTGCTTATCGTTGTATTCGGTGTTGTAGGCGGATTGTTCACCGCAACCGAATCTGCAGCAGTCGCAGTTATCTATTCACTTCTGGTAAGTGTGTTTATATACAAAGGACTTACTTGGAAAGGTGTCTGGAAGATACTTGAGCAGTGTATCGACACCCTTGCGATCGTTCTGATCCTGATCGCTACATCCAACGCTTTCGGTTACTGTCTTACCACATTGCATGTCCCTGATCTTGCTTCCAAAGCAATCATCGGTCTTACAAGCAATAAGATAGTCATCGCACTGCTTATCGATCTGATCATTCTGGTACTTGGTTGTATTATGGATATGGCCCCCATTATTCTGATCGCGACCCCGATCTTACTCCCAATAGCCGTATCCATCGGGATTAACCCTATACAGTTCGGTATCATGATGGTCCTTAACTGCGGAATCGGCCTTCTGACACCTCCCGTAGGTGCAGTTCTCTTCATCGGTTCCGCGGTGGGGAAATTACCAATGGAAAAGGTCGTCAAAGCAACGATTCCTTTCTACATATGCATGATAATAGTCCTTTTGATGATCACATTTATTCCGCAGATCAGTTTATTCCTGCCGGGATTGTTCATGTAGATTTAAGACGGAGCAAACTTTTCATTCGAAAGGTTTGCTCCGCTTGTATAAAGGGTGATATATTTTTTTTATGAGCAATAATATGTCGGCAGAATTTGCCGGTCCGATAAACAGAATATATCACAGATGGCTTAAGCTTACGCTTAAGAATAAGCTGAATCTTGTATCTATATTGGGATTAATCATAATCCTCACTTCTGTATGCCTTGACATTTGGACTGTTAAGTTTTCTATTTTCGATTTCAACAGATCGTATTCGAGCAGTGAAAAGATCGTTAACCTGATCCAGGCTCTGGATGCGGAGTACACTGCGCTTAAAGACTATACGAGAGATGACCTGACAATGGAAGGCTATCTTCAGACGGCACCTCTTACGGATTCCGCCGTGTCGGATCTTGTCAGGGACTATGAATCTCTCGGCGAGGAAAGATTCGCCTGGACCTCAAGCATAATAAATCTTTATTCCGTATACAGAAGAGAGTGCGATCATTTCCTCAAAATATCCGAGGATGATCCCGGATATCTCGAAAAAGAATACGAACTCTACGAGATGCTTGATTATCTTAAGACTTATTCAAGTAAGCTCCTCAGTCTTACTACCATAGCGACCAGTGATTTCTACAGGGAGAGATTTACGCGTCTTATCTTTTTCCCGGTGATCATAATCCTGCTTGCGATAATCTTTGTATTGATAATAGCCATTCTTTCAAAAGCTGTCTTTAAGAGTCTTATTGACCCTCTCATCAAACTGTCGGCAGCTTCCGGAAAGATCGCAAACAACGAATTTAATATAGCTGACGTTGAGGTTGATTCCGAGGACGAGATAGGAGAACTTGTCCACGCATTCAATAAGATGAAATTCGCGACCGGCAGATATATAGCCACCATGGAAGATAACAGGGTCGCTCTGGATAAACTTCATGCAGAGGAACTCCAGAAAAAAGAGATCGAGAACCGCCTTGAGAGAATGAAATTCGAAGTCTTGAGGCATCAGATCAATCCGCACTTTTTGTTCAATACTCTCAATGTAATATGCGGAATGGCAAAACTTGAAAATGCAGAGACCAGTGAGAAAATGATCAAAGCACTGAGTTCTCTTTTCAGATATACTCTTCATACCGACGAAAAAGAAAGTAATGTGGCTCAGGAAATAGCCGTAATAAAGGATTATATATTCCTACAGAAAATGAGATTCGGAGACCGCATTAAGTATGAGATAGAATGTGATCCCGAAACGGAAAACGCGGGCATACCTTCTTTTACCATACAGCCTCTGGTGGAGAATTGTATCGTCCATGGTCTTTCTTCCGTTGAAGACGGCGGGACCATCAGGATTGAGACCGGGAAAACTGCAGGGGATAATCCGAGACTTAAGGTCGTCATATCGGACACCGGAGTGGGTATGACTCCCGAAAAACTCGCTGAGATAAATGAGAAATTAAAGAGTGATGATAATCCGGATCATAGGGGAATCGGTATCGGAAACATAAGCAGAAGATTATCTCTTATGTATCCCGATTCTGTATTTAAGATAGAAAGCACCGAAAATAGGGGTACCGTATTTACAATAGATATTCCATACATCGGAGGATAGTTTAATATTGATGCATAAGATACTTGTAGCGGACGATGAGCCAATCGAGCTTACCGTCGTTGAAAAGATCATAAATGAAAATCTGTCTGATAAGGTAAGCATCTGTCTTGCGGATAACGGACGTGAAGCGGTTGATCTTTATGAAAAAGAAAACTGCGATATAGCACTTCTTGATATTGCAATGCCGGGACTTAACGGGCTTGAGGCGGCAGAAATCATAAGATCAAAGCACCCGGGGCATGTGATAATATTCCTTACCGCGTTCGACGAATTTGATTATGCCAAGAAAGCGATAGCGGTCAAGGCACTGGATTACCTGCTGAAACCTGTTGATGAAAAAGAACTTATCCTGGTTCTCGAAGAGGCGTTAAGACAGGTTGAAAATGAATCGAAAGAAAATGTTTCCGAAAATAAGAACTTTGATAATACGGAATTTTCCGATATGAAAATGTCCGCTATCAGGACGAGGATTTCGGATTATCTGGAAAGCAGATATATGGATGATATTTCTCTCAGTGACATTGCGGGAGAACTTAAATATTCGGATGCATATTTTTCCAAGGTTTTTAAGAAGTGCTTTAATAAAGGCTTTATCGTATACCTGACAGAACTTCGTATTGAGAAGTCTAAAATGCTTCTGGAGGATATTTTTGTAAATATCAAAGACATCAGTGCCAAAGTAGGATTCAGGGATTCCAATTACTATACGAAAGTGTTTAAGAGAATGGAAGGACTGACTCCGTCTGAATACCGGATCATGAAAGGAATTCATGCAAATAACGACTAAGAAAATTTTCATAGCGGTCATTTCGGTTCTCGCATTAGGAATCATCGCAGGGCTTATATACAGACATGTAACCAAAGAACCGGTGCCTGAATATGTCTTCACCTATGCGGAGAATCAGTCCGACAGCTTTCCCACATCGCTGGGAGCGTATTATTTTGCCGATCTGGTAAATGAACGGTCGGACGGACGTATTAGGATCATGGTATATACTAACGGCGAGCTGGGAAGAGAAGCGGATGTCATCAGGCAGATGAAATACGGCGGAGTGGATTTTACCAGAGTTTCGCTTTCACAGGTTGCGGAAGTTTACCCGGACCTTAATATCCTGCAAATGCCGTATCTGTATAATGACGCGGATCATATGTGGCGTGTATTGGACGGACGTATCGGAGATATGTTTCTTGAACGGATGGAAGATCTGGATATGGTGGGGCTGTCCTGGTATGATGCCGGAGCGAGAAGTTTTTATGTAACGGGTGAGGGCGTCAGTTCTCCGGAAGACATGCAGGGACTCAGAATCAGAGTTCAGCAGTCCGAACTTATGGAAGATATGGTGGAGTGCCTTGGTGCGGAACCTGTTCCCATCAGTTACGAAGAGGTGTATTCCGCACTCGAACTCGGAACCATAGACGGGGCTGAAAACAACTGGCCTTCATATGAGGATATGGGGCATTACAAGGTTGCGGATACTTATATCGTGGATGAACATACCAGGGTACCCGAAATGCAGCTTTGCTCAGAGAATACCTGGAATATGCTGTCTGAAGAGGACAGGGAGATCATTAAGCAGTGTGCAATGGAATCTGCGATATATGAGCGTGTGCTCTGGCAGGAAAGAGAGAAGAGCTCCAGGGAAAGATGCGTAAATGCCGGTGTCACTATCATAGAGATAAGTGCCGATGAAAAGAATGCATTTAGGGAAGCCATGGCTCCCGTCTACGAAAAATACTGCAAGGACAATAAAGAACTCCTGGAAGAGATCATAAACATGGGATAACAGTGGGGACGCAAAAGCGTCCCCATTATATTCGTTTAAGAATTCGCAAACGGAATAAGGTTAATCTGATAGAAAACGTTATAAAGAGATTGTGTGAAAATTACAAAAAAACTGTGATTATTGTTTTATATTGTGAATAGTAATGTGACAGTTTTCTATTCTATAATGATTTGCGAAGCTTTTTTAATCCGAAGCATTTCGGAGTTTCCGTACAAAGGAGTACCTTTATGAAATTGAATTACGGCAAGACGATTTACAATTTTCAGTTTGGCGGAGATGCGGTGACGGTAAATAACATTGTCCAGGCATGGCTGACTGCCAACGGTTTCACCTTGGTTAATAACTTCAACGAAACCTATTATTTTTACAAAGATGCCTGGTACGGAAACAGATGCTTTCAGTATACGATCGAAGGAAATATCATAACAATTTACGCGTGGACCATCGGTATCGGCAATAAGTTTTTTATGCTTGATTCCGGCGCTCACAACAATATGGCAGGAGATGCCTACAAATCGGTTCTTAACAGTCTTTTCTCGCAGATTAATATTAACAGTGCAACCAATATGTCGCAGACCCCCAACATGGCACAGGATCCCGGCGTGACTCAGGATCCTAATATGGTGCAGAATCCCTACGGCCCTGTTCCTGACTCGGCACAGTTCATCGATGCTTTCCAAAGAGAAGTAAATGAAAAAGATGAAAAACTGTGTACCATCGGTTTTTGGCTTTCTGTCGTCGGATTGTTAGTATCATTTATGGGGATAATGTATGGTGTATGGATATATTTCCTCGAGATATATTTTGCATACAGAGGATTGAAAACTTCCAAGAGAGGTAAAGCAATCGTGACATTTATCCTTGCGGGCGTCTCTATATTGATCATTATTTCGCAACTGGCGCACTAATAATCCGTGTCCGGAATAATCTGATTTGATAACGGATTAAGCATATGATACGGGGATGAGTATAATTAGGCTCATCCCTGTTTTTTGTGACTTTCCGGGCCCGGGATTCGTCTGTATAATTGAAGGGAAACTGGGAGCTTTCCTGTGGGAGAACATTATGAAAAAATTGCTTATCATCATTGCCGCGCTTCTGGTCATGACCGGATGCGGAAGACCGCATGAATATACCCTCACGGAAGAGGAATACGAAAGGCTCATCACTCTTGACGGCCCTATGTTTTCCTATGGCCGTTACAGTAACGGTCTTGTTTCCGGAAGGGATGATTATTGGGAGGGAAGCGGTTTTACCGTTTACTATGACGGCACCATAGAAGGGTTTACATCCTATAACCTCTCGGGAGAGTTCACATCAACTGCACCCCTGGAAAAGGAAGACTATTTCACCATATACGAGTTCTGCAGAAACTGGATGCTGAGTGATATGAACGGAGTTTATGATTACGGCGGGTGCGAACAGGATTCCTACAGCTTTAACTTCTATGATGAGGATGGCGAACGAAACAGTCTTTATTACACTGACAATATCGATGACGATAAGCTGAAGGAGATTGCCGATATCTACGGTAAATATGATATTAAGATCGAAGTCATTCCGGTATTCAACGTTTTCCAATACCTTGCCGATCCGGGCACTCCGGACCTGTTCGTCGCAGAATACAACGAGGCCAAAATCACCGGCTATAAATACGAATGCAGGTATGACGGAACAATGTTATTCGGTGGTGAGAACTGTGAGGATCTGGACTGGTATGTCTATATCCGCTCCGGAGACTCCGCAGAAAGTAAGGAGTCGTTCATACTTCAAACATTGCCCGAAACAAGCCTTGAAGAGTATGAGGTTAAGAGGGGAGACGTGATATTCGTTTATCCCGAGTATCACGGAGAAGGCGTACCTCCGGAGACCCATATGTGGGGCTACTACTCCCGACTGTATTGATAGAAACCTTTCCTGTAAAAGAAAACCTTTGGAATAAAGTGATTGTGCGATACGTACAAAAAAAGTGTGATTATTCATTCATATCGTTAATATTATAATTCCCCGTCCCTATAATATAATGCTCTTTGGGTATTAGTATTGGGGTTCGCCGGTTTACCGGCATCGGGGTATATATGGATATAGACAGAAATTGGTTCGTTTCTGAAGATGACGCAAGGAATAACATCCTCTGCGTGATCGGTTTTGTAATTTCGATCATTTCTTTTGCTTTATCATGCTTTGGATTTCCCGTAGGATTAATCCTTTTTTTGCTTAATCTCTATTTTGCATCCCAGGGACTTAAATCCTCCCACAGGAAGCTTGCGGTGGCAACTTTTATAATCTCGGGATTATCTTTCTGTATTCTGTTGCTTTATTCATTTGGTATCCCTTGTTTTTGACGATAATAGGCGGAATTGTTGCTTGGATAGCTTCTATATACAACGGATGCTTAGCGCTTGAAAAACATACGAGGAAAAAATTACCTGTCATAATAGGATTTATTCTGGATGCACTTCCGGTGGTGGTCTTTCTGATCTGTGCAATCGGATATTTTTATGATAAGTTGTTTGATTGATTCGGATTATGTGACGTGATAGATTCGGAGATTGATGAGTGAACGAACAAGTTGAAACAGAAGATAGAAAAGAAGCGGATACTTATGCAATAGTGTGTCTCGTTTTGGCAGTCATAGCTTATCCGCTTGCCTGTACCATTTTCGGAGGAGCGTTATTACTTTTTATATCGGTTATATTGGGAATAATTGCTCTAAAGGATCGTACATCAAAACGGGAACTTGCAATAGTCGGATTAGTGTTGGATGCATTTTTATGTATTATTGTAGGCATTGTCGTTTATCTGCTATCTACATTCGGTAGCGTGACGGTTAAAGAAACTTCCGTATCACCTTCGGGATCATATCAGGTTGAGGTTATTGCAAATGATCAGGGAGCAACCGGCGGGAATTATGAATTGTACTTTCAACGCTCATCCGAAGGGAAATTTGCTTCCGTAGGAGATAAGAAACCCCGAGATGCAGAGTATATAAGCGGAACCACAAGGACGTGGGGGACTTATTACGACATAAAGTGGACCTCGGACGATACATTCTATGTCACTGCAGATTACGTTCGTGTTTCCGGGATTAATCTGATCAAGGTGGAATTATTTCCGGATACTTATCAGACACATGAGGGAAAAGTATATTTAAACCGCGATGAATCGTATTTCGATCATTATGAGATATCGGGTGATAAAGTTTTCTATGTGTGCTATCTGAACATAACCAATACTTTTTATGAGCCGATAGATTTTTCACTTGAGGCTGAAGACATAAAGGGGCAGGATGGATTGCTTCTTGACGGTCATATGGTCTCAGCGGACCGTGAGGGTGGCGAAGCAGTTTATTCGATAGGTCCAGGAGAGACCGAAACGTTTGAAGTTGTTTTATGCGGGGATAAAGGAGCTAAAGACGAGCGCATAGAGGAAGAGCTGCTCCCGGCTATTTATTTAATCCCGGTGTCTTATTATCCGAATTACGAACCGTAAACTGATTTATAACCAAACATGGGACAGGCTTGCTGATATGTACCCGAAATCCTGGACACACATAATTTATTAGTATAAACACATGGATGCTTTTCTGTATTTTACAGGAGGCATCCATTTTGTTTTCTTTTGAATTCGATTATTGTTGTAATAATCTATGTATTCTTTGACTGCTTCTGAGAATTCATTAAAAGTTTTATAGTTATTCTCATAGCCATAGAACATTTCATTTTTCATTCGCCCAAAGAAAGTCTCCATAATACAGTTATCATAACAGTTTCCCTTCCTAGACATTGACTGTAGAATTCCTTTGTTTTCTAATGTTTTTCGATATATAGCCTGTTGATATTGCCAGCCTTGATCAGAATGGAATATCAAACCGGTCACATTGGGAAACTTTTTAAAGGCTTTATCTAGCATTCGTTTTATCTGTTCCAAATTCGGACTTAGAGACAAGTCATATGAGATGATCTCGTTTGTTGCCATATCCAGGATCGGCGAAAGATAACATTTTCCCCATGAAAAGTTGAACTGAGATACATCGGTAGTCCATTTCTGCAAAGGAGTCGATGCATGAAAATCTCTTGATATTATATTGTCCGCAACCTTGCCAACTTCCCCTTTGTATGAGTGATATTTCTCTTTGGGCCGTTTTCCAAGTAGCTTAGCATTATGCATAAGTCTCTGGACTCTTTTATGGTTTACCGGAATTCCTCTGTTTACCAACTCTCTATGAACGCGCCTCACCCCATATCTATGCTTATTTTTTTCATAGATATCCACAATCTCGGCTAAAAGTTTTTCATTTCTCTGATCTACGGGATCTGGTTTTCCAATTTCAAAGTAATAGGTGGATTTGGGCATTCCCATGGCTTTTAAAAGATACTTCAGTTGGTATCCTTCTTCTCGGAGTTCTTTGATGATTGCTGCTTTTTCGCCTTGAGTCGCGCAGCTTCTTTTTCTTGCCTCAAGGCTATCCGTTTTTTTATTACTTCTATCTCAGACTTAATATATTCGTTTTCTGCTCTCAACCGAATCAATTCTTCACGTTCGGTTTCGTTTAAAGGTTTTGATATTTTGTTTGTATCTTTTTTCATACTGAAATTTTTTGTAGGTCTCCCTTTTGGATGGTCTATGAGTCCATTATATCCCTCAGTATTATATTTTCTAACCCACTGAGAAAGAGTGCCATTATTTAAAGCCTCGGAAATAGCAACAGATGTTAGTGATTCACCAGCCAAGACTCTAGAAACCAATTCATATTTTTCTTCTGCCGTCCATCTCTTATGATGTTTTTTACATTTAAGTGCTTCAGGGCCACATTTTTCCTCAATACAGGCCCATTCCCAGATTTTTTTGCGAAGAGTTTCTCTGGTTACTCCTTGTGGGATATCCGGAAAAGATCCTTCTCTATACAATTTTATACATTCTTTTTTAAATTCATAACTATAACGCAAAAATAC
>JAEEGG010005104.1_pt1 | contig 31437 bp, 24 predicted proteins | sample 9134161 | NCBI WGS metagenome assembly JAEEGG01 (sample SAMN16246543, study PRJNA631951) | gut metagenome | biome: gut microbiome; feature: rumen; material: CR-attached | host: Bos | place: Iran: Karaj | collected 2018-10
GCGCGCTTCATCTAGTACTCGGGCTTTATTAAGAGTTAGTCTTCCCTCATTAAGCGCCAGCTTTCGCCTCATTAAGGACTCGCTCCCCGTCCGACAACTGCGAACCATCAGTCCGACGGTTTCGGACTCCCAGTCCGTAACCATCAAACTCCCAGTCCGACATGACGGACTAAATCAGAAAAGCAGCACGCATCATCACGACGAGTGCTGCTGTTGAATCAAAATAGAGGATGTGAAATGATTCACATCCTCTACTCTTGTGGGCGCTGACGGATTCGAACCGCCGACCCTCTGCTTGTAAGGCAGATGCTCTAAACCAGCTGAGCTAAGCGCCCCTTTCTTCTAAGCGGGTGCAAAGTTACGAATAAAAATTGAATCTCAAAGATAAATCAAGGAAAAATCGTCAGGAATTAACATAGTTTCACTATTTTATCCCAAAAGATGCTCAATATCGGCTTGAGGAAGGATGCACAAAATGGCTTTACCATCAGGAGTATAGTTAACATTAGAACAAGCAAAGAGCTCATTGACAATACTCTCCATCTCATCATTGCTCAGGATTTGTCCATAAGGAACAGCAGCATGTCTAGCCAGACTCAACGCAATCTGTGAATTGAGAGAAGACAATTCTGTTCCCAACATATTAGCATCGCCAACCAACTGATGGAGCAATTTGATCGGGTCAAGCCCATCAATACCTGCTGGCACACCATTCAATGCATAACTATGACCGCCAAGGTCGCTCAGGTCAAATCCGACACTAGCCAGTTCTGGCAACAATTTCTCAAGCAAGACAGCATCAGAGGGTGCAAACTGAATAACTTCCGGGAACAGTACTTTTTGTGTACTTGCCGTATGATTGGACATCTGTTCCATATAACGATCATAGAGAATACGTACATTGGCACGATACTGATCTATAATCATCAGGCCAGACTTCACTGCCGTCATCAAATATTTACCTTTATACTGATAATGGGTAGGCGATTTCTCAGAAAGAATGGTCTGGGGTGTTGTACTCATCTCGTCTGAAGATCCGAAGGTGTCAAAAACATCACCCTCGGAAGGTGAGTCTTGGGATTGAATATCAAAACCCTCGTAAAGTGCCTCCCACCCTTCAACAGCCCCCGTTGATTGAGAACTTGTCCTTGTGCTGCCCCTGCTTCCCTGAGTGAATGGATTATAATCAGGATTATATTGCAACTGGGGAGGTGTTACCTGTTGCTTCGGATCAAAAATAGGAATGTCCGGACTTCCTTGAGTGTCGAACTCAATAGAAGGCACTTCGCAAAACTTTCCCAAAGCATCGCGGACAGCGGCAGTAATCATCTGCCAAATAGCCTGTTCATTCTCAAACTTAATCTCCGTCTTTGTCGGATGAATATTCACATCTATATCACTAGGCTCTACCGTGAGATAAAGAAAATAGGGAATCTGCATCCCATCAGGAATCAGGCGCTCATAAGCACTAATCACTGCCTTGTGGAAATAGGGATGTTTCATGAAACGACCATTGACGAAGAAATAGTCATGTCCACTCTTTTTCTTTGCGCCCTCAGGTTTACTTACAAACCCTATGATATCACACATAGAAGTGCGAACCTCTACAGGCAGAAGATCTTGACTGTATTGTTTGCCAAACACATCACTGATGCGCTGACGCAGACTGCCAGCCTTGAGGTTAAGCATCTCCGTTCCATTATGATGGAGGGTGAAATGGATGTCTGGATAAACAAGTACAATACGTTCAAAGGCCGTAAGGATATTGCTGAGTTCAGTAGCATTTGATTTCAAAAACTTACGGCGTGCCGGTACATTAAAGAAAAGATTGCTCACTTTAAAATTACTGCCTACCGGGCACGCACTAGGCTCTTGGGAAACAACCTTTGATCCCGCAATTAGCAATCGAGTACCTATCTCGTCAGAGGCCTGACGAGTCAACAACTCCACATGTGCCACTGCGGCTATCGATGCCAGAGCCTCCCCACGAAAGCCCATTGTATGAAGAGCAAACAGATCGTCGGCCTGACTGATCTTTGAAGTGGCATGACGTTCGAATGAAAGGCGGGCATCAGTCTCTGACATGCCTTTACCATCATCGATAACCTGAATAGATGTACGGCCAGCATCCACCACGATAACATGTATCGTCGTAGCACCTGCATCAACGGAATTCTCCACCAGTTCCTTGATAACAGAAGCCGGTCGCTGGATGACCTCCCCTGCAGCAATCTGGTTGGCCACACTATCAGGCAAGAGATGAATCAAATCACTCATTTTTTCGGACGCCAATTAAAGATATCATATCGGTCTGTAGGACGGATATAGTCATACCACATAAATCCCGGGAGATGCTTACGATCATCTGGAATCTGATTGAGAGGATACATCGTTCCACTGGTCTTCGGTGTCCACACACTCTCCAACTTCCGATTCTTCATAAACATGCGAAGCTCTGTAGTCTCCTGATAATTATATATAATAGGTACAGTATCGCCCTCCTCAAAGTAATAACCTATGAGCACATTCTCTTTCGCCTGCGCCTCATGGATGTCGCCATCAATAAAATAGGCGAACATATCTTTAGAGGAAAGTTGATTGTAGCATGCCGTATCACTCCGTAACTGTTGGATTGACATACAGTTACCAATAACATGAGCATAATCAATAACAGAATCCTTCATGAACACATCTATCTGATCTCCAAAAAGCTGTTGCCCATTGTTCCAGACAATTGGGTCATGATACATGGTCATACAAGAATCTTGGGAATTATAGACAAGAGAGTCACAAACTCCCTGAACATCACGGCGGAAAGCACGAACATGATGAAAGGCATGAATCTTTCGATAGACGGAATCGGTCTCAATATTAAAGGTTACTATCTTAAAGGTATCTGCATGCATGTAGAGTGAGTCGCCCTGAGAATAATCAATGGCTACTGCGCTGTCTGTACACATAGCATAGCCCGTAGGCTCATAATACTCACCATAGTTCCCTGTCAGTTTATTGCGATTCAAAGAATCAACATAGACCACATTTCGGAATGCTTGGCTGAATCCTTGTTTGCTATCATAATATACACTGTCACCAACCATCATCTTTCCACCATTAGAAAGGACAGAGCGATTCATCAAACGAGCACGATCGTTTTTAGTATCATAATAACCTTGCTCTGAATAGATATGGCTTCCACCAGACACGATGTTGGAAGGTCCAACGATATGAGCCATTGACACACGCGTATCATAATACAAGGTATCGGTGGTAAGAAAGAACTTCGGGCTGCTCATCTTCACATCATAATTGAAAACAGACATTTTAGTCTTCGTGTTGTATTCACCCCAATCAGATGTGAGCGTAGTCTTGTCATCAACCATTTTTCCCCCTTCGAAGAAATAGGCATTATCATAGAGACGGTCATAGTCAAGACTATCAGTATAAAGCGTGGTCTTCTTATGCTTCAAAACCACGTTATAGCGAGCCCGAGCCATCTGCTCGTCACCATTATAATACGCGTAGTCGCTTAAGAGGGACAGCGTGTCACCCTGATACATCTTCACATGGCCGAAAGCCTCAAAAGAATTACTGGCCTCATAAAAATAGGCACTATCGCAATAAAGTCGCGCACCTTGATGAGTAAAGTGCACTTTACCATTTAATATAGTTGCATCGGGGTTAATCTTATCATCATAGTGCAACACATCCGCATGTACCAGATAGACGCGAGTATCCTGCGTCTTAGCCTTACGCGCCGGACGTTTCTTCTGTTTCTGGGCAAAAGCAGTAGCTACACCCACCAGAAGTGAAAAGACCATCAGATAATAAAATGACTTCCTCAGCATCGGCCTTTTACTTTATCCACCCTTCATATTCAAACTTACAGTCTTTGTAGTTGTCATTCAAGTGGGTATAAGTGCTCTTAATCTTGTCAACCACCCATTTATGGATGCGCTCGTTCTGTCGCTTCTGAAGCACCACATCCTTTAGGACCTGGAAATCCTCTGTCACAGTGGCCTTGTGACCATCAATACGATTCTTCAATTTGGCAATGACACACACAGTTTTACCACGCTGGCTAATCATTTTAAACGCTTTGGAAATCTGACCAATCTGAAGAGTATCAACTGCCTTAGCTACTTCTGCTGGAAGGTCTTGCATACGGAACTTCGATGAGGTATGACCTGTCTGCATCATATTCGTAGACATCAGACCTTTACTATTACGAGTATCCTTGTCATCAGACAGAAGAGGTGCAGCATCCTCAAACGTAAATTTGCCATCGCGGATGTCATTGGCAATAGAATCAAGGCGCCCAAGGGTTCGCTCTACAGCCTCATCAGACACAACAGGTTTACGGAGAATATGACGTACATTCACCTTCTCACCACGCTTCTCGATCAGCTGAATAATATGGAAGCCAAATTCAGACTCAACAATTTTCGACACTTTTTTCGGATCTGTAAGGTTAAAAGCCACAGCAGCAAAGGCTGGATCGAGTGTTCCACGTCCAGCAAGTCCCACCTCACCACCACGACGAGCCGTTCCCGGATCCTCAGAATAGAGACGGGCCAAAGTTTGGAAAGTAGCCTCACCCTTATTAACACGATCCGTATAGTCACGGAGTTCCTCTTTTACGCGATTCAACTCTTCTGGTTCAATGCGGGGAGTCTGTTGAATGATCTGAACCTCCACCTCTGTAGGCACGAAAGGAATGCTGTCCTGCGGCAGGTCTTTGAAATAACGACGCACCTCAGCCGGAGTCACAGAAAGGTCTTCAGTCAACTGACGTTTCATCTTCTGTACCATCTGACGATCTTTCATTTCGTCACGCAAATCATTACGAATTTGTGTTAGGCTCTGGTGTTTGTATTCTTCAAGGCGCTCACGGGAGCCATCAACCATCTCCAACCAGTAGTTTATCTGTTGCTCTACTTCAGCTGCCACATCGGCATCTGTCACTTCAATACTATCGATAATGGCCTGATGCTTGAACAATTTCTGTACAGCTATTTGTTCTGGGATGGTACAATCTGGGTCTCCACTCCATTTTACACCCTCCATAGCAGCCTGCAGACGCATAGCTTCTATGTCGGATTTCAAGATGGCTTCATCACCAACGACCCAAACCACTTCATCTACAATCGTTCCAACAGAGACAGAATCAGAATCTGCCAAGGCAGTTGTAGCTTGATGAGCGGAAATAGCAGGCACACTACCAGATGCCATACCCAACATGGGAACGGCGACAATTGCTACTGGTATGATTTGTTTGAAGATATTCATTTATGTTGATTTACTGTTTTCAATATTTCTTGATTAATCTGAAACGAATAACGGTTTCGCAGAGATTTTACCCATTCCTGTTCCAGCATCTGCTGATAGTCAGCAACCACTTGACTGCGTACATCAGTATAATCCTCTGGGTACTTTTTCAGTTTCTTTCCATAAACAGCCTCTATCGGATAATCTGGAAGAGACACCTCTGCCTTAGACTGCTTCAACTTAAAGACCATCCGGTCGACTGTTCCGTTGTCACCTGGTTTAAAAATACCCTTCTCGACGCGGATACGGATAATGGAATCTGAATTAAAAGTGGACCGAAGTGCTTCTGCCCATTGATCAAAAGGCAGTCTTTTTACACACTTCTTCACAGCCTTCACATCGGCCTTATTCTTCACATGGTAAGCAATACCTTTATAGTGAGGTTCTGTCCAAGCATAGTCCTTTTTATGAACATCGAACCAAGCTTTGAGCCCAACTTCGTCTTTAGCTGCGCGATCCCAAACTTCTCGATTACTGATTTCATAAAGCAGCAGACCATCATGATACTCCTGAATCAAATACTTCATCTCAATATCTGCTGACGAAAGAGAATCAGCTCTCTTATTCATGATCTGTTCCCTCTGGATCCGGCCATTAGACTGTTCTACAATCGCTTTTACCTTCATCTCAGCAATTGCATCACGGAGGCCTTGTTGCTCGAAAGAGCGCACAATCATATCCTTCAGCTGTTCAAAGGGTTCTAACTGCTTACGATCCTTCATCAAAATGATATGATAGCCATCTGGCGCAAGTACAGGACGACTCATCTGCCCTGTCTGCAAACCATAAGCAGCATCCTCGAATTCAACAAATGTTTGGCCCGGTTGTAGCCAGCCCATATCACCGCCTTGTGCAGCAGAGCGCGGATTCTGAGATAATTTCTTTGCTAATTCTGCAAAGTCAGCACCTTTCCGAAGGGCTTCGTAAACAGAGTCAGCACGCAGACGGATGCGTTCCTGCTCACGCGGTGTAGCTTTAGTTGACAGACGGATGAAAATATGGGCTGGACGTATCAGCCCTTTTGAACCGATAGCTGCCTTCGTACGTTCATAGGCCTTACGAGCCTCTCCTATCACTTCTGCGTCAGTAACGAGGGTTGGACGAACTTGCTGATCACGGTACATCGCAAACTCCTGCCGGAAGGAAGAAAGTGTATCCATCCGTTCATCAAGAGCAGCAGCAACCTTTAATTTATAATTAATGAACAGTTCTACATATTCATCCACAGTTTTCCTATCCACCACACCATCTCCGTTGTTCTTGTTATAAGAATACTCAAATTCCGAGCGAGTAACAGGAACACCATTGACAGTCAGCACTACAGGGTCAGACTGAGCAGAGACAGTAAGTGCACAAACTCCAAGGACTGAAAACAGAAGGAATTTTCTCATCAATAATCAATCATTGGGGCGTGAATAGTTGGGAGCCTCACTGGTAATCGTAATATCATGAGGATGGCTCTCATTCACACCAGCATTAGTAATGCGAGTGAACTTTGCATCATGCAACTTTTCTATCGTAGCTGCACCACAATAGCCCATACCAGAACGCAAGCCACCTACCATCTGATAGATTACTTCTTGAACCGTACCCTTGTAAGGGACACGACCAGCTATTCCTTCTGGCACCAACTTCTTGACTTCCTTCGTATCGCCCTGGAAGTAACGATCCTTAGAGCCATGTTTCTGTTCCATCGCCTCCAAAGAACCCATTCCACGATAACTCTTGAACTTACGTCCATTGTAAATGATAGTGTCGCCAGGACTTTCCTCCGTACCAGCAACAAGCGAGCCTATCATCACACAACTGCCACCTGCAGCCAGAGCTTTTACAATATCACCAGAGTAACGCAGGCCACCATCGGCAATCAGAGGAACATTGGTTCCCTTCAGAGCACTATACACATCATATACAGCACTCAACTGTGGCACACCGACACCAGCAACCACACGAGTAGTGCAGATAGACCCTGGACCAATACCTACTTTCACTGCATCGGCACCATTATCGACAAGCATCTTCGCAGCTTCTCCTGTAGCTACATTTCCTACAACGATATCGATATTTGGGAAAGATTTCTTTGCTTCAACAAGTTTTTCAATCACAGACTTAGAGTGTCCATGAGCCGTATCAATCACGATGGCATCAGCACCAGCATCAACAAGGGCCTGCATACGATCAAGAGTGTCAAATGTCACCCCGACGCCTGCAGCTACACGCAGACGCCCCTTCTCATCTTTACATGCCATAGGTTTATCCTTTGCCTTTGTGATATCCTTATACGTAATCAAACCTATCAGGTGATTGTCCTTATCCACTACCGGGAGTTTTTCAATCTTATTTTCTTGTAAGATTTGGGCTGCCGCAATCAGGTCTGTCTGCTGATGAGTAGTCACAAGATTATCCTTTGACATAATTTCCTCCACTGGACGGTCAAGGCGACGCTCAAAGCGCAAGTCACGGTTTGTCACAATTCCAACAAGATGACGCTCATCATCAACCACAGGAATACCACCGATATGATATTCCGACATTATTTCGAGTGCTTGCGCAACCGTTGAGCCGAGAGGAATCGTCACAGGATCATATATCATTCCATTCTCGGCACGCTTCACGATAGCAACCTGACGTGCTTGATCATCAATGGACATATTCTTGTGGATAACTCCAATACCACCTTCACGAGCAATGGCAATGGCCATCTGAGACTCTGTCACAGTATCCATAGCCGCTGTCACGAATGGTACGTTCAACTCAATATTCCTTGAGAAGCGAGTTTTCAACTCTACGGTTTTGGGCAATACTTCTGAATAAGCCGGAATTAAAAGGACGTCATCAAATGTAAGGCCGTCCATTACAATCTTGTCTGCAATAAATGAAGCCATAAAATATACCTTTCTTTAAATATTGCGTGCAAAGGTAGTCATTTTCCCGCATATGGCAATCTGTTTTTTAGGAAAAACTCACCTTATTAATGCAAATTAACCAAAAAAGAGTGGCCAAAGCCACCCTTTTCTGATTTAGTTCGCCATTTCTGAGAGAAACTTGATGCGCACCAGTCTTATTTCATCTTCCGAATACTCATCACCCAATTCATCTTGAGCAACACTCAGTTTGTCTGTATCCGACTCACTGAAATAATCGTAGATATCATCAATATGATCCTCATCCATCACCTCCTCCAGGAAATAGTCGATATTCAATTTCGTACCACTATATACAATGGCTTCCACCTCATCAAGCAATTCCTCGAATTCTATACCCTGAGCATTTGCGATATCATCGAGAGCCACCTGACGGTCAATACTTTGAATGATCTTCACCTTCAGCATCGACTTTTTAGCTACGGTACGAACACGCATGTCCGCCTGGCGCTCAATACCGTTTTCATCACAATACTGCTTGATTAAATCAACAAACTCCTTTGCGTAAGGCTGCTTAACTTTACCTTCGCCGACGCCTTGAATATTCTTTAGTTCATCCAGCGTCACAGGATAGTCTGTAGCCATCTGCTCCAAAGAAACATCTTGGAAAATGACGTATGGTGGTCGTTGCAAGCGCTTTGATACTTTCTTGCGCAAGTCTCGCAACATCGCACTAAGCACGGGGTCGAGGGCACTAATACCGCCTTCATGCTCCATCGGCTCATCGTCCTCGTGAAATTCGTTGTCTTTCACAATCATGAACGACTTAGGCGACTTGAGGAATTTCTTTCCTGCCGCAGTTACCTTTAACAAGCCATAGTTCTCAACCTCTTTCAACAAGTATCCAGCTATCAGGGCTTGACGAATCACAGGGTTCCAGATTTTATCATCATCATCTGCTCCTGCACCGAAATTCTCAAGTTCATGATGATGATGTGCGATAATCTCATCGGTTTCCTTTCCAGTAATGAAATCAATGACATAATCGGCACGGAAATTCTCTTTAATTGCCAAGATAGCGTTTAATGTTATCAGCAACTGTTCTTTTGCTTCAATCTCAGTCTTTGGATGCAGACAATTATCGCAGTTACCGCAGTTATCTTTGGCATAGACCTCACCAAAATAATGCAACAACATCTTTCTACGACAGACAGAAGTTTCTGCATAAGCAGCAGTTTCAGCCAACAGTTGGCGGCCTATATCCTGCTCTGCCACAGGTTTCCCTTCCATGAACTTATCCAGTTTCTGCAAGTCCTTATTGGAATAGAATGCAATGCAAAGACCCTCTCCGCCATCACGGCCGGCACGTCCTGTCTCCTGATAATAACCCTCCAGAGATTTAGGAATATCATAATGAATCACAAAACGCACATCAGGCTTATCAATACCCATCCCAAAAGCAATGGTAGCCACAATCACATCAATGTTCTCCATTAGGAAATCATCCTGAGTCTGCGTACGGGTAGTAGAGTCAAGACCGGCATGATAAGCTGCAGCTTTGATATCATTAGCACGCAAAATTGCCGCTAACTCTTCCACCTTCTTTCGCGATAGGCAGTAAATGATACCACTCTTTCCCGGATGTTGCTTAATGAACTTGATGATGTCCTTATCTACATCTTTCGTCTTCGGACGCACCTCATAATAGAGGTTCGGACGGTTAAAAGAACTCTTAAATTCTTTGGCGTCAATAATCCCCAGATTTTTCTTGATGTCACTCCTTACCTTATCGGTAGCCGTAGCCGTCAAAGCAATAACAGGAGCATTACCAATTTCGTTTACGATAGGACGGATACGTCTGTACTCCGGACGGAAGTCATGTCCCCACTCAGAGATACAGTGGGCCTCATCAACAGCATAGAAGGAGATTTTCACACTTTTCAGAAATTCCACGTTATCCTCCTTCGTCAACGATTCTGGCGCAACATACAGTAACTTTGTGACACCTGCTAAAATATCGGCCTTCACCTGGTCGATAGCAGCCTTGTTTAATGAAGAATTCAGATAATGTGCCGTTCCTTCCTGTTCACTAAGATTGGAAATAACATCAACCTGATTCTTCATCAAGGCTATCAAAGGAGAAATGACTATTGCCGTTCCGTCCATCAGCAATGAAGGCAACTGATAGCACAGCGACTTACCACCACCAGTAGGCATTAGGACAAAAGTATCATTGCCATCCAGCAGGTTTTGGATAATCTGCTCTTGATCTCCTTTGAACTTGTCGAATCCAAAGTATTTCTTTAGGGCTTCGGTAAGATTTCTCTTTTCAGTCATAAATAGTTATTTAGGCTTCATATTTCTGAAGATGCGACTCGTCCATTTGTTTTCTTACATAGTCGGCATCAACTTTAAATTTCTTAACTTTCCTTGAAGGCAGTTCAAACATGGAATCCATCATTACGTTTTCCACAATCGATCGCAAGCCGCGGGCTCCTAATTTGAATTCCACAGCCTTATCGACCATTACATCAAGCGCTTCCTTTGTGAACGTCAGTTCTACTCCATCCATCTCAAACAACTTCTGATATTGTTTTACTATGGAGTTCTTTGGCTCCGTCAGAATCTTTTCAAGTGCTATTCTGTCCAATGGATTCAAATAAGTAAGCACCGGCAAACGACCGATAATCTCAGGAATCAGACCAAATGATTTCAGATCATGTGGCTGAACATATTTCATCAAATCCTTTTTATCAATTTTGCTGACATTCTGAACAGAGTTATATCCTACGACATGCGTATTCATGCGCTGCGCGATCTTCCTTTCAATACCATCAAAAGCGCCACCACAAACAAACAAGATGTTCCTGGTATCCACATGGATATAATCCTGATCAGGATGCTTGCGCCCACCCTTAGGGGGTACATTAACAATGGTACCTTCCAACAATTTAAGCAGTCCTTGCTGCACACCTTCACCACTCACATCACGGGTAATAGAAGGATTATCGCTCTTTCGGGCAATCTTATCAATCTCATCGATGAACACGATTCCCCTCTGTGCTGCCTCCACATTATAATCGGCCACTTGCAGCAAGCGAGTGAGAATACTCTCCACATCCTCACCAACATAGCCCGCCTCGGTGAAAACCGTTGCGTCAACTATAGTAAATGGTACATCCAGCAGTTTTGCAATTGTCCGGGCCAATAGAGTCTTACCAGTTCCCGTAGAGCCAACCATAATGATGTTACTCTTTTCTATTTCCACACCGTCCTCATCTGTTTTCTGCTGTAGGCGCTTGTAGTGATTATAGACTGCCACAGAAAGGTAACGCTTCGCCTCATCTTGCCCAATGACATACTGATCCAAATACGCTTTAATATCCTTTGGTTTTGGAACCTTCTTCATTGTAAACTTGCTTTCCTCTGGATTCTTCTTACGATCCTTCAAGTTTTCTTGCACGATTCTATAGGCTTGCTCAGCACAATCCTCACAGATATAACCGTTAATACCCGTAATTAACAGTTTCACTTCTCTTTCGTTCCTCCCACAGAAGCAACACTCTTTCTTCATCGGCATTATTTCTTTCTTACCAACACCTCATCAATCATACCATATGCTTTTGCCTCCTCTGCCGTCATCCAATAGTTACGGTCGGAGTCTGCATACACCTTATCATAGGGAGTATGAGAGTGTTCAGAAATGATAGTATAAAGTTCTTTCTTAAATTTCAGGATTTCCTTAGCCTCAATCTCTATGTCAGAAGCCTGACCTTGTACACCGCCAAGAGGCTGGTGAATCATTACACGGCTATGAGGCAATGCAGAACGTTTTCCCTCCTGACCTGCCACAAGCAGAACAGCGCCCATCGAGGCAGCCATACCAGTACAAATAGTAGCCACATCACTAGAGATAAACTGCATCGTGTCATAGATGCCTAATCCTGCAGTTACACTACCACCAGGAGAATTAATATAAATGCTGATATCCTTTCCTGAATCCACAGAATCGAGATAAAGCAACTGTGCCTGCAAAGTGTTGGCAGTATAGTCATCTATCTGTGTACCAAGGAAAATGATACGATCCATCATCAGACGTGAGAAGACATCCATCTGCGTCACGTTTAACTGGCGCTCCTCAAGAATATAAGGATTTAAATACTGGGCTTGAGCCTGCATCACCTCATCGAGTGTGAGGCCATCCATTCCTAAATGCTTCGTAGCATATTTTCTAAAATCATTCTTAATCATAATATTTCTTCCTTTCTAAACAACAATAAAAAAAGGTTATCGACCTTTGTTATCTTGTGATTGGGACACAAAGATAATCAAAAAAGTCGATAACCCTCAAAGTTAGGGGTTATTTTTTCCTAAAAAATATTATTTTTCTTGCAGAAGCTTGTTAAAGTCCTCCAAACTGACCTCTTTTTCGTTCAGTTTGACAACATTCTTGAGGGTTTCTGTCAACTTAACATCAACAGCACGATCCACAAAATTATCAACGTTCTCACGCTTCTTCAGCTGTTCTGCTGCATAATTTTCCAACACATCATCGGGCACATTGCTCATACCGTACTGAGCAAACTGAGCGCGGATTGCCTCCTTAGCCACAGCTTTCAGATCAGACTCTTCTACCTTTATGTTGTTTGCTGTTACAATCTGTTCTTTGATAAGATGCCACTTCAATTCCTTAATACTACCCTCGAAGTTCTTCTCTACATAATCTGCACCCTTGTCTTGATTGTTCTGAAGCATTACACGTTTCAGCAGAGCTTCAGGGAACTGCAACTCACCAACCTTCTTCTCTATATAGGCGCGAACGTCAAGCAGGAACTTATAATCGCTATTCTGCTGCAACTGAGGAGCGATAGTCTCAGCAATTTTCTCACGGAATGCTTTCTCGTCTTTTACGGTTCCTTCACCAAACACGCGGTCAAAAAGCTTCTGGTCAAGGTCTGCAGGCTGGTAATGACGGATCTCTGTAATCTGATAACTGAAGTCTGATGTCATATTCTTCACCTCATCCTTCTGTACCTTCAATAGAGCTGCAACCTCAGCATCGTTATCAGGATAAGCCTTTTTAGGGTTAAAAGTAATGATATCACCAGCTTTGCAACCATCAAAAAGTTTCTTCTGGTCCTCATCCTTAATATAGGCAGGCATAACCATTCCACCTTCTGTAGTGATACCACCTTCCTTTGTATTACCATTCTCATCAAGCTCTCGTAGGTCACCAGTAATAGTATCGTTACCACTGAACACTTCAGCCTTCACGAATTCACCTGCTTGTGACTGATACATCTGTACCTGGTCATCGATGAGCTTATCATCTGCCTTAATTTTGTAATAATCAATTTCATCCTTATTTGACAATTCAGCTGTAAACTCAGGAGCTACAGCGATGTCGAAGACAAAAGTAAGGTCAGCATCCTTCTCAAAGTCCTGAGGGACCTGCTTTTCTTGGTTTGGCAGGGGCTCGCCAAGCATCTGAATTTTGTTTTCGCGGATATACTCATACAACTTTTCACCCAGAAGCTTGTTGACCTCGTCAACCTTCACTGCGGTGCCATACTGTTTCCTTATCATACCCATAGGCACCATACCTGGACGGAATCCTGGGACCTGAGCCTTCTTACGATAGTTCTTCAGTGTTTTCTCAACCTGTTCCTGATAATCGGCAGACTCGACGGTCATCGTCAACAGACCGTTAATCTTATCAGGGCATTCAAATGTAATCTTCATTGTTATTTATACCTTATTAAATATATATTATCAAATTTTGGGGTGCAAAAATACACATAAAAAATGAAAGAGCCTAATAATTTGGAATAATTAACACCTCATTCACCTTCTTCGGATTTTTCCCGTGCACGCCTTTCTTCATCTATCAGTTGAAAGTCCTTTTTACGGAGCACAAACGAAGTTGTAAGATATTTTTCACGAACTACTTTGTTTTCCGCCAACTCCTCTGGACTACCCTGGAACAGAATACGTCCTTCAAAAAGAAGATAGGCACGATCTGTAATAGTCAGTGTTTCATCTACATTATGGTCAGTAATAAGAATACCAATGTTGCGGTATTTCAAGTGCCATACGATTTGCTGAATATCCTCTACTGCAATAGGATCAACACCCGCAAAAGGTTCGTCAAGCATTATGAACTTCGGTTCGATAGCCAAGCAACGAGCAATCTCTGTTCTTCGACGCTCACCACCTGAAAGCTGATCACCTTTGTTCTTTCGCACCTTTTGCAGACGGAACTCCTTAATCAGGCTCTCCAGCTTTTCTAATTGATAGTCACGGGGCTTACCCGTCATTTCCAGCACTGAAAGGATATTATCCTCCACACTCATCTTACGGAAGACAGATGCTTCTTGTGCAAGATAACCTATACCCGCACGGGCTCGCTTATATACTGGGTAGTTTGTCACTTCCTCATCACCCAGAAAAATATGACCTCCGTTGGGTACAACCAGCCCAGTAGTCATGTAAAACGAGGTGGTCTTACCTGCACCGTTAGGACCGAGCAGTCCAACGATTTCGCCCTGCTTCACATCGAAGCTTACATCATTGACCACTGTACGTTTGCCATAACGCTTCACAAGGCCCTCCGTACGGAGCACCAGTCGCTCTTGTTGTTTCAACTCTTGCACTTCTTCCATAATCGGATGCAAAGATACGAATAAATGGTCGAAATACAAAAAATAATAATTATAAATTCGAAATTAAGAATTATTTTGTACCTTTGCAGCAAAAATTACTCCGTTAAAAGATGCTCATCGAGAAATGGCTGACCACCTTCGGTCGCTACCTATTGCTGATGGGGCGCACTTTTTCGCGTCCAGAACGTATGAGAATGTTCTTAAAGCAGTACGTGAAAGAGATGGCACAGTTGGGTGTCGACTCTATTGGTATCGTGCTACTTATCTCATTTTTCATCGGTGCCGTCATCTGCATCCAGATGAAGCTCAACATCCAAAGTCCGTGGATGCCTCGTTGGGTTAGTGGATACACGACCCGTGAAATTATGCTTTTAGAGTTTTCCAGTTCTATTATGTGCCTTATCTTAGCAGGCAAAGTGGGCTCCAATATAGCTTCTGAGATTGGCACAATGCGAGTTACGCAACAAATCGACGCCCTCGAGATCATGGGTATTAACTCCGCCAGCTATCTTATCCTGCCAAAGATTACCGGCATGCTTACCATCATGCCCTTCTTAGTGATCTTCTCCTCTGCCATGGGCGTTGTCGGTGCTTATGCTACAGCATTCATAGGTCATATCATGCCGCCCGACGACCTCACGCTGGGCCTACAGCACAATTTCAAGTCATGGTTTGTCTGGATGTCAATCATCAAAAGTCTTTTTTTCGCATTCATTATTTCCAGCGTACCAGCTTTCTTTGGTTATACCGTGGAGGGTGGCTCTGTCAACGTCGGAAAAGCAAGCACCGATGCCGTGGTATCCTCCAGTGCCCTTATTCTCTGCAGTGACGTTTTCTTAACTCAACTCCTGTCATGATAGAAGTCAAACATCTCTATAAAAGTTTCGATGACAGAGTAGTGTTGAAGGATATCAACACTACGTTCAAAGATGGTAAGACCAATCTGATTATTGGTCAGAGCGGTTCTGGAAAGACCGTACTCATGAAGAACCTCGTAGGGTTACTCGACCCAACCAGTGGACAGGTGCTCTACGACGGGCGTGACTTTGTACAGATGTCTAAACACGAGAAGGTGATGATGCGCCGAGAGATGGGTATGATTTTCCAGAGTGCAGCCCTCTTTGACTCTATGACCGTCCTTGAAAATGTCATGTTCCCCCTTGACATGTTCTCTTCAATGAACCTACGCGAGCGTATTCATAGAGCTCAGGAGTGCCTTGACCGTGTCAACCTTAAAGGTGCTGACGACAAATACCCCGGTGAGATTTCCGGTGGTATGCAAAAACGTGTCGCCATTGCACGTGCCATTGCCCTCAATCCTAAATATCTATTTTGCGATGAGCCCAACTCTGGTCTAGACCCCAAGACATCACTCGTCATCGACGAACTTTTGCAAAGCATTACCCATGAGTTTAACATGACCACAATAATAAATACCCACGACATGAATTCTGTCATGGGTATTGGAGAGAACATTATTTTCATTTATGAAGGCGAAAAGGAGTGGCAGGGTGAGAGCAGTATGATCATGGGGTCAAACGATCAAAAACTCACAGATTTCATCTTCGCCAGCGACTTACTTAAGAACATGCGACAGATGGTTATTGATCATAATCTGACGAGGTCTTTCTCGGCAACAAAAGATTCAGCAGCACACCAATCATAGCAGAAAGGCCTATACCACTAATGGAGAAGGTGCCAAAAGAAAGGACAGCACCACCGATACCCATTGTAAGTATCATAGAGACAATAATGATATTGCGCGTCTGATCTAGATCCACCTTATGTTGTATTAAGTTCTGAACTCCTACCGAGGCGATAGAACCAAACAGTAACAGCATGATACCACCAAGAACAGAAGAGGGTATGCTCTGCAAAATAGCGCTCAGTTTACCGATAACAGAAAACACAACGGCTGTAGCAGCAGCAATACGAATAACCTGCGGATGTGTTACACGTGTAATTTGCATAGCACCAGTCACCTCACTATAGGTTGTCACTGGAGGCCCCCCCACAAAAGAAGCAAAAAGACAGGCAAGACCATCCCCGAGCATCGTACGATGCAAACCTGGTTCCTTCACAAAATCCCGGTCTGCAACAGCACCCACGACATAGACGTCACCAATATGTTCAATAACCGGGGCAATAGCCACAGGTATCATAAACACAAAGGGTTCCCATGCAAACTGAGGCAACTGAAAATGCGCAATCATCGGCGGAAGAGCAAACCAAGGAGCAGTAGCCACTGCGGAGAGGTCGACAATGCCCATGCAAAGAGCAACTATATAACCTACGGCAATGCCAATGACCACAGGAACAAGTTTGACGAGCCCTTTACCAAAGGTAAGCACGATGACGGCAGAGATAAGTGAAATAAACGCTAACAGCCAATTCTCCTTCGCCATATTCACAGCAGCCGGAGACAGCGATAGACCAATGAGAATAATGACAGGACCGATAACTACAGGAGGAAACAGACGGTCAAGTAACTTACGCCCTTGCCATTTGACAAGGGCAGACATCAAGAAATAGACTAGCGCAACACCAGCAATACCAGCAATAGTGCCAGGCATTCCCCACTGCTGCGAAGCCGAAATAATCGGAGCTATAAAAGCGAAACTGGATCCAAGGAAGATAGGAACTTGCCCTTTGGTAACCAGATGGAAGATAAACGTGCCAATACCTGCCGTGAAAAGGGCCGTGGCCGGGTCAAGACCTACAAGGAGAGGTACCAGGACCGTAGAGCCGAAGGCCACAAAGAGGAACTGTACACCAACAATCGTTTTGCGCGAAGCAGAAAGCTCTTGAGTCATACGCTATCAACACTAAAAATTCCACTTAGCCGCAATCGTCGGATTGATGAAGAACGACTTGTCGTTGTAAGTGTTATAAATGAAATTGTTACTGATTTCGATCTCAGAACCGAAACTGAGATTCGGTGTCACATTATACCAGAACTGAGGTTCTGTAAGAATGACAAGCATGCCATGGCCCTCATGTCCTGCACGCCAATTCTCACCACGCCAAAAATCAATAAAGCCAGAGAAAGTACATTTCTTATTAGCAAAATTCAATCCCCATACACCTGTCAGCTGAAAACTATGATAGGCAGAGGTATAATCGTAACTCTTGAAATAGCGCTTATACATCAATTGCACTGACCATGTCTTCGAGAAATCGGCATTATGGCCATTATAGGCACCACCGAGAAGAGCCGCATGTTGGAAACTGCCGATCTGGTCACGTCCCAAGCCACCATCATACTCGACATGAGCAGCAAAGCCTTGCTTCCCGATATTAAACTCACGTGAGATCTCAGTATAGGCACTGCGAAAGAACTTACGGCTCATATCGATATCGACGAAATAAAACCAGGAACCCCATTTGTCGGCTTTGAACTGTTCAAGGGTGATAGTCACTTTCTGACGGTCAGACTCCTCGTCAGCATAAATGTTTCGTCCAAAATCATAGTGCACCTGAATGTCCTGGGAACTTGCGGTGAGGACTGCCACAGCCGCCATCGCTGTCATTAAAAGCTTTTTCATACAATCAATATAATAGTTATTTAAGTTATACACTAGTTATAATAATGGAGCTATATACTTCAAAACAAAGAACGCAGTTAGGATATACATTACGGCAGAGAGCTCCTTATAACGGCCAGTACATACCCTTACTATTACGTATGATATCATACCCAATACTATACCTTCAGAGATACTAGCCGTAAATGGCATCATAAGCATCGTCACGAAACACGGCATAGCCTCAGCAAAATCTATGAAGTCGATATGCATAATGGCGCGCAGCATCATCACACCCACCAGGAACAAGGCACTTGTAGTAGCTGCAGACGGAATCATCAAGAAAATGGGTGAGAAGAAAAGGGCGGCAAAAAACAACAGAGCCACGGTCAGAGAAGTGAGTCCCGTACGCCCACCTTCAAGAATACCCGTTGTACTTTCAACATAAGTGGTAACAGTAGAAGTACCTAAAAGAGCACCTACCGAGGTTCCAATTGCATCTGCCATCAGCGCCTTGTTCAGGTTGTGGATTTTACCTGTCTGTTTGTCAGCCATACCCGCACCTGTCGCTGCACCAACTAGCGTTCCAATGGTGTCGAAGAGATCCATGAATAGCAAAGTTGCCACAACAATTATATAATCGATATCAAAAGTAATAAAACGCGAGAAGTCTATATGGAAAGCCACAGGCTCAAGTGATTGTGGCATACTGAGGATAGTGAATCCCTCTGGTATCTGTGTAACACCAAGAGGAATACCAATAAGTGTCATGACAATAATCGTATAGAAGAGGCCTCCTTTCACATTAAGAGCCATCAGAATCGCTCCAAGCAGAATACCGCCAGCCGCAACGAGAGTCGTAGGATTCCAACTGCCCAAAGCAGTCATCGTTGCATCGCTCGCCACAACAAGTCCGCCATTCTTCAGTCCAATAAAAGCAATGAAGAGACCAATACCCACGGAAATAGAGTACCTTATATTAAGAGGTATAGTATTAACAATAGCCTCACGTACCTTGAATACAGTTAGGAGGATAAAGACAAAACCTTCTACCAAGACAGCTGCCAGCGCTTGTTGCCAGGAATAGCCCATCACTATAACGAGCGTGTAAGCGAAAAAAGCATTGATACCCATGCCAGAGGCAAGGGCAAACGGCATCTTAGCATAAAAAGCCATGACCATTGTGGCAATTGCGGCAGAAATAACCGTTGCAGAGAATACGGCTCCTTTGTCCATACCTGCATCACTAAGAATAATCGGATTTACGGCCAAGATGTAAGACATGGTTAAGAACGTGGTCAGTCCGGCCATCATTTCTACTTTCACAGAATGGATGGCGGGATTAAACCCCAATAAGGATAGGAATTTGTTCATAATGGTTGATTATTTAAAAGTTGATATATAGTTTGCGCTGCAAAATCTGGGGCATTCTTTTCACTGAGGATATGTCGCACCTCAGCATAACCATCAAGCATCTTCCGGCGTCCATCACCGTCAAGTATTTTAGCAAGTTCTGTTTTTATGTTTTCCACACTAAAGGTGTCGGCAACAAGTTCAGGAACCACCTCACGGTTTGCTATCAGGTTGACGAGTGACACATATTTCACATGAAGCATCCGACGGCGCACCCAGCCTGCAACAACAGGTAATGGAGTCTCATAACAAACCACCTGAGGCACATTGAAAAGACAGGTTTCCAAAGTGGCAGTACCACTAGTAACAAGGGCTGCATGTGCACTCCGCAACAGAGCATATGTCTGATTCCGGACAACCAGAACGTCAGTATCTTTCACAAATTTGTCATAATATGTCTGTTCTATTCCTGGTGCAGCAGCTACCACAAACTGATATTGGGGATAGGCTCGCGCCACCTCGACCATAGCAGGAAGGTTATCTTTGATTTCCTGCTGACGACTACCTGCCAGAATAGCAATGATTTTCTTGGAAGAATCAGGAATGATATCAAACGGTGTCTCTGTAGCCAAGAACTCCTCCACCTCATTCATAGTAGGATTACCCACATAATGAATTGGAAAGTGATGTTTCTGTTCAAAGAATTCCACCTCAAAGGGGAGGATAGAGAACAATTCATCAACGTCACGACGGATGGCTTTGATACGATATTCCTTCCATGCCCATATTTTGGGAGCAATATAATAAAATACAGGACAGATAGCCTGCGCCTTCACAAACTTAGCAATGTCAAGGTTGAAGCCAGGATAATCAACAAGGATTACAACATCTGGATGCCAGTTCTTGACATCCTCCTTGCACATTTTCATATTGCGAAGAATAGTAGGTAGGTGGAGCAGCACCGGAATAAAGCCCATATAAGCCAACTCCCGGTAGTGTTTCACAAGGGTACCGCCCTCTGCAGCCATTAGGTCTCCACCGAAATAGCGGAATTCTGCCTGAGGGTCGTGTACCTTCAAAGCTTTCATCAGCCGCGATGCGTGAAGGTCTCCTGAGGGTTCGCCAGCTATCAGGTAATATCTCATAAATTCCAAGATTTTACTAGGTTTATGGCATCATAAGCCGTCACGTCAATCTGAGTAGGTGTAATTGCCACATAGCCATGAGTAAGTGCCCAGTTGTCGGTATCCTCTGCATCGGGCTCGTCGTTGGTATAGTAACCCACCATCCACCAATAGTCATAACCACGAGGATGATGACGTTTCTCTACCTCACCGCCCCATGTTCCTTTAGCCATGCGACAAACACGGACACCTTGGTAATGATCCACCAGCGGGAAGTTCACATTCAGACAAACCCCCTGTGGCAAAGGTTCCTTAAGAATACGTTCCGTAATCTGCCGTACCAATGGTCGTAACGGACAGAAATCAGCATCTGCGCGATGATCACAAAGAGAGAACGCCACAGAAGAAATATACTTCATGCACCCCTCAAGCGTAACCCCCATCGTCCCACTATAATGTACATTGACAGAAGCATTGTCACCATGATTGATACCGCCTATCACCATATCCGGCTTCCGTGGTACTATCTCAGCCAAAGCCATCTTCACACAATCGACGGGCGTACCATTGCACGACCATATTTCAAGACTCTCATGCTTCTCACGCAGGCAAATCCGCAGTGGTTCTGTGGCAGAGAACGCACAAGAATAGCCGCTCCGAGCCGACTCAGGGGCACAGACAATGATATCTCCCATGTCGGACAACATCTCCACAAGCACACGAATACCCTTCGCATCATACCCATCATCATTGGAAATCAACAGAAGCGGTCGTTTATTTTCCATAAAATATCAACGTTTTGGCTGCAAAAGTACGAAAAAAGGTTTAAATAAACGGATTTCTCAGCAGAAATATGTAACTTTGTGGCCAAATTTCTAATTTAGAACAAATTAGTATGAGTAAGATTATTGCTTTAGCAAACCAAAAAGGCGGTGTAGGAAAGACCACGACGACCATCAATTTGGCTGCGTCACTGGCCACCCTCGAGAAAAACGTCTTAGTCGTGGACGCCGACCCTCAGGCCAATGCATCTAGTGGTCTGGGTGTTGACATTACAGAAGTGGAATGCTCCCTCTATGAGTGCATCATCAACCAAGCCGACGTACGTGATGCCGTCTATACTACCGACATTGACGGTCTTGACATCATCCCGAGCCATATTGATTTAGTAGGTGCAGAAATCGAAATGCTGAACTTAAATGACCGCGAAAAAGTTCTCACAAATTTATTGGCACCAATCCGCAACGACTACGATTATATTCTTATCGACTGTTCACCGTCATTGGGTCTTATTACTGTCAACGCGCTTACTGCCGCTGACTCTGTGATTATCCCTGTTCAGTGCGAGTATTTTGCCCTGGAGGGTATCAGCAAACTGCTGAACACCATCAAGATTATCAAGAACAAACTGAATCCTCATCTTGAAATTGAGGGCTTCCTATTGACAATGTACGACAGTCGCTTACGATTGGCGAATCAGATTTACGATGAGGTGAAGCGTCATTTCCAGGAGCTAGTGTTCAAGACTGTCATCCAGCGTAACGTCAAGCTGTCGGAAAGTCCAAGCCACGGACTCCCCGTGATTCTGTACGATGCAGACTCCACAGGCAGCAAGAACCATCTGGCGCTGGCAAAGGAAATCATACAAAAGAACAAATAAACTATGGCTGTAAAGAAAAAATACGACCGCAACGTTTTAGGCCGCGGCCTTGACAATATTGGCACGGGCAAGGGACGAGGACTCGATGCACTGATAGACACCAGTGACATCCAGACACAGGGGTCATCTAATCTGAATGAGATTTCTCTCGGTTTAATCGACCCCAACCCTAATCAGCCGAGAAGAGAGTTTGACGAAAATGCCATGAAGGAGCTATCTGCTAGTATCCGCGAAATCGGCATTATCACTCCTGTCACCCTTAGGCAGACCAATGACGGCAGATACCAGATTATTGCTGGAGAGCGACGTTGGCGCGCCTCTCAGATGGCTGGCATGGAGACTATCCCCGCCTATATACGCACAGCTGCCGACGACAATGTCATGGAGATGGCTCTTGTAGAGAATATCCAGCGCGAGGATCTGAACGCTATAGAGATTGCCCTCGCCTATCAGCATCTGGCTGATACCACGGGGATGACACAGGAGAAGATTTCTTCACGTGTAGGAAAGAGTCGCACATCAATTACCAACTATATGCGTCTTCTGAAACTCCCTGCACAGATCCAGATGGCTCTAAAGAACAAAGAGATGGACATGGGACATGCTCGTGCGTTACTCTCACTCGATAGTCCATCGGCACAGCTGAAACTCTATAAGGAAATACAGCGTAATGGCTACTCCGTAAGAAAAGTGGAGGAGATGGTGCAGATGCTGAAGAACGGTGAGGACCTGCATACGGTGAAGAAAGCTGCAACAACAGTCACCCAACTGCCATTGGAATACAGCATTCTGAAAGACCGTCTGGGAAATCTTTTTAAAGTGAAAGTACAGATGACTTGCTCGCCTCAGGGAAAGGGTAAAATTAGTATCCCTTTTGCCAACGACGAAGAGCTCGAACATATCATGAATATCATCGATAAGATGAAAGACTGAAGATTGAAAGGAAAAGTGCTGAGACAATATCTACTTATACTCATACGGGCATTTTTGCTGTCTGGTTGTCTGTTTTCGGCAGATAACCTGCATGCTCAGGGCACAAAGGAAATGGAGGAATTGAAGGAAATTATCAATGACAGTGTCTTCCATGCTGCCACTGACAGTATTCTTCACATGGCCGATTCTATGGTGCAATCGGTGGTAGTGGATACGACATCCGTGGCTATTGGAAAGAAGGCTCCAAAGAAAGACTGGGCTACATGGCAGCCAAATCCCAAACGGGCACTATGGCTGGCATTGGTCATCCCTGGTGGCGGACAGATTTACAACCGGAAATACTGGAAGCTGCCACTCGTCTATGGAGGCTTTATGGGTTGTATTTATGCTATGACGTGGAACAACTCCATGTATAGGGACTACTCTCAGGCCTATCTGGACTTGGCTGACAGTGATCCCAACACACAAAGCTACAACCAGTTTTTGCACACAGGCGTCAACATTACACCAGCAAATGCTGATCGATACAAGGAAATCTTCAAAAAACGTAAGGACAAATACAGACGTTGGCGTGACCTTAGTTTTTTCGTGATGATAGGTGTCTATGCTCTATCTGTTATCGACGCTTATGTCGATGCGGAATTGTCTAATTTCGATATATCTAAAGACTTGAGTCTCAAAGTGGAGCCTACGATTCTGAACAATCATTCGTCAGGTAATCCACTTGACAACTCGTCTGTAGGACTGCAATGTAGTCTGAATTTTTAGTAAACAATAAAAAAACCAAACATAAAGAATGAAGAAAAAGAGAATGCTTTTCCTCGCCACGCTAGTCTTTGCCTGGACCTGTGCTATGCATGCCCAGGTAGAAGTTACTGGTGTTGACGCCGAGAGCGAAGATGAGGAAGAAATCGAAGTTGAAGAATTAGGCGATGATGAAATCGCCGTGACTGACAATGAAGGAAACGAAGAGGTTATTGAGTTCCCAGAGGCCATGACTTACGACCTCGACAGTCTGCTGAACCTCTATATGTCACGTACATTTCTGGGGACACCAGGTGACTGTGAGATGAAAAACGAGAACCCCACTTACCCCAGAGAGGAGTATATCGGACGTCTGCAGAGAATCCCCACCGTAATGGAGATGGCATACAATGACATCGTTCAACGGTTTATAGATCGCTATAGCGGACGTCTCCGCTACTCTGTAAGCTATATGCTGGGTGCAGCCAATTTCTACCTGCCTCTCTTTGAACAGGCTTTGGAGTCTTACCAACTGCCGTTGGAGCTGAAATATCTCCCCATTATCGAGTCAGCTCTCAATCCAAAAGCCGTTTCCCGCGTAGGGGCAACCGGTCTTTGGCAGTTCATGCTTGCTACAGGCCGACAGTACGGACTAGAGGTAAACTCCCTCGTCGACGAACGCCGTGCCCCAGTAAAATCTTCATATGCTGCAGCCCGTTACTTGCGTGATCTTTATCGCATTTTTGGCGATTGGAATCTCGTGATCGCTGCCTATAACTGCGGTCCGGAAAACATCAACAAGGCCATTCACCGTGCTGGAGGCGAGAAAGACTATTGGAAACTCTATCCCTATCTGCCTGCAGAGACCCGTGGCTATGTACCTGCCTTTATCGCAGCCAATTACATTATGACCTATTACTGCGAACACAATATCTGTCCGATGACTACCGGTTTGCCTGCCAAGAGCGACACCGTCATGATTAACAAGGACATTCATCTGGAACAGATTGCCGCGGTAGTAGGTACCGATATTGACATGCTACGCTCACTGAACCCAGAGTTCCGGCATGACATTATCCCAGGAAACACAAAGTCATACGCGGTAAGGATGCCTATTGCCGACATCGGCAAATATATCGACATGGAGGACTCTGTCTATAACTACCATCGCGATGAATTGTTTACTAAACGTGCCGTCGTTGAGGTAAACGACGACCTTCCAACTTTCTCAAGCCGCGGCAAGGGATCCTATGGCAAGAGCAAGCGTGGTCGTTATAACCGTCGCAGCAGTGCCCGCGGTAGCCGCAGAGGCCGTGGTGGAAGTTCTTCCGTAACCATCAGAAGAGGCCAGACGCTGTCGGAGATTGCCAAGCGCAATGGAACGACCGTGGCCAAACTGAGAAAGTTAAATGGTATCAAGGGGAACAATATCCGTGCCGGAAAGAAAATACGTGTAAAGTAACCTCAAATAATCATTAGAACTATGGATGTAGAGCAAATGAACACAGAAGAGGCTGATGAGCAGCTGATCAACGACGCATTCCAGAAACTATTGGACAGCTACCTGGCCTCACGACACAGGAAGAAAGTCGATCTCATCACTAAAGCCTTTAACTTCGCCAGACAGGCGCACAAAGGTGTCCGTCGCCTGTCTGGAGAGCCCTACATCATGCACCCCATTGCAGTAGCTCAGATTGCATGTTCGGAGATTGGTCTTGGCTCTACCAGTATCTGTTCCGCCTTGCTTCACGATGTTGTAGAGGATACAGACTACACAGTAGAGGACATCTCCAACATCTTCGGACCGAAAATCGCGCAGATTGTCGATGGTCTGACAAAGATCAGTGGCGGTATCTTTGGAGAACAGGCTTCTGCTCAGGCTGAAAACTTCAAGAAGCTCCTGCTCACCATGAGCGATGACATACGCGTGATTCTTATTAAAATATGTGACCGTCTGCACAATATGCGCACCTTGGAATCACAGCCTGCCAACAAGCAGTATAAGATTGCAGGTGAGACACTTTACATCTATGCTCCACTCGCAAATCGTCTGGGACTTAACAAAATCAAGTCGGAACTCGAGAACCTGAGTTTTAGGTTTGAGCATCCAGCCGAGTATGCCGCTATCGAGGCTAAGTTGAAATCAACCCGTGCCTCGCGCGATGAGTTATTCTCGCAATTCACCACACCCATCGAGGATGCCCTGAAGAAGATGGGTATCGAATATGAGATTAAGGAACGCGTGAAAAGCCCCTACTCCATCTGGAACAAGATGCAGAACAAACACGTTACCTTCGAGGAGATCTACGACATCCTTGCCGTGCGCATCATCTTTACGCCGAAGGTCAGAGAGGAGGAGGTCAACGAATGCTTTAACATCTATGTGGCCATCTCGAAGATCTACAAATCTCACCCAGACCGTCTGCGCGACTGGCTCTCTCATCCGAAGGCCAATGGCTATCAGGCACTCCATGTAACGCTGATGTCAAAACAAGGTCGTTGGATAGAGGTACAGATACGCTCTGATCGTATGGACGAGATTGCAGAGCAGGGGTTTGCTGCCCACTGGAAATACAAGGATGGTGTAGAAGAGGAATATACAGAAGACGAGACCGAGCTGAACGAGTGGTTGGGAACCATCAAGGAAATCCTTGACGACCCGCAGCCGGATGCGATGGACTTCCTCGACACCATCAAGCTGAATCTCTTTGCTTCTGAAATCTTCGTCTTCACCCCGAAAGGTGAAATACGCACGTTGCCTGCTGGTTGTACGGCACTCGATTTCGCCTTCTCTATCCACACTTTCCTCGGCAGCCACTGCATCGGTGCGAAGGTGAATCATAAACTCGTACCACTCTCTCATAAGCTGCAAAGCGGTGATCAGGTAGAAATTCTCACTTCGAAATCCCAGCACGTCAGTCCCACATGGATCAACTTTGTCTCTACGGCAAAAGCTAAGGCAAAGATACAAGCCATCCTCCGTCGCGACAACCGTGAAATTCAGCGCCAGGGTGAAGAAACACTCAACGCTTTCCTGCAGAAGAATGGCTTTGAGCCCAGTCTTGCACTGACAGACCAACTGGCAGAGTTCCACGACTACAGCAAGCGAGGAGAGTTCCTGCTGGCTCTCGGTGAGAAGATCGTACTACTCGGAGAAAAAGATCTCGACCGTCTGAACGGAAAAGATGATACCGATGACAATAGTCTCGGATGGCGTAAGTATGTTCCCTTTGTCAAGAAGAAGAAAGAAGAGTCAACTCAGAAGCAGCGGCTTTTCATTGTACCAGAGAAATTCAATCGCAAAAAGCCCGTTTATATCTCAGAAGAGAATATCAACCAGTATAAGTTCCCAGGATGTTGTCACCCTATCCCTGGCGATGACGCCTTGGGCTATATCAACAACAAGAATGAGATCGAGATCCACAAGCGCGTCTGTCCTGTAGCTGCCAAACTGAAGTCGAGCTACGGCAACCGCATCCTCGATATCAAGTGGGACATGCACAAAGTGCTGTTCTTCGATGCCACCATCCGCATCGGCGGTATCGACCGCGTGGGTATGCTCAATGAGATCACGCAGGTCATCTCCTCTCAGATGAGCGTTAATATTCATAAGGTAACGATTACCTGTGAAGACGGCATCTTCGACGGCAGCATCGATCTGAGGGTACATGACCGCGAGGACGTGCAGTCGATTATCGACAACCTGAAAGGCATTCCTGATCTAAAGGAGATTTCACAAATCATGTAACAAACCATATGAACAAGCTACTACTACTTTTCTCTACCATTCTCCTTTCGCTGACAGCCCAGGCCGCCAGCAAGTATGATAATCCAGACACCCTTGTTGTTGCCCGCGACGGCACTGGAGAGTTCCGTACCATCGACGAGGCCATTGAGGTGTGCCGCGCCTTCATGGACTACCACAAGGTCATCTATGTAAAGAACGGTACTTACAAGGAGAAACTCATCATTCCCTCTTGGCTACAGAACATCGAAATCTGCGGCGAGAGTGCCGAGAATACAATCATCACCTACGATGACCATGCCAACATTCAAATCGTATTAGGTACTGCAGAACCGCGCACACAGCCCATGGGCACCTTCCGGACCTATACACTGAAGATTGAGGGCAATGCCATCACACTGAAGAACATTACCATCGAGAATAATGCCGCACGACTGGGACAGGCTGTAGCACTGCATACAGAAGGAGACCGTCTGGTGTTTATCAACTGTCGTTTCATTGGCCATCAGGATACAGTCTATACAGGTGTAGCTGGCACCCGACTTTTCTTCAAGGACTGCTATATCTGCGGCACCACCGACTTTATCTTCGGCCCTTCCACAGCCTGGTTTGAGAACTGTACCATCGAAAGCTTAATCAACAGCTATGTGACAGCGGCGTCCACACCAAAGGACCAGCCTTACGGCTACGTGTTCAACAACTGCCGGCTTATCGCCCAGCCCGAGGCCACGAAGGTCTATCTTGGGCGGCCTTGGCGCGACTATGGCTACACCTTGTTCATGAACTGCGACCTCGGGAAGCATATCCGCCCTGAGGGCTGGCACAACTGGGAGAAGCACCGTGAACAGACAGCGCGCTACTTGGAATACAACAATCACGGGGATGGGGCCAAGACGACAGAACGCGTAGGATGGAGCCGCCAGCTCACAAAGAAAGAAGCCAGCAAGATAACACCAGAGAACGTCTTCCGTCAGGAAACATCCTGGTTACCAGAATAGTGCTAAAGTAAAAGCCTCCCGATGGGGAGGCTTTTCTTATTGTAGGGCATCGAGCTGTTTCTTTAAGGCTTGTAACTCGTCGCGGATACTGATAAGCGACTCCAATGCATCCGCCTTCTTATCGACACCTTTCTTGTTCTGCGTCAGAATCTTACGTGCGGCAGCCAGTTTGAAGCCACGCACTTTCACAAGATTGTGAATCAGACGAATCTGTTCAATATCCTTTTCCTGATACTGGCGGATTTTAGCGGAACCAGTAGTCTTAGGTCGCAGGAACGGAAATTCCTGTTCCCAGTACCTGAGTGTGCTCTCAGGCAGGTCAAACATCTCACCTACCTCCTTGATGGAATAGTAGAGTTTCAAATTCTTGTTCAGATTCAGTGCCATATTGTTCCTCCTTATATAATATTACAGATTACAAAGTTCTATTACTTTATCAATAGCTGCAGAGAGCCCGTCAGGGTTCTTTCCGCCAGCACTGGCGAAGTGAGGCTGGCCGCCACCGCCGCCCTGCATCAGCTTAGCTGCTTCACGCACGAGCAAACCTGCGTTCAGACCGTGATCCTTCACCATATCATCACTGAGCATCACATTAAGCATCGGCTTCTCATTGAAGACAGAGCCAACGACACAGACGAGATTCTCAGGACAAAGCTCACGCACCTTGAACACCAAGTCCTTAGCAGCATCAGGGGCTATCGGAGCCTTAGCCGTTACGACCTTCACACCATTCACGACACGACCTTTCTCTATGAGTTCCTTCGACAGCGAAGCAATGCGGGCTGCCTGGAAGCTTTCAATCTCTTTCTTCATCGAGTCATGCTCCTCGATATATTTCACGATAGTGGCCTGCAGATCCTTGGCGTTGTTGAAGAAGCTCTTAACAGCCTTCAGGATATCCTCAGTCTTATACAGCAGTTCCTCGCACTCTTTACCCGTCTTAGCCTCGATACGGCGGATACCTGCTGCCACAGAACTCTCAGCAACGATCTTGAAGAAGCCTATCTTACCTGTAGCCTTAGCATGGATACCACCACAGAACTCACAGCTGGGACCGAAGCGCACCACGCGCACCTTGTCGCCGTATTTTTCGCCGAAGAGGGCGATGGCGCCCAGTTTCTTGGCCTCATCGAAGGGCACGTCACGATGCTCGTCAAGAGGAATATCCTCACGGATCATCTCGTTCACCATGCGCTCTACCAGGCGAATCTCCTCGTCGGTAACTTTCTGGAAGTGCGAGAAGTCGAAACGTAGGGTATCAGCCGATACGAACGAGCCCTTCTGCTCCACATGGTCGCCGAGTACCTGCTTCAGCGCATAGTCAAGCAGGTGGGTAGCCGTATGATTGGCGGCAGAGGCATCGCGCTTGTCGGTATCCACACAGGCCATGAACTGGGCTGTAGGATCCTTCGGCAACTGCTTCACGATATGCACGCTTTGGTTGTTTTCGCGCTTGGTATCGATAATCTCGATGGTCTCGACTTCATTCACGAGCACACCACAGTCGCCTACCTGTCCACCCATCTCGCCATAGAATGGGGTGTAGTCGAGCACGAGCTCATAGAACTCGTTCTTCTTCTGCGTCACTTTTCTATATCTGAGGATGCGGCACTCATACTCTGTATAATCATAGCCCACGAACTGCTGTTCGCCCTGTGCGAGCTCCACCCAGTCGCTGTTCTCTACAGCAGCGGCATTGCGCGCACGCTCCTTCTGCTTCTGCATCTCCACATTAAACTGCTCTTCGTTCACGGTGAAGCCGTTCTCACGACAGATCAGTTCCGTCAGGTCGAGCGGGAATCCATAGGTATCGAAGAGACGGAAAGCCTGCACACCGTCGAGCTCAGTCTTACCCTCGGCTTTCAACTGCTCCATTGCCTTGTCGAGCAGCGAGATACCCTTATCCAGCGTGCGCAGGAAAGCGTCTTCCTCTTCCATCATCACCTTCGAGATCAACTGCTGCTGAGCCTTCAGTTCGGGGAAGGCATCGCCCATCTCATGCACGAGTGTCGGCACGAGCTTGAAGAGGAAGGCCTCGCGCTGGCCGAGGAACGTATAGGCATAGCGCACGGCGCGGCGCAGGATACGACGGATCACGTAGCCGGCCTTCGCATTCGAGGGCAGCTGGCCGTCGGCTATCGAGAAGCTCACAGCTCTCAGATGGTCGGCGCAGACGCGCATGGCCACGTTGATATCGTCTTGTTCCTTGCTTACCTCACCCTCCTCAAAGGTCGTATATTTCTTACCAGTAATCTGTTCCTCAGCCTTAATGATTGGCTGGAAGATATCGGTATCATAGTTCGAGTGCTTGCCCTGCAGCATGCGCACCAGGCGCTCGAAGCCCATACCCGTGTCGATTACGTTCATAGAGAGTTTCTCCAGACTGCCGTCGGCCTTGCGGTTGAACTGCATAAACACGAGGTTCCAGATCTCAATCACCTGAGGATCGTCCTGGTTGACGAGTTCACGACCGCTCTTTCCAGATGCCTTACGCTGCTCCGGCGT
>JAEEGG010005105.1_pt1 | contig 31435 bp, 32 predicted proteins | sample 9134161 | NCBI WGS metagenome assembly JAEEGG01 (sample SAMN16246543, study PRJNA631951) | gut metagenome | biome: gut microbiome; feature: rumen; material: CR-attached | host: Bos | place: Iran: Karaj | collected 2018-10
TCCGATCTAGAAAACAGGGAGAATATCGGCGCAAAAAAGATGGTATTCTCCCTGTTTTTCTACTACAAGGGGACGGTTCCTTGATTGACGTTTATTTCTGGTCGATTTGGAAATCAATCAGAGAACCGTCCCCTGATTGACCTGTTTTCTTATCACTCGGATGGTAAAAAATCAGGTATTTTTCATCGACCGTATTCATTTTCGTCCCCCTCCAACAAAGGAGTAATAATCTACTAATTCATCTTCTCCCAAAAATGGATATATTTGGTATTTGCAATCGCAATCAGGGGACGGTTCCTTGATTGACATTTATTTCGGGTCGATTGGAAGATCAATCAGAGAACCGTCCCCTGATTGATCCGTCCCATGTGTTTCCGTTTGCCTTTGATGCTTCCATTATAACATTTTCTCTCAGCTTTCGCCACTATTTTTGACAGTTTTGTGCTTTCGGAGCGTCCCTGATCGACGGGCTGATTGATCCGGTTCGTCGATAGATTGTCAGAAGGGCTCGGTCCAATCTACCGCCGATTGTTCAGGGAATTACGTGAAATTGACTGCTTTTTAATAACTTGATGACAGCGCCACGATGTGCTGTGGAATTGCAGAATAAACGTGAAAATCCTTCTTTTTCGGAGGAAGCAACAATCCCTCTTCCCCAGTCGATCCACAGGCACAAGTCCTGCGGCTCCACTGCTTCTGAAGCGTATGCCGCATTTAGCTCATTCTGAAATCGTTTTAATGCTGCCTGTATCAAGGTCCGCTGGAACGGTGACAGAGAGATAGCCATCCCTCCCTTCTGTTTTGCCCTTCTATCCCTTGATAGTCAGCCCAGCATGAAAAAGCGACGCAGATTTCTCATTCATAAAAATTTTACAATTATCACGCTCGATCTCGTTGCGTTTTTTTATATTATCGTTCGTTCATAGGATCGCTTGACAATATTTGTAGAATATGCAATAATATAAGAACTAAAGGTCGCCGAAAGGAAGGATCCGGTTTGATTGCTTATGCCGCATTAATCGATGACCAGGCAGATCTGCTGCGGTTCAATGAGCTGGTTGAACTGTACCAGGAAGATATGATCCGCATTGCCCGCAGCGTTTTATTTGACCACCAGCTCGCGGAGGATGCTGTCCAGAACGCTTTGTATGGCATTGCTGTCAGTTTCAAAAAGGTTCCCTCGCACGATGCCAAAGCGGTGCGCGTGTATATGTTGAGCAGCGCAAAGCATGCTGCCCTGCGGCTCAAAAAGAACGAGAAGAAGATCGAAACGGTGGCTTACTCCGAAATCATAGATATTTCCCCGGAAGACAATCCGACCTTCGAAGCGATCCGGCAAAGCGACGACTACGATCAGCTTCTCCATGCGATAGAACAGTTGGACGAGATTTACCAGGACGTGCTCCTCCACTACTATTCTTTCAATCAAAGCGTACCGGAAATCGCAAAGCTGTTTGGACGAAAAACGAGCACCGTTCGGCAGCAGCTGACCCGAGGCAGGCGGCTCCTGGAGGAGATATGCAGGAAGGAGGGGATCATCCGTGGCTAAGAAGATTCAATCAGCTTTTGAACAAGCCTTAATGGCGGCAGCTCTCTCCCGTTATCAAAGAATCCTGGACAGCGATACTTCCACCGTTCAATTGTCCGATGCTTATCAGGATTACATTGCCAGGTTGATGAACAAGTCGTCTCGCAAGACCTGGAAATGCGTGAACACGGCATGGAAGCGCGTGCTCATTGCAGTCATACTGGCGGTCCTGCTGGCGGCCACAGCTTTCGCCGCCATCCCTGCTCTCAGAGAGGGGCTGATCCGGTTCTTCGTGCATGACGATGGGGTCGCCTTAACGTTTGCGTTTTCACAGGAGGATCTTGAACGGGCGCCAAAAGAGATCGAGCGCTACTATGCTCCGGCCTATATTCCGAATCAATATGAATTGGTAAGTGAAAAATATCTCCCGTTTGTTGAACATCGCATTTATTCGGACGAATCCGGCAACGTTTTCGATTTCTCACAGTATACTTTGCAGCAATTTGAAGCTGAACCGGATTCCCTGGGAAGCGTTTCTACCCACTTTTCTGTTTCTTCAAAAAACGTCGTTGCAGAAACCGTGATCCTTCGAGGCTATAAAGTGAAAATCATCCGTTTTCAGATTGAGACGCCAAATAACACAGAGGATATCGAGATCCTGTGGACAGACCATGAATACTTCTATGCAATTGGGTGCCCGGCGATCAGCATGGAGGAGATCGATCGCATCATTGGGAGCATGGCCCCTGTGGAACCAAATCTGACTGAATCTGAATCGGTTGGATAATTTCAGTTGAAAAAACACGGTCGAAAAATTTTTTTGAAAAATTTTCTCTTTGTCTGTCGCTTTTCTCGTTTCAGATGACTATTATTGATCGAAGCCAAATTACGGGCAAATAATACTGAAACGAGGTTGAAGCACATGAAAAAGATCACAGCACTCCTCCTTGCAGCGATTTTGCTTCTGAATTTTACGCAAATGATCTGCTTTGCAGAAGAGGAGCCCCCGGAAACGGGAGAAATCATTGAAGAATACGTGAACATACGTTCCGTATCCGTTTCTCTATCAATAAACTCTTCCGGCACCGCGACAATCGACATTATGTGCATCGGTTTTAGTGGAACGACGCATATCTCTTCTGACACCTATCTGCAGAAATGGAATGGCTCAACCTGGGTAAGAGTCAACATCAACGGCGCAACCAAAATCAGCGAAGAAGTGGATGCAGCTTTTCTTTCCAGAACATATACGACCACAGTAGGAAGCGGCAAATACCGCGTTGCGACGGTTTTTACGGTAACGAGAGGCAGCGACGAAATTGTTACTGTAAGAAGCAGCCCCGTAACCCATTGATTGCACTTGCGTTCTGATCGTGTCTTTTGATGGTTTGAGCGATTGATAAGAGACGCCTTTCGAATCCACCTTCCAAATGCCAAAACGCAGAAAAACGAGCCGCCGAAAGGCGTCTCGTTTTTCTGGTGGGGGAAGGTGGATTCGAAGACGATTAAGACCCGGATGAAACGCCTATATTGTGGTTATTCTTCCGATTATTCCACAATAACCACAATATATAGTGTAAAGAATCTGCTGTGTCTTAATTATCAACAATCATAATGGGTTGAAAATAGTGGTCAATTTTCAAGCCCACAATGTATCAAATGCAACGAGTAGAAGCGCAGTTCTTGCCGGTCCGTGCTTCAAACTGAGGGCATTTGTCTTCGGCCCAGAAAAACAAAAAAGGAGAAAGCACAATGTATAAAAGCTATGATGAACTGCCCGGCGTTCTTGGAGTGAAGGAACTGAAAGACTTCCTGGGGATTTCCCGCGCCGGCGCTTACCAGCTTCTGCACAGAGCAGATTTCCCGACACTGCATATTGCATCCCGTCTGCTGGTGGCGAAGGATAAGCTGCTTGTATGGATGGAGCAGAATACGGATCAGATGGGAAACGGCTGCTGAATGGAGGAAAAACAGATGGAAAAGACTATCATTGATGAACGTACCGGCTGGAAGTATGAGCTGGTGGGAGATTACTATCTGCCGATTGAGATACCGATGGACAAGGCCTTGGAACGGATGCCGGAGCGCCAGGCCCGCTGGGCTTCGGCTGCAATGAGGACGATCCTGGAGGCTGACGTTCAGGTACCAGCCGAAGAGGAAACGTCGGAACGGATCGGACGTTTCGGCAGAGCCCATGCAGCCTACCTGAAGCGTACCCAGCGTCATGTCTATTCTCAGCTGGCAGCCGAAGGCCGTCTCTACAGCTACCTGGCCCAGATCGACGAGCAGGCCAATTCCATGCTGGAGCTCCTGATCCGCCAGATGGCCGAGCGCGAAGGCGTCACCGAACAGCTCAAGGCCACCGATCAAATGGAATGGGTCCAACGCATGAACAGCATCCGTAACCGCGCAGAAGAGATCGTTAACTGCGATTTGATCTACGCCTAACCATTTCTTGAAATCAATCTTTCAGGGCAGTGGTTTTTCCGCTGCCCTATATTTTTTATGTCCTGTTGCTAATACGTCAGTCTATTTATGGAATAGCTTAGCCCAAAAACCCTGTTTTTTCTGAAGACGGGCTCTTTCTTCTTCGCTCATACCTGGGGCGGCATGATAGGCCATGTGCCACATCGCAAGATCTGGTAGTCGCATTAATTCAGAATCAACGTTTTTAAATTGATGAAGCTGTTTGTAACAAAGGAGACAATTGTCTACGAATTCTTCATAATCAAAGCTTCTCTCGATTTTATGATTTGTGAATGGGTCACATAGTCCAACATACCCACTATGATACGGGTATTGTTTTAAAATGCGCTTCTTGGCTTGGCCGCGGCCGTATAATGGTGTAAATTGAAAAATGAATGAGCCAAGGGCTCAACCTTTAGGTATAATGTTAAGACGACCAAATCCAACATAATACCGAGGAGGAAGAACCAATGGCTCAACTCAATATTACGCTGAATCAGGAAGAAATTCAAGCATTACTTTTGGAAGATCAAGGGGAAGCGTTCAAAAAGATTCTCCAGAGCAGCCTCAATAAGATTCTACAGGTTGAATCCGCTGAGCAGCTCAAGGCTGCACCGTATGAAAGGACGGATGATCGCACAGACAGCCGGAACGGCAGCCGGGATCGGGACCTGAATACTCGGGTCGGGCGGATCACGCTGCAAGTTCCACGGCACCGGAACGTTCCATTTAAGACGCTGGTTTTCGAAAACTACTCACGCAGCGAGGCGGCGCTTGTTGCCGGAATGGCGGAGATGGTCGTCAACGGCGTGTCCACCCGGAAGGTTTCACGGGTCATGGAAACGCTCTGCGGCACCTCGTTCTCCAAGTCTGCGGTGTCTGAGGTCTGCAAAGATCTGGACAAGGCCGTAAAGGAGTTTCGAACCAGACCGCTGGAGGGAGACTATCCGTTTCTTACGGTGGACGCTACATATTTCAAAGTGCGGGAGAACAGCCGGGTCATCTCCAAAGCCTTCATGATTGCCTACGGAACAAACGCGGAGGGACACCGGGAGATCCTTGGCTTCGGTGTTTACGCAAACGAATCCAGCGCAACCTGGACGGATTTTCTCCTGGGTTTGAAAAAACGCGGCTTGACCGGGCTTCTCATGGTCACATCCGACGCACATGACGGCATTCTGAATGCAATCGGCAAGGTTTTTCCCACCGTGCCGTGGCAGCGCTGCCAGTTCCATTTCATTCGAAACATCACGGACAAAGCTCCGAAGAAATACCAGGCCGGGCTCCGGACAGAGCTGCAGGAGCTGTTCAACTGCAAGACTTTGGCAGAGGCCCGCAAGATCCGTGACCGGATCATGGAGGATTACCGGGATGTTGCAGAGCCTGCCGTTACCTGCCTGGATGAGGGCTTTGAAAGCGCTATGACTGTTATGCTCCTTCCGGCCTGGCTGCGACGCTATTACCGCACGTCAAATCAGATCGAGCGGCTGAACAAGGAACTGAAGCGGCGGTCAAAGGTCATTGGCGTTTTCCCCAACGAGGATTCCGTCCTGCGGCTTATGGGTTCTGTGCTCATAGAGCGCCACGACACCATGCTCGCTGGGCGGGCTGTTTTCAGCAAGGAATCGCTGGTTTCGTTGATGAACTCAGACGTACCGGCCAAGCTGATCGTCATTGCCGAAGAACAGCGGCATCTACAGGCCGCCTGAGGTAGCACAGCTGTCTGTCCCTGTCAAGGCACCGGCTCGCGCCTCGCCTGCGGCGGCCTTGACAGCGCCAGCCACCTGTGCTGTGTGGAAGACAAGAGGCTTAAGCAGCCTCCTGCATGTTATGCCTAAAGCAATTTACACACAAATTCGGACTTGACTAACAATGATTTTATCAAAGTCTGAGAGCTTAATGTTTTCGCAGATCAGTTTTTTCATAATGGCAGAAAACTCTCTCTGCATTTCAGGCAAAAACATGATCGTATTGAAATTGATAAAATATCGGTACTCTTTGTATTTTAAATCCGCTGGTGGAATATGCATTTTCTTAACGTCATAGATGTACGGTTCACCTAATGTCAGATATTTCCTGAGTTTATTCCGTGCATCGTTCAAATCAACCAGCGGCATTCCTCGCATTTTGATGATTTCCTGCTGAAGATATTCATACTTTTCCGCAGTGATCCCAAGCAAGGAAAGAATGTAATTCGTTCTGGCTTCTGCGTTTGCCTGGATATAGCCAAGCTCATTTTTATAGAACTGGTCAACGCTGTCTCTGGCGGACTGCGCACTCGTCTTGCTTATGCATTCCGGCAATTCCAGCCCCTCAACAGCCTCCTGGATCAGTTTTTTCTGTTTCTCCTCCTGCTTTTTCAGCATAAAACTTGGAACCAGGTTATCCCAGCCTTTTGACTGAAAGATGCTCAATACTCCAATGAACGCGCCGAATATAAGAATGGTCTGCTCCAGTACGTCGGTTATGATATCTTTCAATGCAAGATTTAATTCCTTTTGGGAAACCATAATCTTGATTGTCGTCTCTCCGGCGTTCGCTCCCGTTTCCGATATCACGTCCTCGACCGGGAGTTCCGTTTTCTTGACGGATCCGTTGTCGATGTAGCGAAACGTCAGGTGTATGATGAGCAGAACCACAAACAACAGGACGATAATGGTGTCTTTTATTCTGTCAGACTTTACCTTGCCGCTTTTCTTTTTGGCCTTATCTTCCATCTCTATCTTCTTCTCCAATTCATGAAGTTTTCCTGAACCTGTTTGATCTTTCCGCAGGATAGCCTGCCCTCCGGGCATCTGCCCGTCACAACGCAAGACGGGCCGTAATAGCAGAACAAGTCCGGAAAGTCGTTCTTCAGACACCGGAGCATGTCCATCGTGATTTCCCGGATTTCCCATTGGGCTCTGTTGCAGGCCCGCAAACTCACGAACAGCAGCAATTCCCTTGCGTTCATGGTCGTCATGACGTCCATCACGTTTCCACTTAATGCAAAGTAATAAGAAACGTTCCGCAGCTCTTCAGATTTGAACAGCTCTCCCGCCAGATCGTTGGCCCGAGATACCGTGTTCTTGTAGCAGCATTCCGCTTCCGGGTGTTGTGTAATCGTATCGGGCAGGATCACGCGGTTATGAGACACCGTATCAATCGGCGGTATGATCACCGATTGCATTCTATGCCGGACCAGATGCGTAATCCCGGAAAGCGTGATATTGGATATTTTGATCGTATAGCTCAGCTGCTCAAGCTCTCTGGGACGTGAAAGCGTAATCAGTTCATGAATTGGGCGATTCCCAGCATCTTTTCTGCGATTGAGCGTCATTGCCTGGCGAAGAATGATCTCCGGTTCGGACGGCGCTTGAAGTAATTCGACCTGTCCTGTTTTGCCAGGCTCAATCCATACGATTGGTTCGCCCGCATTCGTGGAAGCCGTCTCCTTCTGAAGGTCCTCGTCTTCCCCGCTCAGCAGAACTGACAAATCAACCGGGAACAATTCCATCCACTGGTTGGTGAGATCCTCTGCAAGCCTGCGAAGCTCTGGGCAGTGTTTTCCTCGCCCATGCTTCATTGCGGCAATCATAGACGCCAGCTCCCTTGCGTTCACCGTGCAGTACAGGTTGCTGCAGAAAGAATACGGCAGGATAAAGCGGGCGTCTTCTTTCGGAATTCCGATCTGCACCAGAGCTTTGTACCCGTCGAACAGGATATCCATATATCTCCGATAACCTTGTTTTCCAACCTCAGAAAGGTCCTCCGGTACGAAATATCCCTGATTGCTGAAATCCACATATCGCCTTGATTTAACCGTAAAAGAAGCCAACCTGCATTCAATCAGAAACTGCTCCACGTAAGCCGAAACGTCCTGAAATGCAATCGAAAAACAGGCGTGCTCGATTACTGATCTGTGTCCGGACCTGAGCACCTTCGCAATCAGATCCGCGTTATTCTCCCGATCCATTGTTGCGAGATAAATCTCGTCGGCATTGCCGGGCGTAGAGGAAATCTTGGCAGCGCTCGCACATAACGCAAGATTCTCGACGTTCCAACTGATAATTCTGGCGGTCGATTGATGGTTCATTCCATTCTCTCCAATCTTTTCAGAATACGCGGCTGCCTTTGAATCTTTACGGATTTTCGGCTTCCGCTGTCCCGGTCTCCGCCGGCTCGGTGGGTTCGGCGGTCAAGGCCTCGTAGGAGGCGCCTGCGTCGGAGAGGGTTCTGCCGCCGGAGAGGTGGAAGACGTTGTCCACGGCAGGCTGGAGGCTGCGGATCGAGCCGCGGTTTGCCATGACCGCGTAGGATTTGAACAGCAGCGGGCAAAAATAGCCCTGCTCCATGACGTTGCGGTAGAGATCGTAGCAGTTGCCGGAGTTTTCCAGCGCGGCAGCGCAGAGCTCCAGCATCGCCCCGCTCTGGATGCCGCCGAAGTTGAGCGCGCCGTAGTTCTTGAAGAACTCGCTGAGGTCGAAGCTGGCGGAAAGGCGCGTTTCACCGATGAAGCAGTCGAACTGCCCGGCGCGCAGACGGTACTGATACGTATCATAGTCCACGGATGCGACCTCGACCTTGGCCCCGGCGTCGGTCAGCATCTCGGCGATCCGATGGGCCGTCTCAACGCGCTTCGGATCCGCCGAGCAGACGAGCAGAGTACCGACGTATTCCGGGGAAATATTGGCGTGCTGCATCGCCTCGGCAAAGGCGGCGGGGTCATACTGATAGGCTGCTGCAAGCGCGTCGTCGTAGAGCCCGCTCTCCGGCGAGCAGGGCAGGCAGGCCGCCTTTGCGAAGCCCTTGAAGACGGAGGTCGTGATCGCGGAGCGGTCGATAATATGCGTAACGCCCGCGCGGAAATCCCGGTTGACGAACATGCCGGACAGGCAGTTGAAGCCAATATACTGCATGGTCGTGGTCGGACAGTCCCAGAGCTCAAAATCGCAGCGGTAGCCGACCGCCGTGGGAGAATTCAGATCGGCGCAGACCAGACTGGTCTGACCGAACTCGAAGCTGTCGCGGACCTCGGTGGGATTTTTCGCGGCGGTGAGGGCGATGCGGTCATATTCCACGGGGGCGGCACGGTCCTGCCACCAGTTCCTGTTTCGCGCAAGCGCGGACTCCCCGAAAAAGACGTAGGGCCCGGAGCCGACCGGCCTCGAATCTCCCACCGCATCGGCGCGGACGATGGGAACGTCCAGCAGGAGCGGGAGGTTTTCGTAGGGCGTCAAGAGGTCGATCAGCAGCGTCTTTTCATTCTTCGCTGTGAAGGATGAAACTCTGGAAAAACGGGTGCCGTAGTAGTCGCTGTCGCGGGCGGCAGTCAGGGATGCGACCGCATCGGCGGCAGTCACGGGGCTGCCGTCGGAGAAGACGGCTTCCGGGCAGATCGTGAATACGTAGTGCTTCCCGTCCTCGCTGACGGAGAAGCTGTCGCACAGGACCGGCTCCGGTTCAAAGCGTCCGCTCAGAACGAACAGACCCTCATAGACGAGCGAAAGCACAGGTCGGTTCGTGATACAGGTGCAGGAATAGGGGTTGAAGCCATAGGAAGGAACGTAGGCCAGACCGAAGGAGTTGGGCGTATCAGGCTCGCCGCCCGGCTCCGGAACGGCTAAGGTCTCGTTTTCGGCCTTCGTCGTCTCATCAGGCGGCGCTGTGTTTTCGTCCCCGGCGTTTGCAGCGTCACAGGCGCAGAGCAGGAGCGATAGAGCAAGCAGCAGGCAAAGGATCCTCCGTTTCATCTTGTCTCCTCTCTTTCGCGCAGGAGTATCACGGCAGCCTGGGAGCCGCGGGCGTTTCCGGTGACGCGGTGCGACCAGAAACGGTCCGGCTGGCACCGGGTGCAGTCACAGCTCAGGTCGATCTTCCGAACGCCGCATTGCCGAAGCCAGAGGGCGTTGAGCTTTTTGAGATCGGGGAAGAACTTTTCTCCGGCTGTGCGGATCAGGGGCTCCGCCTCCGCGCCAAGCCCGGCGACGATGGCCTGCGGCACGTTGGCGTCCGTTTCAAAGCAGCAGGGGCCGATGCAGGGGCCGATCGCGGCCTCTATGTCGCCCGGCTCGGAGCAAAAATCCCGGTGCATGGCCTCCACGCAGCGCCGGACGATCCCAAGGGCCGTCCCGCGCCAGCCTGCGTGGACTGCGGCAACCGCGTGGCGGACCGGGTCGTGCAGCAGGATGGGCGTGCAGTCAGCGGCAAAGCAGACCAGCGCGACGCTGGGCTCATCGGTATAGATGCCGTCGCACTCAGGCTCGACCTCCCGAAAGAGGCCCCAGCCCCGATCCTCCGCGCCGACGCGGGCAACGATATCCGTGTGGGTCTGGTGCGTGAACACCGTCTGCTCCGGCGTAAAGCCGACGGCTTGACCCAGACGTCGATAGTTTTCATAGACGTTGTTCCAGTCGTCGCCGCGGTGGATGCCCAGATTCAGGGACGACAGGCAGCCCGCGGAAACGCCGCCGCGCCGGGTGGAGAAGCAATGTGCTGCCCCGTCGGAAATGACGTCGGAGCACAGGTATTCAGGATCAAAATAAGTGTGGAACATATCCTTTTATCAAGTCGTATTATTGTGGTATCGGCTTTGGAGGCGCTTCCATCAGGCAGACACACAAGAGGATAAAGGCCAGCGTGAACAGGATCGCGAGAATCAGACTGACCGTCCGAACGCAGCGGCGGCGCTTGCGCAGAGTCGAAGAAGCCGCGCTTTTTAACCTGATCCGGTTGACCAGGAAGACGATCCACGCTATCACGGCAAGGAATGGCGTAAAAATCCAGACAAATACTCCAAAATTTTGAAAAGCAGAAATGAGGTAATCCATTATTCTACCTCCGAAGGGAAACCATTTTACTTCTTCCTTGACTTGTCGCCTCGTGCGGGCGGCCAATGACCGCCCCTGCATTGTCAAGCGTCAACTGGTCTGGCCCAGGTCCTTATCCCGGCAGCACTTCTTATACTTCTTGCCGCTGCCGCAGGGGCAGGGGTCGTTCGGGCCGATCTTGATCTTCTTGACCACGGGCTGACGCTTCACGGACTTGTCTCCCGCGCCGCCGGCAGCCGTCACGGTGGCGACCTTTTTGCGCTCCATATCCTTGTCGCTGCGGATGCGGAAGGCGAACAGGCGGCGGACGGTCTCCTCCTTGATGGCGTTGATCATACCCTCGAACATCTCGTAGCCCTCGCGCTTGTACTCCACGACGGGGTCCACCTGTCCGTAGGAGCGCAGGCTGATCCCCTGGCGCAGATCGGACATGGCGTCGATGTTGTCCATCCAGTATTCATCCACGACGCGAAGCAGGATCACGCGCTCCATCTCCCGCATGACGGGGCTGGTGTAGGCGGCCTCTTTTTCGGCGTAGGCGTCCTTCATCAGGGTGAGCAGACGGTCCTTGACGTCCTGCTTCACCATCCGGTTGATCTCGTCCTCGGTTGGGACCCACGCGCCGGCGGCAAAATACTTGTTCTCGAAGTGGGCGATCAGCTCCTTGAGCTGCGAGCCGTCCTCCACGAAGTTGTTCTGACCGAAGCTGTTTTCGACCTCGGAATCCACCACGTAGGCCATCATGGATTCGACGTTCTTTTCCAGATCGTCGCCGTTCAGGACCTGCTCGCGCTGCTCGTAGATGACCTTGCGCTGGGTGTTCATCACGTTGTCGTATTCCAGCACGTTCTTTCGGGCCTGATAGTTGCGGCTTTCGACGGTCTTCTGCGCGTTCTCGATCGCGCCGGACAGGATCTTGGCGTCGATCGGGGTATCCTCGTCCACGCCAAGGGTCTCCATCATGCCCATCAGCCGTTCGGAGCCGAACAGACGCATGACGTCGTCCTCCATAGACAGATAGAAGCGGCTGGCGCCGGGGTCGCCCTGACGGCCGGAACGACCGCGGAGCTGGTTGTCGATACGCCTCGATTCGTGGCGCTCGGTGCCCACGATGAACAGGCCGCCCACCGCGCGGACCTTCTCCGCCTCGGCGTCGGTGATCTGCTTATAGCTGTGATAGAGGGCTTCATAGTCCGCACGGACGGCCAGGATGGTCGGGTCCGTGGTCTCGGAGTAGGCGTTTGCCTCCTGAAGAAGCTCCTCGGTCATATCCTCGCGCTTGCGAAGATCCGCAAGGGCCATGTACTCGGGGTTGCCGCCCAGGACGATATCGGTACCGCGTCCGGCCATGTTGGTGGCAATGGTGACGGCCCCGAATTTACCGGCCTGCGCGACGATCTCCGCTTCCTTTTCATGGAACTTGGCGTTCAGAACGACGTGCTTGATGCCCTCCCGCTTGAGCATGCGGGAGAGCAGCTCGGATTTCTCGATGGAGATGGTGCCGACCAGGACCGGCTGGCCCTTCTCGTGGCATTCCTTGATCTGCCGGATGACAGCCCGGAGCTTGCCCGCCTCGGTCTTATAGACGACGTCGGGATAGTCCTTGCGGATGACGGGCTTGTTCGTGGGGATCTCAACGACGTCCAGCGCGTAGATGCCGTTGAATTCCTCCTGCTCGGTCATCGCCGTGCCGGTCATGCCGGAGAGCTTCGCGTAAAGACGGAAGAAGTTCTGGAAGGTAATGGTGGCAAGCGTCTTGCTCTCCTTGGCGACCTCCACGCCCTCCTTGGCCTCGATTGCCTGGTGCAGGCCCTCGTTGTAGCGGCGGCCGTACATCAGACGGCCGGTGGCCTCGTCCACGATGATGACCTCGCCGTCCTTGACCACGTAGTCCACGTCCCGCTTCATAATACCGCGGGCGCGCATGGCCTGATTGATGTGGTGGGAAAGGGTGGAGTTTTCGACGTCCGCCAGGTTCTCCACGCCGAAATACTGCTCGGCCTTCTTGATGCCGACTGCAGTGAGCTGGACGGAGCGGTCCTTTTCATCCACGTAGTAATCGCAGTCGTCGTCGTCATGGCTCTGCTTGTCGTCGGTGGTCGCATAGACCTTGCGGCGCAGGCGGGAGACGAAGGCGTCCGCCATCGAATAGAGGTTGGAGCTGTCGTCACCCTGACCGGAGATGATCAGCGGGGTACGGGCCTCGTCGATCAGGATGGAGTCCACCTCGTCAACGATCGCAAAGCTGTGACCGCGCTGGACCTGATCGCGCTTGTAGATCGCCATGTTGTCGCGCAGGTAGTCAAAGCCAAGCTCGTTGTTCGTACAGTAGGTAATGTCTGCCTGATAGGCCGCGCGGCGTTCCTCGGCGGACTTATCATGGATGATGAGTCCGACCTTGAGACCCATGAAGCGATAGACCTTGCCCATCCACTCGGAGTCGCGCTTCGCCAGATAGTCGTTGACCGTGACGATATGGACGCCCTCGCCGGAGAGGGCGTTCAGATAGGCCGGCAGGATGGCGACCAGGGTCTTGCCTTCGCCGGTCTTCATCTCGGCGATTCTGCCCTGGTGGAGGATCAGGCCGCCGATCAACTGGACCCGATAGGGCTTCATGCCCAGCACACGCCAGGCAGCTTCGCGGACGGCGGCAAAGGCGTCCGGAAGAATGTCGTCGAGCGTCTTGCCCCCGGCCAGAAGGGCCCGGAATTCCTCAGTCTTGCCGCGCAGATCGTCGTCGGAAAGGGCCTGGTAGACGGGCTCCAGGGCTTCGATTTTATCTACGATGGGCTTCAGGCGCTTGACCTCCCGCTCGGAGGTGGTGCCGAATAGCTTGGTAATCAGTCCCATAGCATGTCCTTTCTGTGCGGGGCGATGCGCCCCGTCGGAGTCTTCATCAGAAATCTGATTTATTATATCACACTGTTTCGCATAAAAAAAGTCTTTTTTCGTTATTTTCCGAACTTTCAGCGCATTTGCGCCCGGAGCAGCCGGGTGATTCGCTCCAGCGTGCTTCGGGAATCGCGCCCCATGCGGGAAAAGGTCTCCGACCAGTCGGAGAAGTCGCCTGCGAGGGCGGCAAAGGACCGCGCCGCCTCCTGCTGACGCAGGCTCGCCGTCCGCAGGGCCTCGGGCAGATCCCGCGGGAGCGGCTCCGGCTTCGGCTGGAGCCGGAGCCTGCGTCCGGTCAGCAGATAATGCACCGCCGTCAGCTCGCGGGCACGGTCGTCGCTCTCCCCTGCCATGCGCATCAGCAGCGCACGCCCGGGGCCGGAAAGCCTTCTCGACAGCTGCCGGAGCTGGGCAGCGTTGCGCTTCTGGTCCAAAATCAACTGCTCCAGGCGCTCGGGAAGCAGGGCCGTCTCCGCGTTCATGGCTCCGGGGCCGCGCACACGGCTCCAGATCGCCTGTTCTGTTTCACGGGTCATACAGTCGCACCACCTTTCACGGCAGTCTATGCAAACCGGCGTGAGACTGTGAAAACCGGCGCGCCCGAAGGGGTGCGCCGGTGAAAAGCGCGAAGCGCTACGTGCTGTTTACGGGGATACGGACGTAATAGAAGAAGCCGCTGCGGTAGATCGTCAGGCGGATCGTGCCGGTGGAGCTTGCCGCATCCAGAGCGGCTTCGTATTCCGAAAGGGTCTGGACGGTGACGCCGTTGACCGCAGTGATCACGTCATTGACCGCCAGAGAGCCGTACAGGGAAGAATTGATGCTGATATCCGTGATCCAGAGGCTGCCGGGGAAGCGGTAATAGCTGACCATGGCGGCGGAGATCTCCTCCACCCGCAGGCCGATCCGGTCATAGGAATCACTGCGAACCGTCAGCTCGTCAACCAGACGCTGCAGGTCGGCCGAGCAGAGGGCGAAGCAGGGGTCAGACCGGCCGCTCAGAAAATACTGGGCAATCGGCGTGGTGAGACCGACCAGTCCGCCGCGGTCGTCGAAGATCGGGATGCCCCCGCCCTCGCTCTGGCGCTCTGCGGAAGTCAGCAAGAGCTGATACCGCTCGCCGTTCACCTCCTGGCTTTGGACCGCAGAGATCATACCCTCACTCAGAACGTTCGGTACGGCGCTGCCAAAGGGATTGCTGATCAGATAGACCGGCTGCCCGACCGATCCCTCGTCCGAGGAGAAGGTAACGGGCGTCAAGCCGTTTGCCTCGGCCTTGAGCAGGGTCAGTCCGGTCACGCGGTCCGTCTCCACGCGGCGGGCCGATGCGGTGGAGCCGTCGGAAAAGATCACGTTATATTCCGTCGCCCCGCCAAGCTCGGCAGCCGCGGTGAGCAGATAGCCGTCCTCGGACAGCACGACGCCGGTCAGACTGACGGTCCCGTAATAGGTGGGTACCTCCAGGCAGACGACGGAGGGCGAAACCGCCTGATAGAGGTCTGTGGCGCTGTCCGTGTGGGCCTCGGAGCCGTCCTGGGAGAGATGAAGCTGAATGGAATGATCCGAATCCGGCCGGAACGTCTGGGTTCCGCCCGCGCTCCCGGAAACGGGCAGATCGCGGACGAGGCCGCTGCCGGCGGAGGAATTCCGTTCCGGCAGACGCAGGTTCCAGCCGTTCTCGCTGCGCTCCAGGCGGACGTTCAGAACCGTGGCTGCCACGGCGAAGGAGCAAAGGACGATCACCGTCAGGCCAAAGAGGACCCACAGCCACACGTAATTGCGCTTGGGCTTCGGCCGTACGGCGGTTCCGTAGCTGTTTTCGGGCGCGGCCTGCGCCGGATCAGCCGGAATCTCCAGAACCTCCGCCTCCATAGGCGTACTTCTGTCTTGCAAGGGGATTCACCACGCTTCGTTTTGGTTTTGGATCAGGACTTGGCCGTCTTCGGCATTGTGAAGGTGAATTCCGTCACGCCGTCGCGGCTCGTCACGTAGATGTCTTCCTCGTGGGCGAGGATGATGGTTTTCACGATATAGAGACCCAGGCCCCAACCGTCGCGGTCCACGGATCGGCTCTTGTCGGTTTTGTGGAAGCGGTCAAAAACCAGGGGAAGCTCCTCAGCCGGGATCGTCGGCCCGGTGTTTGAGACGGAGACCAGATACTTTCCGCCCTTTGCCTCCTTCACGCGCAGACCGAGGGTGCCTTTTTCGGGGCAGAATTTGACCGCGTTGTCGATCAGGTTATACACGACCTGGGTGATTGCGTCCGGATCGGCCATGGAAATCGCGCCGGCGTCGGGCAGGTCCGTCTCGACGTTCAGAGACTTGCCGTTGATCTTCTGCTCAAAGCTCAGAAGGACCTCGCCCACGACCTGACAGAGATCGAAGCTCCGCTTCCGCTCGGCCGGGATGCCCTTATCCTGGATGCGCGAGACCTCAAGCATGCTCCGCACCAGACGGGACAGGCGCTTGACCTCCCCGGAGATGATCTCCATATACTTCCGCTGCTGCTCCGGCGGAATCGTTCCGTCGAGCATTCCGTCCATATAGCCGGAGATCGTGGTCATCGGCGTTTTGAGCTCGTGACTGACGTTCGCCACAAATTCTTCACGCTTGCGCTCGGACTGAGCCAGGGCCTGCGACATATTGTTGAAGGCCACAGCCAGCTCGTTGAGCTCGGCGGTATCCGTGCTTGAGGTCGGGACCCGGACGTCCATCTGCCCGTGCGCCATTCGGCGGGCGGCTGTCGTCATCAGCTTGATGGGCTTTGTCTGCCGCTGGACAATCCACCAGACGATCGGGATGGAGAGCAGTATGACCATGAGCATGACGATCAGGTTGAGCTTGAAGCTCACACTCATCCGGTTGAGGATCCGCTCAGTCGGAACCGAGGCGATCACGTATTCGGTGCGCCCGCCGCTGTCCGTCACGAGCTTCACCGCCGCCATGCGCGTATCGTCGTAGCATTCCAGAAGAGCCTTGGCCGAAAAGCCGGTATCTGAGGACTTGGCCAGATCCAGAAAGGCGGTCGGAAGCTGACTGCCCAGATGCTCGCAGGATTGCAGCCCGCAGGAGCAGGCGGTGATCACGCCGTTTTCATCGCAGACGATCGTATCCTTGCCGGTCGCGCGCGCCGTATAATTGAGCTGGATGCGGATCTGCTGGTTGTTCCGGGCGGTTGAAGCCGGCAGGAAGCTCAGAACGCCGGACTCGGCCTCCACCACGCTGGAGAGCTCGCTCCGGGCCAGATCCAACGAAGCGCGGTAGTAGATGAACTGCGTCGCGCCGGAGAGAATGATCATGGTCAGGAAAATGAGACAGAGCGTCAGAACGATCTGGCTCGAAAAGCTCCGCTTCACGGCTTATACCACCTCGAACTTATAGCCGACGCCCCAGACGGTCTTGAGCGACCACTGGTCGGAAACGCCCTCCAGCTTTTCGCGCAGACGCTTGATGTGGACGTCCACGGTACGGGTATCGCCAAAGTAGTCGAAGCCCCAGACCTCGTCCAACAGCTTATTGCGCTGGTAGACGCGGTTCGGCGTAGAGGCCAGATGGTAGAGCAGCTCCATCTCCTTCGGCGGGGTCGGGATCTTTTTCCCGTCCACGGTCAGCTCGAAGGAGTCCATATCAATGATGAGCTTATCGAAGACCAGACGCTTGCTGTCCTTTTCGGGCTCCGTCCCGCTGCGGCGAAGCACGGCCTCGATCCGGGCCAGGACCTCGCGCATTTCAAAGGGCTTGGTGATGTAGTCGTCCGCACCGTGCTTGAGACCGGTGACCTTGTCGTCAAGCTCTCCCTTCGCGGTGAGCATGATGATGGGCGTCTTGGCCTCAGAACGAATGGTCCGGCAGACTGCCCAGCCGTCCATGACGGGCAGCATCAGGTCAAGCAGAACCAGATCGGGGCGGAACTTGCGGAACTGCTCCACGCCCTGACCGCCGTCCGAAGCAATCTGCACCTCGTATTTTTCCTTTTCCAGATACAGCCGAAGCAGGTCGGCAATGTTGGCGTCGTCTTCCACGATCAAAATCTTGGTTGCCACGGTGATTACTCCCTTCTTTTCACGGTATGTCTTTTTCTATTTTATTATAGCGTGAGATTTCCCAAATCGGTGAATTTTTTGTAAAAGTTGCCCGTATAATTCATGAACGCGCGATCCGGGCCGCGTTTTTTTCGGCAGGGGCTTGTTTCCCGGCAAAAAATGGATTATAATAATCGCAAGTCGAAGACGGAAGGATTCTGTACTTCCGCATCCTGCGAAAGGCATGAGGTCAAATGGATTTTAGAGTTTTGGCCGTAGGAGACGTCTGCGGGGACGCCGGCGTCCGGCTTTTGACGAAGTCATTGCGGCGGCTCAAGAAGGACTGCGCGGCGGATTTCTGCGTCGTCAACGGCGAGAACGCTGCTGTTGTGGGCATTCTGCCCCGGCAGGCCGAGGCGATTCTGGACGCCGGCGCGGACGTGATCACCCTCGGCAACCACAGCTACAACCGCAAGGAGATCGCCCGGTTTCTGGACGACAACCGCTACATTCTGCGCCCTGCAAACGACTCTCCCCTTTACCCCGGTCGCGGCGTCGGGGTCTACGATTCAAAGGTCGGACCGATCACGGTGATGAATCTGATCGGGCGGTGCAATATGGCGTTCGGCCCGGACAATCCTTTTTTGTTGGCCGAGAAGCTGTTGAAGCAAATCGAAACGAAGATCGTCCTGCTGGATTTCCACGCCGAGGCCAGCTCCGAGAAGCTGGCGATGGGCTGGCATCTGGACGGAAGGGTCTCGGCGGTCTGGGGAACGCACACCCACGTGCCGACGGCGGACGACATGATCCTGCCAAAGGGAACCGGCTACGTGAGCGATCTGGGCATGACCGGCCCGATCTATTCCATCCTCGGCGTCCGGCCGGAGCAGTCCGTTGCGACCTTCCGCGGCGGGCTGAACAGCCGCTATGAGACCGCGCCCGGCCCCTGCAAATTAGAAGGCGTACTTTTCACTTTGGATTCCGTGACCGGGCGCTGCACCGGTACAGAAAGGATTTGGTATCATGATACGGATTCTGCACGCGGCTGACCTCCATCTGGACAGTCCCTTTGCAGCGATGCGGCCCGATCAGGCGGCTGACCGGCGCGAAGAACAGCGCGAGGTCCTGACCCGGCTGATCCGGGAATGCAACGAGCGGGAGTGCGATCTGCTGCTGCTTGCGGGAGATCTCTTTGACTCGGACGAGGTCTACCGCGACACAACGGACCTGCTCTGCAGGCTGCTCGGTCAATGCCGGGCGCGGGTCTTCATTGCCCCGGGCAACCACGACTGCTACACGCCTTCCTCGGTCTACGCGACCGTAAACTGGCCGGAAAACGTCCACGTTTTCCAAAGCGAGCAGGTGGAGGCGGTCCGGCTGGAAGGCGTGACCGTTTACGGCGCCGCCTTCACGGGGCCGCATGCAACGGGCCTGATGCGCGGCTTCTGCGCGGAGGCGGACGGGAACCGCTCGGTCATGGTCATCCACGGCGAGCTCTCGGACCGCGACGGGCTTTACAACTCAATCTCCGTTGCTGACGTTGCAGGCTCCAATCTGGACTATCTGGCCCTGGGCCACGTCCACGAGGACAGTCTTCGCAGCGTCGGAGGCACCACCGTCGGCATTCCCGGCTGCGCAATGGGCCGCGGCTTTGACGAGACCGGCGAGAAGGGCGCTTTCTACGTGGAGGTGGACGGCTCCGGCTGCCGGGTCCTGCCGGTTCCGCTCGGCGCGAAGCAGTATCTTCGTCTGAGCGTTGACGTTCAAAACGACGTTTTCTCCGAGATCGAAGCTGCGATTCCCGCGAACGCGGCGCAGACGATCTGCCGCCTGACCTTGACGGGAGAATGTCAGACCCCGGATCTGAACGCCCTGCAGCGCGCTTTCGGCGGTCGGTTTGACACTCTGGAGCTCGTGGACAAGACCCTCCCGCCCAAAGACGTCTGGGAAGATTGCGGAGCGGACAGTCTGAAGGGCATCTTCCTCCAGCGGATGCTGGAGATCTACGAAAAGGCCGAGGATGAGGATCGCCGTACCGTGGCGCTTGCTGCAAAGCTCGGACGCGATCTTCTGGAAGGACGGGAGGTGCGCGCAGAATGAAGCTGAAATCCATGCAGGCGACCTTTGGACGGCTGGATCGCAAGAAGCTCGACTTGCAGCCGGGGCTGAACGTGATCAGCGGCGGCAACGAGACCGGAAAATCGACCTGGGCGGAGTTTTTGACCGCGATGCTCTACGGCGTGGATACCCGCGCGCGCGGCAAGGGCGCGGAGCTTCCGGTAAAGACCAAGTACGAGCCTTGGAACGGAAACCCGATGGAGGGCCGGATCGAGGTCGAATGGCAGGGCCGGAGCGTCGTTCTGGAACGGACCTCGGCGCTGACCCCGCTCGGCACCCTTCGCGCTTCGGACGCAGCTACCGGACTTTCTGTCCCGGAGCTGACCGCCGCGTCCTGCGGCGAAGCCCTCACGGGCGTTACGGAGCCGGTATTCCAGCGAAGCGCCCTTCTGCGTCAGCGCGGGGCGGCGATCTCCTCGGACCCGGAGCTTGAAAAACGGTTGAGCGGCCTGGTTACGGCAGGCAGCGAGGATTACGCCTACGGCGAGGTCGCAGATAAACTCAAGAAGCTGCAAAACGCCCTCCAATACAACCAGAGCGGAATCCTGCCCCGGCTGCGGAGCGAGATCGAGGAAATCGACCAGACGCTCGACGAAGCGGCCGATCTGCGCAAACGGCAGAACAATCTGTTGGGCGAGATCCGGACCCGTCAGGCGGAGGAGGCGGAGCTGGCAAGGATCCACGCTGCCCTGGAGCGCCGGGAGCGAGCGCGTCTGCGCCGTGCCGCAGCGGACAGCCGCCAGCGGCTTTCAGAGGCACAATCGGAACGGGAAACGCTGGCCGCTGCCTGTGAAAAGCTCCCCGACGCCGAAACGCTGGAGTCGCTGCAGGCTAAGGTGCGGCAGCTCGAAAAGACCGTCCAGACCGCGAAGATGGAGGATTCCATGTCACCCGTCGAGTTCCCGGACGAGCCTGAACGCAATCCTTTCCGGCACTATATCCACATGACGCCGGATGAGATCAAAACGGAGGACGAATGCTTTGAAGCCTCCCTCCGTCAGGTGCGCGAGGCTGAGACGATGCCGAAGCTCTGGAAGCTGTCGCTGCGCTCTCTCGCAGGCATGCTGCTCGGTTTTCTTCCGATCCTCTGCGGCTATTACTTCCGCGACCGTTTGAACGAGCTGCACCCCGCCCTGTTCTGGGTTCTGTTCGGCCTTGGCTGCGCGGTCATTCTCGGCGTTACGATCTGGCATTACCGGACGGCGAACCGAATCACCCGCGCCAAAAAGGCGGCGTTTGAAATCCTGCAGAAATTCGGCTGCGAGAGCGCCGATCAGCTTCACGCCCGCGCGGCGGAGCTGCGCCGGGAGATCGACGGCTATCGTGCCGCAAGGGCTGACGCGGAGGAAACTGCCGCCGGCAGAAAGCTCCGGGACGATGAGTTGCGTGAAAAAACGGACGTTCTGCTGGGCGAGCTGGCCCTGCGCGGCGCAGTCTGCCCGACCCTGGAGGACGCAGAGGCCTGGATTCAGGACGGCTTACGGTCCCGACAGGATCTGGAGCGCGCCACCCGGACCGAACGCCAGCGCGCGGAGCAGTATTCCCTCCTGAAGGAACACGAGGGCGAAGGCGAGGCCGAGGAGGAGCCGAACGAGGAGCTAAACGCCTACGATCCCGCCATGATCCGCGACCGGCTGAGCCGGAGCCGCGAGGCGATCATCCCGCTCCGCTCCGAGGCCGACCGGCTGGCAGGCTCCCTCCAGCAGCTCGGTGATCCCCTGCGGCTGGAGGCGGAACGCGAAGAAAAGCAGGTGCGGCTGGCACGGCTGGATCAGCGTTACGCCGCCATGCAGCTTGCACGCAAGGAGCTTGCACGCGCCGACGAGACCCTGCGCGAGCGCTTTGCGCCCCTGCTCTGCAAAAAGGCGGGCGAGCTTTTCTATCGTCTGACCGAAGGAAAGTATGACCGCGTGACCCTGGATCGGGCGATGCGCGTGACCGTTCATCCCACCGGCAGCACGACCGATCGCTCCCTGAGCTATCTGAGCGGCGGCACAGTGGATCAGCTCTACCTGGCCCTGCGGCTGGCGATCTGCGATCTACTTCTGCCCGACTGTCCGATCATTCTGGACGACGCTCTGGTCTACTTTGACGACGAGCGCCTGCGGGTCGCGCTGGAGGTTCTGCGCGAGCTCGGCAGGCAGCGTCAGATCCTGCTGTTCACCTGCACAGACCGCGAAAAGCGCATGCTGGACGCGAGCAGATAGATCCCCTCACAATTTGAAACCGGACGGTTTTCTGTCGGCATGGCAGAAAACCGTCCGGTTTTGGGTTCAGGCCGTCTCGCGGTCGTCCTGCCCAAGCGCCAGCTTCAGGCGGGAAAGCAGGCTTTCGCCGGGCGGCGTCAGAGGCAGGCGGCAGGTCCCGACGTCCAGGCCGGAGAGGGCCAGCGCAGCCTTGATGGGAATGGGGCTGACCTCCGAGAAAAGGGCCTCGATCAGATCCTGCTGGTCCATCTGAAGCTGGAGTGCACGGGCGTACTCACCGCGCAGGGCTGCGTCCACGAGCGCCTTGACGGCCTCCGGCCGCAGATTGCTCAGAACGGACACCGCCCCGATTGCGCCGCAGACCATAAAGGGCAGAATCCGGTCGTCGCTGCCGCAGTAGATCGGGAAATCGGGACCGCAGAGCGCCCGAAGCCGGAGCAGACGGCTGACGTCCGGGTTAGCCTCCTTGATGCCGGCAACCGTCGGAAGCTCCGCCAGTCTTGCCACGGTTTCCGGGGAAATGTCCACGCAGGTCCGGGACGGCACGTTGTAGAGCAGAACCGGCAGGCTCGTAGCGGCGGCGATCGCGCCGTAATGGGCAAGCAGACCTTCCTGGGTACAGCGGTTATAGTAGGGCGTGACGCTGAGCAGGGCGTCCACGCCGAGGGCCGCCGCAGCGCGTGCAGTCTCCACGGCCTTGGCGGTATTGTTCCCGCCGGTCCCGGCGATCAGCTTGGTTTTGCCGCCGCAGTATCGGACGCAATGGGCGATGATGGCAAGGGTCTCCGGCTGATCCAGGGTCGCGGCCTCTCCGGTGGTGCCGCAGATGACCAGGGCCTCGATCCCGGCGGCAAGCTGGGTATCGAGCAGGCGATCCAGGGTTTCATAGTCGATCCCACCGTTGCGGAAGGGCGTGACGAGGGCGGTACAGGCGCCGCGAAATACAGGCTTTTTCATAATGACATTACCTCCGTTTCCGGAACAGCATATTCAGGAAACGGGGTCATTATGCGGCTTGACGAATCGCGGGAATCCATGTATAATAGTCAAAACAAAAAATGGCGGCTTGCCGCCGAAAGAGGATACTGATTTGAAAACCCATGATTTTTACTATGAGCTTCCGCCGGAGCTGATCGCGCAGACGCCGCTTCAGAAGCGCGACAGCTCCCGACTGCTGGTTCTCGGCCGGGAGAGCGGACAGATCGAGCACAGGCATTTTTACGACGTGATCGACTATCTCAAGCCCGGCGACACGCTGGTTCTGAACGATTCCCGCGTCCTTCCGGCCCGTCTGATGGGCCACCGCGTTCCCAGCGGCGGGGCTGTGGAGGTCCTTTTGCTCAAGGATACCGGCGGCGACGTCTGGGAATGCCTGACGCGCCCGGGCCGGAAGACCCCGGTCGGCACGCAGCTCTGCTTCGGCGACGGACAGCTCACCGCCGAGGTCGTGGAGGCCCTGGACGACGGCAAGAAAAAGGTCCGCTTCCGCTACGAGGGCATCTTCCTGGAGGTCCTGAGCCAGCTTGGCAAGATGCCCCTGCCCCCCTATATCAAGGAGGAGCTGGAGGATCAGGAACGGTATCAGACCGTCTATTCCCGTGTCAACGGCTCCGCCGCCGCGCCGACCGCCGGTCTGCACTTTACGCCGGAGCTCCTGCAAAAGCTCCGGGACAAGGGCGTGAATCTGGCCTGGGTGACCCTCCACGTCGGCCTCGGCACCTTCCGCCCGGTCAAGGCCGAGGAGATCACGGAACACCAGATGCATTCGGAGTTCTGCATGCTCTCGCAGGAGACCGCCGATCTGCTCAACCGCACCCGGCGGGAGGGCGGAAGGATCGTCTGCGTCGGAACCACCTCCTGCCGCACGATCGAATCCTTTGCAGCCGAGGACGGCAGCTTCACCGAGCGCTCCGGCTGGACGGATATCTTCATCTATCCCGGCTACCGCTTCAAGGCGATGGACGCGCTGATCACAAATTTCCATCTGCCCGAGAGCACGCTGATTATGCTGGTCTCCGCCTTTGCCGGAAGGGAAAACGTGCTGCACGCCTATGAAGTTGCCGTTGAACAGCGCTACCGCTTCTTCTCCTTCGGCGACGCCATGATCATTCTATGATTTTTATATTATTTTTAGATGGTTTGTCAATAATTGTATTGACAAACCATCTTTTATCGCATATACTATTTACAGAAAGGTGGTGCTTTATATGGCCAATGTCAATATCAGGATGGATGATGCAACGAAGACGCAGTTTGATGCGTTCTGCAATGAGGTGGGTTTATCTGTCAGCGCTGTGTTCAATATGTTTGCCAAGCGTGTGGTGAAAGAACAGAGAATTCCCTTTGACATCACAACTGAGGTTCCCAACGCAGAAACCAGAGCGGCCCTTCGCGAGGTCGAATATATGCAAAAGCATCCGGAGCTGTTCAAAAGCTACCGTGATGCGCATGAAATGTTCGAGGATATTCTGAATGCAGAAGTATGAGCTAAGACCCACCAATCAGTTTAAAAAGGATTTGCGGCTGGCAAAGAAACGCGGCTACAAGCTGAATCAATTGGAAGCGGTCATTGATCTGCTTGCTCAGGGGAAAACGCTGGGACCTAAATATCGGGATCATGATTTAATTGGAGATTATATCGGATTTCGGGAATGCCATATCCAGCCGGATTGGCTGCTGATTTATTGCCACGATCATACTGCGCTTTATTTGATCCTCTCACGAACCGGGACGCACAGTGATTTGTTTTAGTCCTGTTTTGGCATTTGAGGATTCCTCACCGAAAAAGGTAAAGGAGTCCGTTTGAAAGAATAATGCACGGCGCCCCCGCACCGAACGATCGGTGCGGGGGCGCTGCTTGGTCTACGCTTCGTCTGCGGACGGGCCGTTTACTTTTCTGCGGTGGCCTGGGCGGCTTCCAGCTCGTTCAGATAGTCGATCTCGGCCTGAAGCTGATCGAAATCGACGTTCTCGCTCTTCGTCGCGTTGGAGATGAAGCCGATCATGCCCATGTAGGGGTTATCGAGGTACTTGGCGATCAGCGGAGTCTTGCCGGTGCTCAGCGCGGCCTCGTGGAGCTTCTTATAAGTGGAGACAGAGGTGATTGTCATAATGACAGCCAGAACGATGGAAAGAACGCTGACAATGACGACGCCCTTGCCCTTGCCGCCCTTCTTCAGGCGAGAGAAGGCGAAGATCATGGCGATGATCGCGAACAGGACGGCAACGCCGCCGCCGATCACACCGAAGAACAAGGGGGACGTAGCCGCAAGGAGAATGCTGAGGATCAGAAAGATAATGCCGCCGACAGAATGCTTTTTCGCTTGGGTTTCCATGATGTGATTCCTCCTAATTTGTTGATGCAGATTTATGCGCAGTCAGAATCATCTGACGTCGCGACGGTTATAGAGCCATACGGACAGGTACAGGAACAGCGCGATGGTGACACCCGCAGACACAAGGGCAAGCACGGTTTTCGGGTCGTCGGCTGCGAGGATCTGGTCAGGCATATAGTCACCCAGTTCGAAATGCTTTTTGAAGAGTTGATAGAAGACCAGACTGATCAGGTCGTAAATCATGCCGCTGAAGCCCAGTCCGAACAGAACGGACAGGGTGATCCCAAGCGCTTTGAGCCGGAGCGCTGAAACAACCATCAGGAGGATCGTGCAAACCGCATGGGCAAGCAGAAGCTTCAAAAGCAGCTTGCCCAGCGCCGCCGGAATCTCAGCGTCGAAGACGACGCCGTAGAAGACGCTTCTGCCGATCAGGTCGCCCAGAATGCCGGCCAGAGCAAAGACGGCGACGGGCAGAGCGGTCACGAAAAATTTGGAAACCGCGATATAAGACCGTCTGGGAAATTGGCCTGCAATCGTCTTGATAAAGCCGCCCTCCTGATCCGCAAAGTAGAAGCCGCTGACTCCCAGAAACAGAAGCATCCGGCTGATCGAGGAATAGGGGTTTTTCAGGATTTCGGACACTGGCGTGGGCGGAATGCGTTCATCGACATGCAGAAGCCACCGAAACAGCGCCGCCAGCGGCGTCTCAACGAGGGCAAATACGAAGGCCAGGATGAGGCAGACCATGACGGAGCGCTTGCGGCGCAGGCAGAAGCAATCCATGCGGAGCAAATCAGACATTGCGGACACCTCCCGTCCGGCTGAGATAGTATTCCTCCAAAGAGGCCGTGCGGAGAAAGATCTCGGACAGCGGAAGCCCCGCGCCGACGATGGCGGCGGCCATGTCCGCCGTGCGCTCCATCTGCTCGTTCACACGAAGGGAGCCGTCCGGCTCTACACTGACGTCGTGAATGCCGAGCGATTCCAAAACAGGCCGGACCGCATTCGGTTCGCCGGCGCGAATCACGACACAGCGGCCGCTGCGGCGGTGCAGCTCCTCGGCGGAGAATTCGTCGATCAAATCGCCGTCATTGATGATCCCGAAGAAATCGGCCACCTTGGCCAGCTCGTCGAGAATGTGACTGGAAATCATCACGGTCATCCCCCGCTCGTCGCGCAGGCGAACCAGAATGGAGCGGATCTCCAGGATGCCCTGCGGATCGAGACCGTTGATCGGTTCGTCCAGAAGCAGCAGCTTCGGATCGCCGACCAGGGCCAGCGCAAGCCCAAGCCGCTGCCGCATACCCATCGAAAAGTTCCGGGCGGGAAGCTTTCGTCCGGCATCGGCAAGGCCGACGGTATCCAGGATGCCTTCGGCGTAGGATGGCGTAAATGCGCCGAGGGCGATACACTTGGCCTTGACGTTGTCAAACGCGGAGAGATTCGGCAGGATGCCCGGCGATTCAATGAGAATACCGACCCGGCGGCGAAGCTTCCGCATCTCGATGCCGGTTTTGCCGAACAGGGCGTAGCTGCCGCGTGTGGGCTCTGAGAGGCCGCTGAGCATCCGCATGATGGTCGTCTTTCCGGCGCCATTGCGACCGATCAGGCCGTAGATGCAGCCGGTGGGAACGTGCATGCTGACGTCCTTGACCGCCGTTTTCTTGCCGTAGACCTTGGTCAGTCCATTGGTTGTGATGATCTGTTCCATACCCGCTCCTATTTCCCTTGGTTGGATTGCATTCCGGGAAACGCAGCAGACCCGCCGCGATCCTCTATTTTGTTATTTTATCAATTTGCGGAGATAAAGTCAATGGGTGCGAACGTGAAATATCGGACTTTCGATTGGAAATTTAATGTTTTTTGGTTGATTTTATTGTGATATTGCTGTTGACTGCATGGGAATTATCCCATATAATATAGACAATGCTGTATCTTCCGCATTATTTGCACTTACGCCAAAGGAGCGTGCAAGTCATGAATCAAACGCATCCGATCCGGGCTGTCGGTCTTTCTCTCGTTATGATCCTGCTCATTTCCCTATTATCCGCATGTGTAAACGGTCCGGACAAGCCAATCGTATCCAGCAAAGAAGAAAGCGCCTCCGTCGTCACGGCTTCCGAATCTGACGCCGCACCGCCGGAGAGCGCTGAAACGGAGTCTGCCCGCCTCACCGGAGAGGGGGCTTCTGCGCGAAAGATATTCGGGGACAATGATCTGCCGGAGGATCAGATGCTCTACGTTGATCAGGTCGGATTCCGTTTAGAGACTGACAAAGGTGCCAGAATTGTTATCCTGGATATTGCAACGCTGGAAGGCCGCCTGAAAGAGCTGGAGCCCCTGCCCCGGACGCGCTATTTTGAAAACCTTCTTTCGGAAGACTATCGGCTGCTTTTCTCAGCGTTTGATTATGCACTGGAACTGGGTTCTTTAAAATTCTGCTTCCCCACCAGGTGCCTTCGGGCCAGAGACGTCTCTGAAATCGTAGAGATGCTGAACGCCACCTATCCTCTCTATGACGCCCGCCCAAGATTTTCGGTCACGAAGGATCTAACAGACGCCTCCGGAGAAGCCTATCGCTTTCTGACTGTATATCTCACCAACTGCAGCACGGAAAAGCTCCAAAAGCATCATCTGGCTGTGGAAGCCTGCCGTGTGATCCTGCGCACGATGCTGGGTTCCTATACAGAGGACCCGGAAGAGTACCCCGTCGCACTCTATTCTATCGTGGTCAACTCTGTTGAGTATGAAACCCATTTCGACGAAGAGACGAACGAATACTGTCCGCTGTACAATGCGATCGTAGACAACCACGCCGGGCCCTACGGAATCAGCGCATGGTTCTATACCATCATGAACCTGGCTGGTTACGACTGCCTTCAGGTAAGCGGGACGACCTACGGCGGGACGGAGGAAAACCCCCACGCGATCTACTCCTTTTACTGGAATATCGCAAAGCTCGGGGACGTCTATTACGTATTCGATCCGACCATGGATAACTGGTATTCTGACAGTGGTTACCTGTTTTTCTATGGGATCTCCGAGGAAAAAGCCAACGAAAGATTTCGGCGCACCATCGATCCCTTCTTTGCCGACGTCGTTCCCCCATGCCCGGAGAATCTGCCCCGGGACAAGGATCCCGCTTTGCCGGGGAGCGAGGGCGGAATGAATCTATCCAATCATACAGGAGCACGTCTATGTTTGAACTTGTAAAAACGGAGGGCGCGGCCCGGCGGGGCGAGTTCACCTGCGCACACGGAACGGTTCAGACGCCGGTGTTTATGAACGTCGGTACCCAGGCTGCCATCAAGGGCGGTCTGAGCGCGAAGGATCTGGTGGAGATTGGCTGCCAGGTGGAGCTTTCCAACACCTATCACCTGCATCTGCGGCCAGGCGACCGGCTGATCCGCGACCTGGGCGGACTGCACCGCTTTATGACCTGGGACAAGCCCATTCTGACCGACTCCGGCGGTTTCCAGGTTTTCTCCCTTGCAGGTCTGCGCAAGATCCGGGAGGAGGGCGTCTACTTCGCCTCCCACATCGACGGGCGGAAGATTTTCATGGGCCCGGAGGAGAGCATGCAGATCCAGTCCAACCTGGGCTCCGATATCTGCATGGCCTTTGACGAGTGCGTGGAGAACCCCTCCCCTTACGAGTACGTGAAGCAGTCGATGCAGCGCACCTACCGCTGGCTGGTTCGCTGCAAGGCAGAGAACGCCCGGCTGAACGCCCTGCCCGAAACCGTGAACCCCCGGCAGATGCTCTGGGGCATCAACCAGGGCGGCGCTTATCCTGACCTTCGCATCGAGCACGCCAAGATGGTGGCCGATCTGGACCTCCCCGGCTACGCCATCGGCGGTCTGGCTGTCGGTGAACCGACCGAGGTGATGTATGAGATCATCGAGGCCGTCGAGCCCTGGCTCCCTGCGGACCGCCCCCGCTATCTGATGGGCGTGGGAACGCCGTCCAACATCATCGAGGCCGTGGCGCGCGGCGTGGATTTCTTCGACTGCGTGATGCCGGCCCGCAACGCCCGCCACGCGCGGCTGTTTACCTGGGACGGCGCGATCAACCTCAAGAACGCCAAATACGAGCGCGACGAGAGTCCCATCGACTCCGCCTGTGACTGCCCGGTCTGCCGCCGCTATTCCCGCGCCTATCTGCACCACCTGTTCAAGGCGGAGGAGATTCTGGCCCTGCGGCTGAGCGTGATGCACAATCTGTATTTCTACAACAAGCTGATGGAGCGCATCCGCCAGGCGCTCGACGAGGGCCGCTTTGCCGCCTTCCGCGCGGAATACAGCGAAAAACTGAGCAGAAGAATCTAAAACGGAAAAATACTGCTTGCATTCTGCTTAAATCCCATGTATAATCATAGAAACCAATTTTTGGAGGTACGTTTATGCTTCAGTATTTAACCGCGAATCCAACCGGCGGCGGCGGCTACACGATGATCCTTATGCTGGTTGCCTTTGTCGCCGTGTTCTACTTCATGATTCTCCGCCCGGAAAGCAAAAAGAAGAAGGAAGCCGAACAGCTTCGCGCATCCCTGCACAAGGGCGATCAGATCACGACCATCGGCGGCATCGAGGGCAAAATTGTAAACATCAAGGACGATAAGATCGTCATTGAGAGCGGCGAAGATATGGTCCGGCTCGAGCTCCAGAAGTGGGCCGTTATGACCAACCACACCGCTGAAAAGGACAAGGTCCGGCGCGCAGCCGAGGCCAAGGAAGCGGCGCAGAAGGCAAAGGAAGAACGCGCCAGAGCCAAGCAGGAGCGCAAGGAAAACCGGTAATCCCGCAATCGAATCCGGAGCCCGTGCGGAGCAAGCAACGCTTCGCGCGGGCTCCTGCTTTCTGCCCCGCAGCTTGTGGCGCGAGGATATCTCTCCCACAAAATATTGAGAGCTGACAAAAAATCTCGCTGTATTTTGTCGGTTCTTCTACGAGAAGGGCGCTTGTCCGCGGAATCTGTTTGTGCTATAATCAAAATTGATCACGATTCGGAGGCCACGATATGCCGGAAGTCATTCTTACAACTGAAACGATCCGCAGACTGCTTGCAGCCGGAAACGGTGACAGCGCCATGTTGTACCTCTGCCGCGCAGCCGGACTGAGCGAGGTCGTGACCGGCTTCAGCGAGTCGCGGCTGGAGAACGCCGCCCTTCTGCTCCGTCAGCTCGGACTGGACGACAGCCGCAGCCCGCGCTTCATCCAGCCCGCGCAGCCGCCCGAGTATACCGATGAGGACGTCCGCAGGCAGATGGAGCTGCCCAGATCCGGCTTCCGCAAGCTGGTTGGCGAGGTGCAGCGGTGTCTCGGCAAGGTGCTCAACGTGGACGAGCTGAAAATCCTGCTCTCCATGGAGGAGTATCTCGGCCTGCCGGGCGAGGTGGTGAACATCCTGGTTCACTATTGCGTGGAGCGGAACCGTCTGCGCGGAACGGGACGGATGCCCTCCCTTCGCACGGTCGAAAAGGAGGCCTATCACTGGGCGGACGAGCAGATCGACTCCGTGGAGAAGGCGGCAGCCTTTATGCAGAGCGAGACGAACCGTGGCCAGAGACTGATCGGTCTGTGCAAGCTGCTCGGCATCACCGGCAGACGGCTCGCCCCGCCGGAGGAACGGTATCTGCTCGCCTGGGTGGAAATGGGCTTTCCCGACGAGGTGATCTCCCTGGCCTATGATAAGACCTGTGAGAACACCGGAGCCCTGACCTGGAAATACATGAACAAGATCCTGGAGAGCTGGCAGAGCCAGGGCCTGTTTACGCTCGCGCAGATCAAGGCGTCAGACCGCAAGCCGGCGCAGACCGGGCGCGGCGGCTATCAGCGCCACGGCGAAACCGTCAGCCCTCTGATGCAGGACGCAGTCAACCGGATGCTCTTGGAGCAGGAGGAATGAAATGAGCTATACGCGCGAAGTTCTGTCCCGCGCCAGACAGCGTCTGGAGGCGGACAACCGGAAAAAGGAAGCCGAGGCCGCCGAAAACCTGGCAAAGGCCTATGCCAGACTCCCCCGTCTGCGCGACATCGACCGGGAGCCTCGCCGGACT
>JAEEGG010005109.1_pt1 | contig 31414 bp, 12 predicted proteins | sample 9134161 | NCBI WGS metagenome assembly JAEEGG01 (sample SAMN16246543, study PRJNA631951) | gut metagenome | biome: gut microbiome; feature: rumen; material: CR-attached | host: Bos | place: Iran: Karaj | collected 2018-10
TTCTCAATTGTCAATTGTCAATTATCAATTGAATTTTTATTTTGCGTTCTCCTCGATGTAAGCGATAGCGTCGCCAACAGTACCAATCTTCTCAGCCTTGTCGTCGGGGATGGAAATTCCAAACTCCTTCTCGAACTCCATGATGAGCTCAACGGTATCCAGTGAGTCGGCACCCAGGTCGTTGGTGAAACTTGCCTCGGGCTTCACTTCTGCTTCATCAACACCGAGTTTGTCTACAATAATTGCCTTTACTTTGCTTTCAATTTCTGACATAATTTTCTACTTTAAATTCGTTAATAATTTGTTCTTTAATTGAATCCCAAACGCCAAAAGTGGCGATTAGCGGGTGCAAAGTAACGCATTTTTATTGACTTACGCAAATTATTTTTGCAAAAAAGCGTTTATTTATGCACACTCACCCCCCACTTGTGCAATTTTTAGGGTGTGTTTTGGTGCAATTTGTACACTTTACATGTCAAAACGCTCCCGTCTAAGCGGATAATGGTTGCGCAAAAGCTCAAAACTGGAGGGGTCAGCCTTCAGGTTCCGGCTGTCAACCATAGGGTCGTAGAGGTCGAGGGGGCTGACGGTATAGCGGAAGTCGTCGGGAAGCGGGGGTGGAGTGATGGCTCCAGGGTGAGGCAGGTGGAAGTGGCGGCACAGCGCGTCAACGACCATGTTGTCGGCATTCACCTTACCATCGGCCGAGTAGCCTGCGATGTGCGGCGTACCAATGAAGACGCGCTGCAGCAGACGCACGTCCAGCTGCGGCTCATGCTCCCAGACGTCCAGCACGGCATCGGCCACCCTACCCTCCTGCAGTGCCGACAGCAGGGCATCGCCGTCGACCACCTCGCCACGGCTGGTGTTTATTATAATAGGTACGCGTGACAGACGGTGCATGAAGGCGTCGTCGGCCAGATGCCACGTGGCATACTCGCCATCGCGGGTCAGCGGTACGTGGAACGTGATGATGTCGACCTCGCGCTCGATCGTGGTGAGAGAACAGAGGGGGAGGGGGTAGGCTTCCTGCAACGGCGGGTCGCACACCAGGACGCGCATGCCTAACCGTTCGGCTACTGCCTTCACCTTCGACCCCACATGGCCACAGCCCACGATGCCTATCGTCGACTGCCGCAAGTCAAGGCCCTTCTGCTGCTGCAGCAACAGCAGCACACACTCCACGTACTGCGCCACCGAGCCGCTGTTACAGCCCGGACAGTTAGTCCACCGGATGCCGGCCCGCTGCAGGTATGCCGTGTCGATGTGGTCGTAGCCTATCGTCGCCGTCGCCACCAGCTGCACACGGCTGCCCGAGAGCAGCTGCTCGTCGCAGCGGGTACGTGTGCGCACCACCAAGGCATCGGCGTCGCGCACATCACTTGCCGTGATGGCGGCCCCTGGCAGACAGGCCACCTCGTCGGCTATCTGCTCCAGCTTCTCGCGGATATAGGGTATCTTGTCGTCAACAACAATCTTCATGGGGCAGCGGTAAATATATTAAGACTTGATTTCCAGACACAGCATAGTGAGGTCGTCGTTGGGATCAGCTCCGTCACGGTGCTTTTCCACTTCAGCCTGCAGCGATTCTATCAGCACACGGGTACTTTCAAAGTGCGTGTCACGCAGGATGTCCAGCAGACGGTCGTCACCGAACTGCTGCTGCTGACGGTTCTCGGCCTCGTTAAGCCCGTCGGTGTACACAAACAGCGAACGTCCCTTGATGCTGTCTATCGCCTCGCCTTCGTATTCCAGCTCAGGCCACAGACCGATGGGTGCATTGGGCAGCATGTCGAGGAATTCGCCGCCATTGTCACCGCCTACCAGCACGGGCGGATTGTGGCCGGCATTACAGAACGACAGCTGGCCCGTGGAGAGGTTCAACAGTGCCACGAACATCGTCACGAACATGCCGTTCACATTGTCTTCGCCAGACAACGCCTTGTTCATCTGGGTACATATCTCGGCAGGCTGCATCCCCTGGTCGGCCAGCGTACGGAACAGGCGGGTAGCCTGCGCCATGAACAGCGAGGCAGGCACCCCCTTGCCGCTGACGTCGCCCACGCAGAAGTACAGCCGGTCGTCTTGCAGCACATAGCCGTAGAGGTCGCCACCGACTTCCTTGGCCGGCGTCATCGAGGCATACATGTCCAGACCCTCGCGCTCCGGGAACGTGCTGGGCACCATCGACATCTGGATGTCGCGTGCAATGCGCAGCTCCGACTCGATGCGCTCCTGAGCGGCCTTCATGGCTGCCAGTCGCTTGGCGGCACGGTGGCGGAAGAACATGAAGACTACCAGTGCTATCACAATCAGCGCAAAAACGATGACGCTGGTGACAAGCCGCTGCTGCGAGAGTGCCACCTCCTGTTCGGCTATCTGGCGGTCCTTCTCCTGTGTCTCATAGATGGTGGCCAGCTCGGCGGCATCGTCACGTTTCTGCCAGACGATGGCCGAGTCGAGTCCGTCGAGTATGCGCGCTCCTACTGCCAGCGCGCTGTCCTTGTAGCCCGCCCCCATGTTGGCACGGTATTTCGGAAACAGGTACTGCTGTATGACGTCAAGCGAGGGCTTGCCCACCCTGCGCCGTATCTCGTTCTCAATGTCGGCGTATGCCTCCACAGCCTCCGCATAGCGGTGGGCAGCCATCAGGAACTCGCCGGGAGCATGGTCGAAGCCTTTCTTGTAGGCTTCCGTCGACTGGTACTCCCTGAACTTCCGGGCAGCCTCCTCGGTATGGCCCTTTCCCTGTAGGATACGTGCGTGGAAATTGCAGCTTTTGGCATGATAGCGGTCGTAGAACAGACTGTCGACGAAGGGCTTCTGCCGGTAGATGTCCAACAGCGTGTCAATACGGTTGTTCCAGAGCAGGGCATCGTCGTAGCGGCGGGCGTCGAGATAATACAAAGTGACATTGCCCATGGTGACCACCGCATTGTCCATACTGTACTCCGTGGTATCGGCAAGTACGCCTTTCATGAAATACTGGTACGACTCCTCAAAGCTCTTTCCTGCCTCGTCGTAGCGTCCCATCTTCAACTGACAGATACCGATATCGCCCAGCTGCACGCCAATGCCGCGCGGCAGGCAGACATCCGACTGTTTCATCTTGCCCACAGCCGGTATAGACACCCTGAGGGCACCCTCGTAGTCATGCTTCATCTGTAGCATGTTAGCCAGCACAGAGACTGCCATATAGTAATAACGCTCCTCGTCGCGGTTACGAATATCCTCGGCAATGGCCTTCTTCAGCAGGTCGATGCCTTTCCGCTGCTGGTTGAGCACGGCAGCATGCAGGTTGCCACGCTGGTAGTTGGCCCTGACAGGGCCTATCAGCTTCACCTCCTCCAGACTGTCAATCATTGCCAGTAGGGTGTCGACATTCCGTGTTGCCATCGCTTTCCTCATCAGCGAGTCGGCACGGTGCATCCTTACCCTCCCATTCTCTAGTAATCTGTCATGCTCCTTGTCCCTGCACGATGGAAACGACAGTGTCAACAAGGCTACCAGTCCCAACAGCACGATAAAGGGAGTCCGTTTTGTGTTTATGCTTATTCTCATGTTTGCTTTCGTATATATCGAAAAGTTTGCTGCAAAGTTACGAATAAGCGAGAACAAAACAAAGAATTTCAATTCTTTTTTTGTCGAGCGTGAGTACATTCGCTGAGTTTTATCTCAGCAAAGTTACGAATAAGCGAGGAAACATGCAAATCTTTTTGCAATTTTCCGAATCGAAAGTGCCTTTGACCGGTGTGGTCAAAGGCACAGACAAGTGAGGAGAAAACAAAAAACTGATTCGTGTTTCTCTTATCGTCAGTTATTCAGTATGAAGCTGATGGGGTCATCCTCTTCTATACTGAAGAATCCCTCGCGGCCGAACTGTGTACTGGTATCAACATCGCTCAGGGGCATGCTCGCTGTGAGCATCGGCTGGCACAAATCATACTTAATCACGGCAATGGCCGGATGAATATATCGCTTTTTCATATCTGTTCTGTCTGCAAAAAATTAATACTCTTTTCATTTCACCACGACCTTCTTGCCATTCACGATGTACAGACCCTTCGTGGGGTTAGCCACACGACGACCCTGCAGGTCGTAGACAGAATGTTCAATGTTCCATGTTCCATGTTCAATGGTCTCAACACCTGTCGTCTCACCACTGAAGTCGAATGCGAAGAATCCACGAGACGGTCCTACCGCTACCTTGATGAATGCCTTGTTGGCACCCAGTGTGGTACCCGTGTAGTTGTAGAAGCCGATACCGCCCTCGTTGCTCAACACATAGTATTTGTAGCTGCCATCCACAGCTGTATCCACGTCGACACCCTCCAGGGCATTGTCGCTATAGTCGGCGGCACTGGCATCTGCCGAGGTGGTCATTGCGATGCTGGCACCCGTTGACTTCAGGATGACGCCCTCACCGGCAGTAATTACCTTGTCGTCAATCTCCGTCAGCGTCAGCGAGCTTCCGTTGATGGCTGCCTTATACACCGTGGTATTGGCATCAGCCTTCATGTTGGCAGCACTATTATAATAGGTAGCCCAGTAGATACCATCCACGGCGTTGCCAGCAACGGCTGGAGCCAGATCGCCCACGAAAGTGACGTTGGCGTTGGGGAAGTTTGTTTCCCAATCTGCGAAGTTAGCTTCTTCCACATGGAACTTGGTGGACTTGGGGTTCATCATGCTGAAGTCATCCTTCATTCCGCCGTCCCATGTGATGGTCGGGCTGGCATAGCAATAGACATCCTGTATCTCGCAGAAGAAGAAGGTTTCTGCGTCGATATGGGTAACACCTGAAGGAATATTGACGCTTGTCAGTCCGCTCGTCATGTGGAACGCACGACTCTCGATGGTGGTAACGCTTTCGGGCAGGGTGAGGGCAAACAATCCTTCCTCTCCCCAGAAAGCCTCTTCGCCGATAGTGGTAATACCATCAGGAATAGTGGTAGCTGCACCGCCGGCAACGAGCCTGTTGGTAGCCTTCTCGAAGATACCGTTGCAGCCCAGGTCGGCATACTTGGCATTGCCTGCATCCACAGTCACTGTGGTGACGGGGCTGGAGCAGAAGAGTGCTTGGCCGATACTTGTCACACCTGCAGGGATATTCAGCGAGGTGAGTCCTGCAAACCAGAACACCGTCGTACCGAGGGTCTTCACACTCTCGGGAATGGTGAAGGATGTCAATTTCTTACAATCGCTGAAAGCTGAGTTGCCGATGCTGGTGATGGTTGGTGTACCAGCAAAGGTGAAGGTGGACAATTCTGAACAATTTGCAAAGGCTCTCGCGCCAATGCTTGTGACCGTAGCAGGAACGGTGAAGGTGGTCAGCGCTGAGCAGCTATTGAAGGCTCTGTTACCAATGGTGGTCACTGCCGGAGTACCGACAAAGTTGACTGCCGTTAGTTTGTCACTACCCTGGAAAGAATAGGTATCAATAACTGTGACGCATTCGGGAATAGTGATGCTCGTCAGCTTAGTGTAGGTCAGTGCCATCTCGCCTATTGTTGTTACATAGCCTTCATAAACTACAGTTCCTGCCTGAGTTCCTTCATCGTATTCGTGCGACTTCAGGCTCATCGCGCCCTTGAAATTAGCGTAGGTATCGAATTTCGTTACCTTTTCTGTTGCGGTATAGGTGAAGGTGGTGGTGGGCGCATCCTTTATCAGGGCAGCATAAGTACTCCAGTCTCCTGTCGTTTTATAGGTATCTGCATAGCCTGTGGGCACATAGATGGCCGTGAGTGCTTCGCATTCGCCAAAGGGAAGTTCTGGTTCAAGTGTCGGTGGAGTGGTGGGCAACATTGTAACCACAGCCAAATCCTTATTATATAAGAATGCACTATAACCGAGCTTTGTTACCGTGCTCGGAATGACAACAGATGTCAGCTTGGAACCAAAGAAGGCGTACATGTCGATGGTCTCCAGTCCCTCAGGCAGGTCAATGCTGGTGAAGGCGCACTCTTCCAACGCACTATTCGTAATGGTCTTGAGCGTATTGGGTAAGGTGACGGATGCACAGTTGATCTGCATGCCACAAGCCATATTCTCAAGGGACGTGATGCCGCTCAAGAAGACCGCACTCTTGATGCCTCCCCAGAAACCAGGATGCTCATAGTCCTGATATACGATAGGATTGATGGCTGGTTCGTCGTTCCAGGGGGCAACGTTCAGCTGACCGGTTCCGCTGACGGTCAGTTTCCCCTCCAAGATGTCAAAACGCCAGTTACCGCTGCCAAACTCCGGGTCAGTGCTATTGGTCCATGTTCCCAACATTTCTGTTTCGAATTTCCCAGAATCATAGCCTCCCCATCCGTCATAATTAACGCCGTATGGTACATAGAAAGCCTCGATATCAAGAAGCGTCGTACCATCATCTTCTGTAAATACAGCATCGCCAAGTGTGGGTTTGGCACCGCCTCCGATACCGATCTTCTTCAGACCGGTACATCCCTGGAATGCTGCATCACCGATGGTCTTGACACCTGTACTAATATACACAGACTCCAAATCGGTGTTGGACATGAAGGCACAGACACCAATGGTTTTCACCGTGTTTGGAATAGTAATAACAGTGAAAGCGCAGCCATCAAAGGCCGACTCACCGATTTCCTCCACACCCTCAAAGATGCCTACACTTTCCAGGTTGGCACAGCCTTCAAAAGCATAGTCGCCAACCTTCTTCAGGCTTGCGGGTATCGATACGCCTTTGGCCTGGCTGCTTGCAAAGGCACCCGTTCCAAGATGCGTTAGCGTTCTGGGAAGATTGGGTTGTTTAACCTTGGCACCGCTGAAGGCATAGTCACCAATGCTGGTAAAGCCCGAAGCAGGATAGGTGATACTGTTCAGTTTCTCGCATCCGGCAAAGGCATTGTTACCGATGGAGGTAATGCCCTCTTCAATAATGAGGCTCGTCATCGTTTCAGCATAAGCATTCCAGGGTGCTTCGCCATAAGCGTAGTCGTACATCTCACCCGTACCAGAAATGGTCAGCGTGGTACTTTCATACGACCATGTGGCATTGGCACCACACGAGCCGCTGGCTTGTGCATTCACACTCATGCACACCACTGCCATGAGTGCTGTACATAGGAATCGTAATAATCTTTTCTTCATAGTCTTTTGTTTTTGTTGTTAATAAATATAATGTCAATATTCTTCTGTTTCACCTTTCGCTGAGACATAACGGAAACAAGTTGCAAAACCTGCATTTCCTGCACCCACTACTGATTACCAGCTGGTTACACGGATTTTCCTGCACCTAAACCTGCACCCGAACCTGCACCCGAACCTGCACCCGATTTTTACTACAACGGATTTAACGGATGAAACGGATTAATTGTTCTAAGCACTCATTTTGCCGATTATTCAAATTAACACCCGTTAACTACTGTACCAAAAATTTTCCGTTTTGCTGGTACTGTCAGTCCAAGCTGCTTGGACACGCTGTCCCAGCTACATGTAGCTACTGTCCCAGCTGCATGGACTGAAATAAACCATTGCATTTCTACAGCAAACCGTTGTATTTCTCTAGTAACCCGTTGCATTAGTAAAACAATCCGCTTAATTCGTTGTCGAAAAATCGGGTGCAGGTTTAGGTGCAGGAAAATCCGTACAACCAGCTGATAATCAGTAGTGGGTGCAGGAAATGCAGGAAATTTTCCTATTATTCCCGTATGTCTCAGTATGTAAAAGAACGCTTGAGCCGGTTGCAATGGAGCTCGCTCCATACCATTCAGCCCGCTTGTGTCTGTTGCTCGTCTTCCTGAGCAGGTATCTGCTGTGAGAAGAGGTGGCGCAGACCGTCTTCGTAGGCACGGAGGGCTTCGCGTCCCTTGTTGGTGATGCTACAGGTGGTACGCGAGAAGCGTCCCATCACGCCAGACTTCGACACGTCGATGTATCCAGCGTCGTGGAGCGTGGTAATCTGTGTGCTCAGATTGCCACGCGTGGAACCAGTAATCTGGCACAGGTACATGAAGTCGGCACTTTCGAGCGAGTCGAGGGCCACCATGATTTTCAGGCGCAGCTCGCTGTGGAGCAGCGGATTGATGACGGAAAACTTGAAATTACTCATATATATAATGCTTAATGCTTAATGCATAATGTTTAATTTACTATTCACTTTCTTAGCGTAGCGGCGGAAGAGGTGGCCGGGGATGATGAGGGCGATGGTGACGATGACGGCGGCGACAAGCAGCTGCCACGGCCACAGGTCACCCTGTAGGAAGAGGGGAACGGCAGAGAGGAGGGAGGCAATGATGCCGCAGATGGTCTTCGGACGGAAATGCAGGATGATGCCCGTCATGAAGCAGCCCATGCCGCAGAGCAGGCCGAGATAGGCAAAGAAACACTGCTGGAATACACCGGCGAACCCCATCGCCGCCCCACCAACGCAAGAGGCGAAGCCGATGAATATCCACATCATCAGGATGACGTTCTGCTCGAGCGTACGGCGGTGGGTGCGTTCGAAGTCCTCGTTGAGGAAGTAAACCATCAGCGGCACGCCTATCAACGGGATGCCCGCCCAGAGCCAGCTACACCAGTTCTCGTTCCACAGCATGAGTGCCGCAAACTCCAGCAGCAGTACGATGGCCGTAGGGTAGCCCCAGGCCAGAAACAGGTTTTCGCCCGTCAGCTCCTGACGGCCTATCACCTCACTACGCATACGGGTGATGATGTCCAGTTCGTCGAACGTCGTGTTCATCCGGCACAATGTTTAAATTTCAAACAATACGATGCAAATATAATGTTTAATTTTCAAACTTGGAGTTACGGCCTTGAAGTTTTAAATATTTTTAATACTGACTGTGGAACACGGTAACTACTCAGTCATAGCTGATTATATGGTCGCTACGCTCAAAATCTTTCAAAAATCTTGTTGAAAATCATACAAAAATCTTCATTTTCCCTATTTTTGTTGGATTTTTATTTAGATTTTGTCAGATTTTGAGGCCGAGAGGCCGACCAACGAATGATGACTGAGTAGTTACGGAACACGTTCTGGTACCGCGTAGAATTCACACTGAGAATGCACGGCAGTATTATTTCTGAAAACCGTAACTTCATTTTCCATTAATAAATTTGGATTTTTGCAAACTTATACGTACCTTTGCACTATTAATAACCAATGACAAAAGTGACATAGCTATGAAAACAAGATCAATGAAGGCAATCCAACTGTGGATGTTGGCTCTTATCCTGGCAATAAGCAGCTCTGCAGTCCTGACATCGTGTACCAAGGACGACCCTGTCATTCCACCACCAGAACCGCAGTCAGTCATTCTCAAAGGCGAGGCTGCCGTGGAGTGGACAAAGGATCATCTCGATTCGCTGGTAAACGTCTATTTGGCCAACTGCGGCAATCTGTTAGATCCCGACATGACGAGAGACCTGCTGAAGTGCATCGGCTATACCCGACTGAATGTGCTCGACTACAGGGAGGCCGGCTGGCTGATAGACAGCGTCGTGTTCATCCGACTGATGGATCGTGCCGAAGCAGCTAATAACAGGACCATCCTCTTCACGATGGGCATGTACGGCTGCGGCAAGACGACCAGCCTCAACAACAATCCCGAGCTGAAGAAGCTGGCCGACGAGGTAGGTGTGGTCTCCGAAGGCGCTTACAACAATGTGACATACTTCGACGAGATGGTGGCCAAGAGTGGGAAGAGGGGATTTGAGCCCCACCTGATATACGTATACAACGATGCTGTGACTGGCTATACCAACTGCATGGAGCGACTGATTCATTCAAACCGTGCCGTGACTTGTGAGGCATACATCTCGGTATTCCCACAGTTCCAGGGCAGGGTGGAGTATATCGAGGAGCATCATCCCGACATGAAGTTTTACTGTATTGACAACAACCACAACAACGGTGGCCAACTCGTGACCACCGATGAGGCAAAGCTATGGGATTACTCGATGACTGAAGACTTGCAGGAGAGGCTCTATGCCATCAAGCAGTCATATATTGACTCCGGCAAGCTGACCGCCGAGCAGATTGAAGCATTACACTAATGTCTGGAGCATCGTTTTACTCCGCTTTAAAAACCTTACGTCCGTTCTGGATGACAATGCCACGATAACCGTAGCCTACCTTCTGGCCATTCAGGTTATAAGCGTCGCCATTGCTGCGAGTGAGACGTGAGCCGACGGTTTCAATGCCTGTTGCCTCGCCATCGAAGTCTAAGACCACGATGCCAATGCGGTCGTTAGCCAATGGCAGGTTCTGGAACGTACGGGCATCGTACGCCGTGAAACAGTAGCTCATCGGTTTCATGGTGGTGCCGTCAGAGGCTGCAACGCGATAGAAGAACTGGTCGTCGCCGGTATCGCCGAATACCAGTGCGCCGTACCCGTTCAGCAGGGCATCCTTCTCTGGCATTGCAAACTGCCACACATCGTAGCGTCCGGCGAATGTGGAGCACCAGTAGTGAGTATCCTCAAAGGCTTCCGTCACCTCGTCTTCCGTCATGTTTTTTGCTGCCTCTGTCAACAGTTCATCAATATCACGACCCATCTGTTCGCTGACCAGCGGCTCGGCATCAGCACGCTTGGCACGTACCAGCAGCGGAACAGCCGTGGGCAGCGTCATGCCCTCGACGACGGACTCGTAGATGGCTGTTACAGCCATGCGTGATTCGTCCGTCTCGTCCGCTGCGTCGTAGAGGTCGTAGAGGCCCAGTATCTCATAGTCGTCGAGCATCTTTGACGTAACCTCCTGCGAGCCACGCGGGTCGAGGATGACGGGTTGCCATCCCTCGGCGGTCATCGTGGTGAGCCGTGTACGCTGTGCGGCACGCTTCCGGGGCAGTGCCTTTTGCGATGCCGCCTTCTCCCGTGCCTCCCTGCGTGCCCAGTCGGTCTGTTCATACTCTTCGAGGTTACTGGTAGCCTTATCGACATATTGCAGGTAGTAGCGGAAGGGTTGCAGCCCTGTATTGCCGTCGCCGAGGACGAAGTCACCCATGTCGTTGTCCCAGATGTACATCAGGTTCTCCTTCGCCTTGTCGGCAGCGATGTTGTCGTAGGTAGCCACCACACGTGCCAAGTCCTTCTTGCTTGACATCGATGCAGCAACACCGCCGGTCGGCATCCTGATGGTCATCGGCTGTGAGCTGCCATTCTTGACACACTTCATCTGGAAGGAGTATTTGTCGCCACCGGTTGTGCGGAAGGCCAGCGGTTCATTGGCAGCCACCTGGTAAGGCTTGTCGCTACTGATCTGTTTGGTCTGGATGTTACCGTTGCTGTCCTTCACGAAGCGGTAGAGTTCTACGCCTCCAGTGAGCATGCTGGCATCAACCGTATAGTCGAAGGGCAGTACCCAGGGCTCGTAGGCACCGTTCGTACCACGGCGCACGTAGGTAATCTGATCGACCGTCACCTCTGCCGGGCAACTGAAGCGTTCACCGTCGTTGATGGTCAGCGAGGCGACATGGTTATCAGCGGCATCAATGGTCTTGCTGCCCAAGATGACTTCCGGTCCCACAGCGTCGAGTATTCCCTTGGCATAGACGGGGTATTCCGCCAGCATACTCGAGGCTTGCTCTCTCAGGGAAGCATATTCAGAATGGTTGTCGGGATCTACCCATGTCCAGCAGGACACATTTGTACGATTCTGATTACTGATGTGATATACCGTTTCACCACTGATAAGACGACCCGTTGCAGAGCAGTGGTCGACGACACTCTTGGAATTCACCTTCAGCGCAATGCCGGCAAGCTCAGGGTCATCCCCGGGGTCAAGTTCGCGAACGGTTCCACGGAAGTGGCAGTCGCTGACGGTTCCCCAGCATCTATAGGCTATGCCTCCGAAGTCTTTCCAGGTGGCCACGTCCGTCTCTACCCGCAGATGCTTCACCGAAGCTTCATCCCTGACAGTATAAAAGAGTCCTTTGCTGTTGGACAGGCTACTGTATCTGATGGTGTGTCCGCATCCATCAAAGTGTCCCCAGAGGTCGAAAGACTTGGCACTGCCCCATTCACCAAGGTCAATGTCCTGCATCAGATAGAGATTACCATCCTTCTTTCCGTAGGTCACGAAATCTTTCCTGTCGTAGATGGCATAGCCCCACTGTGCATACAGTTCCATATCGTTGTAGGGCTTGATGATGTCGCCGTGCTGATAGGCTGCTCCCCCTCCGTCGGCACGCTCAGTCCATTTGGCGGCAGAGGTGCCGTCGTCATTTATCCGGTCAACAGGATTGAACGCAAACGCCATGTAGCTTTCTTCTTCCGAGTGTTGGCGGTAGGCTAGGATGGTATCCTTGTTGTCCGAACCATCGTTATAGTGAAGCGTAATGGTGATGGTCTCAGGCGCTGCCGAAGCGTTGGAGTATATCTCTTGCCTGGTCTGCTCGTTGAGGTAATGGTATACAGTGCCATGACGCTCGCCGAATACCGGCAGGTCATCCGCACCTAATGTCTGTCGCCATACGGCATTCTCGCTCTGCGCACCATTGAGCAGCCAGCACACCTCGCCCGAAGCAAAGCGCTCGGCATTCATGCCTGGTTTGGAATCCGTGACATTGGCACCTGCCTCGCTGAACAGCCGGTTTCCGTCGGTATAGCAGTTGCTGATGACGGTGCCGCTCTTCGTGTCGCTGCAGATGTGAGCAGTTCTGGTGGCCTTGAGCGTGTTGTTAAGAGTGAAGCAGCTCCTGATGGCAGCCTGGTCGAACATGTCGGCAACGACAGCTCCCGCAACGCTGACCTTGTCGCTGGTCACCTTACAATCCTTGACGAAGCAGTAGGTGATGGTTCCACGGCCACTCAGACGACCGGCAATGGCACCTATGCGTGCGTTGTCGTTCATGCCCTCGATGGTCATGTTCACCACGCCCAGACGGGTCACCTTACCGGTTACCATGCCGAAGGTACCTGCCGTCAGATTATCGGCTGACGACTGGATGACGCCATTGCGGATGACAAAGCCACCACCGTCGTAGGTGCCGCTGAAGGGGTGTACACCAGTGCCGATGGGCTTCATCGTCACGTCGGTCAGGTAGATGTCGGCCTCCTGCCTCACGTAGAAATCGGCTTTACCCGTCAAGTAGATATATTCAGCCAAGTTCTTCAAGTGGGTGCTGGTGGCCACCCTGTACGGGTCAGCCTCAGTACCCTCGGCCTCCAGTCGCCATTGGGCGTAGAGTGTCAGCTCATCATTCACCATCACCGGGCCGTCCTGCTCGTATGCCGTTCCGCTGCCGTTGGCTGCGGTATTCCATCCCGAAAGTACGAAGCTCTCGTGCGTCATAGTCAGGTCGGCCAACGACCGGTAAGAACTCTTGACGACGTCAACGTCCTTGTTTCCGTTGCTGTCGAAGACGTTCACCAAGTGCAGCTTGACGGTCTCGGCAGTAGCACTGTTGCTATACACCACATCGCTGTCGAACTCGTGGCGATACACCACGGCATGGCTGTCGCGCAATACGGGCAGACTGTCAGCACCCAAGGTCTGATACCACACAACACTGTCGGTGAGAACGCTGTTCAACTGATAGCACAGCTCACCACCGAGGAATGTGAAGTCGCTGGTGGACGCATCGGTGAAGACGAGGTACTGCGAGGCCGAACCGCTCATCTCGCCAGCGATAGCGGCGGCATGCTGCTGACCATCGACCACATTGTGATAGCCATAGCAGGACACCATCTGCGAGGCATCAGCCTGCTGGCCGACCAGGACTCCCGCCGCACCACCGTCTCCGGCGAGCGTGACGCTGTTGTCGCGGGCATAGCAGTGGCGCAGCTGTCCGTTGCCGCTCAGTCGTCCGGCAAAGGCACCGACGTTGCCAGCCGTTCCCGTAAAGGTGCTGTTCACGATGCCGAGTCGCTGCACGGTGCCGCTGACATTGCGGAAGAGTCCTACCTCCGAGGCGTCAGTGCCAGCCACCTTCAGGTTGCCGATGGTGTGCCCGCAGCCGTCATAGACGCCCTCAAAGCTTTCCACAGTGTCGTCAATGGGGGTAAACCGCTTACCGGCCATGTCGATGTCAGCCGTCTGACGGACATGTATCTTGCTGTCGCCGGTCACGCGGACATACTCGCCCACTGTCAGGAGGTCGTCGGCACTGGCCACCTCGATGGGGCTTTCGGCTGTGCCGATACCGAGCGAGCGAATGTCTTCCGGCAAGACGGTGGCCATGAGGTCCAGTCCGTTGTAGTTGTTTGCGCCATCGGTCACAAACTGTATCGTCATCTTCCTGCCCGTACTCATCAGACGGCCTATGTCCTCAGCGACGCCGTCCGATGAGCTGAAGAAGACATCGCTATAGCCGTCGCCGCTCTTGGCACGGGCGTTGGTCAGCCTCGTTGCCGACGTGTCGTCACCGTCGTAGACCGTCATGTAGTCGACGGCCTCGCCATCGCTGAGTGCCTCGGTAGCTACGGTTCCCGTCAGACTGATGACGCAGCCCTCGGGAGCCACCAGCGTGAGCTTGCCGTCGTAGTCGGTGCCGTAGGGCTTGATGGGGCCGCTGGCATCGTGGATCCTGAAGAAGAGGGTGTCTGCCGACAGTTCCACCTCTGACGTTTCCTCGTCGTCGGGTATGGTCATCTGCCAGTCGGCATAGAGTGCCTGACTGCCTGTGGGCAGCATCGCTCCGTTGAAGGGATAGAACGTGCCCTTGCCGTCCTCCCGTGTGTTCCAGCCGGCCAGGAAGTAGTATTCACGCTCAAAAGTGTAAGGTGCGAACTTGAAGTCAGGTACGTAGCAGCTGTCGTCAGCCCTGAAGGCCTGCACCGTTTTCACCTCGTCGTCGTCATTGTTGGCATGCAGCGTGAGCAGCACCGTCTGCGGTATGTCGGTTGCATTGGTGTACAGCGTCTGCTCGTTCAGCGTGTGGCGATACACCATGTCGTGCCTGGAGTCGGGCGTGGGCAGACTGTCCGTCCTGATGGTCTGACGCCACACCGTGTCGCCGCTCTTCGAGCCGCCGAGCAGCCAGCACAGCTCACCACTGACGAAGCGGCTGGCGTCAACATCCCTCTCGCTGTCGGTCATATTCTTGGCACCGCTCTGCTGTTCGGCACAGAGTGAGCCGCCGTCCGTGAAGACGAGGCTGGCCGAGGCCCCGCTGCCAATGTTGCCCACCACGTCGCCGAAGCGGTTGCGCCCGTCGTTCTGTCCCACCACGTCATTCTGGTAGCCGTAGCAGGACTCCATGCGGGCGTTGTCGGCCAGCTCGCCCACCAAGCCGCCCACGACCACCCCGGCGTTGCCGTTGAAGTCGACGGTGCTGCCCCTGACAAAGCAGTCGCGCAGCACACCGCTGCCCGTCACCTTGCCGGCAAAGGCTCCCAGGCGGGTGACCTTGTTGTCGGCGCGGAACGTGCTGTTCTCAATGCCGAGCCGCTCGACGGTACCAACGATGACGTTGAAAAGCCCCATCGAGCTGCTCCCATAGTTGAGCATGCTCACGTTTCTGACGACATGGCCGCCGCCGTCGTAGTGGCCCTCGAAACCGGGTGTGCAGGTGCCGATGGGAACCATCAGCGAGTCCTGCAGGTCGATGTCGGCAGTCTGGACGATATAGAAGTCGCTACGCCTCATCAGTCCTATGGTCACGACGATGTCCTGCAGGTCCTTGGCGGTGGCTATCTTGTAAGGCTCCTCGCGGGTGCCCCTGCCCAGCCGGTCGATGTTCAGCAGGTCGTTGGTGAAGTTGCCGTTCTGGCAGAACACGATGGCGTGGCCGTCGGCCAGCACGGGTGTCACGTCCCTTTCGAGCGTCTGCCGCCATACGGGCTCTGGCGATGGAGTGCTGTTGTTCAGCGCGTAGCAGACGTCGCCGCCGGCCAGCGTGTTGTACTGCTCGTTGGCGCTGGAGTTCGTTACCGTGCCGTGCGCGTTGCCGCCTACCAGGGCGTTGCCGTCGGTGAAGCACCGGCTGATGGTGGTGGCGCGCTGCGTGTCGCCGCAGACGTATCCCACGCGGCTGGCCTGCAGCGTGTTCTGATAGCCCAGACAGTTGCTGACGACAGCCTGGTCGCACAGTTCGGCGGCCACGGCCCCCGCTACTCCGTCGCTCCCGTCGTGCCGGATGGTACAGTTCCTGACGAGGCAGTTCGTCACCCTGCCATCGCCTCTCACACAGCCGGCGATGGCTCCGATGCGGGCGCGGTCGCCGTCGGCCTTGAAGGTCGAATGCTCCACGCAGAGGCGGCTGACCGTACCGCTGACGGTGCCGAACACCCCTGCCACGGAGTCGCCACTGACGCTGCCGTTGCTGATGGTGTGACCGCCGCCGTCGTAGCAACCGTCGAAGGCGTCGCTGCCGATGGGCGTCCACGCGGCACCGCCCATGTCGATGTCGGCCGTCTGCAGAAAGCAGATGCCCGTGCTGCTGTTGCCGCTGTTGCAGTAGTCGGCTATCAGCCTCATGTCTCTCTCGCTGCCTACCAGGTAGGGGTCATCGCCTGTCCCGCTGCCAGCAAGCGTAAAGATGCTCATGGAGGCATTCGAGAATTTGATGCCGTCGCTATACACGCGCTTGCTTTCGCTGTCGAGTACCGGATAGGCGTCGGGGTGAGGCTGGTCGGCCAAGTCCTGATACCACGTGACGTCTGACGCCGTCCTGTCGTTCAGCAGCCATGTAATCTCGCCGCCGGCCATGCGGCTGTCCTCGACGTCAGACTCGCAGCGGGTGGCATGGCCGTAATTGTTGCCAAACATTTTCCCGCCTTTGGTGAAACACATATCGACCTTGGCCGCCTCATGGACGGTACCGCAGAAAGCGCCTGAGGTGCTGCCGCTGACGCTATTGCCGGACTCATGGCAGTAGCTCAGGCTCGTCAGCTGCTCCATCTCGCCCACCAAGCCGCCAGCGCAGGGGGCTTCGACGGTCACGTTGGCAGCATAGCAGTGGCGTATCGAGCCTGCCACCGTCAGTTCACGGTCGTCTCTCATGAGCACGCCGGCTATGACACCGCCGCGCACCCCGTCATAGCTGTTGCTGACCGTAATCTCCTCGGCACCCAGATGGTGGATGCAGCCCGTCACCCTTCCGAAGAGGCCGACAGCCGAGCCATCGTTCTCCGCAGGGTGTGGCGACGCGACGGCAATGGTGGCCCTGCTGATCAAGTTGCCGCCTCCATCGTAGTCACCCTCAAAGAAGCGGGTGTGGCCGATGGGGGTCCACTCGCTGCCCCTGCCGGTGTTGGTCAGTACGTCAGAGACATTCACGTCGCCGTCCTGCCGGAAATACACGCCACGGGTGTTACCGCCGTTGTTTACATAGTCGGCCAACGACAGCAGCTGGGCATTCCTGATGATGAACGGGTTGCCCTTGGTGCCGTTGCCTTCGGGGAAGATGTCGCTGTAGTCGTTCCACCGGCCATAGAGGTTGGTGGTGCCGCTACCAATGCTAAACTCATCGAACGACGCCTTTGAAGAGCCGTTGCAATTGCTGTTGGTAAACCACGACGCCACGTATTTGTCCGTAGCGGTCAAGCCCAGCGTGTGGGTCGTCGGAATACTGACGGATAGCGTGCCGTTACTCCTATTAGACTTATGACTATCAGTCGCAGTTTTCTCGACCTGGCCACCGGCTTGGCTCATCACGTTAAACTGAAGGGTGTAATGATTGTTATCGACAGGCTGACTATTAGCTGGCGTACCTCTGTAACCGGCAGAGCCGCCGTCATGCCATTGGTTACTTGTGTCCCAGCCGCCGTCATCTGTATACTTATCACGACTTGATCTCAGGTTATCTGCTCTGCTAGCAGCATCATAAGGGTTACTCAGTTCGGTAGTACCACCGTCGGGAGCCGAAGAGCCATTACCATTCACGCCTCCCTTGCCGCCTTTTGCCCCGGCATGGTGGTATTTATTTAGCGTACCGGAGTAATGGGTATAAGTAGTGTTACCTGCAGCACCACCGCCGCCGCCGCCACCACCGCAGCCTCCAGTACCGATGCCATAGGCAGCACCGCCGAAGCCGCCACCACCGCCGCCGCCACCGCCAGCAGCTATATACAAATTTGCGCCTGGATGTGCGGCAGCACCTGAACCAGCCGTGCCAACACCACCACTTGAGCCTTGGCTGCCGCCCGTGGCAGTCACGTCGAGACCGAACGTCTGCTCAACATAGAGCGTACCCATAGCATCGGCACTGCCACCGGTGCCACCGGATTTTCCGTTAACACCCTGAACGTCCGTCCAGCTCCCTGAGCCTCCATTGTGATGAGAGCCAGAGCCACCAGAGCCACCAGCTGCACCGCTAGTGCCGATGCCAGCACCGGCACCGCCGCCACCGTGGCCGCCAGAGCCACCTGAGCCACCGTAGATTCCGTCACTACCCTGGTATGCGCTATTTCCGTTGCTACCATTGCCGCCATCGGCAGCACGACCACCCTGTGCTACCACTTTGCCGCTGCCTTCCAAGTAGAGCGTGCTGCCCTGTGGCAGGAGGATGCCTGCACCGCCGCCATCACGCCCCGAAGCATCGCCGCCAGTGGCGGTGAGCGTGACTCCCTTGGGAATATAGATATGTACGACGGCACCCGGCTCGACGGTCAGTCCGTTTCCGCACGATGTGTTTTTAAACGCTACGTCGCGGGTGACATAGTAATAACCCGTCGTAAGCCGCTTTCCAGAAGAGGAGCCCTCCGACAGACAGACCCAGTGTCTGCCCATCACTGGCACGGCCTTGCCATCAACAATATGCCATGAGCCCGACAGTCTGCCGTTCATGATGTCTGCCACCTCGTTCTGGTCGTTCTTATTGTAGTGATCCACATTCGTCCAGCCGTGTTGGGTGACGGTGAGACTGCTGCTGTTGGTTCCCCAGGAGTGCCAGGTGCTACCATCGTGCCATAAGCCGTAGAACATCTGCGCAGCGTATGGCGAGCCTTGGTCGTAGACACGTTTTATGTTCCAGCTGCCGCCATTGTTGGCCCATCCAATGATGTCGCCTGCATACGTACCACTTAAACTTTTTGTTGTTACCTTGCCGTCGAAGCGACAGTCGTTCATAAATATATTGGCTCTGTTAGAATGCCCGATGATGCCACCGGCATGGGTACTCGTCGAGGTGACCTCTGTAGATATCCATACACGGCTGATGGTGACGTTGGGAGAACCGTCAATACAGTAGCCGATAAGTCCGGCGCAGTGGATGCCGCCCTTGATATTGCCCGTTACGTGCAAATCCCTGATGGTGGTATTGCCAACATAGCGGAATGGGGCAACAGCCTCATTGTCACCTAAATCGGTGCTGATAGTCAGTATATGGCCGTTGCCATCGAATACGCCACTATAGGCATAGTTTTTTCCCCAGCCAATAGTAACATCGACCGTGATGTCGGCCTCCAGGCGGGCATCAACCGAATACTGCCCCTTGGCGGCCTCGACCATATCACGGAACTTGATCCAGTCCTCGGCAGAACGGATGACAATAAATTCAGATTTAGCCGTAGCCTTCTCTATCCATAACGTGCTGCCGAAGCCGAGCAGCATCGTCAGAGCCAATAATAACTTTTTCATCTGCTGAAAACTTTTCGTCCGTTCGTCACAACAATACCCTTGTACGATGGGCCGACGCGCTGACCGTTGAGGTTGTAACAACTTTGAACCTTGAATTGTGAATTGTCAACAGTCTCAATGCCTGTCGTTTCTGTTGCCCCGATGAACTCAACACGCACCCGATTGCCCATCAGCGGCAGGAGTTCGTAGGTGTCGGTGTTAAGCACCGTGATGCAATAGCTCATAGGAGCCGTGCGGCGGCTGTCGGTAGCCGTAGCATAGCTAAACGACTGGTCGAAGTAGTTGTCATCGAACGTCATGCAGCCGAACTCTGCCAAGTCGGTGTAGCGCTCAGAAGCAGGCAATGGCCAGACATCAAGGCGATTGCCGAACGACGCACACCAGTAGTGAGTCATGTCGAAGGGCTGCAAGTAATCGTTGTCATCATCGTCATCGTCGTCCAACAACATTTGAACCAATGACAGCGTGAGCAGTGAGTCAAGTTCGGCACCCGTCCTCGCATCTGCCAACGGCTCGGCATCGGAACGCTTGGCACGGACCAGCAGGGGTAGTGCCGACGGAAGATCCATGCGGCTGTCAACCAGCTGATAGACGAGCGATACGGCCGATAGCGGTGAGTCGGTGTCCTCGCCGAAAGCCTCGGAGCGGATGTCTGTCAGACAGGCCACCTCGTAATTGTCGAGCATGCGGGCGGTGACGCTCTGCGGCTGGCGTGGGTCGAGGAATACGGGCTGCCAGCCATCGGCCACAGCTGACGGGAGGCGGCGCGGCGCAGTGGTGGACTGTCGGCCGTCCGTGGCGTTTTCACTCCCTGCCCACCACGTGTCGTCGTAGGTTACCGGTTTCTGCGAGTCCTTGTTGTAGAACTGCAGATAGTAACGGAACGGCTGGATGTCGGTGCCGTCGGCTGCGAGGCAGAAGGCCTGCACGGACTTATCCCATGTATATGCGAGGGGCTCCCTGGCCTTCGCTGCCGGTATGCCGTCGTAGGTGGCATAGACGATGCCTATATCCCGGACTGAGGAATATTGCCTGATGCAGTCACTATAGGTTGCCTTGAGGGTGATGGCACCGTTGCTGCTGGTCAGCACGAAGGTCTTCGTGCCGCCGCCGTCGCTTCTGACCATCCACGGCTCGTTGGCAGCATAGCTGACCGTGACAGGCGTGCCGGCAAGCGTCAGCGTATTGGCCGGGCCGATGTCAGGCATGTTGTTGTTTTCCACTATCCGGTGGTATTCAAACGTGCCGTCGCCGGCTATCTGGTCGAAGGCGAACGGAAGCACCCACGGCTCACAGGCCGTCATGGCCCGACGCTCGTAGTTGACGCGGAGTACCTGCACGTCGGCCGTACAGCTGAACGGTTCGCCGTCGGTAATGGTGAGTTCGGCCAGCCGCTCGCCCCTCGGCACACGTACGGTATCGCTGCCGGTGACGATGGTGACGGAAAGCTGGTCGACGATGCCCTGGGCATAGACGGGATAGTCCTGACGGGCGGCTTCAGCCTGCGCCAGCAACTCTTGGTACGAGTCGCCCGACGCGGAACTGATCCAGACGCTGTTCTTGATGTTGGCATCGGTCTGCGCACACAGCGGATGCTCGTCGACAGCGGCCTGACAGTCCCTTGAGGTCAGTACGCCCGTGGCAGAACAGTGGTCGATGAGTCCCTTCCTGCCCACCTTATAGGCTATTGCGGCCACGAGGTTCTCGGAAAGTCTCGGAGAGGGGACTTTGGTAATGCTGCCCGTGAAGTGACAGTCGCGTATGGTGCCGTTGTTGCGATAGGCTATCCCGCCACAGTCGTCGTTCGACTCGACTTTCCCGACGACGCGCAGTCCCTCCAGCAGGGCGTTGTTCATGACCTTATAGAACAGTCCCTGGCAGGAACCCACGGCATCATACCTGATGGTATGGCCACCGCCATGGAAGCTGCCGTTCAGGCTGACCTTCGTGTTCCAGTTGTTCAGCTCAATATCGCTGGCAAGAATGAATTTTCCCGACTTGCCGCTGATGTCGGCAAACTGTCTGGCGTTATGGACGAGGGTACCGGTCTTCGTCGTGAAGGTGACAAGAACGTCGTGGCCAGGCATGGTGAACGAGAAGGAATATCCGTTCTCGGTGTCGTCGTCGAAGGGGCAGCAGCGTGCGTCGCTGCCGTCAGGCGCCGAGACGACGATGCCGTCCAGGTGGCAGGTGTCGTCCACCGTCAGGCTTCCCCTGACGATGGCGCCCTGTGGGGCAGTCCTTGGCGCAATGCTGACGTTGCTCACCTGGCAGGGTGCCGACCAGCCGACCGTATAGGCATTGTAGCTGCTCCTGATGCTGGCGGCAAACACGGGGTAGCTGCCGGCCAGGCCGCTGGCCATGTCGACAAGCCGTTCCGGCTCGGACGCCGTTACGCCGCCGACGACCACCGCCCCGGAGTTGCCGTCGTTAGCCGTATAGTAGTTGTCGGCCGTGGTACTCCCCCCGACATCGTTGCCGACCATGAACGCCTGACCGTCGTTAGCCGCAAAGCGACCGCCGAAGACGCAGTCGCGGAGCGTTGCACCCTCCTCCTGGCAGGCAATGCCGCAGGCCGTCTGGCCGTCGATGGACTCGCAGGCGACGTGACAGTGGGAAACCGAGCCGCTGTTACGTCCGACGGCACCGCCGACGGCACCGCTCAAGTCCTCGTTTCGCAGCGTTCCCGTGACCGCGCAGTCCTCGATGGCTCCCTCGTTGTACATGGCTATGCCGCCGATGTACGAATGTTCGCCCTCGACGTTGGCATCGACATACAGATGGCTGACGGAGCCGCTTCGGCTGACGGTGTGGAAGAGGCTGCTTGTACCGCCGTAGGTGATGCGGTGGCCGCTACCGTTAAACTGGCCTGCTATGGTGACGTTGCCGCTCCAGTGGTTGCCCAGGTCGAGGTCGGCATCGAGGCAGAACTCTCCACGCTTCCAGCTGATGCTATCGAGCTGCGACGCACGGGTGATGGAGGCGACGTATTCGGGAATCAGGGTCAGGTACGACGACGGCATGACAAACGAATAGGTGCCGCCGCCGCTGGTGGCGTCCACGCTATCGGGCGTGATGGTCGCCACGCCGGCAGGGAACGTCCTGATGGGCAGCTTCAGCCTGCTACCCGGAGCGAGGGTGACGGTGACGACCACCTTCTGGCCCGCGCGCGCCAGTGGGTTGTCGACTGTGAGCACTCCTCCGAAGCCGTTGTCGACAAACACCTGCTGCCGATCGACCAGCGGGGCGACGGTGACGTCCTTGTCGTCGCGCTTGACGTAATGGCTGTATACCTGGCGGGTGGCCGTACTGACACTGTCGAGCTCCATGCGTCGTGTGCCGCCGTCGTGGGTGAGCAGCAGGCCGTAGATGGCATAACCGTCGTCGTAGGTCCCTCGGACCACGACGGTGTCGCCCCTCGCGGCCCTGACGGTGTCGCCCTGCTCGCGGGTGGTGGCGTTGAGCAGCGTTAGACGGCCGTGCTCCTGGCTGACGGCGGCGACCTGGCTCTGCCGGGCGGCAGGCGTGTAGTCGATGGTAACATCGCTCGTACCCATGGTGAAGACCAGCACGTCGGCATCGCTGATGGTCTTGCCGTCGGTGGGCAGCAGCAGGCAGAGGTCGTCGAACTGCGGACCGTCGTAGCGGTACCGCCCGTTCGGGTTGTCGGCCTCGGCGGATACCTTGAGCCGCAGGCTACCGGCACCGGCATCGACGGACACCGTCCTGAACACGTGCTGCCAGCCGTCCGGCTGGCCGCTCAGGTCGGCAACGACCCGTTCGCTGGCGCTCGACTGCCCGACGGCAACGACGCTCACCCTGGCACAGCGGGCCAGGCGGGGATTGATGGCGGCAAGGACGGCAACGCCCAGCTTGCCGTCGGCCTTGGCTGCGGCGGGTATACGGCCGGCGAGCGACACCTCCTGCGTCATGCTGTTCCGCACGCTGGTGTTCCAGCGATTGTTGCCCCCGTCGTCGGCGTCAACCAGTATGGAAAGCCCCGCGTTGACGTAGTCGGCGGTCTCCCTCCAGTATGCCATGCCCTGGTCAGCGAAACTGTTTTTCAGCGCGTTGTGGTAAACCGTCGGCGTCAGGGAGGCGGCGTAGGTGACGCTGTAGTTGGAAGGCATCTGGAACACCACGGGAATCAGCTGTCCCGGACGTGCCAGCCCTGGGAAGTCGGGAATCACCTCGGGGACACTGGTCACGACCCGCCCAGACTTCCTCGTGTCGTTGACCGTGAAGGTATGCACCGTCTCGCTGGCGAACCTGATGGTGACATCGTCGAGGTCGACCCTGAAGCGGTAGACGATGGTCCAGCCGCCGCCGCTGTCACGCCTTGGTTTGCCCACGCGCCACCATTGCCTACACCCCGTGATGGTGAAATCCCTGGGGATGAAGCCCTTCCTGCACGTCAGGACAACGTCGACCTCCTCGCGTGACTTCGGAGCGGCGTTGGACAGTCTCACTCTGATGTTGGCGGTGTCGGCGGGCAGCTCGTCTATCGTGACGGCGTAGCTGCTCTTGCCAAAGACGGGCGTGACATGCACCGTGTCGTTCTTGCTGGGCATATAGACCGTGATGAGGTCGGACGACTTCTCGCAGAACGACGGCGACACATTGGTGATGTTGACATCCACCAGCTCGTAACCCTTACGGGGGTTCACCACCAGCCTGACGGGCATCAACGGGATGTTGCTCACCACATTGGTGTCAGCATCCGTCTCCCTGCCACGGCCATACTGCGGCTTCAGCCAGCCGCCGGCAGTCTGGTGAATCACCATGGTACGCAGGGGCGCAAAGGTTGCCCACACCTCCACGTCGCCCGCAGGCATGGTGAACGTGTAGTCCTGCGTGTTGGCACGGTCGTCAGGATAGGTACTGGTACAATTAGCCGTCTGCGGTGCAGAAAATTCGCCGTTGCTGTTCCTGAAAGCGTACGAAAGACCTCTTGAAATGCCATAGCCCTGATGGGGCTTGCAATAAATGGTCACTGCCGTGCCGGCTTGGGCAGTCTTCGGCGATATTTCGATGTCGCCGTTTTCTACCGTGCCGCGTGTGCTAATAGAGTATTCCGCTTGTGTCCATGCGCTGACAGAGACGAGCAGCATCAAGCCTGTTAACATCCACCTCATAGTTCCCTTATCTCTTGTCTATTATCTATTATCTCTTATCTCTTAACAAACTTCTCCCCCTGATAGATGTAGATGCCTTTCGGTAAAGCGCTGAAGGGATTCCGCATGTCGGTTGCCCTGCGTACCACACGGCCTTGCATGTCGTAGACGTTGGGGTCGATACGTTTCTTCAGTGGCGGCGGTGTCACCGTAGGCACCTTGATGGCCGACACGTACGGAGCACCCTCCCAATAGCCTATATACTCATAATACATATAGGGAACGATGGGACTGGTCGTCACGTCGTCATCCACGGGGCCGAAATCCACTGACTGTAACAATGCACCGTTGTCATCATAGATGAAGTATGTGCCGTCAACCAGGTATGGTGTGCCGTCGATCAGTACTTCCGTCCTGACTTCCAGGGGGAACTGGTCGGCAGCACGGAGAATAAAGTGGTCGCGGTAGACGGTACTGTCGTCGTCGGCCTCCACGTAGCTGCTAATGATGTGTATGGTGTTGTCGAGGCTGTCCAGATACTCCACGTAGTTGTCGGTGGAGGTGTTGGCGTTCTTGTCCGTCCTGTCGTACTGGCAGCTGTACTCCAGCCGCACCTCGCCCGTCCGCTGGTTATACGAATAGGCATTGGTGCCTATGGCAGCACCCGAGGCGTCGTAGATGGTCTTGATTCTGAAGACGGGCTTCATGATGCCATTGACGGGCTCCTGGTAAACCATGTCGTAATTGTTCTCCACCTTGATGACCGACCTGAGTCTGTAGATGTTGCCGTCATCAATGTCGTATTCGTCGACTTCTACCCTGTCGGCGGCATAATACATAGCCGACGCCGTCGTTGGAGTCACCCAGTCTGTCGAGACGAGGGCATATTCCGTCATTTCGATGAACGACGTGTCGGCAGGCAAGAGATAGGACTCGAAGGCCAGCAGCTGGCCTCCGCTGATGCGGTCGTAAACGCCGAAGCCCTCAGGAACCCTGCGTGTGGCAACATACACACGGTCGAAGGCGGCATACTCGGTGGAGTCCTGGCTCAAGACCTCGCCGATGGTACGTCCCACCTTGGCTGACACGGTTTTGTCGACGTAACCGTTCGTTGTTTCCGTCTCGGTGTCCTTCTCGTGGGCTGTGTGGTAGTCGTTAGGGTCTGTCGAGGGGGCCCGCCTCCAGGCTGTCTGCCGCGCCTTGGCGACGGACTTGTTCGGCTGTGCGGCGATGTCGGTATTGACTACGGGAACGGGATAGAAGTCGGACGGCAACAGCTGGAAACACGGCGACTGGCTTTCGGCATTGAGCTGCTGAACCATGGTGTACGACGACAGGGCGGCGGTGCTGACCAGGGTGAGGCCGTCGGCACTGCCCTGCGACGAGAAGCAGTGGCGCAGTCGGGCTTGGGGCAGTTGGTCGAAGGTGCCGCCAAGAACGTTGGAGGCTGCACCGTAGCTGTTCAGGATGCGCCCCGATGACAGGCCGCAGGCCATCGTGTTCCACACACCCCCCGTCCGTATCGTGGTCGCGGCACCACAGTTGGCGATGCTGACCTGCTGGCCGGCAAAGCCGACGATGCCTCCGACGAAGTTGTCGCCCGTCAGCGTTCCGAAGCTGGCACAGCTGACGATGTCACAGTTTTCGGCGTAGCCCACAAGCCCGCCCACGCAGGCCGTTCCGGCCAGCGAGTTGCCGCTGTCGAAGATGAGGTTGGCTACGACGGCATGTGTCTGGATGGTGCCCTTTGCCACACCCACGAACCCCAGGCAGTCGATGCCCTGGAAGGTGTTGACAACGCCACGGATGCGGTGACCCCGGCCGTTGAGCACTCCCTGGAACGGATGGTCGGAGGTGCCCAGGGGAAGCATGGTAATATCCTTGGTGAATACGAGGTCGTTGTTGACGTTGATGCCGATGTTGCCGGAAACGCGGCCCATCGACACCATCTCGGCCAGTACGCGCATCTCGCCGGCATCGTTGATTTCGTAGACCGTTCCGTCGGCATTGCATCGCGGCATGTGCAGACGACACACGCTACAGGTGCCGTCGGCACTGAAGTCGTGGTCGCTGAGTTCGCCATCGTGGCTGATGTCCGTCTTCGGACAATATTTACATGCTCTCACCTTGCCCGTATTGCTCAAACAGCTGGACGTTCCTGTATCGTACTCTTCAAACACGTGATCCATCATCACAGGAGGCACTTCCACAATGCTGTCTTTTCCGCAGACGCTGCACGTGTATTTGGTTCTTCCCACTTCACCACAGATGGCTTCCTGCTGTAGCTGAACGATGCTGAAATCGTGGGCGTGAACGGACAGGTTGTCGATGCTCCCCACCATTCTGCACTCCGCAGCCGTAAAGGTGGCCTCGATGAAAACATTCTGGTCGCCGGACACATAGACTTCGTCAGACTGATAATAGATGCGGCTGTTGTCCTTATGGTGTATGGCCTTCTTCATTTTCTTGGCAGAGGTGCCCATTTTCACCGTGAACTCAATGCTGCCGTCCTCGGGAACCATCCCGCTCATGGCTATGGGGGTTATCTCGAGTGCCACCGAGTATTTCAGGCTGGCCACTTTTCCCTTGGGAACGCTGACTTTGAATCTGACGGTGGATTTGTCGTTACCGTCGCCGACGATTAGCGCGTTCTTGTCCCTGGCCTTGGTGAACCCTTGCCATTTCACATTGCTGACGGTGATGCCGTCGCTGGTCGTGCCCCCATCGTAGGGGAACTCCACCTTGACCTGCGCCGCTGCGGGGCAAATGAGGAATGAGAAATGTGAAATGAGAAATGCCACACACAGCAAGCCCCCCGTCATCGCGCCTGTATTTCTTTTTGCTCGTTTCATATCTTTCAATGCTTAATGCTCAATGTTCAATGTTCAATGTTCAATGTTCAATGTTCAATGTTCAATGCTTAATGCTTAATGCTTAATGCTTAATTAGTGCTGTGACGCTGCCTCGGGCAGTGCGGCGTCCGACCCGCTGCCACAGACGGCCTTCGTGACATTGCCCGACAGCGTGCCGCCATCGTTGGTGCCACAGATGCCTCCGGCATAGTCGCGCACGCCGCCCACCCAGACATTGCTGTCGGTGGTCGATCGGGAAATGGTGCCTCTGTTCAGCCCGCAGACACCTCCGATGTTCATGCCGCTGCCGATACTGCTCACCGTCGAGAACACGACATGACAGTCGTCGATGGTTCCCCGGTTGACACCCGCCACGCCACCGACATTGTCCCAGCCGCGCATGTTGCATCCGGCCACCGTCAGGTTCCTCACGGTGGCATCCTTGCCAACGGCCCCGAAGAGTCCGCGGCAGCCACAGCCAGCCACGGGCTCTTCCGTCTGTAGCATGCTGACGACGTGGCCTGCGCCGTCGAAGGTTCCCTGGTATGCCGTGCTGTCGGCCGTCCCGATGGGAGTCCACGGCATCCGTATCAGGCTGTCTGCCGTGAGGTCGTTGGCCAGTCGGACGTGCGTGTTGGGGCGACGGTTGTTCACGTAGTCGGCTATCCAGTACAGATGGCCGTAGTTCCTGACCACATAGACGCTGTCGGGGTCGGTCGCCAGTTTTTCCCTTTCGGGCTGCTGGAATGGGTGCATGCAGTTGTTGCGTGTGCAGATGCCGTACGCGTCGTAGCTGTGTCCCACGCCAGGCTCCTCGAAGCATGCCTGGTGGTAGCACTGCTTGCAGCGGTATTCCACCACGACGTGCTCGCAGTCGCTTTTCGTTTCGAAACGGTTGTCGCCGAAGTCATGGCTGACCTTCTTGAGGAATCCGCAGTCACCACAATAAATCATGTGGTAACGCTCGTCGACGGGTATCTGGTCCTTGCCGAAATTCGCATGGTCAGCTTCCTCGATATAGTCGCACGTCAGACATTGCCTGGTGTGCTTTTCCTTGTCGGACACAAACGTAGCCCACTTGTGCGCTTCGTATACAGTCTGTCCGCAGTCGATACATTTCTTGTAGTGCGATTTCCGCTTGTCGCCCACCGTGTCGGTGGCTGGAATCTGCGACCATTCGTCGTGACCGTAGAACTGTGGGAAGCGGTGTGGCTCCACCGTCGTGATGCCGCACTGGTCGAGGTCGCAATAGCGCTCATGGCTGTTGATGTCGTGCGTCGCCAGGGGTCTGAACTTCGGCTGATGGGTGTGCCAACGGAAGAGGAGGTAGCGTCCGCCTCCGGCATGAGGGCCGCTGAGCGTGGCATCCGAAGGAACGCTCTTCGGCTTGGTGGTAAGTACCTCTGCCGACTTGAGCACCTGCCTGCTGAAGTCACCGTTGCCGGTACGGGTTACATAGACATGGGGCTGACCCGTATAGGCACCGCCGTAAACACCATAGTCGCGTCCGTTGAGCCCGCCCCTGTAGTCTTTCTTATAATGCTCACCCGTCTCTTGGTAGAAATTCGCAGGGGTGTATGAATTACCGTTGTGCCTGAACGGCAGTCCGTAGTCGTCCCTCTTTTCTACTGTCACACCGGTGATGTAGTTTTGCTTTTCGGTCCCTCTTTTGAAAAGGGTAAACACATAGCCTCCCCCCTTGCCCTTGCGGAAGTCACGGTCCAGCTTGTCCTTACCGTCAGCGCCCTCGTAGCCTACGGCATGGTCGTCCAGGTCCTTTGCATAATGGATGGCAATGACTTTTATCTCCGTCAGCAACCCCTGCGCTACTGCGGGGCAAATGAGGAATGAGAAATGAGAAATGAGAAATGCCGCACACAGCATCCGCATCTCCATTGGTATCATCCCGATCTCCTTCCTGTCAGATTGGTTCGTTCTCATAGTCGCTATGCTGTTTTGGCTACCAATGGCGGTAGCAGATTTTTTCGCTTTTTCAATGTTCAATGTTCAATGTTCAATGTTCAATGTTCACTTTTGCCTTACATGTGCTTGAAGTCCTTTCTGCGTATCAGCAGCGTCTGTCCTACTTTCTCTCGGGGCATCGCCGTGACAAAGGCGTTTTTAGGTTCCAGCCGGAAGACGTTATACTGGTTCGCACTGTTGTCGGAAATGATAAAACGCTTGTAGCTGAAGAAGGACGGCACGTCGCTGTCTTCGATGCGGTCGGCTGCGAACACTTCTCCTGAGTGGTACATGAAGCGTACGATTTCGTTGACCTTTGCCGTATCGGTGGTGGTATAGCCCACGGGGACATCCTTCAGCAGGGTGCGTATGGAGTTCTGCGCCGACGTGTCGTCGCCGGTGCCGGCCATGACGCCCTGGTGCAGATAGTATGGTCCTATCTTCATGTTCGACACGCAGGTGTCGTTCCACATGTAAAGCGCTGCCCTGCTGACGCTGACGTCGGAGGTGTAGTGCCCGATGCTGTCGGACGGCGTGATGTCGATGTCGCCGTTGTTGTAGTAGATGTAGTCGTCGTAGTTCAGTCGCACCAGCGGCGTGACGCAGGCCTTCGCCTTCTTCTCAGCTCCCTCCAGATACTGCCACGTAATGGTGAACAGGCTGTCGTCGCTCTGGCGGCGCCCCAGGCCCTCACGCCCCATCTTGCCGCAAAGTGCTGGATAGAATACCGTATATTCAACGTTGTGGACATATTCGTTGAGTATTTCACCGATTACCTCATGGCTGGCTACGACCTTGTTGGTGACGGAGCGGTCAGGGAGCCTGAGTGCCGACGTCGGTATCTTGGCAAAAATCTTATTCCCTGCACGGGGCATGACATTCGTCTCGTAGGTGATGTGCTTGCCCACCAGCAGGTTGTAGAGTACGGCGACGCTATGGTCGGTAATCAGGTCGGAGATGGGAGCCACCTTGATTTCCACCAGTTCTACATTGCTGCCTTCCTTGTCGCCTGGGGTAAACTTGAGCGACTTGAACCATTCGTCAACCACCTTGCTCTTCAGTGCCATGTCGTCGCTGTCGTGCAGACCCGACAACTGCAGGGCGAGCGTGCTGTTGCCGCCAAGGGCCTCGATGTGGGTCTCGCGGTCGGTCTGCGTGTTGACAACCCAGTCTTGCCGTTCCGTTCCGTTGGCCGTTCCGATGCTGTAGAGGAACGATGCACTGGCCTGTTGCTCTACCGAGTTGCGGGAGTCGGCCACGTGGCGCTTCATGGTGGTGGTGAACTTCAGCTTGCCGCCCAGCCTTGCGTGATAGACGATGTGCGTGCCGTAGGTCTGCAGCATGTTCTGGAGTATGCGGATGGCCTCGGTGTTGTCGCCCTTGTCTATGGCTTCCCTGGCCAGCCGCTGGTAACGGAGGAATCCCGGAGAAAGAGCTTCGGGATGCTCACGGGCGATGTGGTACAGGTCGTAGGGTTCCAGGTGGCGTGACGCCAGGGTCAGACCGTCGTGAATGGTACAGAAGGCGTATTCGTTGCTCACCATGTCGGTCGTGTTGAAGGTGGTCTTCACCTCGCCCTGGAAGAGGAGGAGATCGGTCTTCACCGAGGCTTTGGCCGTGAGCTTCTGGCAGATGGTCGTGGCGTCGGTGCCACTGTACACGTGATGGTAGGACGACGGAGAAACGTCGTCGACGATGGTTGCAGAGCCGTGCTGCCGGTCGAACTGCTGGATATACGACAGGTCGATGACGCGGTCGCGCACCTCGTCGTAGTCGCTGTACTTTCCGGTGCCGTTATAGCCGTAACCCACACCGTAGCTGCGATACAGGTCGCCTATGTACTGCTGGCGTTGTGCCGCATGCACCCGCCTCCAGTGGCTCTCGCTGTAGGTGCCGTTTGCATGCTCTGGCTCGTATTCCCCGACCAGCGTCAGCAGATCGTCCTCGCTGGTACAGGACGAGAGAAGCAAAAGGGTAAAAAGGGCAAAAAG
>JAEEGG010005110.1_pt1 | contig 31413 bp, 32 predicted proteins | sample 9134161 | NCBI WGS metagenome assembly JAEEGG01 (sample SAMN16246543, study PRJNA631951) | gut metagenome | biome: gut microbiome; feature: rumen; material: CR-attached | host: Bos | place: Iran: Karaj | collected 2018-10
TCGGACAGTACGTTTTCACTCAGATAGCCAGCTTTCTTCCAAAGAGGTATTTCGAACGCCTTGTGGCCAAGTCCAGCGACAGGACAAAGAACTGGACTCCTTCTCCCTGGAGCCAGCTTCTCGTCCTAAATAGTCATGGGGACAGGTACCTGGGTACATGTAGTCATGGGGACATGTACCTCGGTATGGGTATCTGGGTATGCGACAACTAAAAGAACAATTACGATTATGGACGAGAAGAAAGAAAAGCAAGTGCTCAATAATGAGCCCGATGAGACCGTAGTGATGAAACAGGAGCTCAGCGAAGAGGAGCTTGACCAGGCTACGGGAGGAGCACCTTTTAATTGCCAAGAACACTCCTCTACCCGTCTTCCCCCACCCAAAATCCTACCTTATTAGACACGATCCGCTTCCGCGGAGAAAAGGCGTGTCAAGATTTTTCCAACAGACCATTAGAAGGAGATTTTGCGGGATTACTAGGAAAAAACAATTCCCATACTAGGGAAAAATTGCTGCCTAGTATAGGAGAAAAAACACCCCAACTGACGACCTTTCGGAATGTAAAGATTATTCACAAGAAGTACACAAGGTGCCGTACACAAGGTGCCTGTCCCCTTGTGCATTCGCACCTGAAAGACAGGAATCTGACAAATCTGACAAATGACAGCGTCAGATTTTGCAGAGGGGACTTAACGTAAAAAGATGAAAATCAAAGCATATTATATATAATATAAATATTATATATAATATGAACTTATAACGAGGTTTTTGAAGCACGGATTTTTTAATTGTCATTTGTCATAATTGTCAGAAATTGGCTTGGGAGTCTGAGAAAAAAGCACTATCTTTGCAGGCAGAAAAAACAGAAGGACGATGAACAGCAAGATTTTGAAACTCGATGCTCCCTACAACGTGATCTACGCTGGGGGCAAGATAGGCCGCCATATAGCCACACTGATCACCTGGGACGACGACCCTGACGGAGGGGCTGAGGTGATGGAGGCACGACAGTACCCGATCATCGACCAGGGTGAGGAATTCCCTGCCGGCACACTCGTGACAGATGCCGAGCTGGAGGACTGCCGCACGCTCTGCACCATCAGCACGAAAACCGGGTTGACAGGCACAAACCTCTACTGGGTGGCCAAAATTATCGAGTACGACTTCCAACAGCTGGAGCCTGCAGGGGCTGAATACATCCTGGAGCGCATGAAACTGCTCGACTGCGTCGTGAAACTTCCCGAGACGGAAATAAAGGATGAGGACGGCCATGTGGTGAAGGATGAAGACGGCAATCCCGAAATGAGAGTCATATATGAATATCAGGCTTCGCTGAACATTTTCCCTTCCAAGGGAGGCTGGGACAAGAACGAAGAATATGTCGTGAAGAGCAATCGGTACTGTGGGTTCTACTTCGAGTCGTCGGGCACGGAGGATGAGATTTATAACGACCTGGAATATCAGTTGTCAGTCTACAGAAGCATGCTGCTCGATGACATCGGCAGCATTGAGTTCTCGACTGGCGACGGCTTGCTTTCAAACGTGATCAACCGTCTGAACAAGTCGCAGGGCATTGAGACAAACTACATTGACGTGATTTGATGAAGGAGTACCAACAGATGGAGGAAGAATACAGCATCTCTCTGACCGAAATCGTCAGCTATGCCCTGGCGCAGACTACCCCAGCCCGCCGCAAGCCGTTCGTAGACATCATCAACTGGTGGGCAGAGCACGGCGGCGACAAGGTAGCAGCTCATCTGGCTATCAACGAGATACGAGAGGAGCGGGTGATCAATGCCAATAATCTGCCCAAGGATTTCTTTCGGAGATACCGCCAGCCGGATATAGCCCAGCAGCTGATAGAGATCATCCAGAAGATCGACGGCATCATCACCAATAAAACCGAGAACTGGACTTGGGCTCACGTGATGAAGGTGATGCTCGACGAGGGTATCATCATGAAGATGACGCAGAACAAGTTTGACGGCATCATCTCTGCCATGATTCCCGGAAAGGGTCCCGACACTGTCAGAAAGAGCGGCGACTACAGCATCATCAAGAAAGACGACGCGTGGACATCGTGGACCAAGAACACCCTGATCAATCAGCAAGAAGCCCAGGACAGAGCCATCTGCAACATGATCGCCGTCGAGTTCCAGCCCATCCTCGACCGCAAGATCCTGCTCGATTACTAGAACTCACTGGGCCAACAATCTTCCAAAACATCGGCGGAGAATTCCAACTATTTTCCGACTTTTTCCAACTTTTTGCCAACTCTTTTCCGACAACGAGTAAGAGCGGCAAAAGCCTTGGTTTACCTTATTATTATTAGTAACTTTGCGGTGACAATTTTTAATATTCACTTACAAAGTTTTTGTTTTATGAAAAATGTATTATTGAGAAAGCGATTCATCGCAATGAATCCGAAGGTAGGTGCCAAAAACATGGCACAAGTGTTTAACAAGACGCTCGGAGATTACTTCAGCGTCACAGAGAACGAGGAAGTAAGGAACCTCGTAGGCAGCATCCGCTCGGCCAAGAGCCAGGATGATCGCCGCAAACTGAAAGGCCAGTTGCCCTATCGCTGTCCTCACTATCGTGAGTTCAAGAACGGGCGCCGATGCCAGGCCTGCATCATCCCAGAGGCCTTCACTTGGCAGACTTGTGTCGACATCGATGACATCAGCCAGGTTGAAGGAGCCCTCTCTCGCGCGTACCTTCTTAATAACAAGGAGGGTGAGTGGCAGGGCAAGCTGCTCCACGCAGAGCGTTCGGCCTCCGGCAAGCTGCATCTTGACATTCGCATCCCGGTAGGCATGACCATCCGCGAGGCTCAGGAGGCTTACACGAAAGCACTGGGCATCAGCTTCGATGAAGACTGCTGCTCGCCCGAGCGCATGATCTACATTACGGATGCCGACTCTCAGCTCTACACCAGCGACGACTGGTATGCAGAACTGTCAGAGGAGGAAGTGGAGACTCGGCGCAAGGCCTATCGCAACCGTGGGCTCGACATCGATGGACGTGAGCTGGCTGACCAAGTGACTGCCCAGACCACTCCAACTGCCGACACCACTGCCGACAGGAAAGAGGCTTACCCTCAGGACTACATGGGCATCCCCTACCCCTACATCGTTGAGGAGTTGGCCGATCAGTTGGGAGGCACACCAGAGCACGGCAATCGCAACCCGTTCATCTTCACAATGGCCTGCCATCTGCGCCACATCTGCAACGATGACCCTCAGTGGATTCGTCAGATTCTGCCCAACTACGGTGAGGCTCAGGATCGTGTGAACGCCACCATCGAGAGTGCCTGCCGTCGCAATCAGTCGAAGACCACGCCTCTGAAGGTGAAGAATGCCATCACACTGGCACGCAAGCGTGTGAACATCGAGAACGGTATGGATGAAGAGTCGATGATGCGCCAGCCGAGGATGTCGGGCCGTCTGCCAGGCCCCGTTCGCCTGATCACCTCGAAGGCTCCCAAGGGTTATTGGCCAGCCATCGCCAACACCACATTTGCGGCCTATGCCACCTATACGGGAGGCGTGAAGGCCGAGTACTGGAACGGCACGCTGATCGAGCTCACCCAGGAGCATCTGCTCATAGGTCCGATGTCGGTAGGAAAGTCGAGCATCAAGGAGCCCATCAAGCACATCCTCAAGCCGATTATCGAGAAGGACAAGATTTCTCGAGCCAAGGAAAAGGACTGGGCAGAAGAGTACAACACGAAGGGTGCCAACAAAGACAAGAAAGAGCGCCCGAAGGACATCTGCAAGCAGGTGGTAGACTCGGACATGACCAATGCCGCCTTTGCCCAGATACTCGAGGATGCCGAGCGTGCAGGCGACAAGGCCATCTTTGTCATCATGGACGAGCTGGAGCAGCTGAAGAAGCTGGCAGGCGGCTCAACCTCAGAGGTGACAGAGATTCTGCGCCGTGACTTTGATACCGATGTCTACGGTCAGGAACGTGTGGGCACTCAGTCGGTGAAGGCACGAGCCATGATGCGCATGAACATCGTCATGTCTACCACACCCAACACGGCAAAGATGTTTCTTGGCAACAACATCGACAATGGTACGCTGTCACGTCTGAGCCTGTCGACCATCGTGAAAGAGGATGTGGATCGCCGCCCCATGTTCAAACGCTACGATGAAGCCTTCGACAAGAAGCTGGCCGTCTATCAGGCACGCCTCGAGAATGCCAAGGGCATCATCGACTGTCAGCAGGCTAAGAATCTGGCATTGGCACTACTCGACCGTGGTGAGGAGCGTGCGCTGATGATGGGTAATGAGAGTTATCAGCAGCTGTCGTATCGAGCCGTAGAGATAGCCTTCCGAAAGAGTATCCTGCTCTACATCATGAACGGGATGAAGTGGACGAAGGAGATCGAGGATTTCATCATCTGGTCGTTCGATTACGATATGTGGGTGAAGATGTGTCTGTTAGGCGAAGAACTCACCACCAAACTTGAGCGCGACAACCGCATCATGAAACCAGGTGTATCGTGTCTTCTGGAGCAACTTGGCGACTCATTCACACGACCGGAATTCGAGATTCTCTACAAAGCCCAGTGCAGTTCGACAGTCGACTTCAGGAAATCTGCCAGTAACCTGCTCTCGCAGTGGAAGAAGCGCGGATGGATTGAAGAAGACAAGGGTCAGAAGATATTCTATAAATCGGAGACCTACTATCAGAAACATGCAGCCTGAAAAATCTGACAATTCTGACAAATGACAAGGTCAGATTTCGCACGGGAGTATGAGTATCGCACAATGGGGACTGTCCTTGTTGTGCGATTTTTGCCAATGACACAAGCAGCGATGAAAGGCACATTCGGGTGAATTTTATCGACGAAAAGCAATCGATTGCGCATAAAAAAGTGTTAACATTTGATAAATTTCGCATTTGTGCGGGCACACAGTCCAATTTAGTAAAAATAAGTGAAGAAAAGTTTGGTGGGAATGAAAAATTGGAGTACCTTTGCAGCCGTTATCCTGAAAACAATCTTTTTACCTTAGAAACTAGTACCTATTGAAGATATAGAGCGATCGCTTGCGAAAGTCATCGCTTTATTTTTTACCCTTGTCCCAAATGTTAAACTTTCCTAAAACATATCATAAAGCATAAAGCTTAAAGCTTAATTCTCAAAGATAATTCGTACCTTTGCAGCCCGATTAGAGTCCGCAGGGGCAGAATGAAGCGTGTACGGACGTGCACCGCCTGGCGGAAAAATCCCTTTAATACAAACAAAAAGCAAAATGTACGCAATTGTAGAGATTCAGGGTCAGCAGTTCAAGGCCGAAGAGGGCAAGAAGCTCTTCGTGCATCACATCAAGGATGCCGAGCAGGGCAAGACTGTTGAATTTGACAAGGTGCTGCTCGTAGATGCTGACGGTGCAGTGAAGGTTGGTGCTCCGACCGTTGATGGAGCAAAAGTAGTGTGTGAGGTAGTTGAACCGCTGGTGAAGGGTGACAAGGTCATCGTCTTCAAGATGAAGCGCCGCAAGGACAGCCGTAAGAAGAACGGTCATCGTGAGCAGTTCACTCAGTTAGAAATCAAGTCAGTAATCGCTTAAACCGTAGGAGGACAGACATTATGGCACATAAAAAAGGTGTAGGTAGTTCTAAGAACGGCCGTGAGTCAGCAGCTCAGCGACTTGGTGTGAAGATTTTCGGTGGTCAGAAGTGCTTGGCTGGTAACATCATCGTTCGCCAGCGCGGTACAAAGCACAACCCCGGTAACAATGTGGCAATCGGTAAGGATGACACGCTGTTTGCACTCGTTGACGGAACAGTACAGTTCCACAAGGGCAAGCGCGACAAGAGTGTCGTATCCGTGATTCCCGAGAACTAAAAAGAAAATACTTATTCCAAACAAACAACAGAGTCCTTCTCTCCTATGGAGAGAGGGATTTCTGCTTTTTGGGGGGAGACAAGGAGACAGGGAGACAGGGAGTTCTTAAAAAAACGCCCTATTCTTTTGGTGTTTTCCCCAAAAATACGTAATTTTGCACCTTAGAAACTGAATTCAACAAATAAATACGTATTTAAGATGTTAACACTCAAACTTATCAATGAGGAAACCGAGCGCGTGATCCGTGGCCTGGAGAAGAAACACTTCCCCCATGCGAAAGAAGCCATCGACCAAGTACTCGCAGTAGACAAGAAACGCCGCGAGGCACAGCAGGAACTAGACAAGAGCCTGAACGAGCAGAAACAGCTCTCAGGCCAGATCGGCCGTCTGATGAAGGAAGGCAAGAAGGACGAAGCCGAGCAGGTGAAGCAGCAGGTGGCCGCCCTGAAGGAGAAATCAAAGGAACTCGACGACACGATGGCCAATGCCCAGGAGGAAATGACCACCCTGCTCTGTCAGATTCCTAATATCCCCTACGACGAAGTGCCCGAGGGCAAGGCCGCCGAAGACAACCGCGTGGTGAAGTCGAACCTGAAGGAATGCACCCCAGAGGATACTGTGGGCAACTGGGACGTGAACCCCTCGCTGGGTCTTGAGAATCCCCTGCCCCACTGGGAGCTCGCCAAGAAATACAACCTCATCGACTTCGACCTCGGTGTGAAGATCACAGGTGCCGGATTCCCCGTCTATATCGGCAAGGGTGCACAGCTGCAGCGGGCACTCATCAACTTCTTCCTCGCAGAGGCCAACAAGGCCGGCTACACGGAGATCATGCCTCCGACGGTGGTGAATGCCGCCTCTGGTTATGGCACGGGGCAGCTGCCTGACAAGGAAGGACAGATGTATCACTGCGAGGTGGATGACTTCTATCTGATCCCAACAGCCGAGGTGCCCGTCACCAATATCTATCGCGACGTGATCCTCGACGAGAAGGATCTGCCCATCAAGAACTGTGCCTACACGGAGTGTTTCCGCAGAGAGGCAGGAAGCTATGGTAAGGATGTTCGTGGCTTGAACCGCCTGCATGAGTTCTCGAAGATTGAGATCGTGCGCATCGACAAGCCTGAGCACTCGAAGGAGAGCCACAAGGAGATGCTCGCCCATGTAGAGGGCTTGCTGAAGAAGCTGGAGCTCCCCTACAGAATTCTGCTGTTATGCGGTGGAGATCAGAGCTTTACGAGCGCCATTTGCTACGACTTCGAGGTGTACTCGGAGGCTCAGGGTCGTTGGCTCGAGGTATCGTCGGTATCAAACTTCGACACCTATCAGGCCAACCGTCTGAAGTGCCGTTATCGTCCTGAGGGCAGCAAGAAGCCCGAGCTCTGTCACACGCTGAACGGCTCGGCCCTCGCCCTGCCGCGCATCGTGGCCGCCCTGCTGGAGAACAACCAGACGGAGAATGGCATCAAGATTCCTGCTGCTCTTGTTCCATACATGGGTTGCGACATGATAGATTGATAATTGAAAGCTAAACAAATATGAACAAGATTGTAAGAAAAGAGCAGTTCTCTGAGAAGGTTTTCCTTTTTGAGATTGAGGCTCCGCTGATTGCGAAGAGCCGTAAAGCTGGTAACTTCGTTATCGTGCGCGTAGGCAAGAAAGGTGAGCGCATGCCGCTGACCATCGCTGGTGCAGACATCGAGAAAGGCACCATCACTCTGGTCGTTCAGATGGTGGGTCTGTCGTCGAAGAAACTCTGTGCCCTCAACGAAGGCGACTATGTGACTGACGTGGTTGGCCCGCTGGGTAATCCCACGAAGATTGAGAAATATGGTACGGTGGTCTGTGCAGGTGGCGGACTCGGTGTGGCTCCCATGCTGCCGATCATCCAGGCACTGAAGGCTGCCGGCAACCGGGTTTTAAGCGTGATGGCTGGTCGCTCGAAGGATCTCATCATCCTCGAGGACAAGGTTCGCGAGAGCTCTGACGAGGTGATCATCATGACCGATGACGGAAGCTACGGCGAAAAGGGCGTTGTGACCGTCGGTATGGAGAAGTTCTTCGAGCAGGAGCACGTCGACAAGGTGTTCGCCATTGGCCCTCCCATCATGATGAAGTTCTCGAACCTCACGGCTCAGAAGCACGGCATCCCCTGCGAAGTATCTCTGAATACCATCATGGTCGATGGTACAGGTATGTGTGGTGCCTGCCGACTGACGATTGGTGGCAAGACAAAGTTCGTCTGCATCGATGGTCCTGAGTTCGACGGCGCATTGGTCGATTGGGACGAGATGTTCAAGCGCATGGGCACCTTCAAGCGCGAGGAGCAGGAAGAGCTGGCTCACTACGAGGAGCACCTGGATTCTGTATCTGCATGTGACGATGCCATCGTCACAACCACCACAGATGTGGTGATGGATTCAGATCCTACCAACGACACGATTGAGGTGCTGACCGATCGCGACGCTGAGTGGCGTAAGGAACTGCGTGCTTCGATGAAGCCCAAGGAGCGCACACAGATTGAGCGCGTCATCATGCCAGAGCTCGACCCCGTCTATCGTGCTACCACCCGCCTGGAGGAGGTAAATATCGGACTGACCAAGGAGATGGCGATGACAGAGGCCAAGCGTTGTCTCGACTGCGCCAAGCCAAGTTGCGTAGAAGGTTGTCCTGTGAATATCAATATCCCGTCGTTCATCAAGAACATCGAGCGTGGCCAGTTCCTGGCAGCTGCCAAGGTGCTGAAGAACACCTCTGCCCTACCTGCTGTCTGCGGTCGTGTCTGTCCGCAGGAGAAGCAGTGCGAGAGCAAGTGTATCCACCTAAAGATGAACGAGCCCGCTGTGGCTATCGGCTATCTGGAGCGCTTTGCTGCCGACTTCGAGCGCGAGAGCGGTAATATCTCACTGCCTGAGATTGCACCTGCCAACGGCATCAAGATTGCCGTCGTGGGTTCAGGTCCTGCCGGATTGTCGTTCGCTGGCGATATGGTGAAACTCGGCTATGACGTCTATGTCTTCGAGGCCCTGCACGAGATCGGTGGTGTGCTGAAGTATGGTATCCCCGAGTTCCGTCTGCCGAATAAGATCGTCGACGTGGAAATCGAGAACCTCGCTAAGATGGGCGTTCACTTCCAGACCGACGTGATTGTGGGTAAGACCATCAGCGTAGAACAGCTGGAGGCACAAGGCTTCAAGGGCATCTTCGTAGGCTCTGGCGCTGGCCTGCCTAACTTCATGAATATTCCTGGTGAGAACTCCATCAACATCATGTCGTCGAACGAGTATCTGACCCGTGTGAACCTGATGGACGCTGCCAACCCGAAGACCGATACCCCATTGAACCCAGCCAAGAGCGTGCTCGTGGTGGGTGGTGGTAACACCGCTATGGACTCTTGCCGTACGGCTAAGCGTCTGGGTGCTGAGGTGACCCTCGTCTATCGTCGTTCAGAGGTCGAGATGCCCGCCCGTCTGGAGGAGGTGAAGCACGCCAAGGAGGAAGGCATCAACTTCCTGACCCTCCACAATCCCATCAAGTACATCGCCGACGAGACAGGTGCCGTGAAGCAGGCCGTACTGCAGGTGATGGAGCTTGGCGAGCCTGATGCTTCAGGTCGTCGCAGCCCTGTACCCGTTGAGGGTAAGACTGTCACGCTTGATGTCGATCAGGTGATTGTGGCTGTTGGCGTATCACCCAACCCGCTCGTGCCGAAGTCTATTCAAGGTTTGGAGCTTGGCCGTAAGAACACGATAGCAGTCAGTGAGGAGATGCAGTCGTCTCGCGCTGAGATCTTCGCTGGTGGCGACATCGTGCGAGGTGGTGCTACGGTGATTCTCGCTATGGGCGACGGTCGCCGTGCTGCCCTGAATATGGACAAGCACCTGAGGAAGCTTTAGGCTTTATGATTTCCTCAGAAGCGGATACAATGAGCCGTCGCCTGGAGAAGAGGCTGAACGAGCGTTTTGTCAAGGCGATGGCTACTTATCATCTGATTGAAGATGAAGACCGTATCCTCGTGGGACTCTCTGGCGGCAAGGACTCGCTCCTGCTGCTCGAACTCTTAGCGAAGCGCGCCAAGATCCTGCACCCACGATTTGAGGTCGAGGCCCTGCACGTAAGGATGGAGAACATCCATTATGAGAGCGACACCAGCTATCTGCAGCAATTCTGCGATGAGCTGGGCGTTCCCTTTCACGTAAGGACCACCCGCTTCGAGGTTGAGCCAGCTGCTGAGCAGGCTGCTGTGCCACAGCAGCAGCATACAGAGACCTCCGCCCGCCTCCGCCGTCAGAAGCAACCCTGTTTCCTCTGTTCGTGGATGCGCCGCAAAGAGATGTTCAATCACGCCCAGGAACTCGGCTGCAATAAGATCGCCTTAGGCCACCATCAGGACGACCTGATCCATACAGCCCTGATGAACCTCACGTTCCAAGGGCGCTTCGACACAATGCCAGCCCGACTGAAGATGCGCAAGATGCCGCTCACGATTATCCGTCCGCTCTGCCTGATTCAGGAGGAAGACATCAAGGCCTACACAGAGATGCAGGGCTATCAGAAACAGCAAAAGCTCTGTCCCTACGAGACCAACTCGCATCGCACAGACATCAAAAGCCTCTACGACAACATCGAGCAAATGAATCCTGAGGCCCGATATAGCATCTGGAGAGCCCTCGAACATGACAACAAACTTACCGAAGAATAAAGAAAATGATGGACTATAGAAAGATCTCCCTTCTCGCATTAGCACTGCTGCTGCCGCTCTCGCTGAGTGCGCAGAAGAAAAAGAAGCGTGTCATCAAGAAGCCCGTCATCGAAGAACCGCAGGAGGATCCACGTATTACCAACATGCGTGAGATGACCCAGCAGATTATTATCATTGACAGCATCGTCACAGACAAAGACCAGTTTCTTGACCAAATACGTCTCTCATCCGAAGCAGGCTCCATCATGACCGCCAAGTCGTTCTTCGGCAGAGAAGACAGCACCTGCGTCTTCCTCAATGAGATGGGCAACAAGCTCTACTTCAGCCAACCAGACGAGAACCTGCGGCAACAACTCTTCACGGCCGACAAACTGGGCAGTGAGTGGAGTCGTCCAATTGCTCTTCAGGGTATCTGCGAAGGAATCAGCGAGACAGCCTACCCCTTCATGATGTCCGACGGCATCACCTTCTACTTTGCAGGCAAGGGCGAAGAGAGCATCGGAGGCTACGACATCTTCCTGACCCGCTACGACTCGAGAAGCGGCAGTTTCTTCAAGCCCGAGAACATCGGTATGCCTTTCAACTCTGAGGCCAACGACTACCTCTATGCCGTCGATGAGCAGAACAATATCGGCTATTTCGTCAGCGACCGCCGTCAGCCTGAAGGGAAAGTGTGCGTCTACATCTTCATCCCCTCTGAGATTCGCAAGACATACGATCCTGCCATCTATACGGAACAGCAGATACGCGACTTTGCCAACATCACCCGCATTGCCGACACCTGGGGAAAAGGCACGGAACGAAAGGCTGCCCTCACACGGCTGAAGAACATTGGGAAATCACCCTCAGCTGCTCAGAGCCATTCTTCAGCAAATGGCACCAGTCAGCTACTGGTCATCAACGATGCCCTCACCTACTCTAAGGCTAGCGACTTCAAGTCGAAGAATGCTGCCGCCCTCTACACCAAGCTTGTGAATGCCCGCAACCAGCTCAACATGCTCAACACGGAGCTCGAACATGCCCGTGACGATTACGCTAAGGCCAGCGCTACAGAACGGTCTGGACTCAGCAAGGAGATACTGAAGGCCGAGAAGGAAGTGCTGCAACTCAACGAGCGCATCCGCTCGCTCGAGAAGGAGGCCAGAAACACAGAAATCAAAGTCATCAACAACAAACAATAAGTCTATGAGTAAGAAACGTTTTCCCGAATCCGAACTGATTATCAATGCCGATGGCTCATGTTTCCATCTGCATCTGAAGCCAGAGCAGCTGGCCGACAAGGTTATCCTCGTTGGCGACCCTGCACGTGTTGACACCGTTGCTGCACATTTCGACTCGAAAGAGTGCGAGGTCAGCAGCCGTGAGTTCCACACCATCACTGGTATGTATAAAGGCAAGCGCATCACGGTGCAAAGTCACGGTATCGGCTGCGACAACATCGACATCGTGGTCAACGAGCTCGATACGCTGGCCAACATCGACTACCAGACGCGTGAGGAGAAAGACGAGCATCGCACACTGACGATGGTGCGCATCGGTACCTGCGGCGGTCTCCAGCCCTTCACACCTACGGGTTCTTTCATCGCCTCAGTCAAGAGCCTCGGCTTCGATGGCCTGCTAAACTACTATGCCGGCCGTAATCTGGTGTGCGACTTACAGCTCGAAGAAGCTTTCAAACAGCACATGTCGTGGGATCCCATCAAAGGTGCGCCTTACGTATCTGTGGCTGATGCAGAGCTGATTGATCAGATTGCCGCAGATGATATGGTTCGTGGCTATACGATTTCTTGTGGCGGCTTCTATGGGCCTCAGGGTCGTGTGCTCCGTGCCGACATTGCTGATCCCAAGCAGAACGAAAAGATCGAGGCTTTCGAGTACGAGGGCATGAAGATCTGCAACTTCGAGATGGAATCGTCAGCTGTAGCAGGTATGGCCTCACTACTGGGACATCGTGCTATGACCTGCTGTATGGTCATCGCCAACCGCTACACCACTGAAATGAACACCGAGTACAAGAACTCTATCGACACCCTTATCGAGAAGGTACTCGATCGCATCTAATGGTCAATGTTCAATGGTCAATGAATGATACCATCTGTGCCCTTGCTACCGCTCCAGGTGGCGCTATTGGAATCATAAGAATCTCAGGCCCTCAGTCGCTTGAGATTCTTTCTCGCGTGTTCACCAAGGATCTGTCACAGGCCCAGCCCAATACCATCCACTATGGCCACATCAAGAACGGAGCCCAGATCATCGACGAAGTGATGGTGAGCCTATACCGATCGCCACACTCCTATACAGGCGAAGACAGCGTGGAAATCTCCTGTCACGGTTCGCGCTATATATTAAATAAGGTATTGGAACTGCTGATATCCAACGGCTGTCGGATGGCAAATCCTGGCGAATACACCATGCGCGCATACCTCAACGGGAAGATGGATCTCTCACAAGCCGAAGCCGTAGCCGACCTGATAGCCTCATCCAACAAAACCACCCATCAGATGGCTATGTCTCAGCTACGGGGAAACTTCTCATCACAACTCACACAACTAAGAGAGAAATTGCTAAAGCTCACCTCCTTATTGGAACTCGAGCTCGACTTCTCCGACCATGAAGACCTTGAATTCGCAGACCGCAGCGAGCTATTAGAACTTGCCAAAACTATTGACAAACATATCACTCGCCTTATCCGTTCCTTCGAGACAGGACAGGCTCTCAAGCAAGGCATTCCGGTAGCCATCGTGGGCAAAACCAACGTAGGAAAATCCACTCTTCTGAATGCCCTCCTGAAGGATGATCGCGCCATAGTCTCAGACGTTCACGGTACTACCCGTGACACCATTGAAGACACGATCGACATCAACGGCATCACCTTCCGCTTCATCGATACAGCCGGTATCCGTCAAACCTCTGACAAAGTGGAGCAAATAGGAATCAGCCGCACCTATGCAGCCATCGGGAAAGCACGTATCGTACTCTGGATCCTCGATGCTGAACCCAGCAAAGAAGAACTTGAAGAAATGCAAGAGCGTTGCAAGGATAAATCGTTGATAATCATCGTCAACAAGATAGACAAAATATCAGAATCATCCGCCCAAGAACTATCCTCTCACCTCTCACCTCTCACCACTCACCTCTTAACCATCAGCGCCAAGTATGGTACGAACCTGACGGAACTGGAATCATCCATCTTCCAGGCAACTAACATCCCGACCCTTACAGAATCAGACGTCATCGTGACAAGCATCCGTCATTACGATTCTCTGACTCATGCCCATGAACATCTGGAGCGCGTCATCGACGGTCTCACTCCCTCACATGCAGGAGAGGGCTATGGAGAGATCACTCCTCCAGACCTCCTTTCAGAAGACCTCCGCCTCACCCTCGACGCCCTCTCGGAAATCACAGGTGGCCAGATCACCCCCAATGAAGTACTTGGAAATATCTTTAAGAATTTCTGCGTGGGAAAGTGAAGTTCCATTTTTCAAGTGAAAAGAAAAGCCAAAAATAAGCAAAAGAAAGGAAAGAAAAAGCCTTATTTTACAGGTATTTGCGCTTGAAATGTTAAATTTTCATTTATTTTCTCACTTTTCTCTTATTTTATTCTTTTTTGTTACTTTTTTGTTGTTACTTTGTGACCTGAAAGCGATAAGTCACAAAATTGTGTTACTCAAAGAAAAAAAAGATGAGATCTATGGGAAGTAAATCAAAAAAGGAACCAGTCAGACTTAGGGAGAGGATCCTTAAAGATGGCAGCATTAGCCTCTACCTTGACATCTATAGGGATGGAAAGAGAGAGTATGAATTTCTGAAACTTTACCTGGTAAAAGCCACTACACCTGTAGAGAAAGAGCAAAACAGGCAGACTTTGGCAACAGCCCAGGCTATCAAAGCCAAAAGGCAGATCGAGATCCAGAATGGTGAATATGGTTTTACAAAACAATTCAAGATCGACACACCATTCCTTTCCTACTACAGGAAAATGTGTGAAGAGAGGCACGGTAAGCCTGACAGCCTGGGGAACTGGGGGAACTGGCACAGCTGCTTGAAACACCTGGAAAGGTACTGTGATGAGAAAACCACATTCAAGGATATTGATGCCGATTGGATCGAGGGATTCAAGGATTACCTGGAGAATGCCAATAAGGATGCCTATAAAAAGAAGAATGAAAAGAACGCTCCTTTCACTCCCCTATCCCAGAACTCAAAGGTTTCATATTTCAACAAACTCAGGGCTTGCATTAATCAGGCATTTGAGGATAGGATCATTCCTACTAACCCGATGAGAGGTGTTGAGGGCTTTAAGCAAGATGAGACAGAGAGAGCTTACCTTACACTGGATGAGGTTAAGAAACTGGCAGCAACACCATGCAAGTACCAGTTTCTCAAAGATGCTTTCCTGTTTTCATGCCTCACTGGGTTACGCAAAAGCGACATTGAAAAGCTAACCTGGGGAGAGGTACAAAAGTTTGGTGACTATACCAGGATCGTATTCAAGCAAAAGAAAACCAAAGGCCAGGAATACCTGGATATTGCAAAGCAAGCAGAGCAATACATGGGTGAAAGATCTGCTGATGATGCTAAAGTATTCCCAGGCTTCAAATACACCTCCTGGACGCTGCTGGAGCTTCGTAGATGGGTGCTGGCTGCTGGGATCACAAAAGACATTACTTTCCATGCTGGCAGACATACCTTTGCTGTGATCATGCTTGACCTGGGAACAGACATCTACACTGTATCAAAGCTGTTAGGCCATAGAGAAGTGGCCACAACCCAGATCTATGCAAAGATCCTGGATAAGAACAAACAAAAGGCTGTGAGCCTCATACCTGACATTACAATTAACGAGAAACAAGAGTAACAAAAGTAACAATTATGGGAAAGATCAGAAAGTACATTTGCCAGGATTGTGGTAACACCTGGGAGAGAATGGAGGGAATAGGAATGCTGACAGCTAACTATTACTGTGATCAGTGTGGAGAGCAAAAGCAAGTGGAGGCTACCAGTGACTATAAGGATGAGCTGGGGCAATGCCAGTGTGGTGGAACCTACAGACTGGAAACAACGGCTGCAAAATGCCCTGAATGCAACAGTATGAACACCAGCCCAGAGGATGATGTTGTAGCACTCTGGGACTAACAACAAAACACCAGGTAAATATGATAGGAGCAATAATAGGTGACGTGATCGGATCACGCTTTGAGTTCAACAATACCAGGGATTACCATTTCAACCTCTGGGATGATTCCTGTAGCTATACGGATGATACTATCTGTACTCTGGCTATAGCTGATGCTATACTGACAGGAGAGAGCTATAAGAGCAAGCTCCTGGAATGGTGTAATACCTATCCCCATCCTATGGGTGCTTATGGTGGCAGATTTGCCCAGTGGATCCACTCAGAGGATCCTCAGCCCTACAACAGCTTTGGCAATGGATCGGCAATGAGGGTAAGCCCTGTGGCCTGGGCATTCAATGACCTGGAGGATGTGAAGAGGGAGGCAGAAAAGACTGCAGCAGTGAGCCACAACCATCCTGAGGGCATTAAGGGAGCCGTTGCGGTGGCTCATGCCATCTGGCTTTTCCGTACAGGATGGGGAAAGAGCCTCAGAGAGTGGTGTGATACCATGCAACAGTATTACCCTGGTTTTGAAAGCCAGCATTTTGAGCAAGGCAAATTTGATGAGACGTGCCAGGGAACTGTACCCCTTTGCCTCCAGATCATTTGCCAGGCTACAGACTTTGAGGATGCCATCAGACGTGCTATCTCCTTTGGAGGTGACAGTGATACTATAGGAGCCATTGTAGGATCCATAGCAGAGGCACGTTGGGGCATTCCCCAGCAGATCATTGATAATGTAATGGAGTTCCTGGATCCCAGGATGAGAGAGCAACTTGCTATTTGGCACAACTTCTATAATTTCTGATATATGGCAACGGATTGGAATAAGCACAGGGTATTCTCTGGCATAACAGAGGATCATTCAAACTACACATGGTATAAGGGCGAGACTGAAAACCCATACCAGGGCGATCAGAAACGGCCTCTGGCGGCTCAATTCTGGGAGTATGAGAGAGAGTTTCACCTGGCTTTTCTGAGCCATCCAGAGGCCAGCCTAACGCTTGCTGAGGCTTACCAGCAATGGAAAGCCAGCTTTCTCCATGAGCATTTACCAGATAAAGCACCCAGGGAATGGGAAAGAATCTTTGAAACAGGCATAGAATAATAACAGTATGGAAAAAAGGCACATCATCACAAGAATTGATAGGATCTACAGGATCCTGATGGATAAGCTCAGATTCAACATAGACAACTGGGATGAGTTTGAGATCATTGACTTCTACCCTGATCTGTGTATGATCGGAGAGTGGGCTGAGGATATAAGAGAAGAGTGGAACAGCACACACCCAGACTATATCCCTATAGAGCTGGAGAAATTTGGCTCCATAGACAAGTGGAGTAAAGCATCTGCCATGCCTACAGCATTATCTGTAGCATATAAGCTCCTTATTGAGGGCATTTGTCCTGATGAGGTAAGAGCCTCACTTAGTAAATTTGTAGATGTAATGGGCTATCTCCATAAAGATATTGAGCAATACCAGAGGGATCAGCAGGGCAAACTGTATGGTGTGCCAAAGGAGCTGCAATCGGATGAGGCTCTGAGGCTCCTGGATCTTTGCGTGAAAGAGGATCTGCTGGATGAGCATTACCAGCCGAAAGCAGAAACAAAACCTTTCCAGCTTAGCCTGATAGCTCAATGTATTGGAAAGGCTCTGTATAATAAACCATCATGGAGCATCTTTGAAGCTCTCTGGAGCACACATGATCTCAAAGGTATCTATATTCCAATTAACAAAACAGAAGAAACCGAGAGGGTAAGAAAACTATTCAAAGGCATTAACCTGGTAAACACTGCCAGGCAAACAGATCAGGTTTTCTATACTGACAAATCGGATGAATCAATTATCAAGATCTATAATTCGTTAAAGGAGTTTGGCTACATCAGCACGAATACTACAGAAAGCCAATTCCTGGCCATTTGTGGTAGAGGTGCTTTTGAAAAGCCTATTGTATGGATCGCTGGAGTACGCAAACTTGCTTATTTCATAGAGAACTTGTTTGGAATGTGTAATGAAAGCAAATGGGATAAGACAGTTTCCTGTTTTATTGATAAAGACAAGAAACCTAATAAAGGATCACTGATTACTGGGCTAAACTATATGATGAATCACGGCACAAGCACATCAGAATCAGCTGAATATTTTGATAAATATGATAAAACACTTCGTAAGATTGTGAACGAATCCTAAATATTGAATAACAAGGAATAACAGCGGGAGTAACATCATCTTTTGTTACTCCTGCTTTTTTTTTGCCCTTTTTATCTTTGCAAGCGAAAACCGATGGAGAGTGCCAGGATCCAGCCTCAACATCATAAAACTTGTAAAGATGGAAGAAAAGATCATTGAACAGTTAAACCGTATTGAACGCTACAGTATAATAGCAGCTAAATCTATGCTCACTTTAGAAGAGGCAGCTATATTTACTGGGCTTAGTAAATCGTGGCTCTACAAGGCAACTTGTAACCATACTCTACCCCATTACAAGCCTAATGGTAAGATCATCTATTTTGATCGTGGTGAGCTGGATGCCTGGATGAAACAGAACCGTATCAGCACGACAGAAGAGATCGAAGCGGCTGCAAATGCTTATATGGTTAGCACTACTGGAACCAACGGACACAGGAAAGGAGGCCAAAAATGAGAATTACCGACTACTACAGATTAAGGATCCTACCTGAGAACGAGGGAAAGCGTACTGTCAGATATGACACTGTAGCCTCATCAGGCAGCTACCAGCTCTTTGAGGACATGGCAGCACAAAGCAAGGTTAAGCGTTTCTTCTGCTATTATAACGGTGTTCCAGACACATTTTCAGATCGTGCCAGACAAAAGGCCGAGAGAGCACTTACAAAGTCCAGGTGCAACATCAGCAGCGTGTTTATTCCAGACTCCAATAAACCACGTCTGGGTTATGGTGACATAAAAGGCACTCTGGACGCTCTCCTGGTCTATTTCAGCACCGATTATAAGCAAGTGGAGCTATTTATCATCCGTGGTGAGAAATTCAATAAGAGGGCTTTATATAACCTCATGGTTACAGGCCAGCTTAACCAGGAGATCCAGGAGGTCAGGAACCAGGCTATTTCAATAGGAGGCTGAGGCTATGAAAATAGAGAGTATCGTAATACATACCGACATCAAGGATAAGCTGGCTTTGCTCACTGATGAGGAGGCTGGACAGCTTTTTAAGGCTATATTAGCTTATGCTGAGGATGGAACTGAAATAGCTCCAGGAGAAAGAAGTGGTGCTGTAGTTATGGCATTTCTCTTTGTAAGAGATCAGATAGCAAGAGACTATAAAAAGTATATTGACAGTAAAAACAGATCCGATGAAAGGAGCGAGACATATAGAGAAAATGCAAAAAAGAGGTGGGCTAAGCGAAATGGTACTGAGGATTCGGATTGCAATGCAAATGAATGCAATTGCAATGCAAATGAATGCAATTGCAATGCAAATGAATGCAATTGCATAAATGGCAATGCAAATGAAGCCTTACCTATTAGTATTCCTATAGAACCTATAAGTACTCCTATAGAACCTAATTGTATTCCTAAAGAGGATAAAGGTAAAGCTAAACGCTTTATCAAGCCCACTCTCCAGGAAATAGAGGATTATATTAAGGAAATGGGATGGAATGATGATCCTGGAGCTATCTATGATCATTATGAGGCAAACGGCTGGAAACAATCAGGAGGTAATGGTATCAAAGATTGGAAAGCAGCTGTTAGGAATTGGCACAGAAGATCTGGCAGCTTTGGCCAGGCTCCACAAACCAGAGAGCTTTCTTTCAAATCTGATAAGGGTGATAATCCCGCAAAAGAGGATTACGGAAAAAAAGACTATAGTATGAGATTTGGAACTACCACCACAAAAGAAAAGAAAAACTGGGGTGAGAGATTCTAATAAAGTATAACAATTTAAATCCAAACAATTATGACACAAGAAGAATTAATTGCAAAACAGAGAAGAATTAGCGAGATCGAGAATGCCGCATTAATGAACATTGCAACCAAAGAAATGATCGAAGAAGCCAAGAGGCTCCGAAAGGAGATCTCTGATGCACGTGATAAATCTATCAATGATCATTCTGAGGAACTTCTGAAGAAATGGGGAATTGCCGCAGATGCTCCTGTAGGTACTAAGTGTGAGAACTATTAATAGTGTAAGTATGGAAAGAGTATGTGTTTACCAGGATGCAGAAAGCATCCGTAAATCAATAAACTGGTGTGAGACTGTTGCCAAAAACCTCCAGGAACTGGCAGATGATTTCACAAAAGCCCATATAGTTCCCAAGATAGGCAAACTCCAAAGCCTGTATAATGGCAGTGGCCTCTGGGATTTGATCTCTGAAAGCTGTGTGGCTCAGAAAATATCCACCTACCCCAAAAGGCTACAGGAACTCATGCGTGAGGATTCTGCTAAGGATGTGGATAACATCAAGGCCAAGGCTGCAAAACTGATCCACACAGATGTATCTCCCATTGAGTGGGAACTTTACCAGGTAAACAATGGTAAGGTGAGCATCAAGCCTGAGTATAAGCAAATCATTACTGACAGGTTCAGCATCTATATTGATACAGATTCAAGATCTGCTGTATATGAGAAATGGCTGGTTATGGAGAAAGCCATTAAGGAGTTCAACCAGGCTGTTAAAGAGGCTCCAAAAGAGAACTCTCTGTTTGAATCAATGGAGAAAATGGGATCTCCTTTGGCAGCGAAATACGACAGGAGATATATGGGCGGTCTCTCACTGCCTGATCATTTCTCTCTGGCTATCATTGATGCCAACGGAACACCGACACTCAAAGGCCAGAACTTTGAATATATCAAGTAGCATCAGAAAGGAGCGTGTGGCATGGATAAGGATAGTATTATAGCCAGACATAGCAAAAAGAAATCCCCAGCTGAGATGACTAAGGATGAGATCACAGAACGGATCAATGAACTTAGAAATCTCTGGAACAAAGGAGATGCTGCTTATAACAGACAGTATAGGATAGAACATCAGGAATGGCAGTCCAATCCGATCCATTCAAAAGAGTTCAAGCCCAACACCTGTTTTGCTTTGGTAGCTATCAAAGAGAGGATCTACAGGATTATAGATGAATGGTACGATCTGGAGAAGCGTCTGGAACAGCTCCAGGATATTCCTGAGGGATAAGAAAGGCTGAGGCTCCTGGATCATTCCAGGATCCTCTACCCTATTTTGAGGAAACGACATTAAAACGACATTGGAGATATGGCAAAAGGCAAGAAAGGATTTCAGCCAGGTAACAGATACGGCAACCTGTTTTCTGCAAGCAGACAGCCAAAGAGGAATGGTAGAAAGCCATCCCTCTATAAGCGTATCAATTTACCAGGTGAAGAGCTGAGCAAAGAGGATTTTGCACACATCATGCTTTCTCTCCTGGAATGCTCTGTAGAACAGCTGGATAAGATCAGGAAAGAATGTAAGCAGCCTGGCAGCAAGATCCCTGTTTGGGTAGCCAACCTGATAGCTGCAATTTTCAGCGACATCAGGAAAGGCAGGATAGACTGTTTGCGCTGGGTGCTGGATAGATCCTTTGGAAAGCCAGGCCAGATCCTGGGAGGATCACAGCAGATAAACTTCGTTCAAAACAACGTGCAAATTTTCAATTTTTCAGCACTTTCAGACACAGAACTGATGCTTTTTCACTCTCTTTTGCTCAAAATGGAGGGAAAAACTGCAAATATTGATCAGGTTAATCCTAACAAACTGGAGCCTGGATAGGTACTCACTTTCTATTCCAGAATGTGAAATGCAACACCCAGAATCGGATTTCCAGGTCACTCTGAGACACCTGATCAAAGGAAAGTAACAATTAAGTAACAAAATCACAGATTTTCACATGGATAAGACAATAGAACAATGCCTCAAAGATTGTGAGGAAATAGAGCGATATAAGAATGAGGTAATTCAAGCAGCCAAATTGGATTTCTTACATATAGATAATCCTCAGAGGCAGATTGAGACACTATCTGTAATGGCCAGTGGATTACTCGCAGAAAATGAGAATGGAAAGTTTGATGAGCTTATTGGTTTCTATGCCAATGTAGCCAGATCCTTAAAGAAGCTCATCCAGTTACAGAATAAAATTGATGCCTTATGGAAAATATAGGAGGTGCTTTAGGCTTTGCGGCCACTTTAGATATAGATGATTTCAACGTCTCTGCTGAGGCGATGGATCGACACATCAGGCAGGTTTCCACCAATATCCAGATGGAGGCCGATGATATGGAACAAAGTATTCTCGACTTTGCCCAGAAAGGAGCCATGTATATACAGGCTTACCTGGTAGGCCAGGGTATGACAGGCTTGCTACAGAGCATAGTTGAGGTACGTGGTCAGTTCCAGCAGCTGGAGATAGCCTTTGGCACTATGCTGGGATCTGAGCAAAAGGCTAAGGCTCTGATGGATCAGATGATCACAACAGCCGCTAAGACACCCTTTGACCTGGCTGGTATCGCTGGGGGTGCTAAGCAGCTCCTGGCTTATGGAACAGCAGCCGATAAGGTGAATGACACCCTGGTTAGGCTGGGCAACATAGCAGCTGGTCTCTCCATTCCACTCAATGATATAGTGTACCTATATGGTACGACAATGGTACAGGGCAGGCTCTATGCCCAGGATGTAAGGCAGTTTACAGGCCGTGGTATTCCACTGGTTAAGGAGCTTGCTAAGATGTACGGTGTGACAGCGGATGAGATCAATAACATGGTTTCCGCTGGTAAGATCGGTTTCCCAGAGGTTGAAAAGGTGCTTAACGGAATGACTGATGCAGGAGGCCAGTTCTACAATCTCATGGAAAAGCAGTCAGCATCCCTCACAGGTATGCTTTCCAACCTGAGCGATGCCTGGGATAGTATGCTCAATGACATAGGCCGTGCAAACCAGGAAGTGTTTGCTGAGGGCATAGATGGAGCTACTTACCTGGTGGAGCACTACCAGCAGATCCTTGATATTCTGGAGGCCGTGGCAGTCTCTTACGGTACTGTGAGAGCCGCTATAATGCTAAATACCCTGGCAACAAAGGGCTATACTGGTGTTGCACTGATCGACAACACAGCAAGACAGGCAAAGCTGGCACTCCTGAAAGCTGAGGCCGTGGCAACAGGCCAGGTGGCAGCACAGCAGAGAACGATGACGGCTGCAAACGAGGCTTATGTTGCATCCCTGGAGGCTGAGCTGACAGCAGAAGAGCTGGCTGAGGTTAAGAAGCGTCTGAGGGTCGCTACCATTCAGAGCCTCCTAACAGCACAGCAGCAGGAGTACCTTTCAAACCTGGGGCTTACAGCAAGCTCACAGGGCTATGAGGCAGCAGCCTTGCAAGTGCTGACGGTGGAACAGCAGCAGGCAGTCCAGAAACTCGATCTAAGCTCAAAGAGTGCCATATACCGTGCAGCACTGGATCAGGAGGTGGCAGCTAAGCGCAATGCCACTACAGCTACCAGGGAAAAGGCAGCAGCTGAGCTGGAAGCTATGCGTACTGAGGTCAGTGCCTCTTTCAAAAGAATGGAGGCTGCAAAACAGACAGCCGTTTCCGCTATGCAAAAGGCTGAGGCAGCACGTTATGAATTGTACTGGACGAGACAGAGCGGTGATGCCTCTGCCATAGCTACGGCAAAGAAAAAGCTGGAGGGTGCTGAGGATAATGCCGCCATAGCCAGAAAGAATGCCCTGGCAGCATCCACCGACTTCTACAATAAGAAGAAAACCCTGGAGATCACAGCCACTACCAGGAGCACAGCAGCATCAGCAGCCGACACAACGGCTAAGGGTGTGCAGACAGCAGCCACAAATCTCCTTTCAGCAGCAACATCAAAGGCAACGCTGGCACTCAGGACGCTCTGGGCTACCATGAAAGCTAATCCCATAGGATGGCTTGTGTCTATTATCGGATTGGCAGTAACAGCTTTCTCCATATTCAGGAAAGAAGAGGATGAGACTGATACGGCAATGGGTGAGTTCCAGAACACCACCCAGGAAGAGATCAGTAAACTCAATCTCTACATGAACGTGCTCAGGAACGCTACAGCTGGTACTAAAACCCATAAGGATGCTATTGATAAGATCAATGCCATTTGTAAGGAGTACAACATTACCCTGCTTGATGAGAATGCCACACTTGAAGAACAGAGGCAGAAATACCTGGAGGTTAAAAGGGCTATCCAGGAAACAACGGCTGAGAAGATCAAGGCTAAGTACACTGAGCAAGCCCTGAAAGATATGACTGATGCCCAGACGAAAGCCTACAATGATCTGGTAGAGGCAGCTGGCAGGGCAAAGGTGGCTTCTACCACAGCCAGGGGTGATCTTGTTTACAAGGAAAACGAGGCCATACAGAGCGGAACAAAAGCAATGTGGGCAGGTATTCACGAAATGGCTTTGAATGAAGCAGAAGAGCTTAAAACGCTCACTGGTGATGCCTATGACCAGGCATTTAAAGAGAGCCTGGGTAGGATTACAAACTGGGTAAAAGAATCCACGAAAGCAAATGATACCGAGATCAGCAATTTCAGTTCACATATTGAGACCTATTTCGATATTATTGTTTCTGAGACACAGAAAGCCCAAAGTGAGATAGACACTCTCGACAAACAGGTGGAAAGGATGTATAGCAAAAAGCCAGATCCTACTCCTGTAGTGGAGAGTACCAACTATGTGGAAATGAGTTTTGAAGATCTGGAGGAAAAGGTTAAAGCCAACCAGAGCGAAATAGACACCTTGAACGCTAAGATCATCAATCCCCAAACAGACACCTCACAGCTGGAGGGCTTGAAAACAAAGCTCCAGGAATGTATAGGGCTGCAATCACAGCTTATGGGAGCCATCCAGACCAAAACTGACAATCTGAATACTGACAGCGGGATCAATGAGCGTATCAAGCAGCTACGTGAAATGATCTCCACTGAGCAATACGGATCAGAACAGCGTAAGAAGCACATCAAGGAATTACAGCAGCTCCAGAGCAAGCTCCAGCAGAATAGCCCTACACAGCCTAAGGGTAAGGGCGGTGCTGGCAACAGCCAGGAGAGTAACAATAACAACCTGGAGGAAAAGCAGCTGGAGGCACAGCGTAAGCTGGAAGAGGCACGTATTGAGGTGATGGAAGAGGGCTATGCAAAACGTAAGGCTACCCTGGATCTCCAGCATAAGAGAGAGCTTGACCGCATAGCTAAGGAGGAAAAGGAACTGGAGAAAGCCAGGAAAAAGGCCAATCCTAAGAGCGGTGGCTTGACTGATGAGGAAAAGCGTAACTTTGAAGAGAGGCGAAAGCTGGCTAACCAGGCTTACGATGCCGAAAGCATCAAGCTCTTTGACGGTGAGATCGAATATAAGAAGAGGCAGTATGAGGCTTATTTCTCCTGGGTGAGGAATGTAGGCCAGGACGTGGCAGACGCTCATTTCAAGAACCTCCTGGCAGACGGATCCAGCTTTATTACCTGGGTAAATTCCCAGATCGCACAGCTGGAGGCTAAGAGAGCGGCACAGCCACAGAACTTTACGGCTGGTGATGCCAATGCCCTCAACTCCCTAAAGAGCCAGCTCAATGAGCTTACAGGCCAGAAATCCAATATGGATCTATTCAAGGAAAGCCTCACTCAGAGCATCAAACAGGCTCAGACGCTGGCAGATAAGCTACAGGCAGTGGCAGACATGAGGGACAGGCTTTCAAGGGGAGAGTTCCACCTTAACACTGATGAAAGTGCCTCTGCGAACCTGGAGCTTAACAATCAGGAATCCGACTTGCAGAACCAGCTGAGCCAGGAGGTTATCGACAACTTCAAGAGCTATGAGGAAAAGAAGCTGGAGATCACCAAACAGTACCAGCTTTTGAGGAATGAGGCTGAAAAGCTGGGAATGAGTGAGCGTGTGGCCATGATCAACCAGGGAGAGAATGAGGCTCTATCAGCCCTCAATGCCCAGATGCTGATGCAGACTGAGAGCTGGAGAAACCTGTTTGAAGATCTCGACAGCCTTACGGTTGAGCAGATAGATAAGCTGATCAAGGAGATCCAGGATAAGATGAGCACAGCAGACATGAAACTGAATCCATCCGACATGAAAGCGGTGCTTGACAAACTGGATGAGGCAAAGAAAAAGGTGCTTGACACCAACCCATTCAGGGCTTTGGGTAATGCCCTCAGTGACGTGTTCAAGAAACAACAGGACGGATCAAAGAAAACGGCAAAGCAGATCAAGACAGACTGGAACAATCTGGGTGATGCTACAAAGGCTTGCTTTGACTTCGTGGATGATGCTATCAGCAGTTGCTCTGTACTGTCTGATTTACTTGGTGAAACAGGTAAGTCCGTGATCAGCACGCTTTCTGGTATCGCAACGGCTGGTGTGGCTATGGCTCAGGCTATTGCAACAGCTGAGAAAGGATCCGTTATCCTTGCAGCCATCAGTATAGCACTCCAGGCTATCAGCTTCATTGCTGGACTTTTCAACAATGACGCTGAGCTGGAGGAACACATACAGAACATACAGCGTGACGTTGATAAGCTGGAAAGCTCACTGAAACGCCTAAAGGATGCCTATGATCATACCTACTGGGTGATGAATGACCAGGAGGAAGCAGCCTATAAGAAGCGTGTACAGGCTATCAAGGATCAGATCAAGGCTTTGGAGGATGAGGCTGAGCTGGCAGTAAGGTTGTGGGATTTCACAAAATACGCAGTGCTTACCGCCCAGATCAAGGAAATGCGCTATGAGCTGGAGAAAGCACAGCGCACAGGCGATATGTTCAGCCTCTATGAGGTACAGGTTGAGAACCTGAGGAAACAGCAGGAAATGATCCGAGAGCAGATCGAGAGCGAATATGATAAGAAAGATTCCGACGCTGATAAGATCTCACAGTGGGAAGAGAAGATCAAGGATATTGACAGCGAGATAGAGGAAATGCAGAGATCCATGATCGAAACCCTTGCTGGCACTGATGTAAAGTCTGCCATTGATGAGTTTGCGGATGCAATCGTGGAGGCTTATGACAAAGGCCAGGATGCAGCGGAAGCCCTTGGTAAGAAAACAAAGGACGTGCTGAGGAATGCCGTGATCGAGGCTCTGAAAAGGCAGTTCCTGGCAAAGGGTATCAATGAAGCCGTTGAGTACCTGGGTGGTGCAATGAAAGACAATATCCTTACCGATCAGGAACGTGCTCACTTCGAGGCTCTGGTAAACCAGGCTGGCAACCTCTTCAACAATGCCCTGGATGGTATAGGTGACTGGATCAAGAATGCTGAGGAAAAAGCAGCAGATCCGCTCACAGGAGCCGTACAGGGAATGAGCGAGGAAACAGGTGGCATAGTGGCTGGTAGGATGAATGCCGTGGTGATAAACCAGAGTGAACAGCTGGAAATGACCAGACAGCTTTTGCTCTTCCAGGCAGCGATCAGCACCAACACGTACAACACCGTGGAAGAGCTGAAAACTATCAAGGGTATGTTCCAGACGCTCCTAAGCTCTGGCAACCCTCTACTGGCACAGGGAATATCTTAAATAGTATTGTATATGGAACTTAACAGACAGCTGAAACAGGACGGTATAGCCGTGGGGCTTTGCTCACAGTACCAGGGTTTGCTCGACAGGAGCGATACCGTTGAAAAGATGGTGAGGCTCTTCATCAGGGGGATAGACTTCTGTATCAAGAATGACTATCCTACCCTGGAGTTCATGCGTAAGAACTTCAAGGGTAAGAGTGAGCCTTACGGTGGATATGTGGATGATGAGATCACAGGGCTTAGGAATGCTCCTGACGTGGTGCTTAATGGAGATTGCAAGGCAATGCTGGAATATGATGAGTACAGCGTTTCCAGGATCTACATAAGGCACAGCAGCCAGGCAGCGGTCAATGTGAGTGATCATGCCATAGTAACTATAGATGCTTTTGATAGCTCTCACCTGGTGGTAGCCGTGGCTGGCAGTGATGCCCAGGTGATAGTGAACCAGTACGATGATGCCCAGGTAGAGTGTATCGGATCAGGGATAAAAGTTAAGAATATCGGTAAAAAGAGTGCTTTACTTTCGCCCTCAGAATGTGAACAGCCACTATCCTGATAAGATTACCAGGTAAATTTTGGCAATCAGGCAAACAAAAAGTAACAATCAGACAACAAAACCGAAAAAATGGTATAAAAAACAAATAGATTCAGATCATGGTTAGGTATGGAATTATTGAGGATGGTGTGCTAAGAACCAGGGAGGTTGAGGCTTTCCCAGAGCATTACCAGGAAACAGAAAATGGTGTCTCTCATGTAAAGGTGAGGACTGTTACAGTGGAAGAGCAAGCGGCTGAGCTGGAAAAATTAGGCTGGAAGCCTCTGGATGCTATTGATCAGAGTAAGCTGGAGTGTGAAGAGGGCTTTGCCATACGTGCTGAGGCTATAGAGTATGAGGATCACATTGGCTATGTCTATAAAAAGGTGTTCAATGCACAGTATTACAGAAACAAGATCCAGGAGCTGAAAGAAGAGCTGGCTAATACTGATTACCAGGTGCTGAAATGCTATGAGGCTAAGGTAATGGGGCTGGATCTGCCTTATGATGCCCATAAGATCCATGAGGAAAGGCAGAGGCTCAGAGATAGCATCAACTCCCTGGAGGATCTGCTGGATAGCATACTCAAAGAAATGGCTGAGAGCACCACAGATTAACCAGGTAAATGTTAAGGGGGGTACTGTTAAAGTACTCCCTAAACTTTGTTATTTAGGCAATAACAAAGGGTACTAATACCGTTATTATATGGATGCACTATTGCATCAGTAATTAAAATAACAGTATTATGTACAAATTCAGATTTATTTCAGTATTGATCCTGGCAAGCGTGTTGTTTGGGGCTTGCTCCAGTGATGATTCTACAGAAACCCAGACTACAGAACCAGCAGAAGTGCCTGTTACTTTCACTGTCACTACCCTATCAGTGGAAGATCAGCCGATGAATGCCAGAGCCTCCACAAGGGCTGCAAGTACAACCAGCGGAAGCAACATTGAGGACGTTATCAATGAGATCCACGTCTTTATCTATTCTGGCTACACCCTTAAAAAGGAACTGGTAAGTAAATTCGATCCAAAGAATGAAACAGCTCCAGAAGATTTTGGCACACTCAAAGTAAACCTGGCTCCTGATAATTACAAGATCTATGCCTTTGCTGGAGGTAAGGGAACAGGAACCCTTGAATTTCAATCAATGAATCCAGAGCATGACAATATGAATGTCTATTACAACAACAAAGAACTATTCTATTACAATGATGTGGTAACGATTGAGAACAAAGCAACTGAGCATGAAATTGAGGTGAAAAGGCAGTGTGCCGCTCTAAGGATCAATATTTCTGATGGGATCCCTGAGAATGTAGGAAAGGTAGAATATAAGATCCTGGACTATCCTAACTGGTATTTCCACAGGAACAATTACACTGATGATAAGAGCTATCACACATTCCAGGCTGGTATAACCAATAATAAGCTGGATCTGTTTGACTACTATTTCATGTCTTTCCCCACAATTATCAGCACCGAAAACAGAAATATCAAATTCCTTATTTATGATAAGACAGACAATCTGCTGTTTGAAAAGACCCTGGAGGTAACTCTTACTAAGAACCACAGGACTGTTATTAGCGGAAACCTGTTTTCTTCACTAACAGCTGATGGTTTGGTGTTCACTGTAGATGATACCTGGGATGATGATATAAACGTGGAAATTGACTAAAATTCACCCAGTAAAAAAATAAGTGTGTTCAGCAAACTCATTGAGGTGTGTTTGTTGAACACATTTTGCTGATTTTCAGCAAATTATATCAATTTTTTCTTGTTTTTCTCGAAGTAATTTCTTACCTTTGCACCATGAAATTTTAAACAGTATTGTTATGCAAAAGCAAGAATTTACCCAGAGAACGAAAATTGAGCTCACTGATGAAGAGTTCAAGGGTGTTGAATTGATGTACCTGGAGGCTGGTAACATGGATAAGGATGAGTTCTGCCAGGACTTCAAGGATCACAAAGACAGTAAGCTGCTGGCTGTTTTCTTTGGCCAGGCAGAGAAACTCAAAGATAAGCTGGATGCTATGAGAGAGGAAAGATCTGCCCTGGTAGATTTTCTCCTGGATAGAGCACAGTGCTTTGGTGACGTTGAACTGTTACACAAGGCTATCCAGCTGGTAGGACATGATAAGGTGATCAAGCGTAAGCTCAGGATGGATCTGCCACTCTGGGATGAGGATAAGACGTACATTATTGATAATATTAAATAAGGAGGATCAGACTATGGTACAGATTGAGAATTACTCTACAGAGCAAAGGTACTACATCGACATGATGCAAAAGGACATCGACAGAGCCAGGCAGTTGAAAAAGTCCACTGGCTTTGTGGTGGCTGGATGGGGTGGTGAAACCTATTACTGCTATGTCGGAGAGGGAAACGGCTACAAAGGCAGCTGCTTCTTTCCTATGACCACAAAGGCGGTTATCTTTGACACTGAAAAGGAGGCTCAGGATCACTGTTATGAGGGCTACAGGAATGGCAACGGCAAAGGTGATCTCCTGGAGCTTCACCCAGTGAAAGCCTCAGACTTCTTTAGCAAGTGCCTGGCACATAACGAGAGATCCCTTAACTGGGCTTTGGAAATGTGGGATGAGTTCGCTAACACAAGGAAATAATATAAACCAGGAGGGGTGAAAGCCCCTCCACAATACAACACTACAGTTATGGCAAAGGAAAGTATTACAAATTACTCAGTGAGTAAAGAGACAGCACTATTATTGGATGCTGTGAAGAGCCTGGAAAAGGCATGGGATTCCGTGTATGATAGTTTAAGCATCAAGCATGATACTGATGATCATGAAAAGATCAGGGAGTACATGACAGAGTTTGATGAGGCTTTTGACAAAGCGAAAGAGTTTGTTTTTGATACTATCCATGACAATGTGCTATCACATACGACAATTCAGGATTTCAAATCAATATAATCATGAGAAAGAACGAGAACCAGCACATTCCTTATGAGAATGAGCCAGAGAATTACGATCAGCTCAGGAACCAGATCCAGGATCTGATGATCAAAGTCAATGAATGCAAAAAAGAGGCTGCAAAGATCCTCAACAATGACATTCTGAGTGAAGAGTATGGGGATGATCCGAAAGGGATCATTTCAGAACTGAACGGAGTAGTAAGATTCCTGGGAGAGGCACATGGTTTCCTGCTTTCAGATGATATACTCCAGAACGTAATGCCTAAGTAGGGCGCAAATGCAACATCTGTTTTTTTTCTTAGAGTAGCCAATTATATGGCGAACGGAGCGAGGGGGCTGTGAAGTTCTCTCGCTTTTCTTTGGTGTTCTCAGAAATAATGATTACCTTTGCAACATATTTTCCATTAGGGGATCCTGCTGATCCGTAGTCGGTGGGAGGATTGATACCCAGAATCATCCTCCCATTTTCACTAACCAGGGAAAGCCAGAGGCAGAACAGATTTTCAGATGCTATCCACGTTTTTGTTACTGGTTTGTTACTCAAAAACAGACAAAACCACGTAAGTTACTGATTTTCAGTATAAAACGAAATATTCGTCAGATTTTGCGTGGGAAAGTAGAATACGATTAACGGTCATCACTCGATATTACAAGATATGACATAAATCGTTTATTTCCAAGCAATTCCACACTCGCAATATCATCAGCGTTAATCGTTGATGATATTTTTTT
>JAEEGG010005111.1_pt1 | contig 31413 bp, 18 predicted proteins | sample 9134161 | NCBI WGS metagenome assembly JAEEGG01 (sample SAMN16246543, study PRJNA631951) | gut metagenome | biome: gut microbiome; feature: rumen; material: CR-attached | host: Bos | place: Iran: Karaj | collected 2018-10
TGTTGGGCGTGCCGTCGGGGTTGATGGCATTGTCGGCATTGCCGTGGTCGGCAATGATGATGGCCTCGTAGCCGTTGGCCTTGGCAGCCTCGATGACGGCCTCCACGCAGCGGTCGACGGCCCATACGGCCTTGGCAATGGCATTGTATACGCCGGTGTGGCCCACCATGTCGCCGTTGGCAAAGTTCACCACGATGAAGTCATACTGCCGTGTGCCGATGGCGGCCACCAGGCGGTCTTTCACCTCGTAGGCGCTCATCTCTGGCTTCAGGTCGTAGGTGGCCACCTTTGGCGAAGCCACCAGTATGCGGTCCTCACCCTCGTAGGGAGCCTCGCGTCCACCGTTGAAGAAGAAGGTGACGTGGGCGTACTTCTCTGTCTCTGCGGTGTGCAACTGCTTCTTTCCCAGCTTTGAGAGATATTCGCCCAGGGTGTTCTCCACGTTTTCCTTCGGGAACAGGATGTGTACGCCCTTGAAGTTGGCATCGTAGGGCGTCATGCAGTAGTACTGCAGGCCGGGGATGGTCTTCATGCCCTGCTCCGGCATGTCCTGCTGGGTGAGTGCGATGGTCATCTCCTTGGCGCGGTCGTTGCGGAAGTTGATGAAGATGACCACGTCGCCCTCCTCAATGGTGCCGTTCACGGTGGCGTTGTGGATAGGCTTGATGAACTCGTCGGTCACGCCCTCGTCGTAGCTCTCCTGCATGGCCTGCACCATGTCGGTGGCCTGCTTGCCCTTTCCGCTGACAATGAGGTCGTAGCCCTCCTTCACGCGCTCCCACCGCTTGTCGCGGTCCATGGCGTAGAAGCGGCCAACGATAGAGGCGATGGCGGCGTCGTTCTGTGCGCAGACGTCGCTCACCTGCTGGATGAAGCCCTTGCCCGAGCGCGGGTCGGTGTCGCGGCCGTCCATGTAGCAGTGGACGAACACCTGATTCTTCAGACCGTAAGCCTTGCCAATCTCTATGAGCTTGAACAGGTGGTCGAGGCTAGAGTGGACGCCGCCGTCGGAGGTCAGGCCCATCAGGTGCAGCTTCTTGCCCTGCTCCTTGGCGTAGGTGTAGGCTGCCTTCACCTGCGGGTTCTCCATGATGGAGCCGTCCTTGCAGGCACGGTTTATCTTCACCAGGTCCTGATAGACGATGCGGCCGGCACCGATGTTGAGGTGACCCACCTCCGAGTTGCCCATCTGTCCGTCGGGCAGGCCGACATCCTCGCCGCTGGCTGCCAGCTGAGAGTGGGCCGAAGTGGCTGTTAACAAATCAAGATACGGGGTCGGCGTGTTGAAGATCACGTCGCCCTTGCCATGCTTACCGATTCCCCATCCGTCGAGAATCATCAAAAGTGCTTTCTTTGATGCCATAGTAATTTTGCTTTACTGATTGTCTGTTTGCTGATTGATTATTTCCGGCTGCAAAATTACGAAATAATACTGAGGTGGCAAAACATTTTTAAATGATTTACGTTAAAAACATGGTGCTTCCGTGTGTACCTATTTGCATTTAAGAATAAAGAATCCTCGCGCGCGTGCGTGTAAGACTGGGGTAAAAAAGGTGCGCCAAGTGCACTTTTCAGGCATATACTTCTGAATTTTAAACAGATGGCTGGTGCACCATCATAGGAAAATGGCGCACCAATTGTGCTGGTGGTGCACCACGTCATACTTCTCTTCGTTTCTTGGAAAAAGGCGTGCGTATTTTTTCAAATTCTGTGAAAATATTTGGCTATCTCAATAATTATGGCTAATTTTGCACCCTGTATTGAATGAAGAGGATAGCAGCATGTCTTGCATACTACATATAGAAACCAGTACGGCGGTGTGTTCCGTGGCCGTGAGCGACGACTCCCAGGTGATTTACCACGAAGAGCAGCGCAGCGACCAAAAGGGCACGAGTGCCGAGCTGCTGGGGCCGATGGTCGACGAGGCGATGTCGTTTGCCGACAGCCACGCCATCCCGTTCGACGCCGTGGCCGTCAGTGGCGGTCCGGGCAGCTATACCGGGCTGCGCATCGGCGTGTCGATGGCGAAGGGCATCTGCTACGGGCGCGACCTGAAGCTTGTCAGCGTGCCTACGCTGGAGCTGCTCTGCGTGCCGGTGCTGCTTCGAGAGACAGTGCCCGACGACGCGCTGCTCTGTCCGATGCTCGACGCCCGCCGCATGGAGGTCTATGCCGCCGTCTACAACCGTGCGCTGAAGCCTGTCCGCGAGGTGCAGGCCGACGTGGTGACCGCCGACACCTACCGGCTGTGGCTCGACGAGCGGCCGGTCTACTTCTTCGGTAACGGCGCGGCGAAGTGCATGGGCATCATCAACCACCCCAATGCCCACTTGCTGGAGAACGTGGAGCCGCTGGCCCGATGGATGCAGCCGCTGGCCGAGCGCCGTCTGCTGAACGGCCAGACGGAGGATGTGGCCTACTACGAGCCTTTCTATCTGAAGGACTTCGTGGCAAAGGCGGCAAAGGACCTTCTACACATGAAAAGGTAAGAAGATATTTAATTGAAAAATCTGTAAATCTTTCAACGTGAATATACAAGGATTAGACTACAACACTCAGCGCCAGGCGCTGCTGCTGCCGGAATATGGCCGGGAGATTCAGAAGATGATTGACCATGCCGTAGGCCTGCCCAACCGGGAGGAGCGGTTGCGCTGTGCAAAGACCATCGTGAAGCTGATGGAGACGAAGGTGCCCCAAATCCGGGAGAATGCCAACTACCAGCAGACGCTGTGGGATCATCTCTACCTGATGAGCGGCAAGCAGCTGGACATTGACTGGCCCTACGATGTGGGCGAAGCCGAGCGCATTCATGCAAAGCCCTCGCCAATGGCACGTCCTGCCACCAGCATCGGCCTGCGCCACTATGGCCGGCTGGTGGAAGAACTGTGGGAACAGCTGAAGACCATGCCCGAAGGCAAGGAGCGCGACGAGCTGACACGCCAGACAGCAAACCAGATGAAGCGCGACCTTGTGCTCTGGGGGCACGGCTCTATCGACGACGAGAAGGTGGCCGACGACCTGGCACGCTATACCGACGGCAAGATTCAGCTCGACTTGAACACGTTCTCCTTCGAGCGCTTCGTACCTGCCGATGAAATGGTTGCCACGGGCAAGAAGAAAAAGGGGAAAAGATGATTAAAGGCGAAAAAGGTAAGAAGGTAAGAAAACGTTAATCTTAAATCCGTAAAATCCTTTGGCTTCATTTATCATAGAGGGCGGACACACGCTCAGTGGAACCATCACGCCGCAGGGGGCCAAGAACGAGGCACTGCAGGTGATTTGTGCTACGCTACTCACTAGCGAGCCTGTTGCCATCAGCAACATTCCCAACATCCGCGACGTCAAAAACCTCATCCAGCTGCTTAAGGATATCGGGGTGAAGGTACATCCCCTGTCTCTCTCTGAGGGCTTGGTCTTTCAGGCCGACGAGCTCAATCTTGACTACCTGCAGAGCGACGAGTTCGTGCAGAAATGTGCGCAGCTGCGCGGCTCGGTCATGATGATTGGCCCGCTGCTGGCCCGCATGGGCAAGGCCGTCATTGCCAAGCCTGGCGGTGACAAGATTGGCCGCCGCCGGCTCGACACCCATTTCCTGGGCTTCGAGCGGCTGGGGGCGCACTTCAATCCTGTGCCCGAACGCGGTGTCTACGAGATTAGCGGCGGGAAGCTGGAGGGGGCCTACATGCTGCTCGACGAGGCCTCTGTGACAGGCACGGCCAACATCATCATGGCCGCCGTGATGGCCAGAGGCACTACTACCATCTATAACGCCGCTTGTGAGCCATACGTACAACAGCTCTGCCGCATGCTCAACAGCATGGGCGCACGCATCAGCGGCATCGCCTCGAACCTGCTCACCATCGAAGGCGTCGACTGTCTGCACGGCACCACCCATCGCATCCTGCCCGACATGATTGAGGTGGGGTCGTTCATCGGCATGGCCGCCATGGTGGGCGACGGCATCCGCATCAAGGACGTGTCGCTGGCCAACCTGGGTATTATTCCCAGCACCTTCCGCCGCATGGGCATCCGCGTGAAAGAGGAGGGCGACGACCTCTTCATCCCCCGTGCCCGCCACTATGAGATACAGTCGTTCATCGACGGTACCATCATGACGCTGGCCGATGCTCCCTGGCCCGGTCTGACACCCGACCTGCTCTCGGTGCTTATCACCGTGGCCACTCAGGCCCGAGGCTCGGTGCTTTTCCACCAGAAAATGTTTGAGAGCCGACTCTTCTTCGTCGACAAGCTCATCGACATGGGTGCACAAATTATCCTTTGCGACCCCCACCGTGCCGTCGTCGTGGGGCACGACCGCAAGCTGCAGCTACGCGGAGGCCGCATGTCCAGTCCCGACATCCGGGCCGGCATCGCCCTGCTCATTGCCGCCCTCAGTGCGAAAGGGGTCAGCCGCATCGACAACATTGAGCAGATAGACCGTGGCTACGAGAATATCGAGGGGCGCCTGAATGCCCTCGGCGCACAGATAACCAGAATGAAATGATAAGAGAAGAGGATGTGTTTCGCATCGGTCGCCTGGGTAAGCCCCACGGCGTGAAAGGAGAGATGACGATGCAGGTCGACGACGATGTATTCGACCGCGTAGACTCCGACTTCGTCCTGCTCAGGGTCGACGGCCTCCTTGTGCCTTTCTACATGGAGGAATACCGATTCCGCAGCGATACTGCCGTCCTTGTCAAGTTTGAAGACGTGGACACCGTGGAGTGTGCCCGTGAGCTGACCAACTGCGAGGTCTTTTTCCTCCGCTCACTGGCCGACGGCGAAGAGGAGGACTACACATGGTCGTTCTTCGTGGGCTTCGATGTTGTTGAAGCGGAGAGCGGAAAGACTGTAGGCCGCATCGCTGCCGTGGACGACAGCACGTCGAATGTCCTCTTCGAGATGGAAGACGGAACGCTCATCCCCGCAGCCGAGGAGCTTGTCTCCAGTATCGACCACGACGCCCGCCGCATCACCATGCAGCTGCCCGCAGGGCTGCTCAGCCTGTAAATCCCCAACAAAAAAGCCCGGCGGGGAAACCGCCGGGAACGGACAAAGCCTGGAGGGAAACCGCCGGGCTTTGTCTGTGTGCAGGTATCAATACCTTATTTTCGCTGTACGGCTGCTGCCGTCGGCATATTTGTAGCGGATGATGTTCAGGCCTGGCCGCAGCTGCTGCATGCGGCGTCCCTGCAAGTCGTAATACTCCACGCTGGCGGGCTGCTTCTTGGCATGGGCAATGGTGCCAATGCCCACGGGCGTGCTGACGGTGCATTTGTTGGCGTTGGCCACGATGTCGTCCTCGTCCTTGCTGATGAGCAGAACCACGACGTGCAGCTGGTTCACATCCTGGATGACGGGCTGGCCGCTGGTGTTGACGGCTTTCTCCAGGTCGAAGGTCCATGTGTGGGTGACGGGCTTGTCGGCTTCCACCTTTTCGGGTATGCTTCCGTCGATGCCGCCAGCCTGCGACTGCATGACCACGACGTCATTGAAGACGAGTCCTGTAGCAGGGTTGCCGGCATGCTGGAACTCCCACATGTCGGCGCCGTAGTTCTGTCCGGCATAGTTGTTGGTCTGGTTCCACTGGCCGTCCTCGCCTGTCAGTCCATTGGCCACGAGGAGGTATTCCAGGGCGTAGTGGGCATTATCGTTGCTGAAGGGGAAGAGGACGTTGGCGGTGACGCTGACGGTCTTCTCGTCGCTGCTAAGTGTGGCACTGAGGTCGATGTCGGCCACGCCGAACTGCTCGGCACGCCACTTCAGGTCGTCGAGCACACCGAATGCCTTGCTGCCGCTGGAGCCGTAATAGGGGTCCATCTGAAGGCCGCGGTCCATCCAGGCGCTGGGGTAGCTGCTCACGGGCGACGGGAACTGGGTGGTGATTTCCATGGGGTCGCTGTTGTGGTAGGCCACGCAGACGTAGTCGTCGGGATAGAGCTTGGCCAGCTTCTCCAGGGCGACGAAGCCGCGCGGGCACCATCCGCACCAGGTGCCGGTGTACTCCTCCAGCAGGGGGCGGTGCTTCGGGTCGCCGCTGATGAGGATGAACCGCTGGGTAGCCTCGGCCTTCGGGTCTTCATTGGGCTGGTCGTTCACCTTCACCACGCGCAGGGTCATGTCGTAGGTGCCGCGCTCCTGGATGGCGGGCAGGGTGACGGTCTGCGAGGTGGTGAGCCCGAAGGTGCTGGCCACGGGCGACTTCGGCGTGATGTGCAGCGGGGTGGTCTCTCCGTTCAGCGTGTACTCTACGTCGAGCGAGGTGATGCCGGAGGCACCGTGGTTCACAAAGGTCATCGTGGTCTTGATGTCGGAGCCGGTGCGCACGAAGAGGCTCTCGCCGTCGAGGGGCGAGGCAGCATGCTGCTTCACCTTGCTGCCGCCGAGCTTCAAGTCGATGATGGCAGACATGTCCAGCCCTTCGGCCACGTCCATCCATTTCAGGAAGCCGTTGGCGGTGTGGAGGTAGAAACCTGTGGCACGCGGGCCGCTGATGACGCGGATGGGGCCGTTGTCGTTTCTGTAGCTGGTCTCGTCGACGGTAAGCGTATAGCCCACGTAGACGCCCTCTTCGGGAATGATGTATGGCTTGTCGAGCTTCACGGTGATGTTGCCCGTGCGGAGAGTCTCCACGTCGACACTCACCAGGTCGGGCACGTTCTGGTTGTGCTCCACACGCAGCTGGCTGCTCAGCCATACCTTCACGCCTGAGATGTCCTTGGCACGCATCAGCGGGAAGGAGATTTCCTCGATGTAGGTGCCGGTGAGTGCCTCATCCTGCACATGGATAGCCACGTCGTAGGTGTTGGCATTCCAGTCGCCGAAGTAGCCTTTGGTGCCGCCGCCGATGGACGAGGCAAAGCGTATCTCGCCGCCCACGTCCTCGGGGTCGACGTCTGGATAGGCAGGTGTGGCGGCCTCGGGCTGGATGTCGGCGCCCAGCGTCTGCACGTTGGCCCAGGCAATCTCGCTGCGCCGCTCCTCGCCGCCGCCCCGGTAGATGGCCTGCACGCCGTAGGCCTCGGGTCCGACGACGAAGTAATAGACCGTTCGCTGCAAGCCGCGGACGTAGATGTCCCAATCGTCGGAGTAAGTATAGGGCACCTCTTCAAAGATGTCTGTCGGCAGATTCTGGTAGTCATTACTTGACAGCGTGATGGGGCGCTCCTCGCCGTTCACGCGGACATAGAGCTGATAGGACAGTTTCTCGGGCATCAGGTAGTTGCCCTCGGCATCGGCGCAGGGAAGGTTGAACACCAGCTGCCCCCAGCCGTAGCCTCGCTGATAGTAGGGGAAGCCACCCTCGCCGATGCTCATGTCTGTCGGCGTGACAGGCGTGGCGGCCACCTCGGTGAAGGGACGGATGCGGGCGTTGCCATAGACGCCGATGGGGCTGGCCACGTCCTTGCCGGCATTGGTGAGGAAGAGCGAGCCGCCGGTGAGCGACTGCGTGGCAGCGTCGTAGTCGAAGGTGATGTCCTGGCCGGTCAGTGCGTAGGAAGTGCCTCCTTCGGCATTCTGCCGCACAGCAGCGGAGAGGAGATAGACAAAGCGGTTGTTGCCGTAGTCGGCACCCAGGAACTGGCCGTTGGGGAATGTGGCCTTCGTGCCGCTGACAGTGCCTTTCATCCAGGCGTCGGGCATGTCAGGACAGAGTCCCTGCACGTAGATGTCGTCGCCCAGGAAGCCCACCCTGCCGAGCGTGCCCTGGAAGCCGTCGGCCACGATGGAGTAGGGCGTGTCTGCCAGCTCGTCGGGCGGGGTGACAGGCTCGTCGTTCACACGGCTCAGGGTCATGTTCCAGTCGCCGAAGCCCACCCATTCGCCGTTGGCGCGGGTGAGGCCGATGATGCGGGCATTGGTGGCAAAGGGTGAGCCGGCGGGCACGGTGATGTCGCCCGTGGCGGGGTTGTAGTCCAGCGTCAGCGTCTGGTCAGCGTCTTTCTGGAAATAGCCCGTGTCTGAGCCAGGTTCAACGTAGAGCTGCATCATGGTGGCGTAGAACGTCTGGCCCGACTCCAGGAGTACAGGCTGGGGGAAGGTGAAGCTGACGGTGCTGCCCTCTACAATGCCCTGCACCCACGAGTTGCAGTCGTACTGCGAGATGACGTTCTTCAGGTAGCAGATGCCGTCGTCGGCAAATACCATCTCGGAGATGCGCCCCGACAGCTCGTCGTAGGCCACGCCCAGCCACGTGTTCAGATAGGCCAGTCCGCTGCGGGAATAGAGATAGTGCTGGCCGTCGGGCTGGTTGGAGATGATATGGCTGGGAGCAGGCTGGGGAGCTGTCCTGAGCCAGTGCGTCTGTGGTTGCGGTGACTGCTTCCGAGGGGCATCGGCAGTAAGGCTGCGAGCCAGGCTGGCATCGTCGCACCGCACGTTGGAGACCAGTCGCCTGCTCTGCTGAGCCAGGCTTGCTGTTGCCGTAATGATGGCGGCAAACAGGAGGAATGAAAACTTTCTCATAGTTATGCTTTTTCCGTAATTAGATTTTAGACTGCAAAAGTACAAAAAATTCTTGAGAAACAAGAATTTTTGGGTAAAAAAAGGCCAACAATGTAGCAGTTGACCCCGGAATTACTTGTCTGCATGCCGCCGGAGAGCAAGCCGGATGTTGGTATCGAGCACAATCTTCTTATTTGGCATACTTGTACGGTGTGCGCAGATGTTCTTTCAATATGGCCTCGTTTTTCTCGTTGTCCCATTTGCCATCAGCCCAAAGCTGGTCCATCTCCTTGTCAATCTTACGTGCGTAGTATTCACACACCACTTTGCGCAGCTCGTCAAGTTCCTCCTTGGTCTTGATACGTCCAAGGAGCTGTAGGAATTCCCGCTGAGCTGCATTCAGTCCAATTACTTGTTCCATAATCGTTCGCTTTAGTTGCTCTATCGGATGCAAAGATACAAAAAGTTTTAGATAATCGTGCCGCTTGGCCTCACTTTTATAATATATTAGCCGAAAAATGGGGAAATAGGCATCATCGTGTCGGTTGTCTGCGAGTTTTGGCACTGTCAGTAATCTTGGCTTGGCCAGAGTGTGTGCCGTTGGTGGCATCCGTTTACGGCAGGAATGCAGCACCTTCTACTTGGCGGTTGTGAAATTATAAAAAATATGGCAACAATATAGTAGTTGACCTGGATTTACTTTTCCGCAGGTCGGGCGCTCGACCGGATGTGTAGCGCCCGTCCTCCGGTCGCCTACCCGCCTCCGTCTGGGGATACAACAAATGGGAGTCCTCGCTTCGTTCTTTCGCGCGTGCGCGCGTAATATACGGCGGCAAAAGGTGCTACAAGCGCTACTTTAACACTAAACCGGCTGATTGACAAGCTGTTGTTTGTAGCTACGCCACTCTTTTAGGAGCTACTCTTGTAGCTATAGGCAGCGAGAAGCATCGAGTGGGAAATACTGCCGCCGTTTGGGAAAATACTGCCGCCGTTTTGGAAAATACTAACGCCGTTTGGAAAAATACTGCCGCCGTTTTGGAAAATACTGCCGCCGTTTGGGAAAATACTGCCGCCGTTTGAAAAAATACTGCCGCCGTTTGGGAAAAAACTGCCGCCGTTTGAAAAAATACTGCCGCCGTTTGGGAAAAAACTGCCGCCGTTTGGAACTGTAGCTACAAAAGTAGCGCCAAAAAGAATGATATGGCTACAACCAACAGTATGCATTCCAGGCAGTTAGCTATCAAAGTAGCGCTTGTAGCGCCAGAAAATGCCTCACGCGCGCGCGTATGGTGACTAAGGGGAGGGGCAGGGGTGGGGACTGTAACTTTTTCCGCCAAGAAGAACAAATGATAAAAGATTCGCTGAAGGATATTAGAGACCCCACCCCTACCCCTCCCCTTGAGGGGAGGGGAAAGGCTACGGGTAGGCGGCCGAAGGTCGGGAATGCGCCATCCGGAAAAACAAATTCAGGTCAACTGCTATATTATTGCCACATTTTTTGTGGTTTTTTAGTAAATAAACGTTGCTCATTTGCCTTTTTTTTTGTACCTTTGCACCCTAAAAAGAAAAGAGTTAATCCGTAAATTGTAAATTCGGAAATTCGTTAATTGTAAATCAATAAAATTGATGACAGAAGAATTGATACAAGAGCAGGAGAACTACTCCGCGAGTAACATTCAGGTGCTTGAGGGACTGGAGGCTGTGCGCAAGCGTCCGGCCATGTATATTGGCGACATCAGTGAGAAGGGCCTCCACCATCTAGTGAACGAGACGGTTGACAACTCCATTGACGAGGCCATGGCCGGCTACTGCACCCACATTGAGGTGACCATCAATGAAGACAATTCGATTACCGTGCTCGACAATGGCCGAGGCATTCCCGTCGACGAGCATGAGAAGATGCACAAGAGCGCGCTGGAGGTGGTGATGACCGTGCTCCATGCCGGCGGCAAGTTCGACAAAGGCAGCTACAAGGTCTCCGGCGGTCTCCACGGCGTGGGCGTGAGCTGTGTGAACGCCCTCTCTACGCACATGCTCTCGCAGGTCTACCGCAACGGCCATATCTACCAGCAGGAGTATGAGAAGGGCAAGCCTCTGTACGACGTGAAAATTGTGGGGGATACCAATCTGACGGGCACACGCCAGCAGTTCTGGCCAGATCCCACCATCTTCACCACCACCGAGTACAAGTATGATACCATTGCCAAGCGTATGCGTGAGCTGGCCTACCTGAATGCCGGTATCACCATCACGCTCACCGACCTGCGCCCTGACGAGGAGGGCAAGCTGAAGCAGCCTGAGGTGTTCCACGCCAAGGACGGACTGAAGGAGTTTGTGCGCTATGTGGATCGCCACCGCACTCATCTCGTGGATGACGTCATCTACCTGAAGACCGAGAAGCAGGGCATCCCCATCGAGGTGGCTGTGATGTACAACACCGACTATTCGGAGAACATCCACTCCTACGTGAACAACATCAACACGATTGAGGGCGGTACCCATCTTGCCGGATTCCGTGCAGCCCTTACACGTACATTGAAGAAATATGCCGACAACGACCCGCAGATATCCAAGCAGATAGAGAAATCGAAAATTGAGATTGCGCCCGAGGATTTCCGCGAAGGCCTGACAGCTGTCATCAGCATCAAGGTGGCTGAGCCCCAGTTCGAGGGACAGACGAAGACCAAGCTGGGAAATAGCGAGGTGATGGGTGCCGTGCAGCAGGCTGTAGGCGAGGCGCTGAGCAACTATCTGGAAGAGCATCCGAAGGAGGCCAGGCAGATTTGCGACAAGGTGGTGTTGGCAGCCACCGCGCGCATTGCCGCCCGCAAGGCCCGCGAGAGTGTGCAGCGCAAGAACCCCATGGGTGGCGGCGGTCTGCCGGGCAAGCTGGCCGACTGCTCGAACAAGGACCCGAAGAGCTGCGAGATATTCCTCGTCGAGGGTGACTCCGCAGGCGGCAGCGCCAAGCAGGGCCGCGACCGCCACTTCCAGGCCATTCTCCCTTTGCGCGGAAAAATCCTGAACGTCGAGAAGGTGCAGTGGCACCGCGTCTTCGAGGCAGAGTCGGTGATGAATATCATCCAGAGCATCGGCGTGCGCTTCGGAGTGGACGGCGAGGGTGACCGCGAGGCCAATATCGACAAGCTGCGCTACGACAAGATTATCATCATGACCGATGCCGACGTCGATGGCTCGCACATCGACACGCTCATCATGACGCTCTTCTACCGCTTCATGCCGCAGGTCATCCAGGGCGGCCATCTCTACATTGCCACCCCCCCATTATATAAATGTACGTATAAGAAGGTGAGCGAGTACTGCTACACCGAGCAGCAGCGTCAGATGTTCATCGACAAGTATGTGGCTGGCGACGAGAACTCCACCGCGCTGCACACCCAGCGTTACAAAGGCTTGGGCGAGATGAACCCCGAGCAGCTGTGGGAGACGACGATGAACCCGGAGAACCGTCTGCTGAAGCAGGTCACCATCGAGAACGCCGCCGAGGCCGACGAGATTTTCTCCATGCTGATGGGCGACGACGTGGAGCCGCGCCGCGAGTTTATTGAGAAAAACGCCACCTACGCCAATATCGACGCGTAAAAAGAGGAGGATGAGGCGTGTTGTCGTGACCATGATGCTGGCCGTGGCAGTCCTGACATCCATGGCCCAGGAGCGCAAGGTGCAGAACAAGCCGTATATCGACTTGCGCCCCTTGCACTTCGGCATTCAGGTAGGACTGAACATGCAGGACGTGGAGTTCACCAATGTAGGGCCGCAGATGCTGGAACTGCCGGAGGAGGAGCCAACGGAGCAGCTGGTGCTTTGCGATGCCGACACATGGAATCCCGGTTTCAGCGTGGGCGTGGTGGCCGACATGCGTTTGGCCCAGCATTTTGCCCTGCGCCTCTCGCCTACCATGCACTTCGGCTCGAAGCATCTGGTGTTTCGCAACTTCAAGGATTTGAACGACTACGGACAGCCGCGCGAGACGACGCAGGACCTGAAAAACACCTACATCTCCATTCCCATCGGAGTGAAATTCTCTGCCGAGCGCTTCAACAACTATCGGCCCTACATCATTGCGGGCATCAGTCCGATGATTAATCTTTCGGGAAAAGATCAGGACTACATCCATCTGAAGCGCTACGACACGATGGCTGAGGTGGGACTGGGCTGTGACTACTATTTGCCGTTCTTTAAGTTCATCCCTGAACTGAAATTCAGTTTCAGCCTCTCGGATGTGTTCGACAAGAGTCATGTTGACGAGCTGACCGATGCCACCAAGCTGTCGTTTGCACGCAGTGTGAATGGCGCTTGCAGCAAAATGGTTACGCTGACATTCTACTTTGAGTAGCGGCTAGTACTCCACGTAGGGCAACAGCCTGCTGATGGCTTCTTCGGGGAAGTCGGGCAGCAGGTGCAGGTCGTGGAGGTTGCCGATGGGTCCGTGCTGGCGACGGTAGTCTACGATGGCGCGTGCCTGATAATAGTTGAGGTATGGATGGCGTTTCAACTCGTTGAGCGAGAGTGTGTTGACGTTGAGTTTCGTCACTTCGGTGCGGCTCAGCGTCATATATTGTTTGGCCTCTGCCGGAAAGCCGTCGATTTCGTCGAGCTGGCTCAGGCTGACATAGCCTCCCAGCCGCCGCCCGTAGTCGGCGATGCGGCGGGCGAAGTAAGCGCCGATGCCGGGGATGCGCATCAGGGCAGTGGTGTCGGCGGTGGACAGGTCGAGGGTTTCGCCAGGGCTGAGCTTGTGGGAGTAGGCCTGCTTGCCGGGGCTTTTCTGGCTTCCCGGATTATCCGGATTGTCCGGACTTTCCGGACTTACCGGCCTTTGCAGTGCCCTGTCGTCTCCCGCCTTTCCTTTCCGCTGGAAAAGAGTAGCGGCTGGCTGGTAGTCAGGTGAGATGCGTATATAAGGTTCCAGTTCCCGGTACTGCTTCACGGTAAGTCCGTAGAGGCGGGCAAAGTCCTCCTTCTTGGTGAAGACCCCGCCAGCGCTCCTATATTTATATATATTGTGTATGATGGTGGGCGGCAGTCCAAGGCGTTGCAATTGTAAAGAGTCAGCAGTGTTGGGGTCGAAGGGGAAGAGGTCGGCCTTCTCCTGTAAAGCGATACCTTCTTCGGGGGTGTCATCTGTTAAGCCGGTACTTTGGATAGGGGTATTGGCGGTAGCTGAGGAAGAGGATTCTTTACTGGCAGAAATGGCCGTTTCCTTCGATGAAATGGGCGTTTTTTGCTTTTTTCCGCCAGTGAGCATGATGACGGCAATGGCCACTGCCGCCACCACGAGCAGTGTCAGAATGACACGGCGGTCGCTCTTATGCATATAGAAAAACTCCCTAAACATCGTTTATGTTCTACTGCCTAAACCACGCCGAGCTGATGAAGGAAGATGAGCAGGATGCATGTCGGACAGACAAAGCGCACGCAGAACAGGTAGATGCCGAAGAAGCGTCCGCGCAGTGTGCCCTGATTGGTCAGCTCGTCGTGGATGATGCTTTTCGGCACATACCAGCCAACGAACAGGCTGGTGAGGAATCCGCCCAAGGGCAGGAATATCTGTCCGGTAGTGAAGTCGAACAGTTCGAAGAGCTGCATGCCCAGGAGAGAGATGTCGGTATTGTAGAACGACAACGAGCAGAACACGCCGATGATGCAGCAGAGGGTGGTGACGATAGAGGCCGCTTTCGTGCGTGAGAGGTTGAACTCCTCATGAAAGAAGGCCGTGCTGACCTCATGCAGCGAGATGAGCGATGTCAGCGCTGCCACCGACAGCAGCAGGTAGAAGAGCAGGGCGATGAGATGCCCGACTATCGGCATGGAGGAGAAGGCCTGGTTGAACACGTTGGGCAGCGTGATGAACACCAGCGAAGGCCCGGCTCCCACGTCGCCGCCCACGCTGAACACTGCCGGGAATATCATCAGGCCGGCCAGGATGGCAATGAGCGTGTCGATGCTGACAATCTGCATCGACGACTTCATCAGGTGGGTGTCGCGGCTGAAATAGCTGGCATAAGTACACAGGCAGCCCATGCCCAGCGACAGCGAATAGAACGCCTGGCCCAGGGCGCTGAGCAGCACTTCGCTGTCGACCTTTGAAAAATCGGGACTGAACAGGAAGCTGATGCCTTTCTCGGCATTGGGCAGCAGGCAGGACGCCACGGCAATGACAATGAGCAGGATAAACAGCAGGGGCATCATCAGCTTCGATGCCTTCTCAATGCCCTTTTCCACACCACGGACAATGACGAAGTGCGTAATCAGGAAAAACGTCACCAGCCACACGACTGGCTTCCACGGGTTTGTGGAGAAGTCGTCAAAATACTGCGTCACATAGGCTGGGTCACCTTCCAGCTGGCCTGTTACGGAGGCATAGACATATTGCAGGCACCAGCCGCTCACCACACAGTAGTAGCCTGCTATCATAAAGCCGGTGAACACGCCGAAGTAGCCGATGAATCGCCACGGGCTGCCACCCGCCAGGCGGGAGTAGGCGCGGGCTGTGTTGGCTTGCGCCCTGCGCCCGATGATAAACTCGCTCAGCATGCAGGGGACACCCAGCAGCAACACGCACACAATGTATATGAGAATAAAGGCAGCTCCGCCGTTCTCACCGGTCATCGTGGGGAATCGCCAGACGTTGCCCAATCCTACTGCCGAGCCTGCCGTTGCCAGGATGATTCCCAGGCGGCTGCCGAAATTCGCTCTTTTGTCCATTCTCGTCTTTGTTGTGTTTAGTCCTTTTTTGTTTCAGTCTGCAAAATTACTACTTTTTTTTTATTTAGTGTTAAAAGTACCCAAAAAAATAAAGGAATATGTGGCTCGTCGGATTATTTTTTGTAACTTTGCACCGAATTTCCGCTAAAAGCTTTCTGAAAATTAAATATTAACAGGTAACAAATGCTGAAAAATCTTAAGAAAATCGCCCTGGTGGCCCTCTCGCTGACGGCAGTGATGCCTGCGGCAGCACAAGATCTCCTGGCCAATCAGGCTCCCATTGACCGAAAGATGCGCGCCATCGACTCCATCCAGTTGAACCAGATGCTGGAGAGCGAGGTCGTGCAGCAGTCGTCTGTGGCACAGCTCTACGACGACTGGAACAACATGTATTCCAGCCATCAGACGACACTTCCCGATAGTCTCCTTATTGATTTACGCGACTTTGCCATGCCTACCCCCAGCCGTATCATCACCTCCAACTTCGGTGCCCGCTGGGGACGCCAGCATAAGGGTCTGGACATCAAGCTGAACACGGGCGACACCATTGTGGCCGCCTTCAGCGGAAAGGTACGCATCGTGCGCTTTGAGCCGAAAGGCTATGGTAAATATGTGGTAATCCGCCATCCCAATGGGCTGGAGACCATCTATGGCCACATGTCGAAGCAGCTGGTCAGTGAAAACCAGGAAGTACGTGCCGGCGAGCCCATCGGTCTGGGTGGCTCCACGGGACGCAGCACAGGTTCGCACCTGCATTTTGAAACCCGCCTCTGTGGCACGGCGCTGAACCCGGCTCTTATGTTCGACTTCCACAATCAGGACGTGGTGGGCGACTACTACATGTTCCGTAAGGCTACCTATAATAAGGAGAGCATCGTGGCCACCCGCCTGCGCGGTGTCAGCGGACAGGGTGGGGAGGATCCCACCGACTATGCTCAGCTGGCCAAGCAGAAGAGCCAGAAGCAGTCGAAGCAGACGGCTCGCTCCTCCCGCAAGCAGTCACAGCAGGGTGCCTACCACAAGGTGCAGCGCGGCGAGACGCTTTCCGCTATTGCCCGCAGACATGGCACTACTGTCGATGCTATCTGCAAGCTGAACCGCATCACCAAGAAGACGGTGCTGAAGCCAGGACAGATTCTGAAGTACAACTAAGTGTGTCCAGATAATTTATACGGGCCGCCGGAAATGTTTCCGGCGGCCCGTACTTAGAAAACCAATATCATGAAACGACTACTAACAGCATGCTTCCTCCTGTCTGCCACCACAGCGTGGAGCCAACGACAGGAAATTGTCCTTAGCGACAACTGGCAGTTCTCACACGACCAGAAATCATGGGAACAGGTGACTGTGCCCCACGACTGGGCCATCAGCGGACCCTTCGACAAGAAATGGGACCTGCAGACGGTGGCCATCGAGCAGAACGGAGAGACAGAGGCCACCGAGAAAAGCGGACGGTCAGGTGCCCTGCCCTGGATTGGCGAGGGTTACTACAAGCGGCATTTCTCCATTCCCTCTGACTTTAACGGTCACGCAGAACTGCTGTTCGACGGTGCAATGGCCGAGCCGACGGTCAGCATCAATGGCCGGGAAGCCGGCTATTGGGCTTATGGCTACAACACGTTCCGCATAGACATCACAGACTTCGTAAAGCCAGGCGAGAACCTCATGGAGGTCAGCCTGAAGAACATGGAGGAGAGCTCACGCTGGTATCCCGGCGCCGGCATCTACCGTCCTGTGACGCTCATCCTCACCCCGCAGCAGACGCGCATCGACGACTGGGGCATCACCACTACGACGAAGTTGCAGGCGAGGAAGGCGAAGAATGGTGCAGACATCACCGAGTTCACCATCGAATTGCCCATCGCCGATGCCGTAGGGAAACCCATCATGGGCATGACGCTTATCGACCCCGACGGCAAGAACGCGGCCAATCTCTATCCCGTACCCACGACGGGCGGTACGGCTGTCGGCAAGTTCTACATCCCCAATGCCAAGCTGTGGACGCCCGAGACCCCTTATTTATATAAGGTACGCGCGACCCTCTACGACGGCAAGAGCGATAAGAACCTCTACGACGATTTCGGCAATGTTATCGACAATAAAACATTCACCGTGGGCCTGCGTACCGTGCGCGTGTCGAAAGAGGGTGGCTTCCAGCTCAATGGTGTGACGCGCAAGCTGCGTGGCGTCTGTCTGCACCACGACCTCGGCCCGCTGGGAGCCGCTGTCAACAAGGCCGCCCTCATCCGCCAGATAAAAATCCTGAAGGAGATGGGCTGCGATGCCATCCGCACGGCGCACAACATGCCGAGCCAGCTGCAGATGGATGTCTGCGACTCGCTGGGCATGATGGTCATGGCCGAGAGCTTCGACATGTGGGCCAGAGCCAAGTGCAAGAACGGCTACGCCCGCTTCTTCCACGAGTGGGCCGAACGCGACATCACCAATCTGGTGAAGGCCAACCGCAACCATCCTAGCATCGTGATGTGGTCGATAGGCAACGAGATTCCCGAGCAGGGCAGCGAGGAGGGACGTCTCATCAGCATCCGCTTGCAGGGGCTTATCCATTCGCTCGACCCCTCTCGCCCCGTAACGCAGGGTATGGATCATGCCGAGGCCTCCATCAACTGCGGCATGGCACAGGCCATGGACGTGCCTGGCTTCAACTATCGTGTGCAGAAATATCAGAACAGCATCAGACAGCTGCCCCAGGGATTCCTGCTAGGCTCTGAAACCGCCTCGACAGTTTCGTCGCGCGGCATCTATAAGTTCCCCGTGGAAGTGACAGACAACTCACGCTATGCGTCATGGGCACCAGGCTACGACCCGAACGCCATCAAGACGGCCGACGGCCAGTGCTCCAGCTATGACGTGGAGTATTGTTCGTGGTCGAACCTGCCCGACGACGACTGGGTATGGCAGGACGACTATCCGTGGGTCATCGGCGAATTTGTGTGGACAGGCTTCGACTATCTGGGCGAGCCGACGCCCTACGACGAGTACTGGCCTTCGCGCAGCAGCTATTTCGGCATCTGCGACCTGGCCGGGCTGCCCAAAGACCGCTACTGGCTCTACCGCTCCCACTGGAACAAGGACAAGCACACCATCCACCTGCTGCCCCACTGGACCTGGCCGGGACGCAAGGGGCAGGTGACGCCCGTCTACTGCTATACGGACTATCCCGAGGCCGAGCTGTTTGTGAATGGCAAGAGCCAGGGGCGCATCAGGAAAACGAAAGCTGGGGACGGAAGGCTCGACCGCTACCGCCTTCGCTGGAACGACGTGAAGTACGAGCCAGGCGAGCTGAAGGTGGTGGTCTATGACGAAGAAGGGAAAGCCGCTGGTCAGGAGACCCGGCGCACTGCCGGTAAGCCCCACCACCTGCAGCTGGATGTCTGGACGCAGGCTGGGTCTTTCTACTGCGACGGCGTCGCAGTAAAGGGCGACGGAACGGTGGGTGCTGCTGTAAAGGGCGACGGAGCGGGCGGTGCTGCTGTAAAGGGCAACGGGGGTAAGTCTCTCTCTGGGGGAGGGGCTGTCGGAGGGCTTGTTGCCGACGGCCAGGACCTAGCCTTTGTCACAGTCTCTTTGGAAGATAAGAACGGCGTGCTCATCCCCGATGCTGCCGACCAGCTGACCTTCGATGTTCAGGGCGCGGGCACCTTCCGCGCTGTCTGCAATGGCGATGCCACCTCGCTGGAGCCTTTCACCCAGCCCACGATGAAGCTCTTCAGCGGCCAGCTTGTCGTCGTTGTCCAGGCAGGAACAGAAGAGGGGAATGTCACCCTGACAGTCACTGACCGCCAGCGAAACCTCAAACAGAAAATAACTATCCCCGTCATCAAATGAAAAAGGTGTTCTTCCCAGTAAAAGCCGCTTGGCTGAAAGTTTTTGTCGGTTGCCTCTGTGGCCTTCTTTTCCAGGCGCAGAGCGTCAGTGCCCAGCACACCCTGCCCATCAAAGGCAATGTGGTCAAGCCCACCGACAGCCACATCCAGTATGTGGGCCGCATCTCATTCCTTAATCCTGAACGCCCGGCGTGGAACTATCCCGGCGTGCAGATTAACACCGCCTTTGAGGGTACCAGCGCCAAGCTCATCTGCAAGCCCGGCAGCGGCTACTTCATGGCACAGATTGACGAGGCCGAGCCGTTCAAGGTGGCGTTCCGTGGTCAGCGCGACTCGGTGGTGACGCTCTGCACCGCCCTGCCCCGTGCCCGGCATACCGTAAGGCTGATGTACATCATCGAGGGCTATGAGCTGCGGCCGGAGTTCTGGGGCTTCGTCTTCGACGGCCCCGTCTGCGATGCTCCCGCCCTTCCAGCCCGCACCATCGAGTTCATCGGCAACAGCATCACCTGTGCCTACGGCAACGAGTCCACCCATGAGGGCGACCATTTCCAGTATGAGACCGAGAACCACTACTTCGGCTATGCCCAGCTGACGGCCCGTGCCCTCGGTGCCCGTGCCCATATCGTGGCCCGCAGCGGCATCGGCGCCTATCGCAACTACAACGGTCCGAAGACCGGCAACCCCGAGTCGCACATGCCTGTTCAGTATGAATATACGGGCTATGCCCTCCAGGCCAGCCAGCGCCAGCAGAGCGGCTTCGATGCCGAGAAGTGGGACTTCAGCCGTTTCCAGCCCGACCTGGTATGCATCAATCTGGGTACCAACGACCTCTCCACCCCCAACTACGACTTGAATCTGCTCCGGCAGGGCTATCAGCGTCTGCTCAAGATGGTGCGCAGCCACAATCCTAAGGCAAAGATTGTATTCCTTTGCGGCTCGATGCTGGGCGGAAAGCAAGAGCAGCTTTGCCAGGAAATACTCGACGAAGTGGCGGAGAAGGCTCACCGTGACGGCGACGCGGAAGTCTATCGCTTTAATTTCTCCTTCAGCGACGGCTCGCTGAAGTACGGTGCCGACTGGCATCCCTCCATTTGGCAGCACGAGAAAATGGCAGCCGAGCTTACCGCCTACCTCCGCACGTTGATGCAGTGGTTTTAACTATGATACTTTTTTGCCCAAAAGCAGTCTTTAACAAATAATAATTAAAATTTTCTCCAAGAAAAAGCACGCCAATTCAATCTTTTATATTATCTTTGCATCGGCAAATACTAGGCAGTGGTCGTATTGTGTCCAGTCACAAGATGTAAACTATTTTTTTATTATTAACTAAATACTAAGTATGAAGAAAACTTTTAGGAAAACTGCGCTGCTCATGGGAGCATTCTCTCTCATCGGGGGGATGTGCCCGCTGGCAGCTGCCGCTGCAGGTCCTGAGCCAGGCGTTCAGGAAGTTCAGCAGCAGACGAAAAAAGTTACTGGTACTGTGAGCGACGCCATGGGTCCCATCATCGGAGCCAGCGTCATGGAGAAAGGCACCTCTAATGGTGCTGTTACCGATTTCGACGGTAACTTCTCCCTGAACGTCAGCCCGGGCGCCACACTCGTCATCTCCTACATCGGCTACGAGAAGCAGGAGATCAGGGTGGGCTCGCAGCAGGTGTACAACGTCACCCTGCGTGAAGATGCCAACTCGCTGGAGGAGGTCGTCGTCGTGGGTTACGGTGTGCAGAAGAAAAAGCTGGTCACCGGTGCCACGGTGCAGGTGAAGGGCGAGGACATTGCCAAGCTCAACACCACCAACGCCCTGTCCGCCATGCAGGCTTCAAGCCCCGGTGTGAACATCGCCCAGAGCTCCACCCAGCCGGGTAAGGGCTTCAAGGTGAACATCCGTGGTGTGGGTACCATCGGTACTTCTTCTCCGTTGCTCATCATCGACGGTATCAATGCCGGTACGGCCGACAACGGTCTGAACGGCCTGAACCCCAACGACATCGAGAGCATCGACGTGCTGAAGGACGCTGCCTCGGCAGCCATCTATGGTGCCCGTGCTGCCAACGGTGTCATCCTGGTCACCACGAAGCAGGGTAAGGCTGGCGCACTCAACGTGAACTACGACGGCTACGTAGGCTGGTCGAATGCCTACAAGGTGCCTGGCGTGGTGAATGCCCAGCAGTACATGCAGCTCATCAACGAGACGAACTTCAACACCTACGGTACGGCCACCAACTGGCCCTCCATCGTGCCGCAGCGCATCCTCGACAAGGTGGCTGCCGGATGGGAAGGCACCGACTGGTTCAAGGAGTATGAGAACAAGAACGCCCTGCAGTTCAGCCACGCTGTGACACTCAGCGGCGGTACCGAGCGCTCGAAGTTCAGCATGAGCTTGAACTACAGCTCGAACGAGGGTGTCATGGGCGGCAGCAATGCCTCTAACTACAAGCGCTACGGCGGCCGCATCAACTCCGAGCACGTGCTGCTGAAGGCCAAGACCCACGACCTGCTGACCATCGGTGAGAACGTGAGCTACTGGTATCACCGCTCGCATGACTTGGCCGAGAGCAACGGCTATTGGAACATCATGCAGGATGCCTACAACGCCAGCCCGCTGGTGGAGGCTTACAACGCCGACGGCACCATGGCCAACTATAAGGAAAACGGTGCTGGCTATAGCAACAATATCTACAAGCACCCGCTGAATGCTTTCCTGGCTGGTGATTACAACTCCATTAACAAAAACCGTGACTTCGGCGTGGGTGCCACCATCTACTGGATTCTGGAGCCTATCAAGAACCTGAAGTACCGCGGACAGTTCAACACCGGCTACAGCTCAAGCTACAGCCGCGACATGAAGGAGCCTTTCAGCAAGAACTACACTTATCAGAACGCCAACTATGGCATGAACATGAGTGCCTATGAAAGCTCCAGCTTTACGATGGAGAACACCCTGAGCTATGTGCTGCCTATGATTGGCAAGCATGCCATCGACGTACTGGTGGGTCAGAGCATCGAGCGTTCGCAGTGGAGCATGGGTTTGAGCAACAACTTCACCGTGGGTGAGGATAACCTGAACTCCCTGGTGCTGAACGGCTGGTACTACAATATCCCCTCCAACTACGAGCAGCAGTACATGACGGGCCACTCAGGTTATGATAACCCCCGTCAGGGCAGCATTGCCTCGTTCTTCGGACGTCTGAACTGGAACTACGACGAGAAATACATGCTGACCGCCATCCTCCGTGCCGACGGCAGCTCGAACTTCAAGCGCGGCAACCGCTGGGGCTACTTCCCCTCAGTATCTGCCGGCTGGGTCATCAGCAACGAGAATTTCATGCAGGGTGCTACTGGCATCATCGACTTCTTGAAGCTGCGCGCCAGCTGGGGTCAGAACGGTAACTGCCAGATAGGTAACTTCTACTATCTGTCGAACATCGGCTTCTCGCCCACAGGCTATCCCGACTACGGCTACAAGTTCTCCAGCGACATGATCAACACCGTCAGCTCGAACGTCTATCAGACGGGTGCCTACGCCAAGAACGTGCCCAACGAGGACGTCACTTGGGAGACCTCTGAGCAGCTGAACATCGGTCTTGACGCACGCTTCATCGGCGGCCGCCTGGGTCTGGCTTTCGACTGGTATAAGAAGACCACGAAGGACTGGCTCGTCCAGGCTCCTATGAACGAGGTGCTCGGCTATGAGGAGCCTGCCTACATCAACGGTGGTGACATTGAGAATACCGGTTTTGAGGTCGGTCTGAACTGGCGTGACCAGATTGGCAAGGACTTCAACTACAACGTGGGTGTGAACTTCGCTACCAACAAGAACGAGGTTACCCGTCTGGCTGTTGCAGCTGGTGCTGACGGCGTTGGCCGTATCGGTAACGATGACAGCAAGTATGGAAGCACGCTGTTCCAGAACTCCAGCTATGTTTCGATTGTGGAGAAGGGCCATCCCATCGGCTACTTCTACGGTATGAGTCACAGCGGCATCTGGCAGAACCTGCAGCAGATCGCCGACGCCCGTAAAGCCGGTAAGGCCGTGCTCGACAATGCACAGCCCGGTGATCCTATCTGGGACGACTTCGACGGCGACGGCTATATCAACTACGACAAGGATCGCCACGACATCGGTAATCCTCATCCCGACGTGACCCTCGGTGTGAACCTGGGCTTCGAGTGGAAGGGACTGGACTTCGGTGTGACCGGTTTCGGTGCCTTCGGACAGCAGATTATGCAGTGCTACCGCACCGCCCTGCTCGCTCATCCCTATGACAGCTATACCGTGGATGCCTTCGACCGTTGGCACGGTGAGGGCACCAACAACGAGCGTCCCCGCCTGCTCGTGGGCGGCGAGGCCAACCAGTGGGTCAGCGACCTCTACATGCAGGATGCCGACTACTTCAAGATTCAGAACGTGACCCTGGGTTACGACTTTACCAAGACGCTGCTGAAGAACCAGAACCTCTTCTCGAAGTTCCGCCTCTATGTGCAGGCTCAGAACCTCAAAACCTTCACCGGCTACACGGGTGTGGATCCCGAGTGCTCCTCTGACGGTGGTAAGAGTGCTGACAACCAGAACTTCATCCGTGGCATCGACGTAGGTCTCTATCCCGCTGCCCGCACCTTCCTCGTTGGTGCCAGCATCACCTTCAAGGGTTCGAAGGATACTCCTAAGACCGTTGCTCCCTTGGCCGTTACTCCGACCTATGACAACAGCGCCGAGCTTGACCGCCTGAACGGTGAGATCAACCGCCTGCGTGCTGAGAACGACGCCCTGAAGGCCCGCAAGCCTGAGAAGGAGATTATCGACAACAGCCGCATCGTCACCTTCCCCTACCTGGTGAACTTCGTGGTGAACACCACCGACGTGGTGAACCGTGAGAAGGTGAACCTGGAGACCGTGGCCAAGATGATCAAGGCCACGCCTGAGAAGAAGTTCAGCGTCATCGGCTATGCCGACAAGCAGACCGGCACGCCCGAGGGCAATGCCCAGCTGGCCAGCGGCCGCGCTCAGAACGTCTACAGCATCCTTGTCAACCAGTATGGTGTCAATCCCTCACAGCTCGTGAAGGACTCCAAGGGCGGCGTGGACTACATGTACATGAACGACGAGCAGCTCTCGCGCTCGGTCATCATCTCTGAAGTGAAGTAACTCATAAACTTATAAACCTACAAATTCAGAAACTATAAGAGTATGAAAAAAATATTTTTTATGGCAATCGCGGCTGCCTTCGCCTTCACTTCGTGCGAGGACTTCCTCGATTCTTCCAACTACACCGAGGCCAATACCTCTAACTATCCGGCTTCGGCTGCCGACCTGAATAAGGAGCTGGCCGCACTCTATGGTGTGATGAACCAGTTTGGCAACGACCCCTTGCAGTCGCCCTGGCTCGTTCCTTACATCATGTCTGACGATGCCAACGGCGCCGGCGGCACGGGCGACGTCGAGGCACATGCCATCGGCCACCTGACAACGAACAAAGACGGTCTTTTCGACGCTGCATGGCACAACACCTTCGTGGGTATTGCCCGCGCCAGCGCCATCATCTATGCCGTGGACGCCTTCGACTGGACGGGTCAGGAGAAGACCCGCAACCAGCTGCTGGGCGAGGCCTACTTCATGCGCGGCCTGTTCTACCTCTGGGGCACGCAGTTCTGGGGCAACATCCCCGCCTACTGGGCTGCTGCCGCTCCCGATCCCTGCCCCCAGCAGGATGCTGAGACCGTCATCTATCCCCACATCCTGGCCGACTTCGTCAGTGCTGCCGAGCTGATGCAGCACGGTGCCACCACCCGTGGCGACGGACACGCCACGAAGGGTGCCGCCGAGGGCTACCTGGCTCGTGCCTACATGTTCTACGAGGGCTTCTACAAGAAGGCCGGCGAGCTGGCTACCGCCAACCTGGCCGACGTGGAGCTGCCTGCGCAGGAGGGTGTCACCGGTCCGCTGAGCAAGCAGAAAGTCATCGACTATTTGAACGATGCCATCAACAACGGCGGCTACAAGCTCGTGGAGGACTTCCGTCTGCTGTGGCAGTACACCAACGAATACACCATCAATGACTATGCCTATGTGGCCGACCTGAAAGCCGCCAACAAGGTATGGGCAGGCAATGGCAACGAGGAGGAGATGTTCCAGGTGCAGTTCATGAACTCTGGTTCGTGGAACGGCACCATCGGCATGGGCTTCGTCAACCAGGCTTCCCTCTATCTGGGTCTGCGCTGCGACGACGACGGTGCCGGCACTGCCAATGGCGACCTGAACACCTATCCCTTCGGACAGGGCTGGGGCCAGGGCACCATCAACGCCAACCTCTGGGACGACTGGAGCGACGCCGATCCCCGCAAGAAGGCTACCATCCTCGATGCTCCCAACGACTGCGAGAAGTTTGTCTTCACCACCAGCTGCTCGGAGGATGCCGGCTACTACAACAAGAAGTGGATGCCCGTCACCTGCTCAGAGACCAAGTGGGACGACCACAGCAGCGTCTATACCTGGTGGGGTGTCTACCGTACGAAGAATACCGACGACGCCAACAACAACGGCAACTCGTTCCAGGGCGACCACTTCGCCGACATCATGCTGCTGCGTCTGGCTGACGTGATGCTCATGCAGACCGAGCTGACGGGTGACGTCACACAGATGAATAAGGTTCGCGCACGCGCAGGACTGGCTGCCACCACCTACAGCTGGCAGAACATCAAGAACGAGCGCCGCTTTGAGCTGGCCGGCGAAGGTCTGCGCTTCAACGACTTGCGCCGCTGGTCGGGCAAGGATGGCGGCGAAGGCTGTGAGGCCGCCAAGGCACTGGAGCGCCAGAACGGCAGCCGTGTGAACTACACGCAGCGCTGGACGGTCATGAAGCATGCCACCTGCAGCTGGGCCAAGCGCTACGCCCAGACCGACGGCTTCCTGCAGATTCCTCCCACACAGATCAACAACGTTGGCGACGAGAACATCCTCAAGCAGAATCCTGGATGGGGAAGCAGCGTTCCCGAGGCTAACATCACGGGTACTCCTGTCTATTAATTTACCAAACTAAAAAGAGAATAGCAATATGAAAAAATCAATATTATTATTCGCAATGGGTCTGGCCGTCCTGACAGCGTGCGATCCCGAGAAAGAGTCGAAGGACTTGGAGCTGAACTACGTCTCTGAGTCTGCCATCGAGGGATGCCTGAAGATTGTCCAGGCCGACGTAGCCGGCAACCCTGCTGCCGACGGCAACTACTTCAGCTATACCACCAGCCCTGCAACGGAAGTGGCTTTCTACAACATCCTCTCCAGCGGCGAAGAGAACGTGCTGGCTCATGGCAGCAGCGGCTCGTTCGTACTCCTGCCTAAGCGCGGCTCCGACCCCAACCAGACGTTCTTCGTACGTGTGGTCAACTCCGACGGCTCTGTTTCAAAGATTTCCAAGACCTACAACGTCTTCGTCAAGCAGGACCTCGACCCGGAGATTCGTCTCCTGGCCAGCGATTCCTACGGCAAGAAGCGCTGGAAGTGGGATACCTCAATCACCGGCGCCTTCTGGGGTAACATGGGTTACTCTGGTGGCAATGGCTCCGCCATTGGCATTGATGGTGGCGGTGCACAGTGGTGGGGCATGACCAGCGACGAGGACTTCGCAGGCCAGCTGAATCATTCCCATGACGGTGCCTACCACGGCGAGGGCCTGAACGCTTGGATGGAGTTTGACGAGGACAACAAGGTGGTTTGCTATAACGAAAATGGCGAAGCCTATCAGTCCGACTCTTACAGCGTGGTAGGCTATGACCCCAACGGTGAGTGGCGCAAGGGTCTGCTGAAGACCAAGGCCATCCTCTGGCCGTATGAGATTAACTCCGGAGGTAACATTCCCGGCGAGTACGAGATTGTCTACCTGACTCCCGACAAGATGACGCTCGTCTATCCTGACGGCGGCGCATACGACGGCCTGGGCGGCTGGGGTGAAGCCACTTTCTGGCACTTCTACAGCGACAGCGACGTCGAGGGCATGGCTCTGGGCTACGGCAAGACCGCTTCCAAGGACTGGACCTGGGACTACGACGGCACGAACACCGTATGGGGTAACATGGGTTACTGCGGCGGTGAAGGTGCAAAGGTAGGTACCGGCCACGAAGGACAGTGGTGGGGTGTCGTGACTGAGGAAGAGTTCGCCGGACAGGTGAATCACAGCAACACCGGTGCGCTGAACGGCGACGAGGGTCCCAATGCTTACTTCACACTCGATGCCGACGGCAACATCACCCGTCACGCTGCCGACGGCTCCGTCATCAACAAGGGTACCTACTCCTTCGACGTGATTGACGGCAACCCATGGAAGGTGGCCGAGCTGAACACCACGGCCGGCACCATCCTCTGGCCCTTCGAAATCAACTCTGGCGGCAACATGCCTACCAAGTTCGAGGTGGTCTATCTGACCAACAGCAAGATGTGCCTCGTCTATCCTGACGGTGGTGACTTCAGCACCAATGGTAGCTGGGGTGAAGCTACCTACTGGCACTTCAAGGCAAAGTAATCCCGTTAGTTATATTTTTATACTGTCTGTAGCCGCCCCGCAGCCGTCAATGGTTGGGGGGCGGTTTTGCTGCCTCGCGCGCGCGCGTAATACACGCGCGAGAAAATCGAGCTACAGGCGCTACTTTGACATCTAGCTTGCTGGTTTGCATATAGTTGTCGGTAGCTACAGCAGTCGTTTTGGCGCTACTTTAGTAGCTACAGAGGTGCCAATGGCATACACCGCTGCCTTTGGGAAAAATACAAACGCCGTTTGGGAAAATACTGCCGCCGTTTGAGAAAATACTGCCGCCGTTTGGAAAAATACTGCCGCCGTTTTTTCGTCCCAAGGCTTGGGACAAATTTTTTGTCTGTTACGAGGTTGGTTTTCTATCGGCAGCGTCGCTGTAGCTACTAGAGTAGCTCCAAAACGACCGTTGTAGCTACAGACAACGGCATGAGGGCCAGTAAGTTAGGCACCAAAGTAGCGCCTGTAGCTCGAAAAAACGATGATTGCTTATTATATAACTAAAAAGGCAATGATATAGCAGTTGGCACTGAATCAATTATTCCGCAGGGCGCTCCCCTCCCTTCAAGGGTAGGGGTAGGGGTGGGGTCTCTAACTTTTTCCGCCGAGAAAACACAGACGATAACAGATTCGCTGAAGGATATTACAGACCCCACCCCTGCCCATCCCCTCAAGGGGAGGGGAGTGGCTGCTCACAAATTGATAAACTGCTATATAGTTGCGTCAAAAAAACAGCAAAATAGTTGGAAGTTTCAGGAAAAAGTTGTATATTTGCAGCATCATTTATAAATATTATTACTATGAGAAAAACGAATATATGTCGCAGCGTCAGAAGATGGTTGCTACTATTGTTGTTGCTGCCTGCGAGCGTCTGTGCAAAAGATGTCTCTCAGGCAATGCTGTATATTGAGAAGACCGACGGAAGTGTGGTCCAGATACCTATCACAACGGGCTACCCTGTCTTGAGGCATACTTTTTCTTATGAAGGTGACAAGATGGTGCCGTCGCTTGATGTTACCTACAAACTCCAGGAGGTACAGTTCATGATTATTCCGCATGCTCAGATCAGGCGCTTTTATACGGGCTTTGAGACGTCGGGCATCGTCGAGATGGAGAGCAGCGGCGATTTGCTGGAAGTGGAAGTCTGGACGTTGGACGGGAAGTATCTTGGCAAGGGTGCCCGAGTGCTGGAAGGCGGGAAAAAGAGTGGCTGCGCCCCCTGCCGCCGGTCTTCGTGCCGGGCACGTGGCGGGACGCTCTGAAGAAATAATGCGTTTTTTTCCTGCAAACGTTTGGGGGTTTCATTATTTTTTGTTAATTTTGTGGCCTAATACGCGCGTGCGTACTCACTTTTAAGTATTTTTCTGGTCCGGGAGGGTAGGAATCTTGCTGGCGATTAAATCTAATTAAAATAATAATTCATTTAAAATCAACAGTTTATGTGGTTAATCAATTCATCAATTGGTAGAAAAGTGGTGATGTCGGTAACAGGCATCTCGCTGATCTTGTTTTTGACGTTCCACTGTTGCATGAACATTGTGGCGCTGTTCTCAGGCGAGGCTTACAACACGATTTGTGAGCTCCTGGGTGCCAACTGGTATGCGGTGGTGGCAACGTTGGGTCTGGCCTTCCTGGCCGTGGTGCACATCGTGTACGCATTTATCCTTACCATGCAGAACCGTAAGGCACGCGGCGAAAACCGCTACGAAGTGCCCACGACGGTGAATGCCGGCAAGGTGGAGTGGGCTTCGAAGAACATGCTCGTGCTGGGAATCATTATCCTGCTCGGCCTGTTGCTGCACCTGTTCAACTTCTGGTACAACATGATGTTCGCCGAGCTGTTCGGCATCGAAGGGCTGGCACATGCACCCGGCGATGGCTTTGGCTGGATTGTGGAGACCTTCTCGTGCCCAGTCTATGTGGTGCTTTATGTTATTTGGATTGTGGCCATCTGGTTCCACCTCACCCACGGCTTCTGGAGTGCTTTGCAGACCCTGGGATGGAGTGGCAAGACATGGCTCTGCCGCTGGAAGATGATTGGACTCATCTATGTTACCCTGCTCATGCTCGGCTTCCTCGTGGTGGTACTGGCCTTCGCCTTCGGCTGCGCTCCCAGCCTCTGTGACGGCTCTTGCGGCCACAGCTGCTGTTAATGTTCAGTATGTTGCGATATCATCGCAACAACCCCAAAAACCAAAAAAGAAAGAAAAAGAATTATGGCTAAGACAATTAATTCAAGAATACCTGAGGGACCAGTAGCAGAGAAATGGAAGGAGTATAAAGCTCACCAGCGCCTGGTGAACCCCAAAAACAAATTAAAGCTGGATGTCATCGTCGTAGGTACGGGTCTGGCCGGTGCTTCGGCAGCTGCTTCGCTCGGCGAGATGGGCTTCAACGTCATCAACCTGTGTATTCAGGACTCTCCCCGTCGCGCCCACTCCATCGCCGCCCAGGGTGGTATCAACGCCGCCAAGTGCTATCAGAACGATGGTGACTCGGTCTATCGTCTGTTCTACGACACCGTGAAGGGCGGTGACTATCGTGCCCGTGAGGCCAACGTCTATCGTCTGGCTGAGGTCTCTAACAACATTATCGACCAGTGCGTGGCTCAGGGCGTTCCCTTTGCACGTGAGTATGGCGGCATGCTGGCCAACCGCTCGTTCGGTGGTGCACAGGTGAGCCGTACGTTCTATGCCAAGGGCCAGACGGGTCAGCAGCTGCTGCTCGGTGCCTACAGCTCGCTGAGCTGCCAGGTGAAGGCCGGCAAGGTGAAGCTCTACACCCGCTACGAGATGGAAGACGTGGTCATCGTCGACGGCCGCGCACGTGGCATCATCGCCAAGGACCTGACGACAGGCAAGCTGGTGCGCTTCAGCGCCAACGCTGTGGTCATCGCTACCGGCGGCTACGGCAACACTTACTTCCTGAGCACCAACGCCATGGGCTGCAACTGCTCGGCTGCCGTGCAGTGCTACCGCAAGGGTGCCTACTTCGCAAATCCCTCGTACGTGCAGATTCACCCCACCTGCATCCCCGTTCACGGCGACAAGCAGTCGAAGCTGACGCTGATGTCGGAGTCGCTGCGTAACGACGGACGTATTTGGGTGCCCAAGAAGATTGAGGACGCCAAGGCGCTGCAGGCAGGAACGAAGCAGGGATGGGAGATTCCCGAGGAGGACCGCGACTACTATCTGGAGCGCCGCTATCCCGCATTCGGTAACCTCGTTCCCCGCGACGTGGCTTCGCGTGCCGCCAAGGAGCGCTGCGACAAGGGCTTCGGCGTGAACAACACCGGCCTGGCCGTGTTCCTCGACTTCTCGGAGTCTATCAACCGCCTCGGTCTCGACATTATCATGCAGCGTTACGGCAACCTCTTCGAGATGTACGAGGAGATTACTGATGTGTTCCCCGGCGACCTTGCCAACGAGATCAACGGTGTGAAGTACTACAAGCCGATGATGATCTATCCCGCCATCCACTACACCATGGGTGGCATCTGGGTGGACTATGAGCTGCAGACCTCTATCCCCGGACTGTTCGCTATCGGTGAGTGCAACTTCTCCGATCACGGTGCCAACCGTCTGGGTGCTTCCGCCCTGATGCAGGGTCTGGCCGACGGTTACTTCGTGCTGCCTTACACCATCCAGAACTACTTGGCCGACCAGGCTGTATGGCCGAAGGTCTCCACCGACCTGCCTGAGTTCGCTGAGGCTGAGAAGGCCGTCAACGCCGAGATGGATCGTCTGCTCAACATCAAGGGTAAGCGTTCTGTCGACTCTATCCACAAGGAACTCGGTCACATCATGTGGGAGTATGTGGGCATGGGCCGCACCGCCGAGGGCCTGAAGACCGGTCTGAAGAAG
>JAEEGG010005115.1_pt1 | contig 31398 bp, 21 predicted proteins | sample 9134161 | NCBI WGS metagenome assembly JAEEGG01 (sample SAMN16246543, study PRJNA631951) | gut metagenome | biome: gut microbiome; feature: rumen; material: CR-attached | host: Bos | place: Iran: Karaj | collected 2018-10
CTGTATGCCCAGTCGCTTGAGCCTTTGCCCTTGATGGGGAGGATGGCGTGGGCGATGCGGGGACCGAGGTCACGGGCGGGGTTGATGGCGTAACCGGTGGTGCCGCCGAGCGACATACCGATGGCCATAATAAGCATAGTTACAGGGAATGCACCTGAGCTTCCGAGATTGAAGTCTGCGGTGTTGCCTTCAGTGGCGAATGCCATAATGATGAACACGAGCACGCAGGTGCCGATGACCTCGCAGATGAAGTTGCGCCAGTAGTTGCGGATGGCAGGGATGGTGCAGAAGCATCCGAGCTTGGTGGCCTGGTCTTCAGTGGCATTGAAATGATCTTTGTAGAACACCCATACCAACCAGCCGCCGCAGATACCGCCGAGAATCTGAGCCACGATGTAGCCGAACACGTCAGACCAGGGGAAAGAACCGGCAGCTGCCAGACCGAGAGTGAGGGCCGGATTGAGGTGGGCGCCGCTGATAGGGCCGGAAACGAACACGCCGCACATCACGGCAAAACCCCAGGCCATCGTGATGACAACCCAGCCGCTGCCCTGGCCTTTTGTCTTGTTGAGGCAGACATTGGCAACGACGCTGTCACCCATCAGGATGAGAACCAGAGTTCCCAGGAATTCAAACAGATATTTTTCCATAATAGTATTTAGTTATTTAGATAAAGTTCTTGAAACGGCGTCTTTCCAGCCCTTCTTGGCCTCAGTCTGAGGATCGGCAGGGGTGAAGCGGCGCTCGACAGCCCAGATGGACTTGATCTCGTCGATGCTCTTCCAGTAGCCGACGGCAAGGCCGGCGAGGAATGCTGCGCCAAGGCCGGTGGTCTCGGTAATCTGCGGGCGGATTACGTCGCAGCCGAGGATGTCGCTCTGGAACTGCATCAGCAGGTTGTTGCGGGAAGCACCGCCGTCGACCTTGAGTTCGCACAGCTTCACGCCGCTGTCGCTCTGCATTGCCTCCACGATATCCATAGTCTGGAAAGCGATGCCTTCAAGCGCTGCACGGGCGATGTGGGCTGCAGTTGAGCCGCGGGTGATGCCATAGACGCAGCCTTTGGCATACTGGTCCCAGTACGGAGCGCCGAGACCCGTCAGTGCCGGAACGAAATAGATGCCGCCGTTGTCGGGAACAGACGCCGCAAGGGCCTCTACTTCGCCGCTGGACTTGATGATGCCCAGACCGTCGCGCAGCCACTGGACCACGCTGCCGGCAACGAAGATACTGCCTTCGAGAGCATAATTCACCTTGTCGCCGATCTTCCAGGCGATTGTGGTCAGCAGATTGTTACGGGAGGCGATAGGCTTCTCGCCGGTATTCATAAGCAGGAAGCAGCCGGTGCCGTAGGTATTCTTGACAGCGCCGGGCTCGGTGCACATCTGTCCGAAGAGGGCGGACTGCTGGTCGCCTGCGATGCCTGCGATAGGCACGTTGCCGGCCAGCACGCTGGTGCTGGTATGTCCGTAGACTTCGGAGCAAGACTTCACCTGAGGCATCATCGACTCGGGAACTCCGAGCAGATCGAGCAGATCCTTGTCCCACTTCAGGGTGTGGATGTTGAAGAGCATCGTGCGGGAAGCGTTGGTCACGTCAGTCACGTGGACCTTGCCGCCGGTCAGGTTCCAAATGAGCCACGAATCTACGGTCCCGAAACGGAGATCGCCTCTGTTGGCCTTTTCCCTTGCGCCGGGAACGTTCTCGAGGATCCAGCGGATCTTGGTGCCGCTGAAATATGCATCGATGATGAGGCCGGTCTTCTTGCGGATGAAGTCGGTCTTGCCGGCAATTTTCAGGGAGTCGCAGAAAGCGGATGTCCTGCGGTCCTGCCATACGATGGCGTTATAGACAGGCTCTCCTGTCTTGGCATCCCATACGATGGTGGTTTCACGCTGGTTGGTGATGCCGATGGCTGCGATGTCGGAAGCTCTCAGACCTTTGGAAGCGATGGCTTCGGCCATAACTCCTGACTGCGACGACCATATTTCCTTGGGGTTGTGCTCAACCCAGCCCGGCTGCGGGAATATTTGGGTGAATTCTTTTTGGGCTACGGAGCAGATTTCGCCTTTTGCATTGAAAACTAGGGCTCTGGAGCTGCTGGTGCCCTGATCGAGTGCGATAATGTATTTAGACATATAATACTGTATTTAAGACTTGATTCGATAAAGTTATGCATTTTTTGCTAACTTGGGAACCCGATCGGTGATTTTATTTCCAGTAAATACAACATTATGAAAAAGACTTTCCTGCTTCTGCTTGTTCTCGCCGCATTGACGGCCTGCCACAGCCAGGCGCCGCAGTACAGCAATCCCGTCATCAATGAAAACGCTCCTGACCCGACCGTGATCCGCGGTGATGACGGAGCCTTCTACCTCTTCGCGACTCAGCGTCAGGGAAATATCCCCATCTACCGCTCTGACAATCTGGTTGACTGGGAATTTGTCGGTTATGCCTTCGATCCCGAAAACAGACCGAGGCTTGTGGAAGGAGCCGGCTACTGGGCTCCTGACATCCAGAAAGTAGGGGACAGGTATATCCTGTATTTCTCCAACGGAGTGTGGGACGGCCATTGGGAGAGCGGAATCGCCTGTGCCGAATCAGAATCCATCACCGGACCTTACCGTTACGCCCACATCCTCATTCCGTCCCCGGAATCTGGAGTGAGGAACTCGATCGATCAGAACTTTTTCAGCGACGGTGGCAGAAACTATATGGCGTGGGGCAGTTTCTTCGGCATCTATCTGGTTGAACTCAGCGAAGACGGCCGAAGTGTAGCCCAGCCTTTCGACCGCAAGGTCCAGATCGCTGGTGATGCCTATGAGGGCAGCTATATCCACAAGCGTGACGGAAAGTACTATCTGTTTGCATCCATAGGCACTTGCTGCGAAGGCTTGAAGAGCCGCTATACCCTGGTGGTCGGCCGCAGCGACAGCCTCGAAGGCCCATATACTGACAGGCACGGCAATCCTATGCTGGCCAATTTCCACGAAATACTTGTCTCCGGAGACAACTTTGTCCGCGGCCCGGGCCACTGCAGCGAAATCATAACCGATGATGCAGGTCAGGACTGGATACTCTATCACGGCTATGACGCCGACGACCCCGATGCCGGCCGCAAGGCCTGGCTTGACAAAGTCGACTGGGTGGACGGCTGGCCGGTGATGGAAGGAAGCGTACCGCGATCAGGAGACGCCCCGTACTTCAAACGGTGACGGCGGCTATACTGTAAGCAGTTCGTATTCTCCGCCCCAGAGCTCCAGAAAACGCATAAAATCCGCCCTTGTGACCACCACGCTGGCAGTGTTGTCGCAGGGGTGGAAACTTATTCGTTCTGCTTCCATAAGCTCCGAGTCCAGATAGAACTTCACCCTGTGTCCGTTCTCGAAAAGCTCCTTGGGATCTGCGCCCGACAGGTCCATATCCTCGATCAGACCGAAGGGAGAGACGCTCCCGGGTTTCAGTCCGAGGCAGCGCATCATCCTCTCAGGCGATGCGAATGAGAGCTTGCCCTGATGCAGGGCGTGTTCCAGGCCGTGGATGTCCATCTGCTTGTGGCACTCGAAACTGATGAGATAGTGGCGGTTGCCCTTGTGGTTGCGCATAAACAGGTTCTTGCAGTGCGTGCATTCGGGAATCTGTCCCCAATAGGAAAGAGCCTCCTCGATCGTGAACAACGGCGGGTGCTCATATATTTCATAGGGGATGCCGTTGCGTGTCAGGAAGTCAAGGACGCGCAGACGCTGGTATTCGCGGTCGAAGAGGTCGCGTAACTTGTCCGTGTCCCTGATGATCTCCCGAAGCTCGGCGAGCCTAGCAGCATTGTCGGATTCGGGTATCCACAGTTTCAGATAGCCACCCTCGGCATATTTCTCCATCAGGTGCTCCAGCGTGCGCTGCCACTGGCCTTCACGGTCCAGCTCAGGATACTTGTTGAAGCCGTACTGGACGGTGCGGCGTATAATCTTCACCGGATCGATGTCCCTGTCGGCCTCGGCGATGATGAGTCCGTAGATGCCGCGGGGCTTGCGGTCGGACGAAGCCCTGTGGTCCTCGGCAGCCTGGGCGATGGTCTCTATCTGCTCAGGGGTGAACCAGCGTTCCAGCTCCTTGTCCGAGCGGATGATGCGGCCCGAAACAATGTGGTGGCGCTCGCGTCCCTCGACCACCCCGGTGTCGTGGTATGCTGCCGCGGCGTATATCATATTCTCGTCTACGTCATAGCGTTTGGCCAGCTCCAGGGCATTTTTGATGACGGTGCGCACGTGCTCTTCGGAGTGGGCGCTGTCGAAGTGTCTGTAACGGGGGATGATCTCTTTTTCTACGTATGCTTCAAGTTCGGGATTTATCATTGCTTCGCGTGGATTTTTCTCAGCAAATATAGTTATATTTGTTGTTCGCGTTCAAAGTATGAAAACAACGAGATTGATATCACTTATTGCAGGCATCCTGGCCGTGTGTCTGCCCGTCTGCGCGCAGAATCAGTGGCGTGGCTCCAAGGTGGCGATACTGGGCGATTCCATCAGCGACCCCGTCCGTGTCGGCACAACCGAATGCTGGTGGGAGTTCCTTGCCGAGCTTATGGATATGCAGACCGTCTCTTTCGCCGTCAACGGCAACCAGATGAGCCAGCTGCCCGACCAGGCCCTCAAGGTCGACCAGTCGTTCGACGCCATCATCATCCTTGCCGGCACCAATGACTTCTTCCACGACATTCCGATGGGAGAGTGGTTCACCGAGACAGTGGATTCCGTGAACACCAACGGCAGAATGACGCCGAAACTTCACAGGCACTTCAATTTCGACAAGACGACCTTCACCGGCCGCTGCAACATCCTGATGCAGTATCTCAAGACCACATTTCCGACGAAGCAGATAATACTTATGACCCCGCTCCACAGGGCTTACGCCCGCTTCAACGCCCGCAACGTGCAGCCCGACGAGATGTATGCCAACTTTCTTGGCCTCTATATTGAGGACTACGCAGCCGCCATCCGCCGCTGCGGCCAGATTTGGAGCGTACCGGTCATCGACCTCTACGGAGAGAGCGGCCTGATGCCGGTGCTCGACGAATATGCCCGTTATTTCAACAATGCCGGCACCGACCGTCTGCATCCCGCTGCCGAAGGCCATCTGCGTATGGCCAAAACGATACAGTACCATCTCCTCACATTGCCCAACACTTTTTGATAAATACAATCAATAACACTTAAAGATCAATACTATGGCTAAATTCAGATGCCCCGTATGCGGATATATCCACGAAGGTGACGCCGCCCCCGAAAAATGCCCTCTCTGCGGCGTTCCCGGTTCCAAATTCATCCAGATCGAAGAAACTGAAGACAAACTCGTATTCGTAGACGAGCACGTTCTTGGAGTTGCCAAGGACGTCAAGGATCCTGAAATCCTCAAAGGTCTTCACGACCATTTCAACGGCGAATGCTCAGAAGTCGGTATGTACCTGGCTATGAGCCGTCAGGCAGACCGCGAAGGTTATCCCGAGGTGGCTGACGCTTTCCGTCGCTATGCTTTCGAGGAGGCCGACCACGCCGCCCGTATCGCCGAACTGCTCGGCGAGGTAGTATGGGACACCAAGACCAATCTCGAGAAACGTATGCACGCTGAAGCCGGTGCCTGCGAAGGCAAGAAACGCATCGCCACTCTTGCCAAACAGCAGAATCTCGACGCCATCCACGACACCATCCACGAGATGGCCAAGGATGAGGCCCGTCACGGCAAAGGATTCGAAGGTCTCTACAACAGGTATTTCAAGAAATAACCTGACTGTCCTATGAAAAGATTTCTGATCGTCACCCTTATGACGGTCGTATCTGTCGCTTGCACATCGGTCCGGGAATTCGAGCTGAAGGCTGGAGATTCCGAGCCGATGCGCGGCACATATACAGACTTTATGCTTAAAGGCGAGGCCTTGCTCGCCGACGGCGCCGAGGCATCCGTCTGGTTCCATACCGACGGCAACTGCACAAAAGGATATCAGGTGCTGTTGCACAACGGGCCGATCGACGGCAGCCGCAAGAGCGGTTCACTGGCTTCGGTCAGGAATCTTTATCGGAGTTTGGCCGAAGACGGGCAGTGGTTCCCCTTCGAGATAGCTGTAAGGGGCAGTAACATCTCCGTTACGATAAACGGCACCGAGGTTGTCTGCTACACCGAGCCTGACGCGCCCTACCGCAGCGAAGAGCACAAGGATATGCTGCTTGGCAGCGGCCGTGTGGTTTTCAAAGGAGCCGGCGGCTCGGCGTCTTTCAGGGACGTTTCCATAGAATCCCTTCCCAAGGGGCTTCACAATCCTTCAGATTCGCTCCCGCCCGTAGATGAGAGCACCGATGACATCATCCGCCTGCAGCAGATCGATTTCCCTGTAATCGACTACCACGTCCACCTTAAGGGCGACCTTACAGCCGATATGGCCCTGGCCAAATCCAAGAACTACGGCATCAACTATGGCATAGGCCCGAACGCCTACGGGCCCAAGAAAGAAGGTGAAGGCGGCTCCGGACTGGTGCTGACAAGCGCCCAGGAGATGGAGCAATACTGGCAGAGCGTCAAGGACTGGCCCTTTATGCGCCCGCTGCAGGGTGACGGCCGCAAATGGTCCCGTAGCTTCCCTGCTGAACTGCTCGACAAGTTCGACTATATATTCACCGACGGAATGTACGTCTACGACAGGGGCAGGCTGGTAAGGCTCTGGCATCCCGAGGAAGTGAACATAGACATTCCGGTGCAGAAGTATATGGACCTCATCGTCGACGAGACGGTCCATATCTTTGAGAACGATCCGGCGGACTTCTCTGCCAATCCTTTCTATCTTCCAGGAGTCATCGCCGATGATTTCGACAAGCTCTGGACTGACGAAAGGGTGGATAGGATCCTGAACGTCCTCAAGAAAAACAACATTGCCCTGGAAATCAACTCCAGGTACAAGCTCCCCAGCAAGCGCATCATCCTGAAAGCAAAGGCTATGGGTCTGAAGTTCACCTTCGGTACCAACAACACGGATTCAAATTTCGGCCGACTGGAATACAGCACGCAGATGGTGAGGGAATGCGGCATCAAAGCCGAAGATATGTGGTTCCCGTCAATGTCCACCAGGGCCGAGCGGATGCGGGCACGTGACGCTGCGGGAAAGTAACAGGGACTTGATATGGAAACCGGCATAAACTTCGTCAACGACTTAGCGATAATACTTATCACGGCAGGATTGTGCACAGTCATCTGCCGGGCCCTGAAGCAGCCGCTCATACTCGGCTACATCATCGCCGGTTTCATCATAAGCCCCAACCTCGGCATCTTTGGCATATCCAGCCAGGAGGCCGTAGAACAGTGGTCCGACATAGGTATCATCTTCCTTATGTTCGGTCTCGGACTTGAGTTCAGCTTCAAGAAACTTATGGCAGCAGGCAGCCAGGCCATAGTCACAGCGCTCAGCAAGTTCGTCGGCGTGTTCATCATAGGCTTCCTGATAGGCCAGGCACTTGGATGGACCTCTATGGAAAGCATATTCCTCGCCGGCCTGCTGTCAATGTCGTCGACCGTAGTGGTCATCAAGACCTATGACGATTTCGGGCTGAAGAAAGAGCCTTACGCCGGCATAGTGTTCGGCACGCTGGTGGTCGAGGATATGATAGCCATTATGCTGATGGTGCTGCTGTCGACGCTGGCCGTATCCAACAATTTCTCGGGAGGGGAGATGCTGCTCAACTTCGGCAAGCTGGTCTTCTTCCTGGTGCTGTGGTTCGTCGTAGGCATCTATGTCATACCGACGCTGCTCAAGAGGACGAGCAAGTATCTGAGCGACGAAATCCTGCTCATCATAAGCCTTGGTCTGTGTTTCGGAATGGTGTCCCTCGCCACGGCTTCCGGCTTCTCATCAGCCCTCGGAGCCTTTATGATGGGTTCCATTCTTGCCGAGACCATAGAGAACGAGAAGATTATGAAGCTGATATCCCCGATCAAGGATCTTTTCGGGGCCATCTTCTTCGTATCTGTCGGAATGATGATAGCTCCAGCGCAGATCGGCGCCCACTGGTGGGTCATCCTCATCCTTGCGCTGACCGTAGTCGTCACCCACGTACTGTTCGTCACCATCGGCATCATCCTCTCCGGCGGCAACCTCCGCAATGCCGTCCATTCGGGCTTCAGCCTAGCCCAGCTGGGTGAGTTCGGCTTCATCATCGCCGGAGTGGGAGTGAGCCTGGGTGTGATGCGTGATTTCATATACCCGGTCATCATAGCTGTTTCGGTGCTTACCATCTTCACTACTCCCTACACCATCAAGCTTGCAGGACCGGTGTACAGATGGCTTCAGCGCAAACTTCCTGCAGGCCTGCTCGCGAGAATAGACAGGGCTGACAGCTCGGAGAGGCGTTCGAGGGCTGAAAAGAGCGAATGGAAGAAAGTCATAACCGGTTTTGTGACGAGGGTTCTTATCTATGGGGTCCTGCTCTCGGCCATAATGATATTGTCTGCCACATACCTTGACGGCCTTGTCTCCAAAGTGCTGCCTGATATCAGCCCCAAGCTGCACCAGGCGGTATGCATACTGACCACGCTGCTGGTGATGCTCCCTTTCCTGTTCGGCCTGGTGTCCAGACATCACAAGTCGCAGACGTCCATACAGAAGCTGATGGCCGAGAAGAGGTCGAATTCCTGGCCTCTGGTGGGCCTTGACGTCACGAGGATATTCATCGCGATGGGGTTCATAATGGCAGCCATATCCCATTATGCCAAACTTTCGGGCTGGGTTGTGGTAGTGCTGCTCATAGCGGGTTTCATAATGATTGTCGTGACGCGCAACTTCCTGAAGCGCTACCAGACGCTTGAAAACCGCTTCCTGCAGAATCTCAACGACAAGGAGGAGACTGTCCGCAGGCTGCGTCCGGTGACGGCTTCCGTGAAGCAGAGCCTCGGTTCATACGACGTCCACATCGAAGAGATGACAGTGGCTCAGGAATCATCCTGGGCAGGACGCAGGCTAAAGGATCTGCCCCTGCGCGAGAAATCCGGCGCCAACATCATCAAAATCACCCGTGGGGCAAAGAACTATACCATCCCTGACGGCAACATAGTCATATTCCCCGGAGACAAACTGTTCGCTGTCGGAACGGGAGAGCAGCTCGATGCAATGCAGTCGCTGCTGCGTTCTTCCAACACCGGCTATATCTGCGAGTCCGACAGTTCCTTCAAGGTGGAGCCTGTGACTCTCACTGATAACTCATATATGACTGGACAGAGTCTTCACAATCTCAACCTGCGCAGCTATGGCTGTATGATCATCAGTATGCTCCGCGACGGGCAGTTCGTGACTAACCCCAGGCCCGACACTGTCTTCCGTACAGGCGACACGGTATGGCTTGCGGGCGATGTTGACTCCCTTACCTGGCTTGAAAAGTAATACTATTAACTTACAGATATGAAAAGCATCAAATTAGTCGCAGCGCTGCTTGCAATTATGGCCATCGGAGGCTGTACGGGCAGCCAGTCCGAAGATTCGGCATCTTACCAGGTGTCGCAAGTCCCTTTCACTGATGTCAAGATTGCCGAGAACAGCTTCTGGGGCGATCGCCTCAAGGCAGCCCGCGAAGTGACAATACCACTCGCCTTCAGCAAATGCGAGTCGGAAGGCCGCTACCGCAATTTCGAGATGGCCGTGACTCCTTCTCCTGACAACCCGCCGAGCGGCTTCCCCTTCGACGATACTGACGTCTACAAGACCATCGAGGGCGCCAGCTACATCCTGCAGACTTATCCCGACAAGAAACTCGAGAGTTACATCGACAGCGTGCTGGACATCGTGGCCGCCGCGCAGGAGCCCGACGGATATCTGTATACCCCGAGGACGATGAATCCCTGGCATCCTCACCCCTGGTCCGGCAGCGAACGCTGGCAGGAGGTGGAAGGCGGAAGTCACGAATTCTACAACCTCGGCCATATGGTTGACGCGGCGTGTGCCCATTATCAGGCTACAGGCAGCACGAAATTCCTCGACATAGCCAAGAGATACGCCGACTGCGTAATCCGTGAAATCGGAACGGGAGAGGGGCAGAAGACCGTTGTGCCCGGCCACCAGATAGCGGAGATGGCTCTAGCAAGGCTGTATGTGCTGACCGGCGAGAAGAAATACCTCGACCAGGCCAAGTATTTCCTTGACTATCGCGGCAAGACCGTCGTCAAGAACCAGTACAGCCAGAGCGACATTCCTGTGGTTGACCAACGCGAAGCCTGGGGCCACGCTGTGCGTGCCGGTTATATGTATTCCGGTATGGCTGACGTCGCAGCCCTGACCGGCGACAAGGAATATGTCAACGCAATTGATTCCATCTGGGACAACATCGTCACCAAGAAATACTACATAACGGGCGGAGTGGGAGCAAGGCATAACGGCGAGGCCTTCGGTGCCGACTACGAACTTCCCAACAAGACTGCCTACAACGAGACCTGCGCCGCCATCGCACAGGTATATCTCAACCAGCGTATGTTTATGCTCCACGGCGACTCCAAATACATCGACTGCCTCGAGCGTACGCTCTACAACGGAGTGATCTGCGGTATGAGCGTCGACGGCGGCAAGTTCTTCTATCCGAACCCCTTGTCGGCCGACAGCGTATACCGTTTCAACTCAGGAAGGACTATGACCCGCCAGCCCTGGTTCGGCTGCGCCTGCTGCCCGAGCAACCTCTGCCGCTTCATCCCTTCAGTTCCCGGCTATGTCTACGGCGTAAAAGGCAAGAACCTGTATGTCAATCTTTTCGCTGAAAATACCGCAGAAGTCCAGATGGACGGAGGCAGTGTGACCCTTTCCCAGAAGACAGATTATCCCTGGAACGGCGATGTTACCATAAAGGTTGAGGACAATAAAACCGGTAAATTCACCGTCAAGGTCCGCATTCCCGGCTGGGTTCGCAACGAAGTTGTTCCCGGCGACCTGTACGAGTATGCCGACGGCCTGACTCCCGAGTGGAGCATCGCAGTCAACGGCAGCCGGCAGAACGCAAAGGTCGGGGACGACGGTTATGTCGCCCTGTCGCGCAACTGGAAGGCCGGCGACGTGATTGCAGTCCATTTCGATATGCCTGTCCGTACAGTTGAAGCTAACCAGAACGTAGAGGACGACCGCGGCAAGATCGCCGTGGAGCGCGGACCTCTGGTATACTGTGCCGAATGGGCAGACAACGCCGGCAAGAATGTGCACACTACTGCCGTGGGAGGCTCTTCATTCGAAGTGGTTCCCAATTACGGCATCACCAACACCGAAGGTGACGGCAAGGTATTCAATGTCACAGGGATCAAGGCTTCAAAGGGCCTGGCTCTCATTCCTTACTATGCTTGGAACCATCGCGGAGCCGGCAATATGGAAGTATGGCTCGCTGAATAACGCATCTACAATCCACTAACATAACTGTTATGAAAAGAGTTATCATTCTGGCGGCCTCGCTATTGCTTTCGGCCGCAATGCTGGATGCCCAGACCATAGGCAGGGATGCACGCTATTGCAACCCCCTTCCGATGGAGATAGGGCAGGGAAGTGCCTCCGGAGATGTCAGCGTCTTCAAATGGGAAGGCAAGTATTATATGTTCTGCACCGGCGGCGGCGCCTGGGTATCCGAGGATATGCTCAACTGGGAATACCACTATGTGGCAGGTGTTCCAGTAGCACCCGATGTATGCCCTTACAACGGCAAGTTCTATATGACCGGAAACAGCAGCAACGTCTGGGTGGCCGACAACCCTCTGGGCCCCTATGAAGTACTTGGACAATGGAAAGGCACACCCGACCGTGAGCACGGCTGGAGCCAGGGTTTTGACCCCCACATCTATGTCGACGAGAACAACCAGCCCTACCTTTTCTGGCCTGGAATGGCCATCAGCGGCATCTATTCCGTAAAGCTCGACCCCAATGACATAACCCAGTTCGTGGGCCCCGTGACCCACCACTTCAGCTTCAATCCCGACCATATCTGGGAGCGCCAGGGCGAGATGAACGAATTCCCCGACGTCGCCTGGATCGAAGGGCCGTGGGTATACAAGCACAACGGGACATACTACCTCCAGTATTCTGCTTCAGGCACTCAATGGAGGACTTATGCCGAGGGTTACTACAAGTCGAAGAACCTGCAGGGACCGTATGAATATGCATCCAACAACCCTCTGCTGCGCCGCACTGACGGCATCGTCACAGGCCCGGCTCACGGAAGTATGGTGACAGGCCCTGACGGCAATATATGGCAGTTCTATACTGTCGTCCTTCGCAGCGGCGGCCGCCGTATCGGTATGGACCGCGTGACGGTCGACAAGGACGGCAATCTGGTCTGCAACGTGACTGACACGCCCCAGTGGGCTCCCGGTGTTGTCAAGGATCCCACCAAGGGAAATTCCGGCTCTATCATCGTGTCAGTAGGCAAGACAAGTATGAGCACCGGACAGGGCTTCCCCGGAGCAGCCAAGGTGGCCTCAAGTTCGAAGCCCGGAAGAGGTCCCGAGTATGCGCTTGACAACTCTACGGCTACGTGGTGGGAACCTGCCGAGGACGACGCGAACCCCACTCTCACGATAAGCCTCTCTCCGGCAGTCGACCGCGACAGGGTGCAGACCTTCCGCATCGACGGCTCCCGCCTGCTGTTCGGCGGCAGCGGCCGCGGATTCTCCGGTTCAGCAGGCCTGCCCGTATTCAAGTACAGGATCGAGGTTTCAATGGACGGTGAGCACTACAGCACAGTCCTCAACCGCTCCGGCAACAGCGTTCCCCGCAACGTGCTTTTCGACGAAATACCACCCGTCGAGTGCCGTTACGTCCGTCTGACGATGCTTGACTGGCCGAAGAACAGCCCGCTGAGCATCCTGGACTTCTCGGTATTCGGAAAGGCTACCGGCTGGTCACCGTCCCAGGTTCCGGTTCCGACACCCAAGAAGATGAATTGACAAAAAAAAGGAGGCGCGAGCCTCCTTTTTTATTGCTGAAGACAGATTCTATTTGAACAGAAGCTGTGCGAACTGGTAAAGGCTGCGGCGCCAGGTGTGCCACTCGTGGGCAGTGCCTTCCGAGATGTAACCGACAGCGTTCATTCCGATGCCCCTGAGGTTTTCGGCTGCTTCCATCACCCTGGGGTTCTCCTTGCTTCCGCAGCTCATAAAGACCACTTTGTTCGTCTTCTGGAAGCCCTGTGCTCCCTGGACGTCTTCAACGCTCATCACTCCGCCGCTGAACATACCTACATATGCGAACATCGTAGGGTTGGCAAGTGTTATCCTGCGGGTCTGGCCGCCGCCCATTGACAGACCGGCCATTGCGCGGTGTTTGGCGTCGGCGATAACCCTGTACTCTTTCTCGACCATCGGTATGATATCTACGAGCAGTACAGTCTGGAAGGCATCGGGGCCTGCGGCGCGTTGTCCGGGCTGTGCAGGCTGAGCAGGCTGGGCGGGAGCATACTGGCCGACCAGATGGATGTTCTGGCTCTGGCCGTAATCCATTACGACAATGAACGGAACAGCCTTGCCCTCAGCGATCAGGTTGTCGAGAATCTGGGCGGTGTGGCCCTGGGCAGACCAGCCCTGCTCATTCTCGGCGTTGCCGTGCTGGAGATAGAGGACGGGATATTTCTTTTTCGTGTTCTTCTGATACTCTGCAGGCAGATAGACATAGCAGTGACGCATACTTTGAGTGGCTTTTGACCAGTAGTATTTCTCTTCGATTGCGCCCTGGGGCACATTCTTTACCTGCCAGATGTCCATATCGGCTGAAGGAATCTCTATGCCGCTTCCCCAACGGCCGGCTCCGAAGAAATAGATGCTGCCGGGATCGGGAACGGAAGCTCCGTCGACATTGAGCTGGTAGTAGTGGAAGCCGACATCCTGAGGAGCAGAAGTGCCGGTCCAGACGCCGTTCTCGTCTTTAGTCATCTCATACCTTACGCCACCGATGTCGATCTGGACTGAATTGGCCTGAGGGGCGCGGAGCTGTGCGCGGACGGCTCCTTGAGAATTTACCATAGGGTACTGATGTCCCAGCTGGTTGGTAACGTTGGGCTTGAAATCATCAACGGCACCCGCGAATGACGGCTGTACGTTGTTTCTTTGCTGAGCTGACGCGCAGAACGCTGACAGCAACATCGCGAAAAGGAAAACTTTTTTCATTGCTTGGATTGTTTGATTAGGAAACCATACTGTTTTCCAAAGTTACCAATTATTGTATATTTGAGCGTTATTATTTTGTCGTATTTGCAGGATGAAGCAGGAAGTCAACCCCAAGGATACCAGCCGGGCACAGGCATTCGAGTTGTGGATGAAATCACCGGTGCCGATGGTGACGCTGATGAAGACGTTTGATGTGACCCGGCTCCGCAGGATTTGCAGGCGGACGGATATGAAGTTCAATATGCTGCTGTGCTGGTGCATAGGACGTGCGGCCAGCAGGATCGACGAGTTTTACCTGCTTCCATCGCAGGGTAAACTGTACAGGTACGACCGCCTTTGCGTCAACGTTATCGTCAATAACGCCCGGGGCGGCATCAACAACTGCGACATTCCTTACAGCGACGACGTGGAGCAGTTCGAGCGCGACTACGAATCCCTGACCAGGAGGACCGCTGCGGAATGCAGGGACATCAATGACGATGAAGCCAACATCGTCGGCACGTCAGCAGTCACGGTAACGCAGATCGACTGCATAGTCAATCAGTACAGCGGGATTTTCAACAATCCTTTCCTTGCCTGGGGACGTTACCGCAAGGGATGGTTCAAGACGACCCTGCCCATCTCATTCCAGTTCCACCACGTGCAGATGGATGGAAGCCAGTCCACCCGGTTCCTGGAAGAACTGCAGAAGACTATACTAAGCTGTCAGGTCAGCCGCAAGGGCGTCTAATTCAGCGCGTGCGGCAGCGGTGACAGCTGAGCGTACGGTGACGATACGATCATAAATGGTGATGTCCTTCATCTGTTCCAGTTCGGCCTTCATCGCTTTTGCGGCCATAGGAGCCCAGGTGCCGTTCTCTACAAGGGCGATGCGGCGGTTGCAGAAGCCTTTGCCCTTGAGGTGATGCAGGAAGTCTGACATCAGCGGATGCAGGCCTCCCTCATAGGTGGGGGCTGCCAGCACCATCCGGTCATATCTGAAGGCGCCTTCGATGTTTTCGGCAAGGTCGCTGCGGCTCAGGTCGGCGATTTCCAGTTTGACGCCCTTCGCTTCAAGCTTTCCGGCAAGATATTCTGCGGCTTCGGCAGTGTTGCCGTGCAGTGATGCGTATGCTATGAACACGCCTTCGGTCTCGGGTCTGTAGGCGCTCCACGTGTCGTAAAGGCCCACGTAGTGCCCAAGGTCTTCAGTCAGTACCGGACCGTGAAGAGGGCAGATGGTTGAAATCTCCAGCCCCGACAGCTTCTTCAGCAGAGCCTGGACCTGGGGACCGAACTTGCCGCAGATATTGATGAAGTAGCGGCGAGCCTCGCAATCCCAGTCTTCGTCTTCAGTCTTGCTCAGAGCGCCGAACTTGCCGAAAGCATCGGCGGAGAAAAGTATCTTTTCGGACTCTTCGTAGGCTACGAGCACGTCGGGCCAATGGACCATCGGTGCGGCGAAGAAACGCAATGTGTGGGCTCCAAGGTTCAGTTTGTCACCTTCCTTGACTGTGTCGATGCGGTCCTCGAAGGCCAGGTCGGGATAGAACTGCTTCATAAACTTCGCGGCATTTGCCGAGCAGATGCAGCGGCATTTAGGGTAGGTAGCCATCACTCTGGCAATGCTGCCGCTGTGGTCGGGCTCTGTGTGGAGCACTACTATGCAGTCCGGAGTCCGGTCACCGAGTTTCTCATAAAGGTTGGCCTCCCATTCGGCAGCCTTGCGGCTGTCCACTCCGTCCATTATGGCCACCCTCTCGTCCATTATCACATATGAGTTATAAGCCATTCCCTCAGGAACGATATACTGGCTTTCAAAAAGGTCTATGTCAAGGTCGTCAACGCCGATATACTGCACGCTGCCGTTGCCGATAGTCATTTCTTTCATCTCGTTTATAATTGTTATCGTACAAAAATAATCAAAATTGGCTTCTTCATTTGCTATATTTGCACTAATATGAATACATAAGACTATGAAAAAGACATATCTGTTTGCGGCCATTATCTCTTTGATGGCTGCCGTTGCCTTTGTGAGCTCCTGCTCCGGCAAATATTCTACGCTCAAGGTGGTTTCTTACAACATCCGTATGGGCGTGGCCGATGACGGCGCCAATTCTTGGGACCTGCGCAAGGAGGCTTCGGTCGCGATGATCGAGGAGCAGCAGCCGGACATCTTCGGACTGCAGGAAGCCTTCGACTTCCAGCGAAAGTACCTGGAAGAAAACTGCCCTCAGTACGGGGCAATCGGTGTCGGCAGGGATGACGGAGTTCTGGACGGAGAGCAGATGTCTATTTTCTATAACAAGGAAAAGTTCAACCTGAAGGACTGGGGCACCTACTGGCTGTCCGAGACCCCTGACGAGGTGTCTTTCGGCTGGGATGCCGCGTGCCGCCGCACCGCGACCTGGTGCCTGCTGGAGAGCAAGGACGGCAGAAGGCATTTCTATTACGTCAACACACATCTGGACCACGTCGGCGCCGATGCCCGCCGCAACGGCCTGGCCCTGATAGTGGAGAGGATAGCGAAGATGAACAGGGAAGGCTGGCCTATGGTTCTCACGGGCGACTTCAACGTGCAGCCCGACGATCCCTGCCTGCAGTCTCTGGAAGGAAAGATGCTTTCAGCAAGGGTGACTGCGAAGACTACCGACGACAAAGGTTCTTACAATGCCTGGGGCAAAGAGTCCAAGCCGATAGACTACATCTATTACAGCGGTTTCGCGAAGGCGCTGTCATTCGAGACCCTTGACAGGCAATATGCAGGAAAGCCGTTCATTTCAGACCATTATCCGGTAGTTGCCGTCCTTAAATTCTGACGGCTATGCGGATCAGGCTGACAATACTTCTCGCGGCCGCTCTTGCGGTGTCTTGCTCGCAGCTGCCTGCCGGGCTCAGGACAGACCTTATGCTGGACACTTCGCTTCCGGGCGGAGCCCTCATCCGCTCTTCGAGACCTTCTTTCAGCTGGACCGTGCCGGGCAAAGAAAGCCTTCAGCAGGCATATCAGATCATTCTGTCGGATAACGGCGGCGTGATATGGGACAGCGGCTGGGTGGAGAGCGGGGAGTCTGTGTCCGTGCCTTATGGCGGCACTCCCCTGGAACCTGCTTCAACATACAGCTGGAAAGTCCGCGTCAAGACCGACGACAGCAGCCGCAGCGGATGGTCAAAGGCCAGACGCTTCACAACCGCCGACGAGCTCAAGGAGTACGAGACTCCGTGGTATCCTCTGGTGCAGGAACGGCAGAAAGCCGTCAGCATCTCTCAGGTCGTGGATTTCGGACGGGATGCATTCGGATGGCTTGAACTCACGCTCAGGGCTCCTGCGGACGGGGTGGCTACGGTGCACGTAGGGGAGAGGGTTGACAATGGGAGGGTGTGGAGACTTCCCGCAGGCTCCAATTCGTCCGTAAGGTACGCCAAAATCGACGTTCCGGTGTCGAAAGGTATCCACGTATACCCTGTATACTTCGCGCAGGACAGACGGAATACAGGCCCTTCTGCAGTAAAGCTTCCGCAGGAGGTAGGAGTCGTAATGCCTTTCCGTTACTGCGAAGTGAGCGGAGCTGAGGTCGTCGATGCCCGCAGAATTGCCGTAAGCTATCCCTTCGACAAGGACGCCGCCTCGTTCGAATGTTCCAACGACACGCTCAACCAGATTTGGGACCTCTGCCATTATTCGGTCAAGGCCACGTCTTTCGCCGGCATCTATGTCGACGGAGACCGCGAGAGGATTCCATACGAATATGACGCTCTGATAGCACAGTTGTGCCACTATGCTTCCGACAGTGAATACTCGCTGGCCAGAAGGACGATGGAATTCCTGCTGAAGCAGCCCACCTGGCCGACCGAATGGATCCTGTATGAAGTGCTGCTGGCCTGGAACGACTATATGTTCACGGCTGATCCCAGAGCCATTGCCGCAAACTGGGACATATTGAAAGCCCACGGCCTCGACGCTCTCGTGCAGGAGAACGGATTCGTGAGCACCACCAAAGGCCAGAGCGAAGCCTTCCTGCAGTCCATCAACCGCAACGAAGCCATCCGCGACATCGTCGACTGGCCGCACAGCGGCATCCTCGGCCTGCAGGCCGGACAGGGTGGGGAAGACGACGGCTATGTCTACACTGACTACAATACTGTCGTGAATGCGTTGTACTACAAAGTCCTGTGCACCCTAGGCAAGATGGCGGCCGCTCTCGGCAGGGACGCCGAGGCCGCTGATTTCAGGGACAGGGCCGACGCATTCGGCAAGGCTTTCAACGAGACCTTCTTCGACAGCCGCAGAGGTATTTATGTCGACGGCATAGGCACTGACCACGCTTCGCTCCACGGCAATATGATGCCGGTGTACTGCGGACTTGTGAGCCAGGACAAGTTGCCTTCGGTGGCTGAGTTCATCCGGTCCAGAGGCCTTAGCTGCAGCATTTTCGGAGCTCAGGTGCTGATGGACGCAGTCTATGCCGCCGGTTTGGAAGACTATGGGTTGAGCCTGCTGACATCCGGAGGCATCCGCAGCTGGTACAATACCATCAGGACCGGTTCCACCATCACCATCGAGGCCTGGGACGACAGTTTCAAGCCGAACCAGGACTGGAACCATATCGCCGGTGCGGCCCCCGGCAACATCATTCCGTTCCGGCTGATGGGAGTGACCCCGATTGAACCCGGCTTCGCCAAGGTTAGGATTGAGCCTCGCACCGGCGCTCTGGCATACGCCCGCTTGAAGCTTCCCACCGTCAGGGGTACTATCGCCGTTGACGTGGAATCTTCCGGCAGCGGAAAGACCCTGACTGTCACCATACCCGCCAATATGGAGGCGGAGATATGCATCCCGGGCGGGGAAGTGCGCCAAGCCGGCCCCGGAACCCACAAATACAGCTATTGAAGATGAGACAAGCATCTGCGTTCCTCGCGATAATCCTTCTGGCACTCCTTCCTTCCTGCAGGAACGGCGGCAAGGCCGCCCAGGACAGCGGCGTGCTCAAGGTTGACAGTGTTTATTATGCCCACGGCTTCACCATAAAGTACTACAAGGACTGCAAGGTGGTCAGCATTCGTGACCCGTGGGACACCCTCAGGGTCCGCAAGAACTACATCCTGGTGGACAAAGAACGCCATTCGGCCAAGATTCCGTCGGACATTCCCGATGAAGTCAGGGACAATGCCGTCGTTATCCCGGTGCCGGTAGACAGGGCGGTCATCTACACTTCCGTCCACTCCGCGATGGCTGAGCAGCTGGGCTGCATTGACCGCATCTGCGGGGTCTGCGAGCCGGAGTACATAATATCCCCTGAAATCCTCTCGAGAGTTGCCGACGGCCGAATAGCCGACCTTGGAATGTCGACGTCGCCAAACATAGAGAAGATAATCGACTTGGATGCCGAGGTTATAATAGCTTCCCCTTTCGAAAACAGCGGCTATGGCAATGCCGAGAAGATAGGCGTCCCTATAGTGGAGGCAGCGGACTATATGGAGGGCCATCCTCTGGGCCGTACTGAATGGGTCCGCTTCTACGGCCTGCTGTTCGGCTGCCGTGACCGTGCAGATTCGCTGTTTTTCGAAACGTGCAGCAAGTATGACCATCTGAAATCGCTGGTAGCTGATATACCGCCGCAGGACAAGCCTACAGTTATTATGGAGCGTAAGTACGGAGCCCTGTGGGGCGTTCCGGGAGCCGGCAGTTACGTGGCGCTGTTCCACGCAGACGCCGGGGCCGACTATATCTTCAGCGACCTGCCCGGAACCAGCAGCGTCCAGCTGTCGTTTGAAGAAGTGTTCGAGCGGGCTGCAGACGTTGATTTCTGGCTGCTGAAATACGGCACGAAGAAGCCTTACACCTATTCCGACCTGCGCAGCGAATACAAGCCGTATTCCAATTTCGCCGCATTCAGGAATCACAGGATATATACCTGCAACACTTTGGTTACCACTTACTACGATGACATCACCATCCATCCGGACCAGATTCTTGCAGACCTGATATACATCTACCATCCGGACGTTCTGCCCGGCCATCAGCCTAAATATTACTTCCCGATGGCAGAATGACGGCTGCATTTTTATATTTTTGCACTCTAAACCGGAAAAGATATTTTTTTAAAACGATTATAGAATGATCAAAAAAATCTTTTTTGCCGCAGTACTGTGCCTTGGCATAGCTGTGGCCGCATCAGCCCAGCAGATGCCCCAGATTCCGACCGACCCTCAGGTACGCATCGGAAAACTGGACAACGGGCTGACCTATTACATCCGCCACAATGAAGAACCCAAGGACCAGGCGCATTTCTACATCGCGCAGAAGGTAGGTTCCATCCTTGAGGACGAGAACCAGCGCGGTCTTGCCCACTTCCTGGAGCATATGTGCTTCAACGGAACCGAGCATTTCCCCGGCAACGGAGTCATCAAGTATCTTGAATCCATAGGAGTCAAGTTCGGAGTGGACCTGAACGCCTACACTTCAATCGACGAGACTGTCTACAATATCGATAACGTGCCTGTGACAGTGCCCGGAGCCATCGACTCCTGCCTGTGGATACTCCACGACTGGGCTGACGGCCTGCTTCTCGAAGGCGACGACATCGACAAGGAGAGAGGCGTCATTCACGAGGAGTGGCGCAGCCGCCAGAACGCACAGATGCGTATGTACGAGCAGATCCTTCCCAAGGTATACCCCAACAACAAATATGGACACCGTATGCCCATCGGTCTGATGGAGATCGTGGACAATTTCCCGTATCAGGCCCTTCGCGACTACTATGAGAAATGGTACCGTCCCGACCAGCAGGGTATCGTCGTAGTCGGCGACATCGACGTGGACCAGATCGAAGCCAAGATCAAGGCGATCTTCGGCACCATCGCCACTCCGGTGAACCCGGCTGAACGCTACTATGTTCCGGTTGAGAACAATGCCGAGCCTATCATCGCGATAGCCAAGGACAAGGAGCAGCCGTATTCAATGGCTTACATCTTCAAGAAACACGAGCCCATCCCCGCCGAAATGAAGAGCAGTCTTACCTATCTGGTGATGGACTATGCCTTCAGCCTGGCCGACATTATGGTCAGCCAGAGGCTTGACGAACTGATGATGCAGCCTGAACCTCCTTTTATGCAGGCATCCATCCAGGACGACGACTATTTCCTGTCAAAGACCGAAGGCGCTTACACCGGCATCGTGATCACTTCTGACAAGGATCTTGACAAAGGCATTTCAACCATCTACCGCGAGATGCTCCGCGTCGCCCGCAACGGTTTCACCGCTTCTGAGTATGAACGTGCAAAACAGGAATATCTCACCCAGCTGGAGAATGCTTACAATGAGCGTCAGAAAACCAAGAGCATCAACTACTGCAGCGAGTATGTACGCCATTTCATCGACAATGAGCCTATTCCCGGCATAGAGAATGAGTTCGCACTCATCAACCAGCTTGCTCCGAGCGTTCCGGTCGAGGCCGTCAACCAGCTCGTAGCCCAGCTGATGGGAGAGGAGGGCAACCTCGTCGTGGTATGTATGCTTCCTGACAAGGAAGGTCTTCACACTCCCACCGAACAGGAGATAGCAAAGATTCTTGCAGATGTAGAGGCCGAAGACATCGCTCCTTACGAGGACAAAGTCTCTGACGAACCTCTGATTGCCAATCCTCCTGTTGGCGGCAGCATCGTCAAGAGCGAACCTTCCAAATTCGGTTACACCAAATATACTCTGTCCAACGGTGTCGGTTTCTATGTTAAACCCACTGATTTCAAGGCAGACCAGATTCAGATGCGCGCCTTCAGCCACGGCGGAATGTCGCTCTATCCTGAGTCTGACATCATAAATCTGACGGCAGCTGACGAAGTCTTCGGTGTCGGAGGACTTGGAAATTTCAGCGCAACAGACCTTACCAAAGCACTCGCAGGCAAGCAGGTCAGCGTCAATGCACATATTTCCAACCTCGGTGAATCTCTCTCAGGAAGCACTACTCCGAAAGACTTCGAGACTATGATGCAGCTCGTTTACCTGTGCTTCACCGACCGTCGCGAAGACAATGATGCCTTCCTTTCATACAAGAGCCGCCTGTACTCATCCCTTGTCAACCAGGAGATGCAGCCTATGTCAGCACTTCAGGACAGTCTGACCAAAGTGCTCTACAACGGCCACCCTCGTGCCCACAGGCTTAAAGCGGCCGATGTCGACAAGATCGACTATGCCCGCATTATGCAGATTGCCCGCGAACGTTTCGCGAACGCGGCAGACTTCAATTTCGTATTCACAGGAAACTTCGACGAGCAGACGATGCTTCCGCTCGTTGCGCAGTATCTCGGTGCTCTGCCGACTGCCAGCCAGCGCGAGAAATACGTTGACAACAAGCTGGATATCGTCAAGGGACGCAAAAACAATGTCTTCAGCAAGAAGATGGAAACCCCGATGGCCACAGTCGTAATGCTGGCATCCGGCAAGGCCAAATACAATCTCAAGAACCAGCTGGCAATTGATATCGCCGGTCAGGCCCTCGACATTATCTTCACTGAGGAGATAAGGGAGAAGGAGGGAGGCACCTACGGCGTACAGGTAGTCACCGAATTCTCAGACAAGCCGAAGCCGACTGAGATACTCGAGATTGTCTATCAGACAGATCCTGACAAGCACAATGCCCTGAATGCCCGCATCCTTGAAATCGTGGACGAGTTCTGCAAGACCGGTCCGAGCGAGGAGATTCTCTCCAAGGTGAAGGAATACCTTCTCAAGAACTATGTCGAGAACCAGAGGAACAACGGCTACTTCAGCGCAGTGCTCCAAGAATACATCGAATCCGGTATTGACGACGACACCCAATACAGGCAGACAGTCGAGAGCATCACGTCAGCTGACGTCGCCAAGGCTGTGAAGAAGCTCCTCAAACAGGGTAATTTCAAGACTGTAGTAATGGAAGGCTACAGCGAGTAGCGTTTGCAATATGTCAAACTTACATCGACAGTTCGAGCCATCGCAGCTCCTTGGCATCAAGGAGCTGCTTGACGGTTTCGTAGCGGGCCGATGTAGTTACAATTTCGTCATAAGGGAGGCTGCCTTCTGAGAGGGCGGCCTCTATTTTTGCCTTTTCCTCATTCAGAAGGGCCATCTCGGCTTCCAGACTTTCAAGCTCCCGCTGGTCTTTATATGAGAGACGCTTTTTGCCGCTGTCGGATGTCGCCTTGGGCTTGGCTTTAGGGGCGGCTGCAGGAATGCTCTGGGCTTTGCGCTGCTCCGCCTCATAGTCTTTGATGAAGCTGCGGTATTCCGTATATCCGCCTACGAAATCCTTGATGACGCCGTTGCCGCAAAACACCAGCAGGTGGTCGGCGATACGGTCGAGGAAATGACGGTCGTGGGTCACAATGAGCAGCGATCCCTTGAAGTCCAGCAGGTACTCTTCCAGGATGTTGAGGGTGACTATATCCAGGTCGTTCGTCGGCTCGTCGAGGATGAGCATATTGGGCTGCTGCATCAGTATTGTCAGCAGGTAGAGCCTGCGCTTCTCGCCTCCGGACAGCTTGTATATCGGATTGTTCAGCATATCGTGCGGGAAGAGGAACTGGTTGAGCAGGGAAGTGTTGTTCACTGTCTCCAGCACAGTCTGCCCTTCGTCGAATTCCATACCCTGCTGGCTGTAGTAGCCGATCTTCAGGGATGCACCGAGTTCTATGGTGCCCGAAGTGGGCTGCAGGTTGCCGAGCAGCAGATTGATGAAGGTACTCTTGCCGATGCCGTTGGCGCCGACTATGCCGATGCGGTCGTAACGCTGGAATTTGTAGCTGAAATCATCGACGATGCACGCTCCCGGCTTTCCGTCGGGGGCATCAGGGAATCTGAAACTCAGGTTGTGGCAGTCGATTATCTTGGTTCCGAGGCGGGTGGAACTCTCCAGGGACTCCATAGACACCTGACGTGTCACATAGGCCTGCGAGGCACGGTCCTTCAGTTCCCAGAAAGCCTGCTTGCGGTACTTTGCCTTGCCCGTACGGGCACAAGGAGTGGCGTGCATCCATTCCAGCTCACGGCGCAGCAGGTTGCGCACGCGGTCGGTCTGGGCGTTGTAGTTGGAGATCCGCTCCTCGCGCTTTTCGAGAAAATTCTCGTAATCGCCTTTGTAGATGTATATCTGTCCGTGGTCGAGCTCCATCACGGTGTTGCAGACACGGTCGAGGAAATAACGGTCGTGCGTCACCATAAAAAGGGTGCAGCGCGAACGTTTCAGGTAATTCTCGAGATACTCGATGGCATCGATGTCCAGATGGTTGGTCGGCTCGTCCAAAATGAGAAAGTCAGCTTCGGCGGCCAGCACCTGCGTGATGGCGACGCGTTTTACTTCACCTCCTGACAGTTCTGCCATCTTCTGTTCTGGTTTCAGGGAGAATTCAGTGAGGATCCTTACTATGCGCCGTTCATATTCGTATCTTCCGGCTTCATCGAGACCCTCCATAAAAGACTTGCTGCCACCCGTCACCTGTGACAGCAAAGTAGCTTCAGGGTCAAAGGTATATTCCTGCTCCAGGAAAGCTATGCGTATGTCCTTGAGGAACTTGATCTGCCCTCCGGAATCGGATTTGTCCTTGCCGGCCAGGATCCGCATAAGGGAGGTCTTGCCGGTACCGTTGGGCGCAATCAGAGCAATCTTGTCGCCCTCGTTGACGTTGAAGCCGATATGGTCGAACAGAAGCTTCGGACCGTATGATTTTGAGATACCCTCTATCTGGAGATAAGATGCCATTAATTGAAATAGTGAAGGTTACGACGGCTCATAATGACATATATGATGACCGGGGCGCCGATGAGAGACGTGACGGCGTTGAGGGGTAGGGGACTGGACGCATCGCCCAGCAGGGTGACGAAATTGCACAGCAGCGCCGTTATGGCTCCAGCCAGGATGGTGACAGGCACGAGATGGTTGTGGTTGGAAGAGCCGAGCAGCAGCCTGGCGATGTGAGGGACTGCAAGGCCGATGAATGATATGGGGCCGCAGAAGGCAGTGACGGTGGCTGTCAGAATGCCTGTGCAGATGAGTATGAGCAGCCTTACGGCACGTATCCTCACGCCGAGGTTGCGGGCATAGTCTTCGCCCAGCAGAAGGGCGTTCAGAGGCTTTGTCATCATCAGCGACATAATGAGTCCGACAACCGTAAATGCCACAAACCAAGGCAGTTTGTCGGTCGAAACGCTTGAAAAGTCGCCCATTCCCCACATTACGAACTGATGCACCTTGTCAGCCGAGGCACGGTAATTCAAAATGGAGATGACGGAAGAGGCCAGATAACCTACCATTATGCCTATAATCAGCAACATAACGTTGTTTTTGACCCTCCTTGCGAATATGATTATCACTGCCAGTACGGCAGCGGCGCCGATGAAGGCGGCCACGATGGTCGTCAGATAGCTGGCGCTGGCGAAATATATCATCACGAGGGCGACTCCAAGGTTTGCGCCGTCGCTTATGCCGAGGATCGACGGGCCGGCCAGCGGATTCTTGAAGAAAGTCTGGAGCATAAGACCGCTGATGGCCAGTGCAGCTCCGGAAAGAAGCGCTGTAACTGCCTGGGGAAGCCTGGTCTCGAGGACGATGTAGTTCCAGCTTGTACGGTCGCTGCCGCCGCCGAAAAGGATTGACAGCACGTCACGGAAAGGAATCTTCACCGGGCCGTAGAAAATGTTCGCGGCCAGCAGAGCCAGCAGGACGATGCCGGTCGTTACGTACGTGAGTGTATGGTTGTGAATGCTGCTTGACATAGCTCTACAAAAATACTGAAAATATGGTGATACCGTTTAATTTGATTAAATTTGAACACTGCAATTGATTTTAACACAATTTATATTATGTTAAATAAGGGATATCGGGAAGACAGCGCACCCTCCTCCGCATACATTCCTCTGGCCGAACGTCTGCGTCCCCGCACGCTTGACGATTATGTCGGTCAGGAGCATCTTGTCGGCGAAGGATCAGTGCTGCGGCGTATGCTTGTCAGCGGCGATGTCAAGTCCTTTATCCTCTGGGGTCCTCCGGGCGTCGGCAAGACTACCATAGCCAAAATCATTGCGAATACCCTGAGCCGTGAATTCTTCACCCTGTCTGCAGTCAGCAGCGGCGTCAAGGACGTGCGGGATGTCATCGACAAGGCCCGCAGCAGCCGTATGTTCGCCGTACACGGCGCTCCGATACTTTTCATCGACGAGATACACCGTTTCAACAAAGCCCAGCAGGACGCCCTCCTGGGGGCTGTCGAGGACGGAACAGTGGTTCTGATCGGCGCGACTACCGAAAATCCCTCCTTCGAAGTGATAACCCCTCTCCTTTCACGCTGCCAGGTCTATGTGCTTAAATCGCTGGAACACAAGGATTTAGATATATTGCTGGAGCGTGCACTGACAAAGGATGAGATACTCTCGCGCCGAGATATCAGTGTCAAGGAGAAAGAAGCCCTGTTCAGCTTCTGCAACGGCGATGCGCGCAAACTGCTCAACATTCTCGAGCTTGTCAGCTCCACCAATCCTGACGATCCTCTGGTGATTACGGACGAACTGGTGAAATCTTCGCTGCAGCAGAACATCGCCCTTTACGACAAGAACGGAGAGCAGCACTATGACATCATCAGCGCATTTATCAAGAGTATGCGCGGCAGCGACCCCAATGGAGCCATCTACTGGATGGCAAGGATGCTGGCCGGAGGCGAAGATCCGCTTTTCATTGCCAGACGTATGGTAATCCTGGCTGCAGAGGATGTCGGGCTGGCCAACCCCAATGCCCTGCTGCTTGCCAACGCCTGCTTCGACACCGTCCATAAGGTCGGTATGCCGGAAGCCCGCATCCCGCTTGCGGAGTGCTGCATCTATCTGGCCACCTCGCCGAAGAGCAATGCGGCCTATATGGCTATCGACAGTGCCTTGGCGCAGGTCAACTCGACTTCTGACGCCCCTCCGGTGCCGCTGCATCTGCGCAATGCCCCCACCCGGCTTATGAAGGATCTCGGCTATGCCAAAGATTACAAATATGCCCATTCCTATGAAGGAAACTTCGTCGACCAGGAATTCCTCCCCGACGCATTGAAGGGCACCAAATTCTACGAACCCGGCAGCAACAAGCACGAGGATGCTATCCGCGCCCGTCTGGCTGCCCTCTGGAAGAAATACAACTACTGACGATGAGCCGCAAGAAGAAAGACAAGCCGCTGCTTGAGAACATAGTAATTGAAGACGTCGCTGCCGAAGGCAATGCGCTGGCGCATTATAACGGCAAAGTGCTGTTCGTGCCCGGTATGGTCCCGGGCGATGTCGTGGACGTGCAGGTGCGTCGTGAGCGCAAGGGCTACATCGACGGTTATGCAACCCGTCTGGTCAAGCCTTCTGAGCACCGCATCGAGCCGGTGTGCGAACATTTCGGGACGTGCGGCGGCTGCAAGTGGCAGTGCCTCCCCTATGCTCTGCAACTCGAGGCCAAGCAGCGTCAGGCGGTCGACCAGCTCACACGGATCGGTCATCTGCAATTGCCTGACATCTCCCCTATTATCGGCTCCGATTTGCAGTATTACTACAGAAATAAACTGGAATTCACATTTTCCAACCGCAGGTGGATTCTGCCCGGAGAAGACCCGGATTCCCTCACTGACGTCGAGCGCCTGGGCCTCGGCTTCCACATAAGCGGCTTCTTCGACAAAGTGCTCGATTTGAAGCGCTGCCACCTGATGGCCGAGCCCTGCAACGAGATACGCAACTTCATCCGCAGCTATGCCGTCGAAAACAGCCTCTCCTTCTTCGACCTGAGGGCTCAGACAGGCTTCCTGAGGAATCTCATACTCCGGGAGGCTTCGACCGGGGAAATTATGCTGACGGTAGTTTTCGGTCCGGATGCCGCTGTCGACACTGATAATGTAACCAGGCTTCTCGAAGCGGTCAGCAACCGTTTTGGTCAGATAACCTCGCTCAACTATGTGGTCAATCCCAAACCGAATGACACTATCGGCGATCTTGACATACTCACCTTCAGCGGCCGCGACTGCATATACGAGCAGATGGGTGGACTGAAGTTCAAGATCGGCCCCAAATCATTCTATCAGACCAACAGCGCGCAGGCCTTCAAACTCTACTCCGTTGTTAAGAGTTTCGCTTCAAGTGATGTAGGACAAAACCCTGTGATATATGACCTTTATACAGGCACTGGAACTATAGCCCTCTTCCTTTCTTCCATAGCATCCAAGGTGGTTGGCATCGAGTATGTTCCGGAAGCGATCGAAGATGCCAAAGTGAATGCCCAGGTCAACGGTATCGACAATTGTTCCTTCTATGCAGGCGATATGAAGGACGTTCTCAATGCCGGTTTCATTGAAGCCAACGGCCGGCCAGACCTGATCGTGCTCGATCCGCCCCGTGCAGGCATACACCCCTCCGTGGCCCAGGTCATACTGGACACCTCCCCTTCCGTCATCATTTATGTCAGCTGCAACCCCGCGTCACAAGCCCGTGACCTGGCCGTTCTGTGCCAGAAATACGACATCGCGGCCGTGCAGCCGGTCGATATGTTCCCCCAAACCCAGCACGTTGAAAATGTTGTCAAGTTGTTGTTAAAGTAAGATGAGTGAATTTGCTAACATAGAGAATACTACCATTTGCGCTTGCGCCACAGGCAACAGTTCCGGCGCAATCGCTGTCATCCGTATGAGCGGTCCTCAGACTATGGAAATCCTCTCGAAGGTCTTCAAACCGAAAAAGGATATCGACCTGATGACCGCACCTGGTTATTCACTTCTTTACGGCAACGTAATGAAGCCCGACGGGACCCCTTTGGATGATGTCCTTGTAAGCATTTTCAGGGCGCCCCACTCCTACACCGGCGAAGACTCTGCAGAAATTTCCTGCCACGGGTCCCACTATATCGTCAGAGAGCTGCTGGCGATGCTGACGGAAGCCGGAGCCAAGTACGCACAAGGGGGCGATTTCACCAAGCGTGCCTTCCTTAACGGAAAGATGGACCTTGCTCAGGCTGAGGCAGTATGTGACCTTATCTCAAGCGAAACTGAAGCCGCACACGCAGTTGCGATGCAGCAGATGCGAGGCGGCTTTTCAAAGGAACTTGAAGCTATGCGCACCAACCTGCTGCAGATTGTCTCCCTTCTCGAACTCGAACTCGACTTCAGCGACGAAGATGTTCAGTTTGCCGACCGCAAGGAACTCCAGAAACTGCTCGACGACTCCTGCTCGCAGATCAACTCTCTTATATCAAGCTTCAAGTTGGGTAATGCCATCAAAAGCGGTGTACCAGTGGCGATTGTAGGAGCAACAAACACCGGCAAAAGCACCCTGCTCAATGCCTTGCTCCGCGAAGACAGAGCCATAGTGTCCTCGATAGCCGGCACGACCCGCGACACTATCGAGGACGTGATGAATCTCGACGGCGTCCTCTTCCGCTTCATTGATACCGCCGGCATCAGGGCCACATTAGAAGCCATAGAGAAGATGGGCATAGAGCGCACCTACTACAAGATCCGGCAGGCCTCGATAGTCCTGATGATGCTGGACAGCACCAATCCAGATGGATTCGAGGAGTCCATAACCAGCTTAAGCAAGAAGATAAATAGCAACGAGCAAACACTTTATATTCTGCTCAATAAGTGCGACAAGAGTTCTATGCTTCAAGGCGCGGACTCATCAAAGTTCGACGCCAGTGCCCTTGTCGAGCAGGTCCGTGTCATCGCATCGGCCGCCGGCCTCTCTCCTGCCGCCATCCTCCCCATCTCCGCCAAGCAGAGAGTCGGCCTTGATGTCTTCGAGTCAATGCTGGTTGCCAGCCAGAAGAACCTGAGCGCCCCCGGCGATATGGTCCTTGTCAGCAATATGCGCCACTACACGGCTCTCAAAGATGCCTACAACGCCCTTCTGCGCGCCAACGTCGCCCTCGGCGAAAAAGTCCCCACCGACCTCGTCGCCCAGGACATCCGCGAAGCCCTCTACTCCATCGGCACCATCGTCGGCGCCGTCTCCACCGACGAAATCCTGGGGAACATCTTCAAGAATTTCTGCATCGGAAAGTAGAATTTTAAGCCTAACTACTTGATAATCAATTAGTTAGTGTGTAATTTTGCACTTATTTTAGGTCAATTTCGCGAAATTCTAATCCATTGATTTTCAATCGTTTATATTATTAAGAAATTTTAATTTGTGTATTTTTGAACCACATTTGAACCACGCGTGGTACAAGTAGTTTTGTGTTTTACGCCATAGTTTACACCTTTACATAGATTTACGTATATTTACATAATTGCCCCTATTAGATGGTACTTTATGGCGCTCAGGAAATCTCCTATGCGATCTTTGGTAAAGGTTGTAAAAAGTATGTACAAAAACACGAGAATCTGCAAGTGTTGTGGCCGGAGTTTTACTGCGAAATATGGAAGACAGGTTCACTGTTCAAACTCCTGCAGTAAACAGTATCGTCAACGATCCAAACGGTTAAAATTAGACGCCAAGAAATCAGCTTCTGAAATAGAATCGATCCGCGAAACCCTGGATGGAAGATACTATCTTTCGATTACCCAGGCGGCACTATATCTTGGCGTGAGCCGACCAACCGTATATAGGCGCATCAAAAACGGAGAGATCACTCCCCTACGAGTATCCAGTCGCACCGTTCGCATATCGGTAGATCAACTCAAGACGGAGTCAAAACCGAAGCCACTGTCTCCAAAGGGAGATTTTTCCTGTATGATTTCCAAACAAGAGGCATTGGCTCGATATGAAGTCTCTGTCCAATGGCTCTATAGGATTCTTGATGCTGAAGGAATCAAGCCAATGGTGATAAAAGGGAAAGCCTACTTCCCCAAGAATGATCTTGACCGGCTGCTCCCACCTAAGGTCGTGTATAATCCGAATGAATGGTATGATGCCTATGATCTGATGAGATCAGAAGGATTCACACGCAAATACATTTCCGACTTTATCCGCCGCAAGGAAGTCCCCTGTCGCCGAAGTGGTCGTTCTCTTCTCATTGCGAGAAAGGAATGGGATAATGCTCGTATCAGCCGAGGCACGCTCTCGTCAAGTTATCTGACTGTTGAATCTGCCCGGAAAAGATATCACATCGGCCAGAAGACTTTCTACGATGCTGTCCGGGAGAATAAACTCCAGTGCATTCGACAAAACCGATGTGTGTATTACAGCATCCAGGACCTAAATCGATTGTTCAAGAACAAGAAGCCAAAGATTCCACCTGAAATCCGGCGGAACTATATTAGGGGCTGTCATGCCCTAAAGAAATATCA
>JAEEGG010005116.1_pt1 | contig 31397 bp, 24 predicted proteins | sample 9134161 | NCBI WGS metagenome assembly JAEEGG01 (sample SAMN16246543, study PRJNA631951) | gut metagenome | biome: gut microbiome; feature: rumen; material: CR-attached | host: Bos | place: Iran: Karaj | collected 2018-10
TAGAATTAGTTTTTCAAAAGAAAAAATAGTTTTCCTGTGAGTCGGACCTGTTTGGCTGGTTCGGCCGACATGGGGGAGGACTCCAACCGAGACGATCATTCGCCGTTTCGGTTTTTTTGTGTATTTTGCCATGATCGATTCCGTAATAAAGGTTGTCTATTGCCATGAAGCGTCTTCTTTTCATTATCCCCTTATTCATGTTTTGCGGTTGCCAAAAGCAGTTCCCCCAGCCGCAGTGGAACCTCACCCACACCGCTCCCGCCCAGATCTGGGAGGAGTGCTTCCCCCTAGGCAACGGCCACCTTGGCATGATGCCCGACGGTGGGGTGGAGCAGGAGACTATTGTGCTGAACGACATCACCCTGTGGTCGGGCGCGCCCAGCGACGACAGCAACCCCTTGGCCTTGCAGTCGTTGCCCGAAATCCAACGCCTATTGAAGGAAGGCAAGAACGACGAGGCCCAAAACCTGATGTACGAGACCTTCGTCTGCGGCGGTGAAGGCTCTGGCCACGGACAAGGTGCAAAGGTACCTTTTGGTTGTTACCAGACTTTGGGCAACATGACAATTAATTATCATTATCCCAATGCCGATTCCGTAACCAATTATAAGCGAACGCTTTGCCTTAACGATGCCACCCATACAGTCTCTTTCGAGAGAGGCGACTTTCACTATGAGCGCGAATCTTTCATCTCCCGCGTGGATGATGTTGCAGTAATAAGAGTTAAGGTCCCTGAGCCCGTCGAAGGGCCGACCATAAGCAATGAACATACTACAAAGGGCCCTTCGACAGGCTCAGGGACCCCTAATAATTCGTTTTCTATAAACCTCTCCCGTCCCGAAAAAGCAGAGGTTTTCACCTATGCTGACAGTGTTATTATGTTCGGCCAACTGGACAGCAATGTAGAAGGTGTGGAAGGAATGCATTACTATGCCAAAGCACAAATGGTCACCAAAGACAACGAAACGGTTGTCTACTTCTGTGCCGCCACCGATTTCCTATGCGACGACCCCAAGGCATACGTCAACAAGCATCTGCAAAAGGCCATCGCGAAAAGCTTTGAGGCCGTGAAAAGCGACCACCTGAAAGCCCATCACGAGCTGTTTGACCGTGTGGAACTTCAGATTGGTTCAAATAGTAGTATTGAAGGCATGTCATACCGAACGAAGCAGCCCTTAGATACGCTACCTCCTTCGTCGGTCGGTATGACATGGGCTGCGAAGAGAGCGTATCTAGGCCTTCAAAATCCGGATAAAACACTGGAGGACCATTGGAGAGACTTCCTCGTCAACGACGATCCTTGGCTGCCGACTTGTTATTTCCATTTTGGGCGTTACCTCCTCATTTGTTCCACCCGCGAGGACCTGCTTCCACCCAACTTGCAAGGGTTGTGGGCCAACACCATCCAGACGCCATGGAACGGCGACTATCACCTGAATATCAATGTTGAGATGAACCACTGGCCCTGCGAGGTCTGCAACCTCTCGGAACTGCACCTGCCATTAATTCACTTTGCCGAAGGGTTGATGCCTTCGGGACGAAAGACGGCGCAGTCGTTCTATGGTGCCCGAGGCTGGACTGCCCACGTGGTCTGCAACCCTTGGGGCTTCACGGCACCCGGCGAGCACCCTTCGTGGGGCGCCACCAACACGGGCGGGGCTTGGCTGGCCCTCCACGCTTGGCAGCGTTTTGAATTCACGCAAGACACGGCATTCTTGAAAGAAGTCTATCCATTAATGAAAGAGGCAGCCTTGTTTTTCCTCGATGCGATGATAGAGGAGCCTGAATACGGTTGGCTGGTCACCGCCCCGACCACCTCGCCCGAGAACGCCTTTTACCTCAACGATAGCACTGCCGTCAGCGTGTGCATGGGCAGCACGATGGATGTGCAGATTGTCAGTGAGTTGTATGATGCTGTTTGTCAGTCTGCGAGCATTTTGGGTGTGGACGCATCTTTCGTTGATAGCCTAAAAACCGCAAAATCACATTTCCCACCGATGCAGGTCAGCGAGCAGGGCTGTTTGCTGGAGTGGTTGAAAGACTACAAGGAAGTGGAACCCCAGCACCGCCATGTGTCGCATCTCTTTGGCTTGTATCCCGGCACGATGCTGACCCAATCCAAGACACCCGAACTGATGGATGCCTGCCGCGAGACCTTGCGTCGCCGTGGTGATGAAGGCACGGGTTGGTCGAGGGCGTGGAAGATCTGTTTTTGGGCACGCCTTCACGATGGCGACCATGCCTATCGTCTTTTGAGGAACCTGCTCGAACCAGCAGTCCATCTTGACGGAAGCCATTCAGCGGGCACCTATCCCAACCTCTTCTGCGCCCATCCGCCATTCCAGATCGACGGCAACTTAGGTGGAACTGCAGGCATCGCAGAGATGCTGCTGCAGAGCCATGATGGCGAAATAGAATTGCTGCCTGCCTTGCCATCAGTATGGAAGGACGGCCATTTCAAAGGGTTTTGCGCTCAAGGCAATAAGGTGGTGGAATGCACTTGGAAAGACGGTAAAGTCACACATTATGCTGTGACTTCACGGTGAGCACTCTGCTAATCCAGATGGCGAACGGCAATGAAGTCAAAAAAGTACACACATCGCCTACGGCTTGTGCGGCTTCAAGACCCGTAATCCCCCAAAGCCACGGCATGATGAAGACCGCAGGCAGGAAATACAGGCCTTGGCGGCACATCGAGAGTAAGGTGGCTTGCCAGGTGTAGCCGATGTTTTGGAACAACATGTTGGTCGCCGTGCACATGCCCATCAGCGGGAAGGCGACGCACTGCCAGCGCAAGGCCTGACTACCCACACGGATGAGTTCAGGGTCTTCGCCACGGAACCAAGAGATGATGTCGGGCGCAAAGATATAGACCACGGTGCCCAAAACAATCAGAAATGCCGTGGTGATTGTAATACAAAACATATAGCTCTCTTTGACACGGGCGTAGAGTTTGGCGCCATAGTTATACCCGCACACGGGTTGAAACCCTTGTCCGAACCCAATGACGATAGCGAAACAGAATAGGGTGATGCGCGAAACAATGGTAAAAGCCGCTACCGTGGAGGCTTCGTTGCCGGGCAAGGCATAATGCACCGCCATACGGTTGAGGCTGATGGTGGCCACCACCGACAAGGCCTGTCGCGCTAAAGAAGGCAAGCCGCCCCGCGTGATTTCCTTGTAATAGTATAGGGTAGGAGAGAAGTTCTTGAATTTGATGTGGACATTGCCAGGACGTGAAGTGCCCCAAAGCAAGATGCACCAACCGAAGCACTGGCTCACTGCCGTAGCCAATGAAGCGCCACTGACACCCAAGTCAAGCACAAAGATAAAAATCGGGTCGAGGATGATGTTGAGGATGGCACCCGAGGCAATGCCGATCATGCCAAAACGCGCGTTGCCTTGCAGTCGCAGCTGGTTGTTGAGTGTCAGCGACGACATCATGAAAGGCGTGGCAAGGAGGATGAAACGTAGGTAGTTGTTGGCGTAGGGGAGGATAGTGTCGGTGGCACCCATTGCCCTTGACAGAGGCGAGATGAACAGCAGACAACTCCATCCTACAAGGGCCCCTACAATTAATGGTGTAAAGAAACCTGTGGCCGCCATGCGCCCCGCATTCTGTCCATGTTTTGCCCCCAAGGCACGCGAGATGTAGTTGCCCGACCCATGTCCAAAGAAGAAACCGCAAGCGTTGATAAAGGCCATGAAAGCGAAGGAGACACCTACGCCGGCTACAGCCTCCGTGCTCAGATGTCCCACGTAAAACGAGTCTACCATATTGTAAATGGTAGTCACAAGCATGCTGATGATGGTCGGCACGGCCATCTTGAGGATCAGCCGCCTGACGGGCTGTTCCGTCATCATCTTATACCGCTCGTTGATCTTCCGCTCGTCGTTGAAATTGGACATGTTCGTCGAATTCGAGTGCAAAGATAATTCCTTTTTGTGTCACTTTGTCACCCCGACTGACAAAACCCTGCCATTTTCCACTTTGGCACGAATTATGACAAGCAAAGGCGTCGTCTTTTTGACGCGCTTTGCGTCACTGCGAGGCACGAAGCAGTCTAGATAAGAGACTTTTTCCCTAGATTGCTTCGTCGTTCCCCCTCGCAATGACGCGAAGCGACAACAGTTCAACGATTAAACAATCAACAATTAAACATCAAATAAAATGGCAAAATTAGCAATCAAACCTCTGGCCGACCGCGTGGTCATCGAACCTGCTGCCGCCGAACAGAAAACCGCTAGCGGTATCATCATCCCCGACACCGCCAAAGAGAAACCCCAACAAGGTAAAGTAGTAGCCGTTGGTCCCGGCACCAAGGACAACGCCATGACCCTGAAGGTCGGCGACAATGTCATCTACGGCAAATACGCTGGCACCGAGTTCCACCTCGACGGCAAAGACTATATGATCATGCGTGAATCTGACGTCATCGCAATAATTTAATGCAGAATTATGAATGCTGAATTAGGAAATCATTCCGCATTCCGCATTTTCAATTCAACAATTAAACAGTCAACAATTAAACAACGAAATATCATGGCAAAAGACATTCTTTTCAATATCGAATCACGCGACGGCCTGAAGAAAGGCGTCGACGCATTGTCAAACGCAGTGAAGGTGACCCTCGGTCCCAAAGGCCGTAACGTGGTCATCGAAAAGTCGTATGGCGCTCCCCAAATCACCAAGGACGGTGTGACGGTCGCCAAGGAAATCGAACTCATCGACCCCGTTGAGAACATGGGTGCCCAGTTGGTGAAGGAAGTCGCTTCCAAGACCAACGACCTCGCTGGTGATGGTACCACCACCGCCACCGTGTTGGCCCAGAGCATCGTGGCCACGGGTCTGAAAAATGTCACCGCCGGTGCCAACCCGCTCGACCTGAAGCGTGGTATCGACAAGGCTGTTGCCGCTGTGGTCGCTTCGCTGAAGAAGATGTCGGTGAAGGTCGATGGCGACAATGAGAAAATCAAGCAAGTGGCTACCATCTCCGCCAACAACGACAGCGAAATCGGCGGTCTCATCGCCGAGGCTATGGGCAAGGTGAAGCAGGAAGGCGTCATCACCGTTGAGGATGCCAAGGGCATCAACACCTACGTAGACGTCGTCGAAGGTATGCAGTTCGACCGTGGCTACATCTCGCCTTACTTCGTCACCAACACCGAGAAGATGGAAGCCGTCTATGAGAATCCTTACATCCTCATTTACGACAAGAAGATCTCTGTGATGAAGGACTTGCTGCCCGTGCTCGAAAAGACCTTGCAAACCGGTCGTGCCCTCATCATCATCGCCGAGGACATTGATGGTGAAGCCCTGGCTACCTTGGTGGTCAACCGTCTGCGTGGCTCGCTGAAAGTCGCTGCCGTCAAGGCTCCTGGCTTCGGTGACCGTCGTAAAGAAATGCTGGAAGACATCGCCATCCTGACTGGTGGCACCGTCATCAGTGAAGAGAAAGGCTACAAACTTGAGGATGCCACCCTGCAAATGCTGGGTCAGGCCGATAAGGTCAGCATCAACAAGGACAACACCACCATCGTGAACGGTCACGGTGCCAAGAAGGACATCGAAGGCCGCACCAACCAAATCAAGGCCCAAATCAAGACCACCACGAGCGACTACGACCGTGAGAAACTGCAAGAGCGCTTGGCCAAGTTGGCCGGTGGCGTGGCAGTCATCTACGTGGGTGCCGCTTCCGAGGTCGAGATGAAGGAAAAGAAAGATCGCGTTGAGGACGCTTTGAATGCCACCCGCGCTGCCATCGAAGAGGGTATCATCCCTGGTGGCGGTGTCGGTTTCATCCGTGCCATCAAGGCCATCGAGAAGATGAAGGGCGACAACGAGGACGAGACCACGGGTATCGCCATCATCAAGCGCGCTTTGGAAGAGCCGTTGCGCCAGATCGTTGAGAACGCCGGCTTGGAAGGCTCGGTCGTCGTCAACAAGGTGAAGGAAGGCAAGAACGACTTCGGCTTCAATGCCCGCACCGAGGTGTACGAGAACCTCCTCGAAACCGGTGTCATCGACCCCGTCAAGGTGTCGAGAGTCGCCTTGGAGAACGCTGCCTCCATCGCTGGCATGCTGCTGACCACCGAGTGCGTCATCAGCAACCACAAGGAGCCTACGCCTCCCACGCCTCCGATGCCCATGGGCGGCGGAATGGACGGCATGATGTAATCCTGAAACGCGGATAATCATTGAACACGGATAGCACGGATGACACGGAGGAATTTCCGTTAAATCCGTGGGATTCGTGTTCCTAAATAGAAAACGAGCAAAAGGCTGACTGCGTGAGCGGTTGGCCTTTTTGCGTGTATGTCGCAATTTTTTCCTATTTTTGCAGGTTATTAATGACCTATCACATAGCAAAATGTCAGAAACACCCCAAAATACAAAGCCGAAGAGACCGAAGCTCCGCAATGTTTCGCTGAAGAAACTGAACCGGAAATATGACTTCTTGATGTCGCATGACGACTCGGGGAAGCCCATCCTCAACTTCAAGTTGAACCTGCTCAACCTGATTCTCGTCATCATCGGCATCGCTCTGCTGCTCATCGTCATCACCATCTTCATCATCGCCTTTACGCCCTTGCGCGAATATATTCCAGGCTATACAGACACCAACCTCAACCGCGAAGTATATGAGTTGAGCCTCCGTGCCGACTCCATCGAAAGGGAGATGAGCAAAAAAGATGTCTATTTCGATAACCTCAAGAAAATCGTCGAAGGCTATGACTTCGCCGCCGACAGTGCCTTGGCTTCGCTCAACATCTATGAACCTCTGCCTCAAAGTGTCATTGATACCATAACATTGCGCAAGTCGTTGCAGGACAGTCTGCTGCGCGCTGAATTCGAGGCGCAGAACCAATACAACCTCTTTGGTCCCGACTACCTGCCACCCACCAAACCGAGTTCACTGGTGAAGAACTTCTTTGTCCCGCTCAACGGTTCTATCCTCAAGGCTTTCAACGCCCAGGAAGGGCATTTTGGCGTTGATATTGCCACAGGTGGCGACAAAATCATCAATGCCACCCTTGACGGCACCGTCGTGTTTGCCAACTGGAGCATTGACAATGGTTATTGCATCGGCATCCAGCATGAAGACAGTTATTTTTCTATCTATAAGCATAACGCCACCTTGCTGAAAAAGGAAGGCGAATATGTCAAGGCGGGCGAAGCCATTGCCATTTTGGGTCGCTCGGGCGACAAGGAAACTTATGAGCACTTGCATTTTGAGCTCTGGCACAATGGCGTAGCAGTCAACCCCGCTGACTATATGTCGCTCATTAATCCCAACGGAAACTAAAATTCCTTATCTTTGCACGCTTTTTTGTACAGACAACCATAGGATAGTCAATAGGAGGCAAGACGGCCCTTCGACAAGCTCAGGGACCTTATACCCGAAAAAAGGCATGAAACCGTCAAAGACCCCGAAACCAATCAACAAATCGAAGATTCGACGAAGTCAATTAAACAATTAAACAATCAACAATTCAACAACAAACAATGACTATATTAATAAAGGTACTGCAGTTTTTCCTCTCGCTTTCCATCTTGATTTTCATTCACGAGTTGGGCCATTTCCTTGCCGCCAAGGCGTTCAAGACCCGTGTTGAAAAGTTTTACCTCTTCTTCGACTGGGGGTTCTCGATCTTCCGCTGCAAGAAGGTGAACGGCAAGTGGCGCTTTAAGTTCTTCTCGAAGAATGTTCCAGAGAAATATACAGTCACCGAATACAAAGACGCCGCTGGAAAGAAACAGAAAAACTATGAGCCTATTGACCTAAGCACTTTGCCCGAGGATGACTGGCGCCGCAGCGATGGCACAGAATACGGCATTGGTTGGTTCCCGTTGGGCGGTTACAACAAGATTGCTGGCATGGTCGACGAGTCGATGGACAAGTCCCAGATGCAGCAACCGCCCAAGGAGTGGGAGTTCCGTAGCAAGCCCGCATGGCAACGCTTCATCATCATGGTCGCAGGCGTGTTTATGAATGTGGTGCTCGCTTTTGTCATCTATATTGGATTGCTGGCTAAGGAAGGCGAGACTTACCTGCCTACGGCCGAAGTCAACAAATACGGCATCTCGGTCGACAGTCTGGGTTACGAGTTCGGTCTTCGTGATGGCGACAAGATTCTTTCCGTCGATGGCAAATATATCAAAGAGTTTCAGGAGATTTCGATGCAAATCATTCTCGAAAAGGCGAAGACCATCGAAGTGGAACGCAATGGGAAAGACACGACTATCGTCCTGCCTGAAGACGCTTTGTCTAAGCTGCTGAGCAAGCAGGATGCTGGTTTCATCTCCTATCGCACTCCCTTTGTCGTTGCCGAAGTTATGGAAAACTCGGCCGCTCAAGCAGGAGGACTGCAGGCGGGTGACGCTATCATTGGCATTAATGACATTCCTACCCCGTATTATCAGGATTTCGTTAAGCACATCAAGCAGTACAAGAATCAAGACATTGCGGTCAAGGTGGTTCGCGATGCTGACACTTTGGCATTGGCCATGCACCTGCCCGAAGAGGGAGTGATTGGCGCCTATTGCAAAACCTATTTGCCCGACTATTTCGAATTGGAGACCAAGGAATACACCTTCTTCGAAGCCATTCCAGCCGGTTTCCTCAAGACCTTCGATGGCCTCTCTGACTATTGGAAGCAAGTCAAGCTCATCTTCAACCCCAAGACAAAGGCATACGAGAGCGTAGGCGGTTTCATCTCCATCGGAAGCATTTTCCCAGACCAGTGGAATTGGAGCATCTTCTGGCGCATGACAGCATTCCTTTCCATTGCTCTCGCAGTGATGAACATCCTGCCCATCCCAGCATTGGACGGTGGACATATCCTCTTCCTGCTCTTTGAGATCATCACACGTCGCAAGCCCTCCGACAAGTTTATGGAAGTGGCTGAAACGGTAGGACTCATCCTCGTTCTGGGATTAATCATCTTGGCCAATGGCAATGATATCATCAAATTGTTTAAGTAAAAAAATATCATTCTGAAAGACAAAGGATTAGGAAAGTCTGTCAAAAATTAATTTGGTTGGATAGATACTATTTTCGTAAATTCGCGGTTTCAATCGCAGCAAATCATCTGAATTGAAGAAGAAAATTACACATATTGCTCTTTTGCTTGCCATAATGCTGACGACCGCATTTGGGGTCCAAGCACAGCAGGCTCCTATCTTTACCAACTACTCAAATTCGTATGCTTACGCTAATCCTGGTTTCGCCGGCATGAGCGAAGGCATTAATTTGCTGGGACTCTATCGCCAGCAGTGGATGGGTTTCCTTGATAATGATGGCAATGAAGTGGCACCTAAGACTTTCCTTCTGACAGGCGACATGCCTTTCCGCAGTCTTCACGGTGGTCTCGAGTTCTCCGTGATGAGCGATAAACTTGGTTTTGAGAACAATGTCAATATTGGTTTGGGCTATTCTTTCCATGTAGACTTGGGCGGTTCCACCCTTGGCATCGGCGTAGCGGGCACATTGCTCAACCGTACCGTCAACTTTTCCCAGTTGCACCCGAATCAGGAAGGCGACCCACTCATTTCAGGTTTGGGCGAAGAGAGCGACATGTTGTTTGACTTCAACGTGGGTTTGTTCTATCAAGTCTCCGAGTCGTTCTATTTTGGCATTTCCGTTGTTAACGTGCTAGAAAGCATGGGCCACGCGCTCAACGACAACAACACCAGCAGTGCCAGTTTCACCACCGATCGTACTTTCTATGCCGTGGCAGGTTATCCCTTCCAATTCGAAGACATTCCATACCTGACTTTTGTGCCTTCAGTGAGCGTGATGAGCGATCTTGCCTCTACGCAGTTTAACGCAAGCGCTCGTGTGATATACAACAATTTGTTCTCTTTGGGTGCCAATTATCGGTTCCAGGAGTCGGTCGGCCTGATGGCAGGTCTCACTATCAAGGATATCACGCTGGTTTATTCATACGACATTAATACGATGGGTTTGGGTGTCCCAGGCTCACATGAGATAGGATTGAGTTATTGTTTCAAGCTCGACTTGGACAGAACTCCGAGAGACTACAGGAGCGTCAGATACCTGTGATTTTGGGCAAAAGATTGCGCGTTTCGGATGGTGATAGGTGTGGTTGAGCGAGGAAAAATTGGAAAAAGTCGAAAAAAAATGAGGCGCAAATTATAATATTTTCTAATTTTGGCGGTTTTTAATTGGTAACGTAACCCCAAAAATCGGTGGTTAGAAAGAGAAATAGAGAAATAAATAAAGATAGTAATCATATCATTGTCAAGAAGATGAAAAGACTATTGTTCGTATTTTCCGTGGCGCTGCTGCTCACAGCCTGCGGCAACTCAAATCAAGGTGAATTGGTTGGAGTGAGAAAGTCTAACAAGACTTTCAACCAACCCGACCCCTATGGGATGGTCTTTGTCCCGCAAGGCAGCTACACGATGGGTGTAGGTGGTGAAGACATCACGGGTTCCTACCTTAATGAGCCAAAAACGGTTTCCGTGTCGGCCTTCTTTATGGACGAGACTGAAATCACCAACAATGAGTATCGCCAATTCGTCAATTGGGTCAGAGACTCCATCGCAAGAAGGATTCTTGCTGACAATTTCCCCGACAGGTTCGCCATCACCGAAAGCAAAACAGGTGAGGTGTATGATCCGCCGAGGTTGAATTGGAAGGAAAAACTGGATTGGAACAGTAAAGAACAAGAAATTCGTGAGGCTCTCGAGCCGATGTATCTCCCTGAACACGAGAGATATTTCCGCAGAAAGGAAATCGACACGAGAAAACTCTATTATTCCTATTTCTGGTTTGATATGGTGGCGGCCGCCAAGAAGGATTTCTCCGACGGCAAGTTGGTAGAGAACGACTATTCGATTGGCGAGGCCGATGCCGGCATCAATGTCGACCGCAAGGGTGCTTGGTCGAACCGTAAGCAAGGCTACAGCGACCGTTCGGTGTATGCCCGTGCAGAGGTCATCAATGTCTATCCCGACACCCTGTGCTGGATTCATGACTACAGCTATTCATTTAACGACCCGATGACGGAGAAATACTTCTGGCATCCGGCCTACGACAACTATCCGGTGGTGGGTGTCACATGGCAGCAAGCCCGTGCGTTCTGCGTGTGGCGCACCGAGTTGCTCAACGCCTACCTGCGCACCAAGAAAGATGTCGATCTGTCAGAGTTCCGTCTGCCCACCGAGGCCGAATGGGAATGGGCTGCTCGTGGCGGCAAGATGCTGAATCCCTATCCGTGGGGTGGTCCTAATGCCAGCAACGCCAAAGGCTGCTTCTTGGCCAACTTCAAGCCGAGAAGAGGTAACTACTTGGCCGATGGTGGTCTGCGTACCCTCGTGGTGGGTTGCTACCCGCCCAATGGTTGGGGTCTCTACGACATGGCAGGCAATGTGGCCGAATGGACCAACACGGCCTACGATCCGAACTCGTATAACTTCACTTGGGACATGAACCCCAACTACACCTACAATGCCAAGGCTGACGACCCGCCGGTCATGAAGCGTAAGGTGGTGCGTGGCGGTTCTTGGAAAGACGTCTCCTACTATATGCAAGTCACAACCCGCGACTATCAGTATCAGGATACGGCCAACTGCTACACTGGCTTCCGCTGCATCCAACCTTATTTGGGTCGTAACAAGGGCGATAACCCGAGAATGTCGAGGGTCTATAGATAACCAAACCAAACTTAGCAAACAACAAATAAAAAATAATCGTTAAATCAATTAAAAATCAATTGTCATGGCAAAAAAAGAACTTGGTAAATTCCAGAAATTCCTTGCATCAAAGAAGTATAAAACCTTTATGGGTTACCTCTACGGTTGGGGTGCCTCTGTGGTTATGATTGGTGCTTACTTCAAACTGACTCACATCCCCGGTGCAGACTTCATGTTGGCCCTCGGTCTGGGTATCGAAGCCCTCATTTTCTTCATGTCGGCCTTCGAACCTCAACATGTGGAGTACGCTTGGGATAATGTTTTTGTTGAACTCGAGGAAGACTGGGATGGTAAAACCAAAACGCAGTTTGCCACTACAGGTTCCACTGCAAAGGGCGGTGCTCCCGTTTCTGATGTTGAAGAAGCCATGCTGAGCAAGATGTTCGAAAAGATGAACGTCAGCGAAGACACCTTCAAGAAGTTGGGTAGAGGCATCGACAGACTGGCTGAGAACGCTGGTCAGATGGCCGACATCTCGAATGCTATGGCTGCCACCACCAACTATGCCAACGCTATGGATCGCGCCACGAAGTCTATCTCTGACTTCTCGTCTGCCTACGTTGAGACCAACCAGAAACTCTCTGACTCGTTAGGCAAGCTCGATTTCAGCGCCCTTGATGCCAACACCATTAAGAGGGTGGCCAGCAGTATGCAGTCGCTCAACTCCATCTATGAGTTGCAACTGCAAGGTGCCGAGCAGACTTCTGCCGCCAGCAAGAAGTTGACCGAAACTATGAACAAGTACATGGATAACCTCAACGCTTCATCACAGAATGCCGGCCAACTCAACCAACAGTTGACCCAGTTGTCGCAGCGCTTGACCGCCCTGAACAACGTCTATGGTGGAATGTTGTCAGCAATGAATATCAAGGCATAATTCTACTCAAAGCTATTGTTTAACTTAAAAAAGGAGTAAGAACTATGTCAGGCGCAAAAGAAACCCCAAGACAGAAAATGATCGGTATGATGTACCTGGTCTACACTGCCTTGTTAGCCATGAATGTCTCGAAGGACATCTTGGATGCCTTCGACACAGTGAACAGTGGCGTTCAGACCACGAATATCACCCTTTCGAATCAAATTGACCAAAAATACGCTGCCTTCGCAGATCAGGCAACAAAAGATGCCAAAGCCGTACCGTATCTGGAAAAGGCCCAGGCATTGAAGGTGGAAGCCGACAACCTCATCAACTACGTCGAAGCCCTGAAATGGGATTTGGTGAAGAAGATCGAGGAAAAAGATGCTGCTACGGCTCTGAATGACGGTCTGCTGAAATCGGCTGATACCCTCGTCAATGGTCGTAAGATGTACGACATTAACACCTCAAAGGTCAAGTCGAGAGACAACTACAACAAGCCTACCGCCTACATGATGGGCGAACCCGAAGGCAATGGCAAGGCTTTTGAACTTTCAGAAAAGATCTGGCGTTTCCGTAAAGAAGTTTTCAAGACCATCGGTCCAGAGCATATCCATGAGGTGGGTTTGATGACCGACAGTATCTTCAGTGGCAATAAGGACGATTTGGGCAATGCACAGGTGAAAGAATACGAAGTCAAGGTTGACACGGTTACCTTTAAGTATTATGGTGCCAAGATTGACTATGCCCCCGAGTCCGCTGATGCCGTGCAGAAAGGTTGGGAGTATCACAACTTCCATCACACGGTGTTGGTTGCTGATGTCACCCTGCTCAACAAGCTGATTTCCGATGCCCAGACCGCCGAGTTGAATGCTGTCACCCAACTGATGCAGAACATTCACGCACAAGACTTCACCTTTGATGAAATCGGTGCCAAGGTGTTCGCTGAGAGTGGTTATCTCCTCTCTGGTCAGACCTATAAGGCACAAGCCATGGTGACTGCATGGCAAAACAGTAGAATCACTGCCATGGTGAGTCTTGATGGCGGCGCTCAGAAAGAATACACCAGCGATGCTCAAGGTGTGATTAACCTCGAATATAATTGCGGTGTTGGTAACCATAGATACAATGGTACCATCAAGATGCTTGACCCCAAGTCGGGAGAAATCAAAGACTATCCGTTTGAGAACACCTTTACCGTGGCTCCGCCTGCGGTGAGCGTGTCGGCCACCAAGATGAATGTGGTGTATCGTGGTATCAACAACCCGATTGCTGTCGGCGGCGGTGTCGGTGGCGAAATCAGTGCCACTGCTAGCAGCGGTTCTTTGACCAGAACGGGCAACGGTACCTATAACCTGCTCCCGGGTGCTGCCGACGAGGTGACCATCAGCGTCAGTTCGGGTGGTTCCAGCCTCGGTAGCATGAAATTCCGCGTGAAAGACCTGCCCAAGCCTACGGCCCTTATTCGTAACGTCCAGAACGGTCTCGTTTCGAAGAGCGCTCTGCTTGCCGCCAACCGTGTGGAAGCCGAGATGAAGGACTTCGACTTCGAAGGCGTCAAATACGATGTGGTGGGTTATACCTTCCGCTATAAGACCAAGAGCGGTACCACCAAGGAAGCCAAGGCCAATGGCGGTGCCTTCACCGATGAGATGAAGACGGCCATCAGCGGCTCCAACGTCGGCGACACCTTCCTCTTCACTGCCATCCAGGTGCGCGGTAACGACGGTAAGGTCAAGACCCTCGAAACGCCTATCGGTGTTGAAATCAAGTAAACAATTTAAACTCTTATAAAATGAAAAAGACACTTGTTTCCATGTTGACCCTTGTGGCGCTCTTCGGCAGTCTGTGCCTCAATGCCCAGACCACTGAAATAAAGCCAGTGAAGAACAGCATCCTTTCAGGTCAGCAGCAAATCATGAACGAAAAGGCTCCTTCGCCGCTTCCAGTCATCGACGAGTCGAATGTGATGTGGAAGAAGACGGTGATTAGGGAAATCGACTTCCGTCAGAAGATCAATCAAGTGTTCTACTACCCGATCAATCCGACCGAGGACTGGAGAAATCTTATCACGGTGATTTACGATGGAATTAGGGAAGGATTAGTTGTATATCGTGTCGAGAACAACATTGATGATATGGTGAATCCAATGTTCCAGGCTGATTTTGAAAAAGAAAACACGAAGATTGGCGATCCGCCGGTCATCTGGAAAGATGGCGAGGAAGTGCCCAATGAGATCGAATTTAAGGACCGTATGATTAATGTGACTCGTCTGCGTATTAAGGAAGACTGGTACTTCGACAAGAAATTGTCGCAGTTCCTTGTCCGCATCATCGCTCTCGGTCCCATCGTCGTCGACGATGATGGCGGTCTCTCGCAGGTGTGTTGGATTCCCTATGACGAAGAATGGAGGGGTGTGCTGGCCAAGGCATTCTGCTTCAACCGCAACAACTCGGCACAGCGTCGCACCTACGACGAAGTCCTTCAAAAGCGTATCTTCGACAGCTACATCATCAAAGAAGAGAACGTTTACGACCGTTACATCAACTCCTATGCTTTCAATATCGATGCTCTCTACGAATCGGAGCGCATCAAGAACGAAATGTTCGACTTCGAACAGAGCCTCTGGGAATATTGATGGTTTGCCAATGACAATGAAAAAGGACGCTGTACGGCGTCCTTTTTTTGTTGTCGCTTCGCGTCATTGCGAGGAGGAACGACGAAGCAATCAAGAATACGCCCTGGATTGCTTCTTCCGTTTTCACGGAATGATGCCTCGCAATGACGCAAAGCGTGTCATACAACAAAAAAAGCAGCAGAGTTTCTGCTGCTTTTTGTCGGAGTGGCCCGACTCGAACGGGCGACCGCTTGCACCCCATGCAAGAATGCTAGCCAACTGCACCACACCCCGATTGCATGTCAATCTTGCGATTTGCGGGTGCAAAGATACGAATGTTTTTTGAATTGATGTCCACTTTCCGAAAAAAAAGTTACCTTTGCACAAAATAACTCTAAATCCTAAACTCTAAACTCTAAACTGAACAGAATGGAACATATTGAATGTCTGATAATTGGTTCTGGTCCTGCGGGCTATACCGCAGCCATTTATACCTGTCGCGCTGATGTGAAAACCGTCGTCTACGAAGGCATGCAACCTGGTGGACAACTCACCCAGACCACCGAAATCGAGAACTTCCCTGGCTATCCTAAAGGGATCAATGGTCCTGATATGATGGAGGACATCCGTCAGCAGGCCTTGCGCTTCGGCGCCGAGATTCGCGAAGGCGAAGTCATGGGCATCGATGTCAGCCAACGCCCCTTCAAGGTGACGACGGAATACGATGGTGAACTCTTGGCCGACTCCATAATCGTCTCCACTGGCGCAGCTGCCCGTTATCTGGGTCTGCCTACCGAAGAGGAATTCAAAGGCGGTGGCGTGTCGGCTTGTGCCACCTGCGACGGCTTCTTCTATAAGGGGAAGGATGTCGCTGTGGTTGGTGGTGGCGACACCGCCTGCGAAGATGCCACCTATCTGGCCAAACTTTGCAACAAAGTGTATCTCATTGTCCGACGCGATGTGTTGCGCGCCTCCAAGGCGATGCAGCATCGTGTGCTCAGCACGCCTAATATTGAAGTGCTGTGGAAGCACCAGACCAAGGAACTCTTTGGCGAGCAGCAGGGTTTCATGAAGAAACTGAAAGGCGCCGTCCTATATCACAGCGACACTAAGGAAGAGCGCACCATCTATGTGGATGGTTTCTTCGAGGCCATAGGTCACACGCCCAACACCGAGCCTTTCAAGGGCATCCTCGACATGGATGAGGAAGGCTATATCATTACCAAGCCCAAGTCGACGGCAACCAATGTGGAGGGCATCTTCGCTTGTGGCGACTGTCAGGATCGCATCTACCGTCAGGCCATCGTGGCTGCCGGTACGGGAGCCATGGCAGGTATCGAGGTGGAGAGGTTTTTGGCAGAGAATAAATAACTAAACGAGATGGAAAAACAGTTCGGCCTCACCCCCAAGCCCCCTCTCCATGGCGGAGAGGGGGAGGAGTCTTCTAGGCACTTGGGGGTGATCCGCAACCAGAAGATTAACCCGAAAAAACTAGAGCTTGCGAGACAATTTCGCAAGAATCCAACAGAAAGTGAAGATGCCGTGTGGCAAATGTTGCGCAATAGACAGATTAGAAATCTAAAATGGAGGAGGCAGCAAGTAATTGATGGGTTTATTGCGGATTTTTATTGTGCTGAACTAAATGTCGTTCTGGAAATTGATGGATCAGTTCATGATGCTGAAGATGTTAAAGAATACGATGCGTACCGAACTTCGGTGTTTGAATCAAAAGGAATAAGGGTATTTAGGTTAAAAAACGAAGATTGTGATAAACAACATCTAATAGAACTAATTGAGAACATAATAAACAACACCCAATAGTTTCCCCCCCCTCTCCCCGCGGAGAGGGGATGGGGGTGAGGCAAAGATGAAACTCCAAGCTGAAGTAAATATTAAACCACTCAATCAAACCATCGCCTATGGCGACGGTTTGCTCTTCTTGGGTTCCTGCTTCGCCGACGAGGTGGGCGCACTTTGCCGTGGCTTGGGTTTCGATGCCTTGGTGAATCCTTTCGGCGTGTTGTATAACCCCATCAGCATAGCCAACGCTGTACATCGTATGGCCAATGGTAGGCCCTTTACCCACGAGGAAGTCATCCGAACGGGGGAGGAGTATTATTGCACCTTCAGCCATAACACGGCTTTTTGGCAGTCAACCGAAGAGGCCTTGCTGGAAAGTGTCAATGCCAGTCTTTTGTCGGCGCACAAGCATTTTCAGGCTGCTCGTTGGGTGATTGTTAGTTTTGGGACCTCTTGGGTGTATCGTTCGCTGGAAACGCTTGAGGTGGTCGCCAATTGCCATAAACTTCCCGCCTGCCTGTTTGATAGGATTTGCCTTTCTGTACCTACCTCGGTGGCGGTCCTTTCTGGGATGGCCAAGATGTATCCCGACAAGCAGTTCATCTTCACCGTGTCACCCTTGCGCCATATCAAGGATGGCATGCATGGAAACCAATTGAGCAAGGCTGCCTTGCTGTTGGCCGTTGACGAAGTATGCAAGACTTTCGACAACGCGCATTATTTCCCCGCCTATGAAATCCTCTTGGACGAATTGCGCGACTACCGTTTCTACAAGGAAGATATGGTGCATCCCACCGAGCAGGCGGTGCGTTACATTTGGGAGCGCTTTGTGGACTTTGCTATTGACCCAAAGGAAAAGCCAGCCATGAAAGCGGCTGCTGAATTGAAGCAGATGCTACAGCATAGGCCTTTGTTTCCGGAGAGTGAGGCTTTCAAGAAGTTTGAACTTATGAAAGAGGAGAAAACTGGCGAGTTGAAACGATTCTTTCCTGCAGTTTGTCTTGAAAACTTAAACTAATAAGCCTCTATATTCCAAATAATTCGTACCTTTGCCGCCCGTTTCCGTGACCGCGGAACGAAATAATCCATATTAATACATATTTAAATGACTGAAAACGAAAGATCTGGCAAGCGTCCGCGCACCAGAAAGCCTGCTGAAGAAGAATTCCAGCAGAGAAGGTCCTTCAAGTTCTATCACCGTGACGGTGACGAAGGAGGACACGAAGAGAGAGGATTTGGCGACAAGCCGAGAGGTGAGCGCCGATTTGATGACGAACGTGGTGACCGCAGGTTCGGCGAACGTAAGTTCGGTGACCGTCCCCGCCGCCGCTTCGATGACGAAAATCGCGGTGAAGGCCGTCGTGACGACCGTCCGCGCCGCAGATTTGATGATGATGAGCGCCCGCGCCGTCGTTTCGACGATGAGCGTCCGCGTGAGCGCCGTTTCCATGATGACGACCGTCCGCGTGAGCGCCGTTTCCATGATGACGACCGTCCGCGTCGCCGCTTTGACGATGATGACAGACCCCGTCGTCGTTTCGATGATGACAAGCCGCGTGAGCGTCGTTTCCGTGACGACGACCGTCCGCGCCGCAGATTTGACGATGAAGACAGACCCCGTCGTCGTTTCGATGACGACAAGCCGCGTGAGCGCCGTTTCCGTGACGACGATAGGCCGCGCCGCCGCTTTAACGATGACGACCGTCCAAGACGTCGCTTTGATGAAGACCGTCCCCGTGGTGGTCGCCGCTTTGACGACGATGACAGACCCCGCCGCCGTTTCGACGACGAAGAAGAGCCGCGCCGTGGTCGCAAGGGTTATGTTCGCGAGAAAGACCCGCTGTACGACCGTCCGAGAGCTACTGGCGAGATTCGCCTCAACAAATATTTGGCCGACTGTGGCATTTGCTCACGCCGCGAAGCCGACGACCTCATCAAGGCCGGTTGCGTGATGGTGAACGACGAAGTGATTACTACGATGGGCTATAAGGTGAAGACCACGGATAAAGTGGTGTACGGTGGCCAGACCCTCAACCGCGAGAAACTGCGCTATCTGTTGCTCAATAAGCCCAAAGGCTATATCACTACCAGCGATGACCCGTATGAGCGCGACACCGTGATGGAACTCGTCAAAGACGCATGCCACGAGCGTATCTTCCCCGTGGGCCGTCTCGACAAGCAGACTACAGGCCTTTTGCTGTTCACTAACGATGGCGACCTGGCCAAGAAACTGACCCACCCGAGCAGTGAGGTGCCGAAGCTCTATCACGTGATCCTCGACAAGCCCTTGACCAAGAACGACATGCTGCGCATTTCCGAAGGCATTGAACTTGACGATGGTCCCATCGCCGCCGACAGCATCGCTTACGATCAGGATGATGACAGCAAGAAGAGTGTGGGCATCGAGCTCCATTCGGGCCGCAACCGCATCGTGCGTCGCATCTTCGAACATCTCGGTTATGAGGTGACCAAACTTGACCGCGTAATGTTCGCAGGTCTTGACAAATACAGACTGCCTCGTGGCGAATGGCGTTTCCTTACCGACCTCGAGGTGATGAACCTGAAGAAGATTTGAACTTGAACGATATCACAAGACAGTTCATCAGGGAAAACCTGAATGCCGATGTGCCGACGCTCGCCTTGAAAAAGGCGCCCGTCGGCACTGACGTTTCATTGGCGCTGCGACAGATTGCTGCAAGACAACTGCTCCAAAAGAAGGTGCCCCAATGGGCCGAAAACGAAGACCTGCTTTTTCCCGCCCATGTCTCCATTGAGCAATGCTCGTCGGAAATTGCTGCTCGATATAAGGCCAACCTATTGGAAGGACAATCTTTCGTGGATTTGACTGGTGGTTTGGGTATCGACACTTACTATTTATCACAGCATTTCCAGCAAACCGACTATGTAGAGCGACAAGTTGAACTCTGTGACTTGGCAAGGCATAATTTTGATGTCTTGCATGCTGATATTCATGTGTGGAATGAAACGGCTGAAGCGTATCTGGACCATTGCGAGCATAAAGATTGTATTTTTATTGACCCCTCACGAAGGGATGCGCATGGACGCAAGACAGTTTCCATCTCAGACTGTACGCCCGACGTGGCAACCTTGCAGGATGTGTTGCTCGAAAAGGCAAATACGGTATTGGTGAAACTGTCACCGATGCTTGATATTAATGAGGCCTTGAAAGCGTTGCGTCATGTGAAGGAAGTGCATGTGGTGGCCGTTGCCAACGAATGCAAGGAACTGGATATGGTTTTGGAGCGAGACTATCAAGGAGAGGTCCAGTTGGTTTGTGTCAATTTGTCAACACATCAGCCCGAGGTTCGTTTTGCCCTTGAAGAAGAAAGGAACTGTACGTGTAAAATGGCGGATGGAGTGTTGAATTACCTCTATGAGCCCAATCCCGCGGTGATGAAAGCAGGTTGCTTCAAGTTGCTGACCACCCATTTTGGTGTTTTAAAACTGCATAAAAACAGTAACTTATATACATCTGAGCAATTGTTTTCTGACTTCCCTGGCCGTGTCTTCGTGGTAGAGGGTTGGGCACTCTATAATAAAACGGCAAAGCAATCCATTCTTTCGGATGTGAACAAGGCAAGTATCGCGGTGCGCAATTTCCCGCTCTCTGTGGCGGAGTTGCGAAAGGCATTGAAAATCGGAGATGGCGATGAGGTCTATCTGTTTGCTACTACTTTGAAAGGAGAGCGGAAAGTCATCATACGCACAAAAAAAACCGCCTCTGGCGAAGCGGTTTCTTTTGGTTCTTAACAATTCAACCCTCATCTTTTGTCGGGGATGCCAAACTTAATCCACCAAGTTTGGTCATATCTGCTTTTAACAGCCTTTTTCACCGTGAGTGTCCTGCCTTTCAGCGTGTTCAAGGCCTTGTGAGCCTCGTCGCTTTTCTTTTGCATCTCATCGCGAAGCTTGTCGATCTCGGCGGAAAGGGCCTCCAAACGCTTGCAGTCTTCCTCTAGTTTCTGCAACACGCTTTCTTCCACGCCAGCGTCGCGGCCAAGGCGTTGGTTTCTCTTGACCCCAGAAATGATGAGTTTTGACTTTTCGAGTTGGTCTTTAAAAATTTGGTACATAATGTTTTGAAATTTTTCTAGTCGTTGGTTCGTTTTCAAAATCGAACGCAAAGATAAGAATTATTTTTGATGATTTTTTATAAAATGTTGAAAATAAGATTATTACATTTTTAATGCCTTGATTTTCAAAGGGGTCGGCGACTTATTGAGATTTTTCAAAAATAGCGAAGACTCATTTGCGCTCGAAAACGGTGTCTTTTGTGTCTCCGTTAGGTTCCACCACCTTGAGATGGGTTATGGTGTGGTTGTTGACGTCGTCTAGCACAATGGCAGTTCGATAGTCTTTTTTCAAGGCAGTCAGCGAAATGTTGTTCATCTTTAGGCCGTCGACATGGCGGATAAAGAATCCCCAAGCGGGAAGTTCCATGTGTTGCGAGAACTCGGGATAGGCCTTGGGCATCTCGGGCACCTTGTCCAATTCATCAAGACCGACATGGGCATAATGTGGGTCGCCGCCGCCGGGGAAAATGATTTCTATGTTTTCCAAAGTAACATTCTTTATCTTGCTGTTTTTCAGTCCAATGATTCCGCATGGTGATATATTGCGTGGCAAGTCTTCAATGGGACCTTCATATTCGTAGCCGGCATCGGGCTTGGAGGCAGCCACTTCGCAGTAGAGGTTTCGGATCGTAATGCCGTCCATGAAACTCTGTTTGTCACGTCGCGACCCAACATTGAGGTAGATGGCATTGCCCACGTTGGTGGCATGGAGCGAGTCGACGAGGATGTTCTCGCAGATGCCGCCATCGACGCTTTGGATAGTTATGGCGCTGCGGTAAGTGTCGTAAACCGTGTTGTTAATAATGCGCACATCTTTGAATCCGCCTGCACCCATGGTGCCGAACTTGATACCGCTGGCGCTGCTGCGGGCGGTGCAATTCCGTACTTCTATATCTCTGCATAACTTATTGGCACTATGTGATTTAAGACAGATGGCATCGTCGCTGGCGTCGATGTAACTGTTGGTGAGCATAAAACCATCGCAGTCCACGATGTCGATACCGTCGTTGTTCCAGAAGGCAGTGCTTTGGATACGGACATTGTTGACTTTGACATTCTCGCATTGGTCGTACATGGTGACCCAATTGGCGGCATTGCGGAAGGTGACGTTGTCGACTTCTATGTTTTTGCACTCCCTGAAAATCAGCAATCTGGGACGAAAGCCTTCGCCCACGCGGTCGTTGCTCAGTTTGTCTTTCATGAGGCCTTTGTGAACGAGGTCTGTGCAGTTGTTGCCCAACTCGCGCCCTTGCCCTTCGATGACACCGCCACTGTTATAGACACCGATAAGGCGAATGTTCTCAACGCCTTCGGCGAGAATGAGTGCATGGTCGTTGGTGGCTTCGAGGCGATCGTAGTCGAAAGGATTTGTGCTGCCCACCAGCACGGCACCTTCCATCAGTTCAATAGTGACGTTCGACTTGAGATGGATGCTGCCCGTCAGGTAACGCCCTACCCAGAAACGCAGGGTGCCGCCGCCTTGTTCTGCAATCCAGTCTATGGCGAATTGGATGCTACGAGTATTCATGGTCACGCCATCACTGCGGATGCCGAACTTCGAGGCGTTGTAAGTGGGTTTGGGCTCTTGCGCTTGCGCAAAGGCAGTCAGTAAGACCATACAGAGGGTTAAGAGGCGTTTTTTCATGTTGTTTGTTTCTGTTTGTTAATGACTTCTTTTTTTGGCGTCATCGCGGACTCGATCCGCGATCTCCCAAGCAAAGGGTATGTCGTTCAGTTGAGGGTATGTCGTTTCCTTTGTGTTGACGGTCGGCGATGGAGTATAGTATCTCGGTGTACAGCCTTACTGGTCCTATCATCCCCATGGGTTGCAAGGGTTGATCTCGTTTGGGATGGTTGACATAAATCCAGGTGGTGGGGTTGTCTTCTCGACTCAAGGTCTTGAGGTAGTTGCCCATAGTGGTGGTGACACGGACTTCAAGGTCGTTTTTTCCGTCTTTGAGGTATTTGCTAATGTCGTAAATCCTTCTTCCATAATATTGGATGCCGACAGATTGTCCGTTGGCCAATACCTCGGAAATACCTTCCACCAGCCCTAAATCAAGGATCGTAGAGACATTGCGTGCAACGTCTACACCTCCAACAATGGTCTTGCGATACACAATAGTTCCGCAGAAATGTTGGTGCTCCTCGCTATCCTTCAGGTCAAACAAGGTGTCGAAATGGACTATGGTGGTGTCGTGCAAGAGACTGTGGCACAGTTCAACGTCCCAATCGCCAGACAGGTCGACAGCGGTCATTGTTTTTATTGTTTGATGCAATGGTCGCCATATCGGTAGGTCAATAGGTTTTGTCCTTTCAAACACGACAAGCACCGACTCGACAGGACCCAAATCAAAGGTGTAGTTGCCGTCCTCTTCCAAAGGCAAGGCATAGCGTTCACCTGTCAGCAAGTCCCAGACCTGCGGTTGCTTATTATGCGTCAAAGTCTTGTCGAAGGTGATTTTGGTCTGGTGCGCGTTATAGCGGTGGCTGTTGCTAATCAGAATCATCTCGCTGCCGTCGTCGGTGGTATAGCGGTTTTGCATCACGAAAAGGTCTGGCTTGTCGATGTCTAAGTAATGGGGCAAGTTGTGTTTGTGCATTAGACTGTCATACCAAGGGATGAAGTTCTCTTTTGGTGGTTCTACGAAAACAAATTGTTCCTTGTGCTGCATCACCTTGTCCATAGTGGTTTTCACAAGGGAGTCGTTCCTTTGATGGTTGCCAGGCCTGCCCAACGATTGGTACGGTATGGTGTCTATGCATACAATCTTGCCTCCTGTCTCCACAAAACGCAGCAATTGCTCGGCGGTCTCGGGATGCAGACTCTCCACATCAATCAGCATCAACGTGCTGTATTTCCGTTGGTTAAAGCAAAGGTTGCCTTTCTTAATGATTGATTGGTTGATGATGTTTTCGCTCATATAATCGACGCCGCCACCGCATTTGTTGATGGCTTCCCAAACCATGGTCTTGTATGGGGCGCGAGTGGTGTTTGGGAAGGGTTCGTTCTGCATTCCAATGGTGCTCCACATGTCGTTTTCTGGGTTAAGGATGGCGATGTCGGCATGATAAGTGCCATGCTGTAAGGCATAGGAGAGGCGTGCCTTGTAGTCGTTGTAAAGATGGAAATAGGGCCACCAGTTGTTGCGTTCACTGTAGAATGCACCATATCGCAGCCAACCTGGGAATGGCGCTTCGAGATTGGGTGAGTAGTTGAAGCCGTGGAACACGCTGTGAGTCACCCCCGACATGGCTGATTGGTCGCCACCAATCTTCAGTTGGTCGAGACCCATGTTGAAGACAGTGTAAGTGTTGGTCATCTCTTCGCAACTGACGGTGCGGTTGTCGGCAAGATGGGCGGCCGACGACACGAACTTGTTGACCATAGTATAGGCGCGGCCACGACGATAGTCGCTCTCCGACATCTCCTCTCCAGGCTTGTGGCGCAACCAGTTGGTGGTCCACGATTCGGCTTCAGGGATGTCGTAGTCCATGGCATTCTCCAAAGGATAGAAACCGCGACCATACGCTTGGGCACGTGCCTTCACGCCAAGTTGGTGACACCATGCAACGTAGGTTGCAGTGAACCGTTCTTTCATCAGTTGCGCCTTGAAATCCTCAAAGTCATAACGGGCGCGTTGGATTTCTTTCTGAAAGGTTGCGGTCACAGGCACCACGGCATCGTAGTTGAGCGCGCTGCCCATCGAACCGATTTGGAAGAGGATGAAAGGCAGATATTCCACGATGTCATAACCATATCGCTTTTGGAACTCTTCGGCCATATCGGAGGTCCAGTTGGCGCCTTCCAGTTCCATACTGTCCGTAAAGAGGGCGCGGACATGACCTTGCAGAGGACCAATCTGGGCTTCTATCTTGTCCGACATGTTATAGAGATAGCGGTTGACGACTTCGGCGTTGAAGTGGTCGAGCACTGGACCTGCCGCTCCAGGTGCGCCGTTGATGACCTCTAAGAATCCATTAATCTTCACCAAAGCGGCAAGGGTGTACTCCCCTTCGGGGATGTCAATGGTTATGATGCTATCTGTTGGGCCTTCGACCGGTCGAAGGGTCGTTATCATGTCAATGCCCTCATCAATGCACGTAGCAGGATTTGGATAAAGCTTCAGCAGCATCAATTCCTTGGTGTTGCCCTTATATGGCGAACTCACCTTGGGCATGGCTTTTTCACAAAGGCTGTCGAGGATGATAGTGAGGGTAGTAGGTCCCGTCACCGGTTCGGCATAATTGACCACGATTTGGGCTCGTTCGTCTTCTTTCAGGAACTCGGCGCCGAAGGGCCAGCCTGAACCTACAAGGAGGTCACACGTCATATCCAAGGAGTCTGCTTCGCCGAAACAGACTTTTAGCATATCAATCCATTCTGGACTGAGCCATGGAAGGGAGGTCTTGCCAAGACTGTCACAATAAGTTGGGAAGGCAATGGGGTTGATTTCTACTCCGCCGATGCCAGCTTCTTTTAGGAGACGCAGTTCGCGCACCAACTCGTCGGCTTCTACCTTGTCGCCGTTCCACCACCAACGCACAAAAGGGCGGTACTCCGAGGTGGGATGCCGGAACTCGGTGTACAATTGTTCCGTGCCATTCTCGTTGTTTTGTGGATGGCAATGGCAGAGGAGGAGGGCGATGGCGATGAGTAGCAAAGGCAGTACTACCCGTTTCATGGACAAGAATGTTTTATTGATGCAGCGAAGATAGAGAAAAAACTCGTACCTTTGCACCCCAAATAGGTATTTGAGTATGTTCGCCCTCTTCAAGAAAGAAATCAGCAATTTCCTCAGCTCGTTGATTGGCATCATGGTTATCGTGGTGTTTCTGCTCATCACAGGCCTGTTTCTTTGGGTGTTCCAAAGCGACTTCAACGTGCTGAACTTCGGTTATGCCAACCTCGATAGTCTCTTTATCCTTGCGCCGTGGGTATTCCTCTTTCTCGTGCCCGCTGTCACCATGCGCAGTTTCGCCGAGGAGAACCGCACCGGCACCATCGAGATGCTGGTTACCAAACCCCTATCAGACTGGCAGATTATCTGGGCGAAGTTTTTGGCAGGCGTGGCGCTGGTGTTGCTGGCTCTCATCCCTACCTTTATCTATTATTTCTCGGTGTATCGCCTCGGCATGCCTATGGGCAACCTCGACAGCGGGGGTATCTGGGGATCCTATATCGGCCTGTTTCTGCTTAGTTCTAGTTTCGTCAGCATCGGCGTCTTTTGCAGTTCGTTGACCAACAACCAGATTCTGGCCTTCATCCTGTCAGTGTTCCTTTGTGGTTTCCTCCTTGTCGGTTTCGAGTTTATCTACTCGCTGTCGCTGTTTGGCAGTGTTGACTTGTTCATCCAACAATTGGGCATGAATGCCCACTACGGTTCTTTGAGTCGCGGCGTGGTCGACACACGCGACGTGTTGTATTTCTTGAGTGTGATAGCATTGTTTCTCAGTGCGACGAAACTGGTTCTCGCGAGCCGTAAATGGTAAAAGGAGGGTGGAGTAATGGAAAACAAACGCAAGAGTCTGAAAAAGAACCAAATCATTGCCTTCCTTGTTACAGTGGCTGTGGTTGTCCTCGTCAATGTTGCGGGTTCCTACCTTTTTACGCGCTTCGACTTGACCAGCGAGAAACGCTACACCTTGTCGCCCACCACAAAGGAGATCCTCAATGACCTTGATGATTATGTCTATTTCAAGGTTTACCTCGATGGCGACTTCCCGGCCGGCTTCAAGAAATTGCGTCGAGAGACCAAGGAGATGCTTGACGAGTTTCGCGCCTACTCCAAGTATATCGATTACGAGTTTATCGACCCTACGGAGAGCGGCGAAGAGTCGGAAATCATGGAGACATACAAGCAGTTGTATCAGGCGGGGCTGAAGCCTACAGACCTTAACGTACAGAACAGCGATGGTTCGTCGAAGCAGATGGTGATCTGGCCAGGCGCTTTGGTGAGTTACCGCAACAATACGGAGATTGCCATTGAGTTGTTGGAAAACCAGATTGGGATGTCGGACGACGAGGCCTTGAACGCTTCAATGCAAAACCTCGAGTTCCGTCTCATAGATGCGGTGAAGAAGGTGACGCGATTGATGAAACCCAATATCGCTTTTGTGGAGGGACATGGCGAACTCGGTGAACAAGATGTGTACGACATCACGAAGTCGTTGTCGCAGAACTATAACGTGGTCAGACTTGAGATTGACGGTAAGATAGATGCCCTTATCCACCGTACCCAGGACACCACTCGCGATGTGAGTGCCTTCCCGTCGTACGATGCCATCATTATCGCCAAGCCCACGCAGGCTTTCGATGAGCGCGACAAGTTCCTCATTGACCAATACATCATGCACGGCGGCAAGGTGCTGTGGCTTGTCGAACCCGTTTTCGCCACCATGGACAGCCTGCAGAGTCAGGAGTCGACCGTGGGCATAGAGCAGGACCTCAACTTAGACGACATGCTCTTCAAATATGGTGTGCGTCTCAACCGCGACCTGCTCCTCGACTTGACCTGCGCCGCCTTGCCCATCCGCACGGGACAGGTGGGCGGACAAGCCCGTCTGGAGTACTTCCGTTGGTATTATTTTCCCTTGCTGCAAGCGGCCTCCGACCATCCCATGGTGCGCAATATGAACGCCATCAAAGCTGACTTTGTAAGTTCGATGGACGCCACCACCTCGGCGGACGACATTGAGCAAATTCCGCTGCTTAAGACCAGCGACTACACCAAAGTGTCAGGCACACCCGTTTTCATCACCCTAGCGATGCTGCGACAACCCCCTGATCAACGGATGTTCAGTTCTAAAGGCAAAAATGTGGCCTACTTGCTGAAAGGCACCTTCACGTCGCTTTATGCCAACCGCATCCCTCAGGAGATTATGGACGATCAGGCCACCGACTTCATGGAGACGAGCAAACCGACCGCCATGATTGTGGTGGCAGATGGCGATATCATTCGCAACCAAATCGATATCAAAACGCGCAAACCCTTGTCGTTGGGTTTCGACCAGTTCACGCAAATCACTTACGCCAACAAGGAGTTCATCGAGAACTGCATTAGTTACCTCGTCGACGGAGAGGGATTGGTCGACATCCGCTCGCGTGAACTCAAGGTGCGCCTCCTCGACCCGACCAAGGTGAGCAAGCAAAGGGTAACTTGGCAGGTGGTCAATACCTTGGTGCCCATCGCTCTTATCGTCATTTTGGGTTTGGTCATGTCGTTCATCCGAAAAGTGAAATACAGTAGAAAAACGAAAGCATAAAACGCAATGAAAAAGAATAATAGAGTCGTTATCATTATCGTCATCATATTGGCAGCCATCGCGGGCATTGCCTTGGCCAACTATTTCTACCATTCGTCGGGTCCCATCGGCAAGAGTAGGAGCAAAGGTGCCGATTTCACCGTGTGGGACACCGCTTCCGTCACCAAAGTCTATCTGGCCGACCGTCGCGACCGTGAGTCATTGCTTGAAAGACAAGACGATGGCTGGACGCTTAATGGATCCTATAAAGCCCATTCCAAGCAGGTGCAGTATCTGCTTACTACCTTGTATAAGGTACGCGTCAAGATGCCTGTCTCTAGGGCAAGTCACGACAATATCGTCAAGCAGTTGGCCTCGCAAAGCACTAAGGTGGAGATCTACCAATGGGTGCCACGCATCAACCTGTTCGACAAGGTAAAACTGTTCTACCATGAGAAGCGTACCAAGGTCTTTTATGTGGGTGATGCCACTATGGATAGCAGCGGCACTTTCATGCTGATGGAAGGCGCCGACAACGCCTATATCGTCTATATCCCTAGTTTCCGCGGTTTCATCACCACGCGCTTCACCGCCAACCCCGACGATTGGCGCGACCACACCATCTTCCACGAGAATATGGCAGACATCAAGTCGGTTACTGTCGAGTTCAATGAAGATCCTGAAGGTAGTTTTACTGTTGAGAATTTGGGCAAGCACCAATACAAGCTCACACGGCTCGCTGACCACCAAGAATTGCCTTACGACACGTTGAAAGTCATCAATATGCTGTCTTCGTTTGGCGACTTGCGTTTTGAGGCCTTGTTCAACAACACGCTTCCTCAAGAACGCATCGACTCCATCACAGGTTCTCCCCATGTGCATTATGTGGTCGTGACGGACAAGGATGGTAACAAGCAGGACATGAAGACCTTCAGAAAGTTGGTCTTGAATGGTGTAACCGATATGGGTGGGGAACTTGGCGATGTGGACCGCGACCGCATGTATGCCCTCGTCAATGACGGCAAGGACTTTGTGCTCATCCAGAACTATGTCTTTGACAAGGTGCTGCACGATGTCCGTTACTACGAAGCAGGCAATCCCATACAGTTCGAGATGGGAACCGTGGAAGTTTACGAGTAAAGAACAATCTCCTATGTCATTTCGAGGCTTTAGCCGAAGAAATCTATAGGATGCGGTTTGCAGATGCCACGACAATAGTACCGTTTTTGGCAAGCATGTCATACCGGGCCTGTAAGGCGAGTGTATCTATGCTTGCTAAAACCTATTTCTTCTTCAACAAGTCTACCATCTTAAAGCTCACGTCAGAGAAGATAAGCGGTGCATAGCCGTTGCGCTCGATTTGGCGGATGGCCTCCTCGAAAAGATTGGCGATTTGTGCCAAATTGGCAGGGCTGACGAAAGGTGCGAATTTAGAGTTGAACACTTTCTCATCCTCGGGTAGCATGACGATTTCTGCCAAGTTGTTGTTGAACAACAGGGAATTGCGGATGATGCGCAAACCGTAGTCCAACAGTTCCTTCTGTTTTTCCCGCCCTAGGGCTTTGGCGTTATTGGAAAAGTCGATGAGTTCGGAATAGGCTGCCTTGAAACAGAGGCGCATCCATTGTTGGAAGGTGGTGAAGAAGAACTTGCGATCCTCGGATTCCTTCACAAAATGGCAAGCATTCAACCAGTTGCCTTCCGAGATGATGGCGGCATTGTGGGCTTGCGTATCGTCACAGTCGAGATGCGTTTTCAGTGCTTTCTCCACCTCGCTTAGTTCAATGCTCGGTATTTTGACTAAGGCTGTCCTCGACTTGATGGTGGCCAAAAGTTCTTCGGCATCTTCGGCGATGAGCAGGAAGACGGTCTTCTCAGGCGGTTCCTCAAGGAGTTTCAGCAGTTTGTTGGCTGTTTCGACGCGCATCTTCTCTGCCATCCAGATAATGGCGATCTTGTACTCGCCCTCGTAAGATTTCATGTTGAGCTTGCGCAGCAACGAGGCTGCATCGCGCACCGACATGTAGCCCTGCTTGTTTTCGATGTCAAGGAAGGAATACCAATCGTTGTCGCTAAAATAACCTTTGTTTTTCAGGGCAAACTCACGCCATTCTTCCATAAAGAGGTCCGACTCCGGATTGCTCTTGACACTTTTGGTGGTGTTGGTCGGCACCACGAAATGCAGGTCGGGATGCACCAGTTTCTGCATCTTCTGGCAGGTGGGGCACACGCCGCAACTGTCGGTCTCGGTACGGTTCGGGCAGAGGATATATTGCGCGTAGGCCAAGGCCAAAGGTAACTTACCGCTTCCGGCAGGACCCAAAAAGAGTTGGGCATGAGAGACATGGTTTTCCCTCACACTCTGTATAAGCCTTTGTTTGATGGCGGATTGGCCAATGACGTCTTTGAACTGCATGAGAGAATCACTTATAAACCATAGCGCATTCGTATTAGTGCAAACCCTTCTTCACCATCAAAATATTTCGCCTCACCTGATTCCATCAACCGAATACGATCAATGATGACAGCCTTCATTTTTTCATCTGAATCTGTATGTAGATCTATACACATGACAAATACGATGCTTTTATTACTGATTGCAAAAGTACAATTAATTTGCGGTTTTTGCAGAGTTTCGGCATAAAAACATAACTTTGTATCTGAAATCTTATATGCTCGGCAACTTCACCAGCAAAACCATTGCCATGATTCAGTTGGTGTTGGGGGAGAAGATTGTGGAGGTGAAACAATTACCCTTAGTCGTTTGCAAAAACTAACTAACTTGAAAAACGGTTTTGTTTATGACGAAATAAGAACGCTTGTTGATGGGTATTGCCAATAATGCCGTTGAAACAATTGCAGATAATTGTTTTTATCAGATTTGTTTCCAAGGGTATCAATCGTTTTCGTACCTTTGCCGCCAAAATAACGCATCACATCATGTTAAGCGAACAGGAACAAATCAGAAGAAATTCGTTGGCCGAACTCTACAAGCTCGGCATCAACCCGTATCCGCAGGCCGCGTTCCCCGTGAGCGTGTTCACCACGGACATCCTCAACCAA
>JAEEGG010005118.1_pt1 | contig 31384 bp, 25 predicted proteins | sample 9134161 | NCBI WGS metagenome assembly JAEEGG01 (sample SAMN16246543, study PRJNA631951) | gut metagenome | biome: gut microbiome; feature: rumen; material: CR-attached | host: Bos | place: Iran: Karaj | collected 2018-10
CGCATCTCATTTCAGTCGGGGCTTGAACCCCGCCTGAAACGAAGATATCCCCCACCTTCGCTACGCTAAGAGGTGGGGGATATCTTCTGTTTTGTTATATCCTGCATTTGCTTTTCCATGCAGAAGTCTGGTATTGAAGTGCATAGAACGCCCTCCCTTTAATCTCCTACTTTCTTTATAAAAAGCTCATATGTACCGTCTCCGTTGTCAACAAATTTGCCTTTTAAAACACCTTCAACGTATTTTTATTACATCATATAATGTAATACCATTCATCGCCCTGTTGGATTTCTTTTGATTTTATCTTGTTGTCGGAAGTTCTGTATTCCATTTCAAGATTCTTCATGCTTACTTTTGTATTCGGTTCGATCGAGTTTGTGATAAACGCGTTTCCGCCTATTACCGTATTCTCACCTATCACCGTATCGCCGCCAAGTATTGATGCTCCCGCATATATCGTCACATTATCGCATATGGTGGGATGTCTCTTTTTTCCCGAAAGCCTCTGTCCGCCCCTTGTCGAAAGAGCGCCTATGGTAACGCCCTGATATATTTTTACATTTTCACCTATAACGGATGTCTCACCGACTACAATACCGGTCCCGTGGTCGATAAAGAAATATTTTCCTATGGTCGCACCGGGATGTATGTCTATCCCCGTCTGAGAATGAGCGTATTCCGTCATCAGTCTCGGAAGGACCGGAACATTCTCAAGATAAAGCTCATGAGCGATCCTGTATACCGTGATCGCTATGATTCCCGGATAAGCCAGTATTATCTCTTCATAGCAGGCTGCTGCCGGATCGCCGTCAAGCGCCGCTATCAGATCCGTCTCAATATATTCGCGTATCTTCGGGACCTTTGAAAAAAATGCCTTGCATATCCTGTAACTTTCATTTTTTCTTTCCTCATCCGTCATAGTCCCTCTTTTCTTGCAGAAATCAAGGGCCAGAGTTACCTGCTTGTTCAAATGATAAAAGGCGTCTTCGATATTAAGTGCAAAACTGTTTTGAGGGTTATATATCTTATATGACTTATCCCTGAAATATCCCGGGAATATGATCCTGAACATATTGTCAACAAGCTGTCTTACTTCAAGTCTGTCGGGATTATTGAAAATATTCAGAGCATCGATATTCTTCCCACCCTCAAAGTCGGCAAGTATATCCCTGACAAGCCTGTCTATCTCTGTTTCCTTAACCAAATCGCTCAAATCAAACCTCTTTTCTTCAATCATTAGAGATCATCGGGACGGTTGTTTTGTGCGGGTATCCTGCAAAAGGTCCTTTCAAACCGCCCCAATCCTCTAAAAAAAGTTATGCAAATGTTTTAAGCACCTTCACAAGTGCGTCTATGTCATCAAACGAATTATAAAGTGCCAGTGTAGGTCTTACCGACCCTTCATAGCCGAAACGTCTGAGCACGGGCTGTGCACAGTGATGTCCCGTACGAACAGCTATCCCGTAACTGTCAAGTCTCTTTCCAACCTCTTCATCCGAATACCCGTCAAGGCTAAAAGAAAGAACCGATGCCTTATTAAGAGCCGTCCCTATAAGATGAAGTCCCTTTACGGTCTTCATTTCCTTGATCGCATACTGCAGAAGCTCATGCTCCCACCTGTATACACAGGGCATTCCGATCTCCGAGAGATACCTTAATGCAGCTCCGAGTCCCACTGCATCTGCTATGCTTCCCGTACCGGCCTCAAACTTATTGGGTACCGGATTATATATTGTGCGTTCAAATGTAACATCTGCTATCATATTTCCGCCGCCGTGATACGGTCTTGCACTTTCAAGCAGCTCCTTCTTACCGTAAACAACGCCTATTCCCGTGGGTGCGAAGATCTTATGCCCCGAGAAAACAAAGAAGTCAAAGTCAAGAGCCGAAACATTTACCGGTATATGGGCTACAGACTGTGCTCCGTCAACCAGTATCCTTACTCCGTGTCTGTGAGCAATGGCCGTAAGTTCGGCAACGGGCGTTACGGTTCCGAGAACATTTGATACATGCGTTACCGCAACAAATTTCGTCTTCTTGGTAAACAGCTTCTCGTACTCATGCAGGATAAGCTGTCCGGTCTCATCACAGGGGATGACCTTGATCACCGCACCGGTTTCCTGTGCAACAAGCTGCCACGGAACAATGTTCGCATGATGCTCAAGGATTGAAACTATTATCTCGTCCCCGGGTTCAAGCAGAGGTTTTACATAAGCATTTGCCACCAGGTTTATACCTTCTGTGGTACCTCTTACAAAGATTATCTCTTCTGAGGAAGACGCACCTATAAAGTCCCTTACTATATCCCTTGCATTCTCGTAGGCATCGGTCGAACGTGCCGCAAGCGTATGTGCTCCTCTGTGTACATTGGAGTTTTCATGCTCGTAATAATATGTAAGCCTGTCTATCACTGCCTTCGGTCTCTGTGTTGTTGCTCCGTTATCCAGCCATACCAGTCTGTTCCCGTTTATCTGTTCGGAAAGTATGGGAAAATCACTCCTGATCTGAGCCAGTGTCTTGCTGCCTATACGGATGCTCTCATCCCTTGAGGTATAAACCTTTGGCGCTGTCTTTTTTCTGTCTGCCGTATCTCCGCCAAGAGATGTGGGGGCATCTATCTTCCTGCTGTTCTGCTTAGCCTCTGTCTGTGAAAGCACAACAGGAGTATAACTTGTTGTTTCCTTCGATACAACCGGTATATCACCGGTTCCGGGAAGGTATACTGCCTCCACTGCAGCCGGACCCTGAACACTGTCAAGCCAGGGCTCCGATGATGCGCCGCCATATGCGAACGGGTGTTCCCAGTCGAATGTGTCCGCACTTCCGGTCCTTCCTGCCGCACCGCTTCCGGGATATGAAGCCCCGGGAGCTGTCCCGCTGCCTGCAGCCGATAATGCCGAAGCAGGATTTGTCCCGTAATTTGATGCTTCTGTGCCCGCAAGACCCGTACCGGGTGCATTTACCTCAGGAACGCCGTAACCCGGTAAGCCGTTTTCCGTTGCGCCGAAATCCGGTACCGTATAATCTGCACCATTGCCCGGATATGCATAATCCGTTGCGCTCATGCCGGGAACGATCGTTTCAACAGAGCCATATCCGTCCGGAACGGCGTTTGACGGCCGGGATATCTGCGGTACGGACGAAACAGCATTTCCACCCGCGCCGGTATCGGAATCCGCAGATTTATCCGCGGTAGGAACACCATATATACTCTCGGTCAGATCCGGAAAAAGCTCATTGGCAAGTCTCGATATCTCAGCTGCCTCGGGAACTCCTGCCAGGCTCTCAATCGTAGTCATAGTATTCACCAACCTCTACATCCTCCAAAACTGCTATAGCATCGTCTGCAAGTATAGCTGCCGAACAGTATAATGATAAAAGATATGAAGCAACACCTTTATTGTCAATGCCTCTGAAACGAACCGACAGTCCTCTTGAATGCTCATTCTTAAGTCCTGCCTGGAACAGACCGATCACACCTCTCTTTGCTTCACCTGTACGTATGAGCAGGATGTTGGTCTTTCCGCTCTGTGATCTGGGATTCTTTAATCCGTCAACCAGGAGTTTATCTGTAGGAATAATAGGGATCCCTCTCCATGTAAGGAAGTTTCCTCCGGCAATGTTTACGGTAACGGGCGGAACACCCCTTCTTGTACATTCTCTCTCGAATGCGGCGATTGCTCTCGGATGTGCCAGGAAGAACGAAGGCTCCTTCCATACCTTTGTAATAAGCTCATCCATGTCATCGGGTGTGGGGGCACCGTTTCTGGTCTGTATCCTCTGAGAATCGGCTATGTTCTTTAACAGACCGTAATCATCATTGTTGATGAGCTGGCTTTCCTGACGCTCACGAAGAGACTCGATAGCAAGTCCCAGCTGCTCCTGTACCTGATCGTATGGAGCGCTGTAAACATCCTCAACCGCAGTATTGACATTTATTATGGTTGATATTGAATTCAGCCTGTATTCTCTGGGCTCACTCTCATACTCTACAAAACCCTCGGGAACAATATCGTTCTTCTTTGTCTGGCTGCAGAGAACATCCAGGGGTGTTTCACCCTCTACTACCTTATTTACTCTGAAGATACCTGTCTCTAGTCCCTTAAACTCAAGGAACTTTGTAAGCCACTTGGGTGTCAAAGCACCAAACTGCGGCTTGGTCTTGGTGACATTGGCGAGGTTATAGGCCGCCTTGGCACCTAATGCATTGGTGATAAATCCATTCTGTTCTGTTTCATTTGCCATTTTAAATTTTCCTCCTGAAATGTCTTTTATTTTCAAGGATCCCTGCTGTTAAAGACAACCTCACCGATCCTTCAAAAATCTTTTTTACAGCCAAGCACCTTCATGCGAGAAGATGATATCCTTCATAGCCTCTATACCGCCTTTGAGGTTATACATAGGACCGGCATATCCTGCTTCACGCAGAGTATTTATAGCCAGTATGCTCCGTTTTCCCTCACGACATATAAATATCGTATCAATCTCGGGATTCAGTTCATTCTTTCTGCGAGCCAGCTGACCGATAGGAATGACGATGGCGTTCGGGAATCTCATGATAGCCCTCTCGTGAGGCTCACGTACATCAACAAGCGTCATCAGATCACCGTTCTCAATCCTCTTTGCAAGTTCTTCCGGTGTGAATCCTTCAACTGGAATCTCTTCCTCAACCTCTTTCAGCCCGCAGAATTCTTCGTAATCAAAATCCTCAACCTTGGTGATAACGGCATTTCCGCCGCATATAGGACAGTTATTGTTTTTTCTCACCTTCAATATCTTTGAACGAAGGTTCAGACTGTCAACAACCAAAAGCTTACCGTCAAGATGTTCCCCGATACCTATTATAAGCTTTAATACTTCATTTGCCTGTATACTTCCGATGATACCGGGCAGCGGACTGATCGCCCCTCCTTCTGAACATGTCGGAACAAGTCCGGCCTCGGGAGGTGCGGGGAACTGGCAGCGATAGCACGGACCGTGGTTCAGGTTGAATATACCTACCTGACCTTCAAACTGATATATTGCTCCGAAAACTAAAGGAATGCCGCATATAACGCATGCATCATTAATCAGATATCGTGTCTTATAATTGTCGGTACAATCAACGACGATATCATATCCGTCTATTTCGGCAACAATGTTATCCGCTTCCAGCTTAATGTTTTCCGCTTCAAAATTTATATTCCTGTTGATATTTCTCACTTTATCTTTTGCGGATGCAACCTTCGGACGCTTCAGATCCCTCGAAGTATGAAGCACCTGGCTCTGTAAATTCTCCGGACTCACATCATCAAAATCGATCACCTTGATCGTTCCGACACCTGCTGCAGCAAGATACTGTATAACCGGAGAACCCAAAGCGCCTGCGCCGACTACAACAACACGTGCCGCCTTTATCCTTTTCTGCCCCTTAACACCTATATCTTTTAACAGAAGATGTCTCCCGAAGCGTTCAACCTCGGAATCGTCAAAAGAAACCGCTTTCCTTCGTTCATCCGGTATTATGCTTTCTACAGGAGCTCCTCCGGCTATGGCCGGGAGCAGAAGCACATCCGTATCCTCCGCAAGCTCCGTATCCCAGAATACTCTGTCCGTCCTGTTCTCGTCACCCGCATATATCTGCACGAAGCTTCTTAAGTTTTCCTCTGCGTCGAACAGCACCTTTTTGGATTCCGCATATTCGTCAGTAAGAAATGTGAGTATATCGCGTATGTTATTTTTCGGAACATCTATTACCGAATTTCTTTCAAAAAAATTCTTAAGTGTAGCTGATATATAGACCTTCATCTCCGTCAATCTCCCATTATGATCAATTCTTTTATTCCCGATTGGATGCTTTCCCTGACGTATCCCCTGATCTCCTCCGAAAATAAAGGCCTTTCGGGATATCTGCCTGTTTTTGATATGCCGACTATGATACTTATCATACCCGGTATCATATGTTTTATATCCTCTGCCGAAGGAACCGCCTCACATTCCGGATGTGAATGAAAGAAGCCTATAAGCTCCGTTCCCTCCCTTTCAGCCTCCTTTTCTATCTTGTAAATATCCATAGGGCTGATACTGAAATAAACACGTGAGCTGCTTTCTTCTTCACTGTTGCCGAGGATCCTTACATTAAGGATCATATCGTCATGTCCGAGCACCGCTCCGCATACCTCGTAAGGATAGGCCTTTTCGCATGAATCAGTCAGTATTTTTACCTGTTCTTTATGAATTATTATTTTTTCCATTTTAATATGTAAAAATCCGGAAGCCTGTCAAAAGCTCCCGGACATATAATATGCATGATCACAGTACACGACCGCATCAAACCGAAACGCAACAGTATAAAGCCGAACGTCCGGAACATATTATATGTCCTTTATCCCACATTCGACAATACATCATGTTATTTTGCTTCAAAGCTGCCGCTGCGATCATAATAATCAAACTCCTGTTTTCTTCTTTTTTAAGATTGCGGTCATTATATCATCATTTACCTACTATGTCAATAGGTTTATATAAAAAATTTTTTTTTCTTAAAACCCCGGTTAAAAGTGCTGTCAGCCCTCCATTCCGAGTCTTTTCTATCGCTTCTTCCTGATCAGATATATAATGCCTCTCCTGCCGATTCATAATCATATGATGACAGTTTCTTTATAAACGATACGGCTTCGTCAATATCCCGGTCTTCATTTTCATAGACGATCATATTCTTTTCATTGCCGGTCAGCTCTCTGATGTCCTCGGCTCTGTTAACGGTCAAAATAACAACTATACCTGCACTGTTCAAATGATAAAGAAGCTTTTTTATCTCACCGACGGACATATCCTTATCTTCACTCAGGAGATATGTATGTCTTCCCTCAAGTATCAGCTTCTTTTCGACATTCTCTGCAAACATGAGAGTAAATCCTTCATAGCCCTTAAACAAAATGCTTACGCCATGCTGACCCATACATGCCTCACGTGTCCTCGCGTTAACCTTTCCGTTTACCAGACTGCTCCCCTCACCTATGCCTTCTATCACACCGCAGGCACTTGTCGCGAATCTGATCCTGTCGATAAGAATAAGTTCCCCAAGAGTCTTATGATCCTTAAAGCACGCCGCGCATATCCTGTCGGTAAAAGAAATACGGCATACCGCGATCTCGTTTTTCTGCAGTACATCGGTCTCCCTGTACTTTCCGGTATTTACATCGATCGTATAGAGTATTTTGGATACTATTCCGGGAATTAACCGGGTTCCTATCTTAACAAAATAATTGTCCCCGCTGTGCAACGGCGCGTCATCCATCCATAAGATTGTTGCTGTTACGTTATCCGTGATTTTAATATTTGTATCTTTATATATGACCGATCCCCTTGATATATCTATCTCCCTGTCAAGTCTGATCGATACGGCCTGCCCTGCAGCTGCCTCGTTTTCACTTTTGTCCCCCGTATAAATTTCCGTAACATGAGCTTTTTCGTTACCGGGCAGAACAAATATCTCATCTCCTGTTGCCAGTCGGCCTGTTTCGATCTGTCCCTGAAACCCCCTGTAAGTATGATCCGGTCGGGACACACGCTGTACCGGCATATAGAATCCTTCTTCTTCGGACGCTGCATCAACATCTATATTTTCAAGATAACTTAAAAGGCTTTCTCCGTTGTACCATTTCATGGTATCCGTCAGATGAGCCACATTATCACCTTCGGTCGCCGAAACGGGAATAACCTTGATATTTTTCAGATCCAGTTCCTTTGCCAGCTTCCCTATTTCGTTCTCAATCCTGTTAAAGACAGCCTTATCGTAATTTACAAGATCCATTTTATTGACTGCGAAGACAAAATACCTGATTCCCATTACGGAACATATCCTTGCATGTCTTCTTGTCTGTATGAGGACGCCCTTGGCTGCATCCACGAGTATGACTGCAAGATCGGCAAATGAAGCTCCAACGGCCATATTCCTCGTATATTCCTCATGTCCCGGGGTATCCGCTACTATAAAGCTTCTCACGTCGGTAGTAAAATACCTGTATGCGACATCGATCGTTATTCCCTGCTCCCTTTCTTCCGTAAGCCCGTCAAGCAGGAGAGAATAATCTATCTCTCCGTTTCTGCTCCCGACTTTGGATTCAAGAGCCAAAGCTCGTTCCTGGTCGGCATACAGAAGCTTGGAATCATATAAGATATGTCCGATAAGCGTTGATTTCCCGTCATCAACACTTCCACATGTAATAAATCGAAGCAGATCCTTCATTCTAGAAATAACCCTCCTTCTTTCTGCGCTCCATGCTGCCGTCTCCGCTGTCCTTATCGATAACCCTTGTTGTACGTTCCGACTCAACAGCGCTCAGTGTTTCCGCGATAATATCGTCCAAAGTCACGGCATTTGACTCAAACCCTCCGGTAAGCGGATAACAGCCCAATGTTCTGAACCTGATCTTTTTAATCTGTACCTCTTCGCCCTCTCTGAGCCGCATGCGGTCATCATCCACCATGATAAGCTGTCCGTCACGCTCGACGCAGGGTCTTTCAGCAGCGAAATATAGCGGGACGATATCAATGTTCTCCTGCCTGATATACTGCCAGATATCCTTTTCGGTCCAGTTGGAAAGAGGAAAAACCCTTATGCTTTCCCCTTTATGCAGCCGGGTGTTGTATAGCTTCCACATTTCGGGTCTCTGGTTTTTCGGGTCCCAGCCTTGAGCTTCGTTTCTGAATGAGAATATCCTCTCCTTTGCCCTCGACTTTTCCTCATCCCTTCTGCCGCCGCCGAAGGCTGCCGTGTATCCGCCGGCCTTAAGAGCCTGCCTTAAAGCCTGTGTCTTCATGATATCCGTATATGATGACCCGTGGTCAAAAGGATTGATGCCATTTTTCACGCCTTCCTCATTTGTATGTACAAGCATCTCTATCCCGTATTTTTTTGCGGTTTCATCCCTGAACTTTATCATTTCCTTAAACTTCCAGGTTGTATCAATGTGAAGGAAGGGAAAAGGTGGCTTTTCCGGATAAAATGCCTTTAATGCGATATGCAGCATGACTGAGCTGTCTTTGCCGATTGAATAAAGCATCACCGGCTTCTCGCATTCTGCCGCCACCTCTCTCATGATATAAATTGCTTCAGCCTCAAGACTGTCCAAATGTGTTAACTTTCCGTTCATTACATTTACCTCATTTTTTTCGGTCACCTGTTCAGCTCACGGTCTAACTTCTCAGTATCCGTTTGCCTCAAGTACGTTTGTGGTGACTGATGAAATCTCTATATCATTCTTATATATGGTCCAAACCGTTACACCGCCTTTTCTTTCGGCACGCAATCTTGCGCCCGTGCCTCCCATTTCGGGAGCCAGGACCAATGAAATGGCACCCTTGGGACATTCCTTCAGGCACGATGTACAGTTCCAGCACTCTTCCGGTCGTTTTAAATATGCTTTCCCGTCTTCTGAAAGCTTTATAATATTTCCCGGACATATTTCCACGCATCTCCGGCATCCGATGCACCCGGCGCGGTCAATCACTACTCCCATGGCTTTTATCTCCGATTTTTATCAATTCTTTCCTAAAGACTCTGATATTCCCGTTCTCATACACGGAATTAATATAACATTCAAAATCACTGCTCTTTCCGGCATGATCGGTATTCTCCTGAAATCCGCGCCATCTGGTTTCTTTTCTTGCGCGAAGATGTGCTATAAGAACCAGGGCTACTATCAGCCTTTCCCTTATCTCATATATCTTTGTCAGTTCATCTGCGTCCACAGCTCTTATCCCGCTTAGCTCCTTTTGCAGTCTCTTTATCCCGGTCTCGGCTATCTTCAAACCGTTTCCGCTATATCTGTAATTGGTCTTGATCCCGCCGGCATATTCATCCATAATCTTCTGCATTGCATTTTCTATCTGCTCCGGTCTGATGCGGCTGACATCATTGATATTGTCATCCGACTCTTTTTTAGCCGTAAGAAATGCTTCATATTCTTTCTTTTTTCGTTCGGCCTGCCTAACCGGATCTTCATTCTCACTGCCGCCTGATAGTTCCTCCGATAAACTGCACGGCGAATATTGATCGTTTCCTGCTCCGTAGTTTTGCCTGATATATGAGATGATCCCCTCTGCGGCTATCTCTCCCTCGGCCAAAGCTCCGGTCACATATTTCTGAGGCGCCCCTCCGGCTACATCACCGGCAGCAAACAGGCCGCTTAAGGTTGTGCTTCTGTCCCTGTCAACCCAGTATCCGCTTGCGGTATGTCCGCCTACTATATAAGGCTCCGTTCCTTCTATTTCCACGTTTTCTCTTGAAGGTCCGACACCGGCTTCCAGCCACTTAAGTGTCTGAAGGGGTGCCATATTAAGGTATGCCTTATACAGCTCATCCTCCTGTTTTTCGGTAATTCCTTCGGTCTTAAGATAACAGGGACCTCTGCCCTCAAGGTTTTCCGTAACCGTACCCCAGAGCCTTTGGGATGTTGTCAGCCCGTATTTTTTCTCGTAAATCTCTCCGTTACCGTTAATCTGCTTTGCACCGACTCCCTGTGCCAACGTTCCGGTAGGAGCGATCGTATCCTTACATCTCAATGCGATAAACCGCATCTCAAAGGTGGTCATTTCCGCGCCTGCAAGTATACCCATCGCATATCCCGCTCCGGTATTAAACGGACAATACCACATCTGATGTGAGTTCTCACCGGGATTATTGGGCCTATATATCCCCGCAGCCCCTCCCGTGGCAATAAGAACCGCTTTGGAACGGAATTCGTAAAACAATCCGTCATTTACTCCGAATCCGTATGCTCCGCATATTCTTTTCCCGGAAGATCTGTAATCGGTAATGTTAACATGATTGTAAACGCTTATCCTGTCATGGGCCGCTACAGCACCGGCAAGTACGGGTTTTATGTTTTCCCCGTTTATCTTAAGATTTCTCCATCCTCTTGAAACATATTTCCCGTTTTCATCCTTCAGGATAGTCAATCCCCTTTTTTCCATATCATGAGTGACTTCATTCAGTCTTTCACAGATATCAAGAAGAAGATCTTCCCTTACGATACCGTCAGCATCTAGCGAGGCATATCTTACATAGTCCATAGGTTCATGGCCTTCGGTAATATAAGCATTTAATGCATTTACTCCTGCTGCCAAACAACCGCTGCGCCTTATATCGGCCTTCTCCGCTATAGCTATTGTCAGGTCGGAGGTCTCTGCAAGCTTTATTGCGGCATAGCAGCCTGCAGTCCCTCCGCCTATTATCAATACATCTGATTCAATAACCTTATGATCCATTATCTTTTCCTTTATCGATCTGACTTATCATTAAGAAGCAGATCAAGTTTTTCTTTTAAGAAACGCCTTCTTTTATAATTCTCTCGTATTAGCTTCTACCATCGGGAAATAGGCTTCTTTCCGTATGTTGATAACAGCGCTTCTTATGGTTTCAATAACCTCGGGTATATCTGTTTCCGCGGCCTCAAAGATTGCATTGCTCTCCGTGTTGAGTATCAGCGGAAGCTTCTCCTCGGGAACCGTGATCTCAGGTAATTCTTCATCGGTATGACCTTCATAATACAAAACGGTTCCGTAATAGATATGTACCGAAAACTCTGAAACCTTTTTAACCTTCTTTCCCTTGTAATCCGTATCACCGTCAGCTTTTGCATCCACTACGTTAAGACGGAATTTAGTATTTTCATCCGCAATTTTTCTACCGTCTACGACAATACCGAGATAATCGAGAAGCATGCGCGGAGACAGCTTGGAAACGATATTTTCTTTTAATACAATGTTCTTAAGCGGATCATCGGTTTTACGTTCACGCAGATCATGCGCTCCGCTTAAATATGCGTTTCTCCATACACTCGATTCTGCACGATATCCGAGTTGTTCGAACGCGTCTGCCTCGATATAACGTGCCTTCAGATTTCCGGGATTTGCGAAAACCACATAGCCTGCCGCCTTTGCAGCCTGTTCGTATTTACCGTTTGCAAGATCCTCTTCGGCCAGCTCCAGAACATGTTCCTCGGAGCCCGCATATCTGAGGAAAAGCTCAGCCTCTTCTTTCTCGGTAAGCGGATCGATCTCATTCGGATCTCCGTTCCAGAAACCGAGATACTTGGTATAAACTGCGCGCGAGTTTATCTGCAGCGAACCGTAATACGGTCTGATATACCACGCCTTCTTCAGTTTTTCCGGGATCGTTATAAGCTTTGCCGTTTCTTTTGCGGTCTTGCCCAGATTGGCCAAAAGAAGTGTCCGATCATGGATCAGCTTGTATATGGCTGAATTGTTCCTCAGGTATTCCACAACTCCCTCAGGGTTTTCGGGAGTATTGTAATGCGGATGATTATGTGCCTGAAATACAACATCGGAATTTCTTCCGTATTTTTCAAGCGCGATCTGAGTGAATCTCCACCATGCCGCGCTGTCGCGAAGCTGCGCCCCTCGGATCGGATAAAGATTGTGAAGTGATCCGGAGCAATTCTCGGCAGCCCAAAATGCCCTGTATTCCGGGAAATAATTATTCATTTCCGCAGGTGCCTCGGTACCCGGAGTAAGCTGGAACTCAACCGTTAGACCATCTATATCGAGTACGGAATCCTCTGTTATGAAATCGGTAGGACGGATATATGAAAATCTGCCTCTGCCGCCCGGGATTCCTATACCGGCCGACACCTTTCCCCTTACGCCGGCGGGAATACCTACACCAAACTGATATCTCGCACGCACGCTCATGGCATGTCCTGCAAAAACATTTTCCTTAACCGTTTCTTCATCAAACCCTGCCGGTACGATTATCGGGATCTTTCCATCCGACAGCTTCCCGACCTTATCTTCATCAACCGTTCCGGCAATTCCTCCGAAATGATCTCCGTGGGAATGACTGATTATCACGGCTCTGATATTATCTTTAATATTTTCTCCTATAGCCTGTTTCAGTAACTTCAAAGATACAGCGGCTACCTCGGGGAAGGATGTGGTATCAAGAACTATCCACCCGGTCTTACTCCTTACGATCGTAAAATTCGCAATATCGAGTCCGCGAACCTGATATATCTTATCTTTTAAAACCTCAAATACCCCTGCCGCGTAATTTGACTTACCGTTTAACCATAGACTGGGATTTACGGTCTCGGCAGCTGCCTTCTGTTTGAAAAATGAATATTGCGTAAGATCAAAGACAACGCTTCCGTCTTCTGCCGTCACCTTGTAATCATCAAGAGGCAGTATCCGGTTTTGATACGCAAGCTCAAGCTCACTGTTGACAGTATCATTCAGATCAAGTCCGAGCTCCTCGGCTGCTCTCCTGTTTCTTTTCAACGTCTCTTCAGATGCACCTTTGACCTCATTGTTCAGAATTATATTGCTCATAATAATATTTACCTCATATTTTTGTTATCGACGGAGGATCCCACTGTCCGCGTATTGTTATCTCATCAGGATAATATATCCTTATCGTAAGTGAAAAATGTTCCTCATTCTGTGGAGCGGGGAGCCAGTTTCTTGCAGTCTCGCCTTCGGGAGCGTCCTTTGAAATATATATATCCAAAGAACCATCCTCGTTTTTCGATACATTCCCGTTTTCCAGATCGAAAGAATTTATCGCAAATCGATCAATAGAATTTGCGGCCGGATACATACTCGGTTCTCCGTAAAGAGTGATCGACCAGAACACTGCGGCGTGAGGATATCCGTCAGGCGCGAAATGGAGTCTGTATGAATGACGGTTTGAAAATCTCTCCCCGTCATCATCACCAAATCCTGCAACATACGCGCTGTCCTCTATTAGATTCGCACCCCATCCGCCGTATGCCGTCAGTGCACGTTGGCGATAGTCATCACCATAATTTCCTATACCGCCGGTAATTGACAGCCAGCCTCTTTTTCGCACACCGTATTTATCGCTTCTTATTCCTTTTCTTAAGATATCAAGAGCATTGATACGCCCCTGCTCAAGCGCTTCCTTCTGTTCTTCCGAAAGATTTTCAAAAGCAAAGCTTCCGTTTTCCCTGTCATATCCGAAAAGCTCAAAGTATTTTACATACCTTTCATCAGCTATCGGATTTTCTTTTGAAAGCTTCGCGAACAGTTTGAAAAATTCTTCGGCACTCAGGCCTGCGGTAAATGCAACCGGAGATTCCGGTGCTTCATGTTCCGAAGGTTTTATCCTGTCTTCATACAAGGGCTTAAAAACAAACTTGTCCTGAAGACTGTTTACAAAACCATAATCAGCCTTACCTCTTGTTTCGATACGGAGCAGAACTGCATTGAGTGAGTTTTTAAGACGTATTATCCTGTGGTTTTCATAACCTTTGGGGATATCTTCACCTTCCAGTATAAGCAGATAATCTCCCTCGGCTCTCTCCGGAGTACGTGTTCCGATCGACTCGACCACGTTGGTATATGCGTCCATTATCGGGAAAAGATAATAACGTTCTGTTATCTTAGGAATATGAACCACATATGGCGTTCTTGCAAGCTGTGTCCATGCGAGCGAATACAATGTATCCATATTCAGTCTAACGACTTTTTTGTTTTTCTCCGTGGGGAACTCCCGAAAATGGGTTATTCCCTTGTCATCGGAACCATAGTGTGTTGCTTCGGTTACCACCAAAGCAAAACCGTATTCATACAGTTCTGTAGCTGCCTTTGCAAGATCAGACATCCGAACACCTCCTTTTATTTTTTGATCGTAACCTTATCGGGGATTGCCTTTTCTGCTGCGGAAGTATCTATGAACTTGCGGATATCGTATGCCTTGCCGTATTTCCCGTGTTCAAGAGCCCATGCTCCGACTTTTTCAAGATGTTCTGCACCTGCTTCGGTAAATCCGAGTTCAAAATTATATGATTTCCATGCAATAACAAAGTCATCCTTTAATACGCCGAATTTTGCTTCTGCCTTGACTGCTGATTCTTCCGTATTTGCCGATATATAGTCTATGCTCTCATTGAGAGCCTTCAGATAATTTGCAATGAGATCACTGTTATTTGCCAGGAACTCTCTCGTGGTTACAAGATAAATACCGGTCTTAACTCCCATATCCTTTGATGAAACTGCAAGTACCCAGCCCTGCTCTGCAAAGCGTCTTCCGTCTGCGCCATGAGCAACGATGGCCGAAGCATTTCCCTGTGCTGCAAGTGCAAGTGATGTCTGCTTTGAATCGGTCTGAACGATCTTCTGCTTTTCGGGATCGATACCGATATAATTCTGTGACTGCCAGTTGTAATATTCCCATACGGTTCCTATCTGAGTTATCCAGCCTTCGCTTCCGTCAAGTGACTTGAGATCGTTTGCATACTGAGGTGCTACATACAGACCGCCGATGTTCGGCTCCGAAAGAGCAAGTTCGGAAAATATTACAAGATTGGTTGCATCAAGAGTGTTTCCTATGCGGTTGACCGCTGCATAATCAGCAAGAAGTCCGATATCAACCGTTCCTGTTGCTATTGCGTCAACCGTGTTGATTCCTGCAGCGTATTCGCTTGACTCTATCTTGATCCCGTGCTTTTCAAATATTCCCTGTTCGGTTCCGATATATCCTGCATACTGGTCCGGCATTCCCGTCATGTATCCGACCCTTATGGTCTTAAGACTCTCCGTTTCCTTTGTGCCCGCATTTGATTCCTTAGCGCAAGCTGTAACTGAAACCGATATAAGTGCTGCTGATAATATTAATGCAAATAATTTTCTTAATTTCATGATTGTTTTCTCCTGTTTTTTTATTTTGTTGTTTTCCTGCTTTTTCTTTTTCATTGTTCAATACTGTTCTCGGCATTTTAATCTGCTTTGACATTCTATCAAACCTCCGGCAGATAAGTACCGTTCCATAAATCTCCTCCTTGCATAAAAAAATCAGGCACCGCCGTGCCTGATCATCCACATTGTAATATATAATTACAGGAATACAGTTTTACACACGGCAACAGACCTCATATGTACAACAACACATACACATGAAGCTTATGCCGCTTAAATATGAATAATCCTGTCTGCCGTTAGTTTTCATAATCATTGTCTCCAATTCTTCTTTTTGTAAGACCCCCGGCACTTTTACATGTCGGAGGCCTTACGCAACTTTTTCAAGAGAATAATGCTGTTGAATAATATCTGTCACCACTGTCGGGAAGCAGTGCAACAATTGTCTTACCCTTGTTCTCGGGACGCTGTGCAAGTGTTATTGCACCGTAAAGTGCTGCACCTGAGGAAATACCTACGGAGATACCTTCCTTCTTTGCCAGGAGCTTTGCGGTATCAAATGCATTCTGACCAGGAGCCTTAAAGATTTCATCATAGATTTTTGTGTTAAGGACGTCTGGAACAAATCCGGCTCCAATACCCTGGATCTTATGTGCACCGCTTCTTCCTTCCGAAAGAACGGGTGAATCCTCGGGTTCCAATGCAACTATCTTTATATCGGGATTCTTCTCCTTGAGGAACTCACCTACACCTGTAAGTGTTCCGCCTGTGCCTACGCCTGCGATGAAGATATCAACCTTTCCGTCGGTATCATTCCAGATCTCGGGACCTGTTGTTGCCTTATGGATTGCGGGGTTTGCGGGATTTACGAACTGTCCGGGGATAAAGCTGCCCTCGATTTCCTTGGCAAGCTCTTCTGCCTTTGCGATAGCACCCTTCATACCCTTTGCGCCTTCGGTAAGAACTATCTCTGCACCGTATGCCTTAAGAATGTTTCTTCTCTCAACGCTCATGGTCTCGGGCATTGTAAGGATGATGCGGTATCCCTTTGCTGCCGAAATAGCTGCAAGACCTATACCGGTATTACCGGAGGTGGGCTCGATGATAACGGAGCCTTCCTTTAAAACTCCCCTCTTCTCTGCGTCTTCGATCATGGCCTTTGCGATACGATCCTTAACGCTTCCTGCGGGATTAAAGTATTCAAGCTTAACAAGTACTGTTGCCTCAAGTCCGAGTTCCTTTTCAATGTTTGTTACTTCAACAAGCGGAGTATTTCCTATTAATCCTAATGTTCCCTTATAAATGTTTGACATAATAATATCCTTCTTTCTTTTTATTAATTAATGTCACCTCGAAAACGCCTTCAGCGTTTCCTCGGTAACAAAACGATGCTACGCATCTTTAGTTTTGTTACACTGCTGCGAATCCGTTTTCAAGGTCTGCGATGATATCATCGATATGCTCAGTACCTATTGAAAGTCTGATCGTGCTCTGGGTAATACCCTGATCTAAAAGTTCTTCCTCCGAAAGCTGTGAATGAGTGGTTGTTGCAGGATGGATAACCAGGCTCTTTACATCTGCTACATTGGCAAGAAGTGAGAATATCTTAAGGTTATCGATGAACTTCCATGCCTCTTCCTTTCCGCCTTTGATATCGAATGTAAATATCGATCCACCACCGTTGGGGAAGTATCTCTTGTAAAGCTCATGATCGGGATGATCGGGAAGCGAAGGATGATTTACCTTTGCAACCTTGGGATGGTTCTTTAAAAACTCAACTACCTTCTTTGTATTCTCTGCATGTCTGTCAAGTCTTAAGGAAAGTGTCTCAATGCCCTGAAGTAACAGGAATGCATTGAAAGGAGAAATGGTAGCGCCGGTATCACGAAGAAGGATAGCTCTGATAAATGTAACGAAAGCTGCAGGTCCAACCACATCGTAGAAAGATACTCCATGGTAGCTTGGATTGGGAGCTGCGATATTCGGATACTTACCGCTTGCCTTCCAGTTGAACTTACCGGACTCAACGATTATACCACCAAGTGTGGTCCCGTGTCCACCTATAAATTTTGTAGCCGAATGAACCACGATATCTGCGCCATGCTCAAAAGCCCTGAAAAGATAAGGAGTACCAAAAGTATTGTCAACTACTACGGGAAGTCCGTACTTGTGAGCTATCTCGGAAATAGCATCTACATCCGGTATATCGCTGTTGGGATTTCCTAAAGTCTCAAGATAGATGGCTCTTGTATTGTCTTTGATCGCTGCCTCAACCTCTTTAAGGTTATGTGCGTCAACAAATGTGGTCTCAATCCCGTACTGGGGAAGTGTATGTGCAAGCAGGTTGTAGCTTCCGCCGTAGATTGTCTTCTGCGCTACGATATGGCCGCCGTTTGCTGCCAAAGCTTCAATTGTATATGTTATTGCTGCCGCACCGGATGCAAGTGCCAAAGCTGCGCTGCCGCCTTCAAGAGCTGCAATTCTCTTTTCAAGAACATCCTGTGTCGAATTAGTAAGTCTTCCGTAAATGTTTCCCGCATCTGCAAGTCCGAATCTGTCTGCCGCATGCTTGCTGTTATGGAATACATAAGATGTTGTCTGGTAAATCGGTACCGCACGTGAATCTGTTGCGGGGTCTGCCTGCTCCTGTCCTACGTGTAACTGTAATGTCTCAAACTTGTAATTGCTCATAATATCTATCTCCTTTTTATTCTCTGTTATTGTTCTGTATTTTTTATTATTTGGTTTTTCTTCATTATTATCGGTTTTTTGTCATCCTGACGTCCTTTGTCATCCTGAGCGTATGCGAAGGATCCTTTATCATCTGATCTCTTCTTTAAAAAACGCCCGAGACATAACTGCTCCCGGGCAAATGGCTTGAAGATCGTGTTCTCTAAAGATCAACATCGTTCAGTTACGAGGCGCATGAAATATTCATCGAACGCCCCGGCCATACTTTCTGCCCGGGAGTTTTGCATTCGTGGGCAACACATGACATAAGTTTTCTTATATGTATCCGTCATATCTTAGCGCCTCCTTTCCTCAAATCTTACATTTTCTTACACTCATGATATCAGATGCTTCCTGTTTGGATCAGCTCTTTGTGATCGGTCTTGTTTCATCTGATGTACCAGTTATAACACATATTACCTACTATGTCAATAGGTTTTATAATAAAAACATTTTATGCTCAGTTATCAATTAAATTGATAACATGAGATAGTATAAAACGCAAAACCACAGGTCATCCCGGGTTTTGCGTTTAAAAATGCCTTTAAATATTATTACTTTATAATCTGCCAGTCTTCCCCCAGCACCTTATGTACCTTACCGAGCAGCTGATCGGCATCAATCGGTTTTAAGATATATCCTGCCGGATGCAGATTAAGTACTTCCTTCACCTTATCGGTATCCGAAACACTTGTAAGGAACATTACCGGGATATTCTCGGTTTCTTCATCAACCTTCAGATTAAGGAAAACCTCGTGCCCGTCCATCACCGGCATCTCATAATCAAGAAGAATAAGATCCGGTTTTATCTCCTTTGCCTTCTTGATACCCATATCTCCGCTTGTTGCCAGGAGTATGTCATACTCATCTTTCAGTATGTTCTTTACATATCTTAATACAATGGGTGAATCATCGATGGTAAGGATCTGTTTCTTCTTCTCTTCCACTATCTGATTCTCGCTTTTATTGGCAGGTTTCTCAATTTCTACAATATCTCCTACCCTGTCAATTATTCTCTTGCAGGTTTTAAAGATAGTCTCAAGGTTTATGGGTGTACTAAGAAAAGTATATCTGTCGGTAAAGCACTTCTTCTTTATCTCATCAATATCATCCTTCTTGGCTATGAAAACCACAGGCATATTTACGTAATTCTGGTTTATCCAGCTCGTAAAGTCATGATCAAGATCGTAAACCCCTATCGTACAAACAAGCATTACCGAAGGACGAAGCACCTTTACCATTCCTGCCACGGTATTAAGCTGGGGAGAGCAAAGCTGCACATCAAATTCGGCATCCAGTGTCTCATGAATGCTGCCCAAAATCTCTGAAATCTTTCCAACCAGTAATATTTTCTTCTTCATAATGTCACCCCATCCTTGTTATCTAAGCTTAGCGATCAGTTCTGCCGATGCGTCAATATCCAGATTCTTAACTGCTACCATCAACTGTTCGATTATCTCCTGTTCTTCGGGTTCAAACCGGTATCCCGCCAGCTCCTCCATTATGGCGTCGGCTGTATCGGTGTCAAGCTCTTCCATGGCCCCGCCGAGGGTTTCAAGATACTGTGCGAAAAGCCCCCTGTCAATTACCTTGTCCGCTTCTCCGACATCCCCGGCGGAACCTTCCGAGGCAGTTCCTTTCTCCGCTTCACTCGCAAATGCATCATCAAGAAGCTTTTTAAGCTTCTGCCATTCACGTTCAAACACGGGCATCACAGCAATCATTGTGTCCTTATCCAAATCCCTTGCCGCAAATTCCAATACTCTTGCAAGAGACGAAACCTGAAGCGCGCCGCACATTGCCGCAGAATTCTTCATTGCATGTACTTTGATACGATAATCATTATAACCGTCATTGTCATCATTAGTCAATACCTTATCGTACATGTCTTTTAAAGCTTTCATTTCCGGATTGGCCATCAGACGGAAGTCTTTGATCACGCCTTTAAGGATTTCTGTCTTTTTAAGCTTAAGCAGCGCATAATCCCAGTCCACGCCTTCAACTGCCGGCAATTCATCGGAAGACGGATTTTCGGCTTTGGGATTATCTGCTTTTCTGTGTACGGGCTTCTTACGCTCGGCGGGTATCAGCTCGTCTATCAGCTTCTCCAGCTTCTCGGGTACTATGGGCTTCGTCAGGAAATCATCAAAGCCTTCGGAAAGATACATTTCCTTAGCACCCGTTATGGCATTTGCCGTAAGTATGATAACCGGTGTATCAACATTGGGTGAATCCTTCATTTCCCTGAGTTTATGGAATGTCTCTATACCGTCCATCTCGGGCATCATATGATCCATAAAGATGATATCGTACTTTTTGTCTTTAACAAGTTCAAGACACTTATAACCCCTGTCGGCCTCATCTATATTGCATTCCATATCTTTAAGCAGGGACCTGAACACATAGCGGTTCATTTCATTGTCGTCTACCACGAGCAGGTTGACATCCGGGATGATAAATCCTGTTTCGTAACTGTATTCAACAGCGCGATCCCTTATCCTCTTTTCCAAATCTCCAATTGGCTCTGTATCTATAACCTTCTGGCTTATCGCAAACCGGAATTCGGAACCTTTACCGTATTCACTCTCAACCTCCAGATGACTGTCCATAAGGTTAAGGAGATTTGATACGATATTGATCCCAAGTCCTGTTCCTTCAATATTACGGTTTCTCTTTTCTTCTATACGTACAAAGGCTTCAAAAAGCTTATTAAGATCTTCTTTAGCAATACCGATACCGGTATCCGTTACGGAACAGGTGAGCATCGTTTCGTCTTCCCTGTTCTCCGCGTTTATGGCCAGGGTTACCGTTCCGGTATTGGTGTATTTTACTGCATTCGTAAGCAGATTTATCAGTATCTGTCTGATACGCACATCATCACCGAACAATCTGCTCGGTATTCCGGGATCGATCTTAAGCTCAAACTCCAGCCCCTTTGTATCAGCCTTGGGCATTATCATATTGCTCACATCATTAATCAGGCTTGCCACATCATAATCAACCGGTACTATATCCATCTTTCCCGATTCAATCTTGGAAAGATCAAGGATATCATTTATGATCGAGAGAAGGCTCTGTCCGGCGTTCTGTATATTAAGGGCATATTTTCTTATCTGCTCATCACCGCTCTCTCTTAAGATCATGGTATCAAGTCCCAGTACGGTATTGATAGGCGTACGAATCTCATGAGACATATTTGCGAGGAAATCACTCTTTGCCTTGTTGGCATTTTCAGCCTCAAATCTTGCCTCCTCGGCTTTCTCCCAGGCCTCCTCCAGTTCATTCGAATACTTTATAAGTTCTTCTCTTGAACGTTTTTCGGCATCAATCTCCTCAACAACCCAGAGAACTGTATCTATGCTTCCGTCATCATCCCTCTCCGCTACAACGAATCGCTCCCGACACCATTTATTCTGGGTATTTATATACTCCATGGTAATTGATTTACAATCCTTCAAACGGACGTCAAGCGTGCTCATGTCGACAAATTCCCGTAATTTGTCCATATTTTCGCCGTTTGTCGTTATCTTCAGAGAATCATAAAAGTACTCCTGCGCGTTATTTCCCGCCTGAGGTACTACACTGTTAACCTTTTTCGAGGTACCCTGTATCCTTTCATAGATATCCTCTTTGGGATGTATCTTATATACAGCCGCATATATTCCCGACAGAGCGCCGGTATTTCTCCTGTCGTCCTCTGCCTTCATGGCATATGAAGCCGCATTGAACAAAGCTATAGTCAAAAGCACAATGACTACCACGGAAATAACCGCAGTATAAATCGTATTCCTGATAACTCTTCCGAATGTATCATCATAATCGACAGCCGAAACAGCATACCAGTCATCATTAAGGCTTATAACTGTAAGTGAGTCGGTAGTTCCGTCATATTTTATCCTGAATATGCTTTTGTTTTCATCAAGTATATTTTTTGCTATCGACGTAAACGGTTCAATAGCTATCTCACGAATATTCTGTCCTCCGAATGCTCTGTCAGTATGAACTACTATTTTACCGCTCTTGTCAAGTATCATGACATATTTTCCTTTTGTCTGCCCTATAGAGTCTTCGAAATCTTCCTCTTTATGAGCATCGGCGATTGATTCGGACATCATCCTGTCAACAATTCTTTGGAGAGAATCAACCTTAAGGTCAAGAGCAATAACATTTTTCCCGTCCTTTAACAGCTTTGAGACAGTCACACTGGAATCTCCGGTCATCATATCTATATAAGGCGAAACATAAGCTACCCTTTTTCCGGCTGCCAAAGTCTCTATATACCAGTCTCTCTTTTCCGGATCATAGTCATCGGGCGGTACCCAGTGCGCCCCGTCAATATATGTTCCGTTGATATACCCGTAAAGACCTGTGGAATCCTTTGAAAATTCCCCGGTCATAAGCTCAGTCTGTTCTACAAGATAATTTTCTATTTCCGCAGCACCAGCCCCATTATCCATCCTGCTCTCAACATTTGTTGCAAGTCCGTTTATCAGGGTTTCTACAGGGAGCAGATATTTTTCAAACTCCGCCTGCATATGCAGAGTAATATCATGCGTTATGGAATCTATCTGGTAATCTCCGAGTTTTTGGGAAGCGAAGAAATTTTGAGTAAGAAGTATGATAAGAACAAGAGGCCAAAGTACATACAAAATCTTCTGTCCCGTCTTTAGTCTTTTAAATACCTGGAAAATATTTATCCTTTTTCCGCTTTTTATTCTTGTCTTTTTCATTTTGCAGCTCCTTTCTTAAGGATCTGTTATGTAAAATTATGCGAGAAATTCAAATAATACTTGATTAATTATAGCAAATTTCGAGTCTTAAGTCAATTATTTCTATAACAAAAACAGTAATCTAACAATTCCAAAAAATAAGAGTGAGGTAAAAAGCACCTCACTCTTTTCCTGCCGGACAGACAGTCCTATGATTAAAATCTATCATTAAGCATATCGGTATAGGCGGCATTTGCCTCCTCTGCTTCTTTCTTTTTTCTCCATGTATCTATCTCACTGCATATTGCAAGCATCTCGTCAACTATTATTTCTGCGCTCCGCGGCTTTACGTAACCAAGATACGCCGTCATTCTTTCCATAGCCTTGATGCCTCCGAGCTGTCTGGCGACCTCCTCGCCCAGTTCCCTCGGAAATCCAAGCTCAGCGATCGACCCCACAAGCCTTTCCTTGGCTCTTATCCAGTCATCATGTCCGTTCATCTCATTCACCGTTTACTTTCGACATCACCGCAACCGAAGTCCCTTTTTTCTTGATCAAAGCATAGAATCCAAAGCAAAGCACTATCTGGACAACCGTCGAACAGGGAGTTGCAAGTCCTATATGGAAAAGCGAAACCGGCTCCCAGTTGCACATTATAAGGCTTACCGGGATACGTACCGCAAAAGCTCCGATCAGACCCTGAGTCATTACAAATGCAGTGTTTCCCCTGCCATTGTAAAAACCTATGAAACAGAAAAGGAAGCATGTGAACAGACAATCAATGGCATAGGCTTTTAAATACTCCGCGCCTGCAAGGATGACTTCCTCATCCTTTGCAAAAAGCCCCGTGAGCAGATCACCCTTAAAGAAGGCAAACGCAAACATTGCTACACCGAAAATGAAAGAGACGGCAATCGTGCTTTTCAGAGCCTTCAAAGCCCTGTCCGTCTTTCCCGCTCCGATATTCTGAGCTACAAATGCGGAAATGGACTGCATGAACGAGCCGGGCACAAGCATGATGAAACCGCATACCTTCTGTGCCACTCCGACTCCCGCCGAAGCCGTAACCCCGAGGCTGTTCACTATGGCCTGCAGCACAAGGAAGGATATTCCCACAAGGAAATCCTGAAGCGCTATCGGGACTCCCAGCTTCAGTACCCTTCCTATTATCTCTCCGTCAAATCTTATCATCTTTATATTAAATTCAAACGGAAACTCTTTTTTCCTGATTATCAGCATTGAGAAAACCACACTCAAAAGCTGTGCGGCAACCGTCGCTATCGCCGCTCCCTTTGCGCCGAGCCCGAAACCCGCTATGAGTACAAGATCTCCCGCAATGTTAAATCCACATGCTATCGCAACCGTCATCAAAGGTGTCTTTGAATCTCCCATGCTCCTGAAGATCGCTCCTATCAGGTTATAGGAAACGATAGCCAGCATTCCGGCCCCGCATATCATTATGTAATCGACAGTCTTCGAAAAAGCATCTTCGGGAGCCTTCATTATCGTTGCAATACCGTTCGCCGAAATCGGTATTATCACCGACGTCGCCATTCCTATCGTTGCAAACAGCGCAATGCTCGCACCGATGATCGCACCACCCTTTTTTGCATTTCCCATTCCTATCTGCTGACCGAAATAAATGGTCGTACCCATGGCAAGACTGATTATGAGATTTCCAAGCGTAAGCATGATCTGGGAACCTGTCGAAACTGCCGAGACATCCTCGGGAGTTGCAAACTTACCTACGACAAAAAGGTCCACTGCTCCGTACATTGCCTGCAGGAACATGGCAAACATTACGGGAAGCGCAAACTTCATGAGCGGTCCCAATATTTTTCCTTCAGTAAAATTTTTCTCTATCGGCATGATCAAAACACTCCATTTGCAAAAATCCGCTCTATTATAACACTCGCACTCTCTCCAGTCAAGAAACAGCTTACAATAAACTACATTTCTTGTATAAAAATATTGGTTGCATTTTTTATCTGTTATTGTATCATAGTATTCTGACAACGATAGTGACACATAGAGGAGGTAAACATGTTTAATTTCAAGTATTATACACCTACAAAGGTGCTGTTCGGTAAAGGAACCGAACTTAAGACAGCAGAGCTTATAAAGGAATTCGGCGGCAAAAAGGTCCTCATCCATTACGGTGGAGGAAGCGTTGTCCGCTCGGGACTTTTAAAGAAGGTTACCGATCTTCTTGATGAAGCCGGCATCTCCTATGTTACTCTCGGAGGAGCCGTTCCCAATCCGCATCTCAGTCTTGTATATGAAGGCATAGAGCTCTGTAAAAAAGAAAATGTCGACTTTCTGCTTGCGGTAGGCGGCGGAAGCGCCATCGACTCGGCCAAAGCCATAGGATACGGCGTTACGAACGAGGGCGATGTATGGGATCTCTATGACTACAAGAAGAAAGCAGAATCCTGTCTTCCTTTGGGAGTCGTTCTTACATTGGCCGCAACCGGCAGCGAAATGAGCGATTCTTCCGTTATCACCAAGGAAGACGGACTTGTTAAGCGCGGATATTCAAGTGATTACTGCAGGCCCAGATTTGCCATACTTAATCCCGAGCTTACTATGACGCTTCCCGATTATCAGACAGCCTGCGGATGTACCGATATCATGATGCACACAATGGAAAGATATTTTACAAACGGCGGTAACATGGAGATTACCGATTCCTTAGCCGAAGGTCTGTTAAGGACCGTTAAGGAAAACGCCCTGATACTTGTAAAGGATCCGAAGAATTATGATGCAAGAGCCGAGGTTATGTGGGCGGGAAGCCTTTCCCATAACGGACTTACCGGATGCGGTAACGACGGCGGCGACTGGATGACTCACAAGCTCGAACATGAGCTCGGTGGTCTTTATGACGTAGCTCACGGTGCCGGCCTCGCAGCCATCTGGGGCAGCTGGGCAAGATACGTATACAAAGACTGTCTTCCCAGATTCAAAAAATTTGCAATAAACGTAATGGGAGTTGCAGATACCGGTTCAGACGAAGAAACTGCATTAAAAGGTATTGAAGCCGTTGAGGCATTCTATCGTGAAATAAAGATGCCTACCAACTTAAAAGAACTCGGAGTAAACGCTACAGAGGATGACCTTAAGGAAATGGCACGCAAATGTGCTCTCGGTGTCGGCGGTGCAATGGGTTCCGCAAAGCTCCTTCATGAAGAAGATATGCTCGCAATCTACCGTGCAAGCCTCGGATGATACTTAATCTGTCATCCTGAACACAAACGAAGGATCTTATAACAAAGGCAGTTCAATACTGAAACCACAGTATTGAACTGCCTTTTAAATTCAACAGTTATGTCACTTCATCGAATCTGCTTATAACAGGATCATTTCTTTTCAAAAACGAAGTTCTTATATTTCCCGTCAACCTTGATCACAAGCGGTATCTTATCCGCCGTTACGATATTGGTCCCGGTCTGATATGTTGAGCCGTCTCCTGTGATGCCGACATTCAGTACGACCGACTTATCTCCCACGACTATCCTCAGCTCATGCGCGACGTCATATCTTATTTCAACACTTCCGTTAGGAGGGAGTTCCCCGCTTAAAAAAGCATATGTTCCTTCGTTCTTTCCTGCCGGAAGCCCCGTCAGTCCGGCGAGTTCTTCATCAAAGTCGATGGTTATCTTTTTCGCGTCACCCTCAAAAAACATGCTTCCGTTATCTGACACAAACGTACCTTTATGAGCCTCCGGTGCCGGCGTATCCGGCTCGTAAGGAGCATTTCCGGGATTTGTATCACAGCCTGCTGCCATAAGGATAAATAATAATATGACCGCTGCCAGACTGCCTCTGAAAAATCTTCTTTTTCTGTTCATGTTAACCCCTTTCCAAAAAGATCTGCCAATCATCCGCAACTGTTTTTTTTATAGCATTTTTCCGGCCTTATGTCAACCCGGTCTTAACGTATTGAATCTATGATCTTATAAACTATTTTATCTCCTTCGTGTCTCTTTCCTTGACCAGTATTTTTTCAAACTCCTCATAAGACATTGCACCCAGATCTGCTCCTGCTCTGTGGCGGATCGATACCGTATTGTTTTCCATATCCTTATCTCCCACTATGACCATATACGGTACCTTCATCTGCTGAGCTTCCCTTATCTTATATCCGAGCTTTTCGGGACGTTCATCAACCTCTGCGCGCAATCCTGCAGCATCAAGCCTTTTTTCAATGCCCTTTGCATATTCTACAGCACGATCCGTTACCGGAAGTATCTCAACCTGTACGGGTGCAAGCCAGAGCGGGAACGCTCCCGCAAACTGCTCCGTGATCACGCCGATGAATCTCTCTATAGAACCAAACACAACCCTGTGGATCATTGCAGGACGATGCTTCTTACCGTCTGCGCCGATATACTCCAGTTCAAATCTCTCCGGAAGCTGCATATCAAGCTGTATCGTTCCGCACTGCCACGTACGTCCCAGGGAATCCGACAGATGGAAATCAAGCTTCGGCCCATAGAAAGCTCCGTCGCCCTCATTTATCACATAGCTTTTTCCCATATCCTCACAGGCTGCCTTAAGCGTATCCGTTGCGAAATCCCAGATTTCAACCTCACCCATATGATCCTCGGGCATTGTCGATACCTCTATCTCATAGGACAGACCGAATACCGAATACACTTCGTCAAAAAGCCTTATGACGTTTTTTATCTCATCCCTCATCTGATCCCATGTCATGAAAATATGTGCGTCATCCTGCGTAAAGCAGCGTACACGGAAAAGCCCGTGGAGAGTTCCCGACATCTCATGTCTGTGTACAAGTCCAAGCTCCCCCACCCTTAAAGGAAGCTCTCTGTACGAATGCTGTTCGGAACGGTAGACCAGCATTCCGCCCGGGCAGTTCATGGGCTTTATCGCAAAATCCATATCCTCGATGACCGTCGTATACATATTCTGCTTATAATGCGTCCAATGTCCGGATTTCTCCCAGAGTGCACGGTTCAGCATCATCGGCGTTGAGATCTCAACATAGCCGTAACGCTTATGAACCTCGCGCCAGTACTCTATTAGCGTGTTCTTTATTATAAGTCCCTTCGGAAGGAAAAACGGGAACCCCGGTCCTTCATCCATAAGCAGATACAGTCCGAGCTCCTTGCCAAGCTTTCTGTGATCACGGCGTTTCGCCTCTTCCAGCCTCTCCAGATACTCGTCAAGCTGCTCTTTTTTCGGATAAGCAACACCGTAAATCCTCTGAAGCGATTCTCTGTTAGAATCACCTCTCCAGTAAGCTGCGGCACAGGATAAGAGCTTTATCCCGTTTCCCTTAACTCTGCCCGTCGAATCAAGATGCGGTCCGGCACACAGATCGATGAACTCTCCCTGTCTGTAAAAAGAAATGACCGCATCCTCCGGAAGATCGTTGATCAGTTCGATCTTAAAGGGCTCGTCCTTCATAAGCTCCAATGCTTTTTCCCTCGCCAGCTCCGATCTTTCAAGCTTCAGATTCTCCTTGCATATCTTCTTCATTTCCTCTTCGATTTTTTCGAGATGCTCCGGATTGAATGCAAAGTCTGCATCAAAATCGTAGTAGAAACCGTTTTCAATGGCCGGTCCGATTGTAAGCTTTACCTCCGGATAAAGACGTTTTACAGCCTGTGCCATGATGTGTGAACATGTGTGCCAGTACATCTTCCTGTACTCTTCGTTCTCAAATGAATAATTCTCGCTGCTCATAATTTTTTCCTCCTGTGAATGATTTTTTTCTGCACATAAGAAAAACAAAAACACCCTCAAGGATCGTATGATCCTTAAGGGTGCGTCAGCACGGTTCCACCTTAACTTTTAACTTCAGATTCCAACAAATCCTATCCTTTAACGCAGGCATACGGTAACGCTTACTTATGATTTCGGCCTTACAGCTCAGGAATGGTTTTCGTCCCCCGTCCTCATAAACGGCTTCCACCAAAATGCCGTCCTCTCTGGATGATTCGTAGTGAACTACTCTTTCCGTCAATGCTTTTTCTTATGTTAGAAGTACTATAACAAAACCTTTACGGTTTGTCAACAATTATTTTTTTCTTTTATACCGCTTCCTCGTAACGTCCCGCCTGAACATGCCACATCTCGACATATCTTCCGTTCTTTTCAAGCAGGCTTTCATGAGCGCCTTTCAATATCATTCTTCATCGTCCGTATCCGGAGAAACTGTTTTTGTTATCTTCATATCCGAACTTATATCAATTATGTATTCCGAAGCATTTGAACCTCGGATCACATACTGTGACAGGAAATCGTTTCCTACATATCCGGCTATTAACTTGTACACCGGATCTTCTTCATCCGCATCTACTCCGTCAACCAGCAGTCTTGCCCGCTCCTTCTCCATGATTATCCTGTAGGAATGACCGGCATTAAGCATGTCGATCACATCATTGGTGACCAGGGCTATCTGTGCAAGCTCATAAAGCTCCGAGTATTTCAGAGCATCATCTGCACGTCTTGCTTTTTCAATATAATTCAGATACTCGCTGTTATTATTCTGTGCATTCTTTGCATACAAAGCATTTGCCTCACCTACGGCATTTTCAAAGTCTTCTTCGGTAAAGCCCTTCTTAAATCTATTGATCTCGTCCTCTGTCATTTTGACAAAGTCGACCTTTATATTCCCGACGATTTCCGCTTCAAGTGTTGTCAGTATCCCGTCCTTATAGACATATAAAATCTCAGATCCGTCACTAAGCCTCTTGAACGAAGTACCGTCAAATGAATATCTGTCAGGTTCTTCCTCATCCATTGCTAAGCTAAACTCAGCATACCCGTCCTCGCTGATAAATGCGGTTGCCGCAAATATCCCGTATTTTTCAAATATATCGAAATATTCCTTTGACAGCACCGTATTGTTCATGGAAATGTATATGATCTTATAATAACCATAAAAGTCCTCAGGAACGTTTACAGCAGATGTAGGCACAGGCTGCTGTGTCGGTTCTTGTGTAGGCTGGTGTGTCGGCTCTTCTGTAGGCTGCGCGGTCGGCTGTTCCGTAGGCTCTAAAGTCGGTTGCTCTGTAGGCTGCACGGTCGGTTGTTCTGTCGGCTCTAAAGTCGGATGCTCAGTAGGATCTTTAGTCGGCTCTGTTATATCATTTACCGACTCTGCTGCCGATTCCGTAGGACTGATCACAGGTTTTTCTGTGGGATTGTTTACAGGCTCGGCCGTCGGCTGAACGGTCGGCTGAGGTGTAGCTGCTTTTCCTGTGTTTTCGGTTCCGGTCACATCCGTATTGCCCTGATCCTCACTTTTAGAGGAACAGCCTCCGAGAACAAGCACAGCTGCAATCAGTATCATTATAAATATACGTCTGCCCATGATATTCCCTCCTCATATACTTTCTTCTTTTTTTGTCTTATTTATCCAATAGCAACATCCCTTAAATCCATCTTCTGCCTTTTAAACTTCATGCATAAAACATATGAAATCAATGTCGGGAAAAAGATTAGAAAATATTATAGTATACTTTCCCATAATAATCAACAAAAAACGTTCTGTTTTCCGTATTATTTTATACTTGTCTATTTTACCTTGTAATGCTATACTCTCTAACGTATCACAAAGCAGATGTCACCACGAAAGGATACCCTCATGATAAAAAACATAATTTTCGATATAGGAAACGTACTCTCGGATTTCTGCTGGGAGGATTTCTTAAAAGACAAAGGTTTTGATAAAGAAATGATAAACCGCATAGGACGTGCGTCGGTCATGTGCGATACCTGGTATGAATTCGACAAGGGAGTTTATTCCGATGAAGAAGTAATAGAGCTTTTCATAAAAAACGATCCGGAAATAGCGGACATACTGCATCGTGCCTTTGACAACGTAGAAGGAATGGTACGCCTTAAGCCCACTACATTTCCCTGGCTGAACGAGCTTAAAAGCAAAGGATATAAAATCTATTATCTCTCGAATTTCTCCCGTAAAGCTGAGCTCCAGTGTCCGGAATCGGTGTCCTTTATCCCGCTGTTTGACGGCGGTATCCTCTCATACAAGGTTAAACTCACCAAGCCCAACCCGCTCATTTACCGCCTGCTTTTAAACTCTTACGGTCTTAAACCCGATGAGTGCGTCTTTATCGATGATACGCAGAAAAACATAGATGCCGCCATCCGCGAAGGGATAAACGGCATCCGTTTTGTAAACTACGATCAGGCTCACGATGAGCTTGATAAGCTTCTCAGAGCATAAAATTGTAAATCACAAATTGCTCACAAATATACCGGATTCTTTTGTTACATGGAAACCTTTTCCC